>Ga0210391_10002395_pt1 | contig 16335 bp, 6 predicted proteins | sample IncBWC12OmetaG_FD_160573 | JGI IMG/M metagenome (GOLD analysis project Ga0210391, IMG submission 160573) | Forest soil microbial communities from Barre Woods Harvard Forest LTER site, Petersham, Massachusetts, United States - Inc-BW-C-12-O ... | reverse complement strand
GTCCATGCCATCTTTGGCTTCGAGGCCGTTCACGTTCTGGAGGAACTGAGTGGCGCCCTGCAGGCCTGGGCGGCCGCGGCCGGCCGCTCCATTGTCCTGATCGCCGAAAGCGATCTCAACGATCCGCGACTCATTCATCCCCCGGCACGCGGTGGCTATGGACTGGACGCCCACTGGGCCGATGATTTCCATCACGCGCTGCATCGGGTGGTGACCGAGGAGGCCACCGGCTATTACACCGACTTCAATGGCATCGAGGATCTGGCCATCGCCATCCGGGACGGCTACGTCTACCAGGGCCAGCATTCCGCGCATCGCAGGCGCCGTCATGGCCGCACGCCAATAGATGTGCGTCCGGACCAGCTGGTGGTGAGTGCGCAGAATCACGATCAGATCGGCAACCGTGCGCGCGGCGAACGCCTGAGCATGCTGCTCAAGCCAGAGCAGCTGAAGTCGGTGGCCGCGCTGACCCTGCTCTCACCCTTCGTTCCGCTGCTATTCCAGGGCGAGGAATGGGGCGCGACCACGCCCTTCCTGTATTTCACCGATCACCAGGATCAGAAGCTCGGCGAGCTGGTCGCGGCCGGACGGCGCCAGGAGTTCGCAAGCTTCGGTTGGCAGTCCGAGGTGCCCGATCCGCAGACCGCGGCCACATTCGCCGCTTCCCGGCTTAACTGGGAGGAGCTGACCGAGCCGCTTCATCAGGACCTTCTGAGCTGGTATCGGCGCCTCATCTCCCTGCGAGCCAGCATCACCCATGCTGCGGCGCGCACCGCCCATGTGGCCTGTGATGTGCCCTCGTCATGGCTATGCTTCACGAACGGCGACCTTTGCATTGCCGTGAACTTCTCGGCGCAAGTCGTGACCTTCTCGATGCCGGAAGGCAAATGGCAGCAGGAGTTGAGTTCCGCCAGCCGCTCGCGTGGTCCGGCAGAGCTTGCCCCGTACGAGACCCGGATCTATCGCCAGCGGCGCTAATTCGGTGCAAATCCTTCAGGCCGATTGCTTCAGCAGCAGCGCCACCGGAAACTGCGCGAACAGATCGTTCGGCGTTGCGGACACGGAAAGATCTTCGGCGGTGAAGACATTGGTCCAGGTGCCCCCGGGAAGCGGCAGCCGGGTATCCTCCCACTGGTTCGCGATCGACAGGGTCAGGCGCGGCACCACGGCAATGAGGTTCTCGCCGCGTCGGAACGCGAACAGGTTGCCCAGGTGCGCGCCCTGGGCCGCCAGGGGCTGATAGCGACTGTCCTCGGCAAACTGCTCCGGACGCGCAGCCCGCAGGCTCAGCACCTTGTCGATCAGCCACAGTTTCGGCAGACCCGAATCCCACTGCGCCAGGGCCTGCGCAGCATCCACCGAGCGGCAGCGTACCAGCATGTCGCTGCGCTTCTCGTAGTCGACGGGGCGCCTGTTGTCCGGATCGACCAGGCTCAGATCCCACAGTTCCGATCCCTGATAGAAATCCGGCAGGCCGGGCGCGACCAGTTTGATCAGCGTCTGCGCCAGGGAATTGATGCGTCCGGGCAGCACCAGCGGCTCCACGAACTCCGTCAGGCTCAGGACGAAATCGACATTGTCGAGCGCGCGCTCGACGAAGCCCTGGATATTCGCCTCATAGCCGGCATTGGGTTCCTGCCACGAGGTGCGCAGCTTCGCCTCGCGGCAGGCTTTGAGCATGTATTGCCAGGAGCGCGCGGCGTCGATGGGCCAGGCGCCGACCAGGGTCTGGTAGAGCAGGTACTCGGCGTGACGGTCGGGCGTGCGGTTGTTCCAGGCGCCCTCATTCATGGTCGACCATTGATGCAGGGCGGCGGCCCAGCGGTCCGGTATTTCGGACAGCAGCGAGATCCGCGTGCGTACGTCCTCGCTGCGCTTGTTGTCATGGGTGGAGGTGGCCAGCATGTTGCGCGGCCAATGCTCGCTCAGGTAGTGACAGTACTCGTGGAATTTGTCCGAGGAGATACCGATGAGCGAGGCCTGGGCACCGACTTCGTTGCAGGACAGCAGCCGGTCGAAACAGTAGAACGTCGTGTCTTCCACGCCCTTGGCCATGACCGCCGGGGTGAGCTGCTGCCATTCGCACAGGAAGGCGAACTCCTCATCGTTCAGTGCAACCTTCGTGAGCAGTGCCAGCAGAAAATCAAACGTCGCGGCATCGATGTCCGGGCGCGCGAAACGCGCATTGCGCACCGCTTCGGCGAACACGGCCTGGTCGCTGTCGTCGATCTCGGCGGCTGTTCGGTAGGTGCGGTAAATTCCCAAGGAGGCGGTGAGCTGTGCCAGCGCATCGCGGATCTGCCGCGGGCTCAAGTCCCGCGTTTCGCGCGACTGGCGGGCAATGCTGATGGCACGATCCGACAGCCGCTGCAGATCGTGGGCAAAGGAGTAGCGCACCGTGAGCTCTTTTTTCTCACGGATCAGGGCGCCGAGATTGACCGAGTGCCCGGTGAAGTCGGCGTAGGTGGACGTCAGCGAGTCGGTGTGCTGATCGCTCATCCACAGCCGGTTGACCTTGGACAGAAAGTCATAGCCGACCGTGCCGTCGATGGGCCAGGCCGTCGGCAGGCGCTCCTCGGTATCCAGGATCTTTTCCACATAGATCCGACCCTGCGGCAGCAGTGCGCGCAGCCGCTGGAAGTACTCGCGCGGATCGCGCAGGCCATCCGGGTGATCCACCCGCAGTCCAGCCACCTCCCCGGCGGCGATCATCTTGCGGAAGCGCTCGTGCGCCGCGGCAAATACCTCGACGCGCTCGGTGGAGATTCCGACCAGTGTCGAGATGTCGAAGAACCGACGGTAGTTCACCAGTTCGCCGGCCAGCTTCCAGCCATGCAGCGCATAGAACTGGCGCTGCAGCAGTGCATCCAGGCGATCCTGATCCTCATTGAGAGCCTGGACGGCCGCCGGCAGCGCTGCACCCTGCGCAAAGTCCTTCAGGAGCTGCGTGGCTTTCTCCGTGGCAACCTCATAGGCCAGGCGCTGCGCCGGCGTGGGCGATTCCAGATCCGAGAGGCGTTCCAATTGCGCAAAGCACGGATCAGTGCGGTCCATCAGGGCGTTCCAGGACGCGGGCGTCAACGGCCAGGTGTTGTCGTAATGGCGCACCCGCAACTGTCCCTGCAGCAGCTCGACTTGCAGTTCCCCGGCGCCGAGCGCTTCACCGTAGGGTCGTGCCAGGCTGCATATATGCACGCAGAAGCGACTCGGAACCGGCATGCGGATGTCGAAATACTGGCAATAGCGGCTGTATGGACCGTGACACAGCACATCGTCCCACCAGGGATTCTGCGCCGTTGCCGCCATATGATTGGGCACGATGTCCAGCAGCAGCCCCAGGCCGTGCGCCCTGGCGTTGCCCACGAACTGGGCCCAGGCCGCCTCCCCGCCCAGATCCTCGCTGATGCGTCGCGGGTCGGTCACGTCGTAGCCATGCTGGCTGCCGCGGGTCGCCTGCAGACAAGGAGACAGGTACACATGACTGATCCCGAGCTGTCGCAGGTATGGCAGCACCTTTCCGGCATCGGTCAGGGTGAAGTCCGCGTGCAGCTGCAGGCGGTAGGTGGCAATCCAGGGACGCGGGCCCGTGTGCTGCGGCATCACAGTGCCCTGATGAACAGGAACAGCGAGCGCCCGGTAATGCCGAAGACCGCGCCGTTCTTACCCTTGTAGGGGCTGGTGCGCTCCGGCCGGTCCGTGTCCAGCAGCAGATCCCAGGTCTCTCCGTCCGGATATTCCGGAAGCGTGAAATTGACCAGGTCGTGATGCGAATTCAGGACGATCAGCATCGCGGCCTCGGTACCCCGCTGCCGTACTCCAGTGGGGCGGCTGCGCCCATCGATGAGCATGCCGAAACACTTCATCCGGTCATCGGCCCACTCTTCGGCGGTCATTTCCGCGCCCGAGGCGTTGATCCAGGTGAGATCCTTGATCCCCAGCTCCTCATCCAGACTGCCGGTGAGGAAGCGGTTGCGGCGCAGGATCGGGTATTTCGCGCGCAGGGCACACAGCTTCTGTACGAAGCGGATCAGCGGCTTGCCCTTCTCGGCAAAGTCCCAGTCCAGCCAGCTGATCTCATTGTCCTGGCAATAGGCGTTGTTGTTGCCCTTCTGGGTGCGCCCGAACTCATCGCCCGCGACGAACATCGGCGTGCCCTGCGAAAGCAGTAACGTGGCCAGGAAGTTGCGCACCTGACGCTCACGCAAGGCGTTGATCTTTGGATCCCGGGTGGGGCCTTCCGCACCGCAGTTCCAGGAGCGGTTGTCACTGGTTCCGTCGCGGTTTTCCTCGCCATTGGCCTCATTGTGCTTTTCGTTGTAGGTCACGATGTCATGCAGCGTGAAGCCATCGTGCGCGGTCACGAAGTTGACGCTGGCAGAGGGCCGTCTGCCCAAGCGATTGAAGATCTCGGCGGAGGCGCACAACCGTTGCGCCACGGCGCTGGCTGAGGTCTGGCCTTTCCAGTAGTCGCGCACGGTGTCGCGGTAGCGGTCATTCCACTCAGCCCAGCCCGGCGGGAACTCCCCGACCTGGTAGCCGCCCAGCCCGCAGTCCCAGGGCTCGGCGATCAGCTTCACGGTGCGTAACACCGGATCCTGGTGGCAGGCTTTCAGGAACCCGCTTTGATTGTCGAAGCCGTCCGGCTCGCGCGCCAGAACCGTGCCCAGATCGAACCGAAATCCATCGATGTGCAGTTCATTGACCCAGTACCGCAGGCTGTCCAACACCATTTCCATGACGTTGGGATGAGATAGATTGACAGTGTTGCCGGTGCCCGTGTCATTGATGTAGTAGCGCTTCTCCGGCATCAACCGATAATAGGAGGCGTTGTCGATGCCTTTGAACGAGAGGGTCGGACCACGCTCATTGCCCTCGGCGGTGTGGTTGTAGACCACGTCGAGGATGACCTCCAGGCCTGCCTCGTGGAAGCTCGCGACCATTTCCTTGAATTCGCGCAGACTCTGTTCCGGTTCCGAGGCATAGCGCGGGTCAGGTGAGAAGAAGCCGATGCTGTTGTAGCCCCAGTAGTTGGTGAGGCCGCGGTCCAGCAGTACGCCGTCGTTGATGAAGGCATGAACCGGCAGCAGCTCGATGGTGGTCACGCCCAACGACCTTACGTACTCCACGACCTGCTTGCTGCCGAGCCCCTTGTAGGTGCCGCGCTGCTTTTCCGCTACGCCCTTGTGTAGTTTCGTGAAGCCCTTGACGTGAGCTTCATAAATGATGGTTCGATCCCAGGGAATGCCGCCCTTGCGTGGCTGTCCTTTCCAGTCGAAGTTCGGATCCACGACCACGCACTTGGGCATGAATGCGGCGCTGTCGCGCTCATCGAAGCTCAGATCCCCGTCCGCATGGCCCAGGGTATAGCCGAAGACCTCCGGCGCCCACTGCAGCTCACCCATGTGGGCGCGGGCATACGGATCCAGAACCAGCTTGTGGGGATTGAAGCGGTGGCCTGCCTGCGGTTCGTAGGGGCCATGGACTCGCATCGCATAGGGCGATCCCGGGTGAACGTCGGGGATGTAGCCATGCCAGATCTGATCGGTGTATTCCGGAAGGGCGATGCGCTCCAGCTCGGTGCCGCCAGCCGAATCGAACAGACACACTTCCACCTTGGTGGCATGCGCGGAGAACAGGGTGAAGTTGGTGCCCTTCCCGTCCCAGATGGCCCCATGCGCCTGTGCGTTGCCTTCCCGAACCCTTGAAGTGGTCATTCGTCGCTTGGGGTTCGCAAATGCGCCGTGGCGTTGAGCAAGCGTCGCGTATTTTTCTTCACGGCCCTGCCCCTAGGTGATTCAGAATCCGGCAGCTGATTCTCAGGCTGGGGCTCGGGAGATGGTGGCGGGCGGATTCATACCTCCAGGTAGGCAGGGTCCTACGAGGCCTGCAAATGGGAACGGGCGTCGGATGAGTTGTAGGCATCGGCCGTCACTGGGCGACAAAATCACTGCAAGATCAATTTGATAGGCGCCGGGTGCGCGGAAAATGTAGGGCGAATGGAAGTGCGAAGCGCACGTCGACTGACAGGTGTTTTAAAGGTCGCGACGTAAAACGTTGGTGTCAGTTACAAACGAGTGCCTAATTATGAACTCAACACCCATCAGCAGAATCGTGATCGGCGTTGCCCTGCTCGCGGTCTTCGGCGCCGTGACCTATGAGTACGCCGTGCGCGCAGCCCATCAGGCGAAGATCGCCCAGATGCAGCCTGCACCTGCCCCGATCGCGCCACCGCCGCCGGCTGCCGCGACTCCTCCTGCGGACGCCACGGCTGCCGCGCCGGCTCCCGCCGCCCCGCCGGCGGTGACAGCACCGACGCCAGCACCGAGTGTGGCGCAGAACGATACGGCAGCGCCGTCTGACAATTCGACTTCCGGTAATGGCGACACCGCCGCGAAGCCGAAGCATCACCGCACACGGCACTCTGACGACAGCGCAAGTTCGGACAGCTCCAGCAATGTGGCCGCCAACACTGCGCCGCCGACGCCTGCCGCGCCTGCCACTGCAGCCCCTGCCGCGCCCGCCCCGGAGGTTGCCGCGACACCTCCTGCGGCTGCGGCTCCCGCCACTGCTGATGCCGCCGCCACCCCGGCGCCGGCGGCCGCACCGCCCGATGCCGGCGCTTCAGACAGCAAGATCTCGGCTGATGTGAAGTCGCAGATTGCCTCGGCGACACCGAACGCCAATGTCAACGTGACCACCACCGACGGCACGGTTGCGCTGAGCGGCTCGGTGCCCAGCCAGGATGCCGTGAATCAGGCCAAGCAGGCCGCGTTGAGTGTTCCTGGCGTCAAGACGGTGGATACCTCGGGGCTGCTGGTCAACAACCAGTAGCGATGACCGACAGGCGATCGTGACCCCCTAGGACCGATGCGGCGAACCTCGCCCATCGGTCCTTTGGGCACTGCGTCCCAAATATGTCGTAGCCGTCCCGGGGGCGGTTTTTCCGCCCCCCGAAACTGTGCGCTGCGCCCGTTTCCGCGTCCGGGAATCCCCGAAACTGGGCAGAAGTTTGGGACGGAAACCATAGGGACATGGCGTTTGCCTCGATTATTGTGGCACTCGCGCTGGCGGCGGCGGCGGGGATTCTCAGAATGCAACTGCAGAAGTGCCGGCGCCAGCTCGCCGCGCATCTGCTCTCGCACGCGAGCTTTGAACAATCTTCACAGGCCGGAGTGCTGCTCGAGTCAATGACCCTGCGCGTGATCGCCGCCAATGCGGCGTTCCAGCGCGTCTGCGGCTATTCGGCGCAGGAATTGCCGGGCCTGTCGGCGACGGAACTGTTCGTCGATGAGTCGCGCGAAGCCATGCTCGCCCAACTTCGCGAGCCGGCCGAGCACACGACGCTGAAGCTGCGCCTGAAGCGCAAGGACGGTGGCCTCGTCGAGGTGGACCTGATGGGTCACCGGGTGCACCTGGCAGATCAAGATACCCTGTCCTATACCTGCCAGGACACTTCGCTGCGGACCCGCTACGAGTCACGGCTGCTGGAGAAGCAGCAGCATCTGGATCATCTGGCGCACCACGATCAGCTGACCGGCCTGCCCAACAGATTGTTCCTGGCGGCACATCTGCCCGAGGCGCTGCGGGTGGCGGCGCAGAACAACCAGGTGCTGGCAGTACTGTTTCTGGATCTGGACCGTTTCAAGCATATCAATGACTCGCGCGGCCACGAGACCGGGGATCAGCTGCTCAAGGCGGTTGCGGAGCGTCTGCGCGCCACGCTGCGTGATGAAGACATCGTGATCCGCATGGGCGGCGATGAGTTTGTCGTCATCCTCAAATCGGCCAGGAATTCCGAGGACGTCAACGAGCTCGCGCAGCGCATCACAGAATCGCTCTCCAGCCCCATCGTGATCGACGGGCGACCCTTGTCCACCTCGGCGAGCATTGGCGTGAGCCTGTTTCCGCGCGACGGCTCGGACATGGGCGAACTGCTGCGCCACTCCGACTCAGCCATGTACCAGGCCAAGGAGCGCGGCCGCAACAACTGCCAGGTGTTCAGTCCATTGATGGATCGGCGCCTCAAACAGCGCGTTGCCATCGAAACGCATCTGCGGCTGGCACTCGAGAACGGGCAATTGGACGTGTACTACCAGCCCATCGTCGAGATCCGCACCAATCAGATCGTCGCGCTGGAGGCCCTGCTGCGCTGGCACCATCCCTCCCAGGGCGACATTGCCCCGGCGCGCTTCATCAGCATCGCCGAGGAAACCGGGCTGATCGTGCCGATCGGCGAGTTCGTGCTGGAGCGGGTGCTGCTGGATGCCACCCAGTGGCGCAAGGAGGGCTGCGAGCTGTTGCCGATCGCGGTCAATATTTCGGCCGCGCAGCTGCAGCGTTCGAACCTGGCCGGCGCCATCGTGAGGCTGACGAAGAAATACGGCTTCAGGCCCGAGTTCCTGCACGTCGAACTCACCGAAGGCACGGTTTTCGAGCGCCGCGAAGGCCGCAACGGGGAGCTCAATGAAGATGCCGTCACCAAGCTTCGCGACCTCGGCATCCACATCAGCATCGATGACTTCGGCACCGGTTACTCCAGTTTGTCATATCTGAAGCACTGGCCTGTGGATTCGATCAAGATCGACCGCAGCTTCGTACGCGACCTGGGGTCGGATGCCAGCGACCTCGCCATTGTCGGGGCCATCATCGCCATGGCGCGCCACCTTCGGGTTCCGGTGATCGCCGAAGGCATCGAGAGCTGGCAGCAACTGGAGAAGCTTCGCGAACTGGGCTGTAGCCTCGCCCAGGGGCACCTGTTCGCCAAGCCCACCGCGGCCGCAAACTGCGCGGGCTTCCTGCGCGGGGTGCCGCTTGAACTGGCCGAAGCGGCCGATACGCCCGCCGCCACCGGAATCTGGCAGCGGATGCGCAGCTAGAGCGGGCCTTTCGCACTGCTGCCGGCGGCGTACGCGGGAACCGGATGCTGCAGGTAGCGCTGCTCCAGGTCCTGTACCGACAGCGGCCTGGACAGCAGGAAACCCTGCACCTCATCGCAGCCCCGTGCCCGCAGCCACTCCAGCTGCGCCTGGCGCTCGATGCCTTCCGCCGTGACCGTGACACCCAGATTTCTGCCCAGCGACAGGATGGCACTGGCAACCGCCGCATCCCCTGGGGCGCGATCGACGTTGGTGACGAATGCCTTGTCGATCTTGATGCGATCAGGCGGGAAGCGTGTGATGTAGGCCAATGAGGAATAGCCGGTTCCAAAATCGTCCAGGGCGATGCGGCAGCCCAGCTGGCGCAGGCCCTCCAGCGCGGTACGCACCGCCACGGAGTCCTTGACCAGCAGTGATTCGGTGATCTCCACTTCGATGAGTGAGGCGGGGACCTGCGCCGCCGCCGCCTCGCTTTGGATCACCCGTACCGGATCGCCGTGCAACAGCTCCTTGCCCGAGACATTGATGGCAATGGGCAGGGAAATGCCGCGATCCAGCCACTGGCGCAGCTGCCGGCAGGCCTTGCGCGTCACCCAGGCGCCCATGTCGATGATCAGGCCGCTGTCCTCGGCGATCTCAATGAAGCGGTTGGGTGAGATGTCCCCGTGATCCGAATCGCACCAGCGCAGCAGCGCTTCCACGCCGCACAGGCGCTTGTCGCTGACGCGGAACTTGGGCTGATAGTTCAGGACCAGCAGATCCTCCTGCAGCGCGCGCCTCAGGCGCGCCTCCAGGTCCAGCCAGTCGCGCAGGCGACTGCTCATGGCCGGTGCATAGGTGGCCACCGCGGTGACCGCACCGCTCTTCACCTGGTACATGGCGGTATCGGCGTGCTTGAGGACCGTCTGCACATCAGTGCCATCGGTTGGGTAGACGGCGATGCCGATGCTGGGAGCCGGGTAGAACTCCAGGCCCCGATAGGCGATAGGCTCCCTGAAGGCGGTGCAACATGCCTGTGCGATGTCACCGGCCAGCGCCTGCGCCGCCCCGTGTCGCAGCAGGATGACGAACTCATCGCCACCGAAGCGCGCCACCGAGACATGCAGGTGCTTGGCATCGAACTGTTCCAGCGTGCGCTGCAGGCGCTCGGCCACGACCTTCAGCACCGCATCGCCCACGGCGTGACCGAAGGTGTCGTTGATGCGCTTGAAGCTGTTCAGATCCAGATAGAGGATCGCCACTTCTTCGTTGTTGGACGCCGCCACTTTGAACAGCCGCTCGGCGGTCTCCATGCAGCGCTGCCGGTTCGGCAATCCGGTCAGGGGATCGAAGTAAGCCAGCCGCTCGATGCGTTCGGCGGCGGCGGCATTGCGCAGGATGTAGCTCAGGCGCCGCGGCAGCAGTGCCCAGTTGACGGGCTTGGCGATGAAATCCGTTGCGCCGGCTTCGAAGGCCAGATCGATGGCCGCGGAGTCCTCGTGCCCGGTCACCATGACGATGGGAACGTTGGCGAAACGCGGCTCGGCGCGCAGCCGCCGGCACACGCCATAGCCGTCCATGCCCGGCATGTCCACATCCAGCAGCACGATGGCGAGATTCTGCTGCAGAGCGGTCTCGAGCGCCGCCATGCCATTGTCATGGGCGCTGACGATCAGCCCCAGCTGCGCCACCGCCTCGCTGAGCAGCAGACGGCCGAGGTCTTCGTCGTCGGCCACGATGGCGACGGCGGGTGCCGGTGTGCTCATGGTCATGCGCTGGCCTTGAGTGTGCGATTGCCCAGTTCCGCCAGCAGCGCAGGGTAGGCGCCGCGCAGGCGCGCCTGCAGGCGGTGCGCCTCCGCGATATTTCCGGCGTCGCAGGCCTTCTCCAACTGCCCCAGCTCGCGCGAGAAGGTCAGGGCACCGACATTGGCGGCACTGGCCTTGAGTTTGTGGCACAGCGCGGCGGCCGCGGCCAGGTCGGCGCCGGCCAGGGCGGTGTCGAGTGCGGCCAGGGATTCTGCCGACCCGCTCTGGAACAGCGCCACCAGCTTTGAGTAAAGGTCCGCACCGCCACGTCCGGGCAGGTTGCGCAGGCCGGCAACCGCCTTGGCATCCACCACGGCCAGCTCCGGTGCCTGGACCAGCACCCGCATGGCGGCCGTGTGCGAGTCGCGCCGCGCCCAGCGACGCAGCAGCTGCGCGCAGGCTTCCAGGGTATAGGGTTTGCTCAACATATCGTCCATGCCGGCCTCCAGGCAGCGCGCGCGATAGGCCCCGGCATCGTGCGCGCTCAGCGCGACGATCGGGACGTGTTCCTTCTGCGCTTCGCGCTGACGGATCAGCACTGTGGTCGCATAGCCGTCCATGATCGGCATGCTCAGATCCATCAATATCAGGTCGAAGTGTTCCACGGCGGTGCGCGCCACGGCTTCCGCGCCGTCCTTGACCCAGGCCCAGGTGCAGCCCAGCGCCTCGAGGTAACCCTGCGCAACCGCGGCATTGACCGGCTCGTCCTCCACCAGCAGCACATGCCCGCCGATGGCCTCCGGCGCGGCCAGCAGCGAGGCGGCCATCACCGGCGCCGGCGCCAATCCCAGCGCGGCGCCGATCGCCTCGCACAGCGTTTCGCGCTGCACGGGCTTGAGCACGATGCAATCACTGGCCAGCAGGTCATCGAAGCTTCCGGACTCGACTTCCGAGGATGAGGCAACCAGCACCAGCGGCGGCACGGGGCCGTCGCTGGCGGCGCGCTCGCGCAGGTAGCGCTGCTGGTTGCTGGCATCGACGATGCGCAGATCCTCGCATGCGGCAGCGTTGCCGTCCGGTTTGAACAGGCTCAGACCCAGCGCCAGGACATGCCGCGACAACGCCTCGGCCATGGCCGGATGTCGCGTCAGAATCCGCACGCTGCGCGGCGGCAGGGGTGCCGGCGCCGGCTCTTCCTGCGCACCTGTCTGCAAGGGCAGTGACAGCGCAAAGCGCGAGCCGACCTGCGGATGGCTCTCAACGCGGATGCTGCCGCCCATGACCTGGGCCAGCTCGTGGCAGATCGCCAGCCCCAGGCCGCTGCCGCCGAAGCGCCGGGTGGTGGATTCGTCGGCCTGGGTGAAGGGTTCGAAGATCTTGGCGATGGTGGCGGCGTCCATGCCGATACCGGTGTCGGTCACCGACAATTCAAGAGTCGCGCTGTCCTCGCCGGCGGCATTCACATCGGCCTTGACCACCACCTGACCCCGGGAGGTGAACTTGACGGCGTTGCCGACCAGGTTCATCAGGATCTGGCGGATGCGCAGCGGATCACCGAGCAGTGCCCGCTGCATCTGCAGCGGCGGACAGACGATGAGCTCGATACCCTTGGATTCGGCAGCGCCAGTGAACACACCCGTGCACTCCTCCAGCACCTGCAGCAGGTTGACGGGCAGCTTCTCAGTCTGCAGCTTGCCGGCGCGTATCTTCGACAGATCCAGCAGGTCATTGACGATCTGCAGCAGGGTCTGGGCCGAGGAACGTATGGTGTGGGTGAGGCGTGCCTGCTTGCCGGACAGCTCGGTGCGTGCCAGCAGTTCCGTCATGCCGACGACACCGTTCATCGGCGTGCGCAACTCGTGACTCATCCGATCCATGAAATGAGTCTTGGCTTTCGAGGCTTCTTCGAGCTGGCGGTTGGTCTCACGCAGCTCGCGGGTGCGCACTGCCACTTCGGTCTCCAGGCGCTGCCGGTCCCGGACCACGCGCCGGAACTTCTCACGATGCTGGTGCACGCGGTAGGCGATCAGGCTCAGCGCCAGCAGCAGGTAAACGGCGTAGGCCTCGGGCGAGCGCCACGGCGCCGGATCCTTGTGGATGCTCAGCTGCAGCGGGGTTTCACTCCACAGCGAGTCGGAGTTCGCCGCGCGCACCTCGAGCAGGTGGTCACCGGCGTCAAGGTTGGTGAGTGTGATCCGATTCTCCGTGCCCAGATCGATCCACTTGTCGGTAAGGCCGGCCATGCGGTAGGCGATGTGGTTGCGCTTGGGAGATGTGTAATCCAGCACCCCGAATTCCAGCGAGACGATGCTGGCGCGATGATCCAGCTGCAGGCGCTGCAGCAGCCAGTACGGTGTCTTGCCCGGCGCCGGCACGCCCAGAATGTCCACGCGCGTCAGCGCCAGATGCGGCGGTGGCCGGTTCTCCGTGAGGCGCTGCGGATCGAATATATTGAAACCGCCGGGTCCGCCGAAGCACAGCCGCCCGTTGGCGAGCTTCGCATAGGCGCCAAAATTGAACTCCTCGCCCTGCAGGCCATCCTCGCGATGGTAGGTCTTGACCGCGCCGGTGTCCGGGTCGAAGCGCACCAGCCCGGCATCCCCGCTCAGCCAAAGATGACCCTTGGGATCAGCCACCACGCCGTAAATGGTATGGGTGGAAAGCACCTCGGCATGTGAGGCGGCGCGGAAGCGTACACCCTCGGGCACTGCCGATGAGCCTATGACCTGCGCCAACCCACCGCTGTCGGTCCCCACCCAGATGTTGCCGCGCGCATCGATGGCAACTGAGTACACGGCGTCGGCGGGGATGGAGCCCGGATCATGCGGGTCGTGACGGAAAACCTTGATTACCGTGCCATCCGGGCGCGCCAGATCCAGGCCCTGGCCATCGGTGGCCAGCCACAGGTTGCCCTGCGCATCCTGAGCAATGGCGCTGACGTTGGCACCGCTGATGGCGCCGGGCTGTGAGCCGCCAAAGGGCAGCTGGCGAACCAGGCCGGTGGCCGGATCCAGCACATTGGCGCCCCCGCCATGGGTACCCAGCCAGATCATGCCGTCGCGGGACTCGAAGATGCTCATGATGCCGGCGGCGCTCAGACTGTGTGCATCGCCTGCCTTGACCGGCACGGCGCTGAGCTGATCGGCCGCGTACCTGTGCAGGCCGTTGTCCATGGTCCCTATCCACAGGGCACCGTGGCGATCCTCGCGCAGCGACATGACGTTCCGGTCGCCCAGGGCGTTGGGCCGCCCGACCAGCGTATCGAAATCGAGCACCTGGCCGGTTGCGGGGTCGAAGCGCTTGAGCGCCCCGCCCATGGACCCGATCCAGAGCCGGTTATCCGGCGCATCCGCGAACGCCATCACCAGGTTGTCCTGCAGCCAGGCGGGCCGCTGCCCGCCCAGTTCCCAGCTGTGCGGATTCCAGCGGCTGACACCACCGGCGCGCGTGCCTATCCATACCAGGCCGCTCTGGTCCTCATACAGCGAGAGGATCTCGGAGTCCCGCAGTGTTTCCGCATCCTTCGGATCGTGGCTGTAGAGGTGGAACTGGTTGCTGGCGCGATCCAGCAGGTCCAGCCCCTGAGCAGTGCCCACCCACAGATCGCCGGCCTGGTCCTGAAGAATGGAGCGCACATCATCGCTGGCCAGCGAGCCCGGAAAATTCGCATTGTGACGATAGACGGCCTGCACATGGCCGCTGCGGTCCATCAGGTCCAAGCCACCGTCGGTGCTCGTGACCCACAGGGAGCCGCTTCGATCCTGGAACACGTGCGTGATGTGCAGGCCGCTCAGGGTGGTGGCATCGCCCGCCACGTGCTGCATGTGTGCGAAGCCGCGCTGCTGCGGCAGCCAGCGATCCAGGCCCATGAACGTGGACACCCACACCGTGCCGGTGCGATCGAGCTCTATCCTTTGGACGCGATCGTCAATGAGCGAGCTGGCGAGGCGCGCATCGTGGTGCAGGTGCTCGAAATGCAAGGTGGCGATATCCAGGACATCCACTCCCGCGTCCGTGGTTCCCACCCACAGCCGTCCGGCCGCATCCACCAGCAGTGAGCGTATGGAGTCGCTGGCGAGGCTCGCGGCATTCTTCGGGTCGTGACGGAACACGGTAAAGGTGTCGGTGGCACGGTTCCAGCGTGCCAGGCCGGTATCCTTGATGGCCACCCACAGATCATGGTGGGCATCTTCGACCACATCGTAAATGAAGTTTCCAGGCAGGCCGTTACCGCTGTTCGGTGAGTAGGCATAGCGCAGCAGTTCCCGGCCGTCGTAGCGGACCAGGCCATCCTCGGTCGCCAGCCACACGAACCCCTGGGAGTCCTGCAGTGTCGTATAGACACTGTCCTCCGGCAGGCCATCCGCGGTGGTCAGATGCTGCAGGATGAGGGCCGGCGCATCCGCTGCCGCAGCGCCCGCCGCGGCCGTGACTGCGAGCAGCCACAGGATGAGCGACCAGCGCCGGTGGCGCCTTGAGGTAAGGGTACTCACATCTGAACGATGCATGAAGCCGCTCCCGGGAACATTGACGGAACGCAGGAGCGCTTGAGCAATTTCGTAACTTACGAGAACTGCGTCACAAGACTACTGGTTGGGGACCCAGGGCAGGATCGAGGTGGGCGCGGAGGTGAAGCTGGCCGAGCCCGGCGCGCCCTGCCACCAGGGCACGGAGGTGCTCCAGCAGTAGCCCTTGCTCCAGGCGTACTGTTTGCTCCACGCATACATCGTGCTCCAGGTGTAGCTCTTGCTCCAGGCATACATCGAGGTCCACACGTAGCCGGAGCTCCAGTCATAGCCCTGGTCCCAGGCATAGCCGCCTGACCAGGTCATGCCATCACCGGGCAGCGGCGTACCCCAGGTGGAGCCGGCCATGTTCATGATGTAGAAATCGCCATCCGCATTCTCATTGGCCGGACCACCGAAGTGTTGCGTGCCGGCGAGATCGGCCGCGACATTCAGGCCCTGGTTGGCGCAACCGGTGGCGGTGCTGTTGACGGCCCGCACGGCGTTGATGAAACCCGCGCCCTGCTGGAACACGGTGTAGGCCAGAGCCCCTGATGAGGTGACGGCGGGGGCCGCCGAGGCCAGCAGCCGGCACTTCACATTGTCGGGGGTGAGCGCGGGATTCGCCTGCAGCATCAGGGCGACCACGCCGCTGGTCACGGCGGTGGCCATCGAGGTGCCTGACATGGTGAACATCTGTTCGCCCACCGACATCGAGTTCGGATCGATATTGGCGAGGTAGCTGCTGCTGGACATGGAGGCGGCGATGTGGCCGCCCGGTGCCACCACCTCGGGCTTCACGAAGCCTTCATAGGTCGGACCGGTGGAAGAGAACGAGGCCAGCGAGAAGTTGGCCGCATTGTTGGGAGTGTAGTTGTCAGTGAGCGCGCCGACAGTGATCACGTAGGGCACGTTGCCGGGTACGCCTATGGTCATGGGTCCGGGGCCCGAGTTGCCCGCGGCCACCACCACCACGATGCCCGCCTTCCAGGCCGCCATCACGGCCTGATCCAGCGGATCATTCCAGTAATAGGACTCCGGGGTGGAGCCGAAGGACAGGTTGATGATGCGTATGTTGTACTTGTGCTGGTTGGCGATGATCCAGTTCAGCCCCGCGATCACATCCACGTAACGGCCGCCGCCCTGGCCGTCGAAGGCGCGCACGATGACGAGATTGGCCTGGGGCGCGATGCTCAGGTAGTTCAGGGACAGGTTCTCTGCGCCACC
>Ga0210391_10002392_pt1 | contig 16341 bp, 14 predicted proteins | sample IncBWC12OmetaG_FD_160573 | JGI IMG/M metagenome (GOLD analysis project Ga0210391, IMG submission 160573) | Forest soil microbial communities from Barre Woods Harvard Forest LTER site, Petersham, Massachusetts, United States - Inc-BW-C-12-O ... | reverse complement strand
CTGACCGCGTACAGCGCGGCGGCGCGCTCCTTCTTGCCCTTGGTGGCGAGAGCCGTTTCGATTCCGTTGCCGATACTCTTCTCGACCGCGGCCAGCAGAGTGGCGTCGCGTTCCTTAACGGCGAACTCGCGCTTGGGCTTGCCTGCGCGGCGCTGCAGCTCTTCCTGCATCGCGAATATCGGCCCCATCGCCTCATGCGCCGTGAACAGCGCTTCGAGGATAACCTCTTCGTCGACGATCTGCGCGCCACCCTCGAGCATCATGATCGAGTCGGGACTGGCTGCGACCACCAGCGACACGTCGCTGCCTTCAAGCTCGCCGAAGGTCGGGTTCACGACAATTTTGCCTTCGACGCGGCCCATTCGCACCGAAGCCACCGGGCCTTTGTGCGGGATGTCGGAAACAAGCAGCGCCGCCGAGGCGGCGATCAACGAGAGCATGTCGGAGTCGTTGTCACGATCGGCGGAAAGTACCGTCACGATTATTTGAGTTTCGCGGTCGTAGCCCTTGGGGAACAACGGACGCATCGCACGGTCAATCAAACGCGAGGTCAGAATCTCTTTCTCGGATGCGCGCCCTTCGCGCTTGAAAAAGCCACCGGGAATCTTGCCGGCGGCGAATGTCTTCTCGACGTAGTCCACCGTGAGCGGCAAGAAGTCCATGTTGGGCCGCGCTTCGTACTGCGAGACCACAGTCGCCAGCACTACGGTGTCGCCGTAAGTAGCGAGCACGCTGCCGTGCGCTTGCTTGGCGAGACGGCCGGTTTCGAGCGAGAGCTTACGCCCCGCGAAATCAATTTCGAGTTTTTCGTACATTAGTGATACCTGAGGGAGGACTGAGGCCGCGCGACGATTGCGGTTTTGATTCCCGCTTGGCGTCACAGAGGACGCGCCTTGTTACCTGCCAGAGTGACAGCCAAGGCCCGCGCGCCCGATGTGTTTTGGGCGTCGCGGCAGAATATGTGCGGCCTTATCTCCGGATACCCAGCTTGTCGATCAGCCCTTTGTAGCGCGAAAAATCGCGCGAATGCAGGTAATCAAGCAGCCGACGACGCTTGCCGACCAATCGCAACAGACCACGGCGCGTATGATGATCCTTCTTGTGCGCCGCGAGGTGCTGGGTCAACTGGTCGATCCGGGCCGAGAGTAGCGCCACCTGAACTTCAGGTGAGCCACTGTCATTGGTGGTTCGAGCGTTGGCTTGGATGACTTCCCGTTTACGGGCTGATGGAAGAGGCATTCGGAGTCTTTACTTTCCCTTTTCCTTTATCTTAGCCGACCAAATTAACAGAGCCGGCCCGAGGAGTAAAGGCAGCCCCCGAACCGGAGTCGAACGAAGAAGCTTGATTGTATGTGAAACCCGCGGTGGGTTTCACGCTTCCTTCGGCAGGGGTGACCCCTGCACCCAGTGGAAGAAATCGCGAAATGCCGAAGACGCCATTTCGCTCAATAATGCCGGGGAAAAGCCTGGCTTCATGGTTCGATGTTGAAGATTCTCTCGACTATCGCCGTAACGCGCGAAGTGGCGCGCGCGACCGCGATTAGTTCGCCATGCGCCGATATCACTTTGAACAGCGGACCGTCCGGCGGGACTTGGGAATCTAGCGCGCGCGAGTCGCCGTTGCGCAGGCGTTTTTCGGCGGCGGCGTCGACGATCAGCTCCGGCAGGCCGAGCAGCGCGTCACGCAGGGAGATGCGGCGTGGCGGCGCGCCGGAATCGAGCGCGGAGAGAACGCCGACCAGCGTCGTCGCGTCGACGATCGAGAATGCCCCGTTCCGCGTGCGCCGAAGTTCGTCGAGATGCGCGACCGTGCCGAGTGCGATGCCGATGTCGCGTGCGAGAGCGCGAGCATAAGTGCCAGGCGAACAGGTCGCGACAAATCGAATCGCGCCGGGTGCTTCGTAAGTCAGATCGAGGCGCTTGATCTCGACGGTGCGCTTCTCGGGTGGTGCAACATCTTCGCCGCGGCGTGCGAGCCGATAGAGCGGCACCCCGGCGCGCTTGATTGCCGAGTACACGGGAGGAACCTGCTCGATCGAACCGGTGAACTGCGCGGTGACCTGCGCGAGCTGCTCCACTGAGATCGTCGGCACGTCGGCGCGGCGAACTTCGGTGCCGTCGCGATCGAGCGTGTCGGTCTCGACCCCCAGGGCAATCACGCCCGCGTACTCCTTGTCGCCGCCGTCGATAAACGGCGCGAGCTTGGTCGCCTCGCCAATCATGATCGGCAACAGCCCCGTCGCAAAGGGATCGAGCGTGCCGAGATGCCCCACGCGCGCCGGCTTCACCCGCGACTTGACGCGTCGCACCACCTCCGCTGACGAGATTCCCGGAGGCTTATCAACCAACAAAATTGCATTCATGGTTTCCAGACGAGCTTATAGACACCGGGTGCAGGGGTCACCCCTGCCGAGGACTGTGGGGCGAGAAGCCCCACTCTCCAATTTCGGATACGATCGATGTCGTGGATCCGGGCGCACCTCACATCGTCATCATTGGCGGCGGCTTCGGTGGAATCGCGGCGGCGCGGGCGCTCAAGCGCGCACCCGTCAGACTGACGATGGTCGATCGGCGCAACCATCATTTGTTTCAGCCGCTGCTGTACCAGGTGGCGACTGCCGCGCTCAATCCGGCCGATATAGCGTCGCCGATACGACGGATACTGCGGCGCCAGCGCAATGCGAGCGTGATTCTCGGCGAGGCGTCGTCGATCGACACGCGGCAGAAGATCGTGCAGCTGCTCGACGGCGAAGTGGCCTACGATTTTCTAATCGTCGCGAGCGGCGCGACGCATTCGTACTTCGGGCACGAAGAATGGCTCGAGCCGGCGCCGGGTCTGAAGACGCTCGAGGATGCGGTCGAGATTCGCCGGCGCGTGCTGGTCGCATACGAGGCGGCCGAGCGCGAGGTTGATGCGGCGGAAGTCGCGAACTGGATGACCTTCGTGGTAATCGGCGGAGGCCCGACCGGGGTCGAGATGGCGGGGGCGCTCGCCGAGATTTCCCGGCGCGTGCTCGAGCGCGATTTTCGAAAAATCGATCCCGGCAAGGCGCGCATCATTCTGATTGAGGCTGGCCCCAAGGTGCTGCCTGCGATGTCGCCCGAATCGTCAGCCAGTGCGCGGCGGCAGCTCGAGCGGCTGGGCGTCGAGGTGATCACCGATTCTCCGGTGACTGCGGTCGACGATCGCGGCGTCGTGCACGGTGGTACGCGGCTCGATTCACGGACTGTAATCTGGGCGGCAGGCGTGGCCGCATCGCCGCTCGGCAAGACGCTGGGCGCGGATGTGAAGCTGGATCGAGCGGGCCGTGTGATCGTGAATCAGGATCTGTCGGTGCCGGATGCGGACGGCGTGTTTGTGATTGGCGACCTCGCGTCGATCAAGTCTGACGGCAAGCCGGTGCCGGGACTGTCGCCGGCCGCGATGCAGGAAGGGCGGCATGCGGCGAAGAACATCGTGCGATTGATTCGCGGCGAGCCGACCTTGCCGTTTCACTACCGCGACAAAGGCACGCTCGCGACGATTGGCAAAGCCGCTGCTGTCGCCGATATCGCGGGATTGCATCTCAGCGGACTCGTCGCATGGCTGATGTGGCTGTTCGTGCACCTTCTATTTCTGATCGGATTCCGCAACCGCTTCATCGTGATCGTCGAATGGGCCTGGACCTACGTCCGCAACGACCGCGGCGCGCGCCTGATCACTGGCGACGTAGAGCCGCTGCTCGAGCGCGGCGAAAAGTCGAAGAACCCCGATCGAATGCTGTCGAAGTGAATCGCTCTTCCTGAATACTGGGTGCAGGGGTCACCCCTGCCGAAGGAAGTTTGAAACCCATCGCGGGTTTCAAAAATTAGGTGGATGCACCTCAGTCTTTCGGTGCTGACTGCTTTAACAAAGCGTCGATGCGGGCGGCGCGCTCGAGGCCGGGATCGAATTCGAAATCCAGCTCGGGTGTGTAGCGCAGGCCGACCGACTTGCCGAGTTCCCGGCGGATGAACCCGCTGGCGCTCCTGAAGCCGGCGATCGCGGCGGGCGCGCGCACCGAGCCCTCGAGATGCGAGAAGTAGACGCGTCCGTGGCGCAGATCGTCATCCATCCTGACGGCGGTCAGCGTGATTCCGCGCAGTCGCGGGTCGCGCAAATCGCGCACCAGCAGCCCCGACAATTCTCTCAAGACCGCCTCGGCGACGCGCTCCGGTCTTCGACCTTCAGGCAATGTATCTCCCCAATCTGGCTAATGCCGATTACTCACTATCTCTCGGAAGTCATTCAGTAGTTGATAATTTCGAGCTGCTCTTCGCCGAGCGGAACCAGCCCCAGCGAATCGATAAAGTTCACCACCTCGCGCAACGCCTTGTCCACGAATGCGCGATCGCTGCCGACCTGCGCGATACCCAGCTCGGCGCGCTGCCACATGTCGTGGTTGTCGGACTCGGCAATCGAGACGTTGAACTTGTTGCGGACCCGATCCTTGATAGCGCGCAGCACCTGCCGCTTGCCCTTGAGCGAATGATTCTCCGGCAGAAACAGGGTCAGCCGCATGACGCCGATAACCATATCAATACGCCCCTTCCGCCAACGCGGACGCGGCGCGCCCGAAACGATCTAACCCCTCTAAGGCTGAAGCTGCTTTTCGACCGCCGCCTGTCCGCGAATCGTCTGAGGAGTTGGCGCCGCGAGCTTGCGCAGAATCGCTTCCATCTCGAACGCTTCGATGATGTCGTCGGGTTTCACGTCGTTGAAATTTTCGAGCGCGATACCGCATTCGTAGCCCTGCGCGACTTCGCGCGCGTCATCCTTGAAGCGCTTGAGCGTCGCCAGCTTGCCCTCCCACACCGGCCGGCCGTCACGCACCAGCCGCGCGCGAGCGCTGCGCACAATCTTGCCCTCGACCACCATGCATCCCGCGACGGTGGCTCCCGGCACGTTGAAAATTTTGCGCACTTCGGCGCGGCCCAGCGCCTTCTCGCGATAGGTCGGCGCGAGCAGACCTTCCATCGCCTCGCGCATGTCGTTGATCGCTTCGTAGATGATCGTGTAGAGCCGAATCTCAACGCCTTCTTTTTCGGCGAGGTTCGCAGCCTTCGGCTCGGGCCGGATGTTGAATCCGATGATGATGGCTTTGGAAGCCGACGCGAGCGTTACGTCGGTTTCCGAAATCGCGCCCGCCGAGGCGTGGATTACTTCGAGTTTGACTTCCTCGGTCGACAGCCGTCCCAGTGCGTCGGCCAGCGCCTCGACTGAGCCCTGCACGTCGCCCTTGAGAATAACTTTGAGTTCCTTCACCTCGCCGGCCGCCATCCGCGTGCTCAGGTCTTCGAGCGAGATGCGGCTGGTCTTTGTCAGTTCGCCTTCGCGCTGCTTCGAGCGGCGATACTCGGCGACCTGACGCGCCTTCGATTCCTCGACCACGCCGGTGAAAACGGTGCCCGGCTCGGGGACAGTAGACAGACCGAAAATTTCCACCGGCGTCGACGGGCCCGCTTCGGTGAGCCGCTGGCCGAGATGATTCTGCATCGCGCGTATGCGTCCGTACGAAGTTCCGCTGACGAAAGCGTCACCCTGATGTAGCGTGCCTTCCTGGATCAGCACCGTCGCGACCGGACCACGCCCGCGATCGAGCTGCGACTCGATAATCGTGCCGCGCGCGGAGCGCGACGGATTCGCCTTCAGCTCCATCACGTCGGCTTGCAGCAGAATCATCTCGAGCAGCTTCTCGATTCCCTCGCCGGTGCGCGCCGAAACCGGCACCGTGATCGTGTCGCCGCCGTAGTCTTCAGGCACCAGCCCGACCTGGGTCAGGCGCTGCTTGACGTTGTCGAGATTCGCATCGGGCAAATCAATCTTGTTGATCGCGACGATTATAGGAACATTAGCGGCGCGCGCGTGATTGATCGCTTCCTGCGTCTGCGGCATCACGCCTTCGTTCGCTGCCACCACCAGCACTACGATGTCGGTGACCTTGGCGCCGCGCGCACGCATCGCAGTGAAAGCCTCATGGCCGGGAGTATCGACGAACGCGATCGTGCGCCCATTCGCCTCGACGGTGTACGCGCCGATATGCTGGGTGATTCCGCCGAACTCGCGCGCCGTCACGTTCGTGTGGCGAATCGCGTCGAGCAGCGAGGTCTTGCCGTGATCTACGTGGCCCATCACGGTGACGACCGGCGGCCGCGTGACCATCTCACCCGTAATCGCTTCCTCGGGCGCCTCTTCAATAACCTGCTCCGCGTCGAAGGAAACATTCTCGACGCTGTAACCGAACTCGCCCGCCAGCAACGTCGCAGTGTCGACGTCGAGCACCTGGTTGAGCGTCGCCATCTGGCCGAGTTCCATCAATTTCTTGATCAGGTCGCCGGCTTTGACGCCCATCGAGCGGCCGAGGTCTCCGACCGTCACGCCTTCGGTGATTCGCACCACGCGCTTCGAGGCCTTGGGCGTCGTGATTTCTGTCTTGCGTTGTTCTTTGCCGGGCAGTGCGCGCCGCTTCTTCGGCACCCGCAGCCCGCGCATCTCCCTCTCGGCGGCGAGATCGGTGCTGCCCTTCTTAACAACTTTCTTCTTCTTGATTCCGCGACCGCCGCCGGGCTTGGCCAATTGATCGGGCGGCACCTGCGGCATACCGTCGGCCGGCTGCGCCGGTTGCGGTTGCGGCGCGAAGCGTCCCGTCAGTCCGGGACGAGCACTCGGCGCGCCCGCTGCGGTACGCGATCCGGGCGACGCAGGGCGCGGTGGCGGCGCCTTCGGCCGCAGATCGATCTTGCCGAGGACCTTCGGTCCCTTCTGGCCGTCATCGAGCGTCGGGCCGGTCTGCGATCCGCGAGTCAGATTGATCGATCCGCGATCCGCCGTCTCCGCCGGGCGCACACGATCGGTCCGGTAGCCGAACCGCGACGACGGCGCCGCAGGCGCAGCTTCAGGGGCTGGCGCCGCTTCGACGACGACCGGAGGCGGCTCCGGCTCGGGGCGAACAATCTGGTGCTCGGGCTCGAGCTCAGGTTCCAGATCCTTCAGATGAACTGCTGCCGCCTCGGGCGGATGAGCCTCGTAGTCGGCCTCGCCTATCTCCTCGATTTCGGGCTCCGGTTTAACTGCCACCGGCTCGGGCGTGCGATGCGGCTCGACCACCGGCGTGTCGGCATGATGCTCCGAATCGAACATGACCGGAGTCTCGCTTTCCGCCGGAGAATCGGCGAGAAACGGCGACGTGAACGAGTCGTCGCTGTTCTCTTCGATTTCGAAATGGAAAGGTGTATCGGCCGCCGCCTGACCGCCCTCCGCATGACGCCGGCGCATCACGGTGGCGTTGAGGCGCTTCTCTAAAATTTTTCCGCTGCTCGTTTCGAGCACGGTCTCGCGGCGCAGAATCGTCGCGCGATGCGCCTGGTCGTCGAGGTCGGCCTTCAACCGGTCCGCCTCTTCAGGCGACAGAAGACTAGACTCGGACTGCGTATGCCCGAGCTTTAAGCGAGCACATCCGGCGAGCAAGTCCTCGACCGGAAAGCCCCATTCACTGGCAAGAGTTTTGATCCGCTTTCGCGCCATCCGATTTATACTATTCGACCTTTGAGTTTCTATCCAGTCGGAGTTTTATTGCCGCCGCTATTTGGAGCCGCTCGGGACGTTCTATTTTACGCCGGAGCGCGCGAAATTCCTTAACCTTCAGCCCGACGAACCGCTCGACGCACTCAGCCGCCGGATGCAAATAACCTCCGCGGCCCGTGCGCCGCGCTTCGAAATCCACTTCGACCCGTCCGTCCACGACCGCGATTCGCACCATCGACGCCTTCGCGTCGCGTTTCATGCATCCGATGCAGGTCCGCTCGGGCGTGGCTACGATTTTTCTCCCGCATCTTCGGCGGCCGCAACCGGCGCGGATTCCTCCGCGATCGTTTCGCCTCCCGCCTCCGCGCCTTCAGCTTCCGTGGCCGCCAGCGCCGCAGCTTCCGCTGCCGCCGTCGCAGCCGATGCGGCTGCTTCTTCCGCCGCCGCCGCTTTCTCCGCGGCCGCGACCTTCTTGTTCGCGACGTGATCGCGCGCCGCGTTGATTATCTGTTGCGCGCGCTCGGCGCTGATTCCTTCGACGTCGAACGCCGTCTCGTCGGCCTCCGACAGTTGCTCCGCCGATCGGAAGCCCCACTGGTAGAGCAGTTCCGCGTTGATATCGCCGATGCCGGGAATCGCGTTGAGCGACGCGCGCGCCGACCGCGCCTCTTCTTCGGCCTCCGCCTCGCTGCGAACATCGAGCTTCCATCCGGTCAGGCGATGCGCCAAGCGAACGTTCTGCCCGCGCTTGCCGATCGCCAGCGACAGCTGATCGTCGGGCACGATCACTTCCATCGCATGCTCGTCCTCGTCGATTATCACCTTCGAGACTTTCGCCGGCGCCAGCGCGCGGCAGACCAGTTCGGCCTGGTCGTCGGTCCACGGCACGATGTCTATTTTCTCGCCGCGCAGTTCCTGCACCACCGATTGCACGCGCGTGCCCTTCATTCCGACGCATGCGCCGACTGGGTCGACGTCCGAATCCTTGGAATAGACCGCCACTTTGGCGCGGCCGCCCGGCTCGCGCGCACTCTGCCGAATCTCCACGATGCCCTCGTAAATCTCCGGCACCTCCTGCTCGAACAGCTTCATCAAAAAGTCGTTCGAGGTGCGCGACAGCACGATCGAAAGCCCCTTCTCCGACAGGTCAACGTCCAGGATCAACGCGCGGATGCGATCGCCCTGGCGATAGCGCTCGTGCGGAATCTGCTCCTTCTCGGGCAGAATGGCCTCGGTGCGTCCGAGGTTCACGATCATGTTCTTGCGCTCGAAGCGCTGCACGATTCCCGACACGACTTCCTGCTTGCGATCCTTGAACTCGTTGAAAATCTGTTTGCGCTCGGCGTCGCGAATATGCTGGATGAGATTTTGCTTGGCCGCCTGCGCCGCGATTCGGCCCATCGTGGCAGTGTCGAGCTTAATCAATATTTCGTCGCCGACTTCCGCCTCGGGATCGTATTTCGCACGCGCCTCGGTCACGTCGGCCTCAGCCGCCGCATTGGCGACCTTCTCGACCACCGTCTTAATCTCGAACAGCTCGATTTCGCCCAGTTCCGGATTGAACCGCGACTCGATATTGCGGTCCGGCCCGAACGTGCGCCGCGCCGCCGAATGCATCATCTCCTCGACCGCGTTGATGACGATCGTCTTGTCGATGCCTTTTTCCTTGCTTACCTGCTCGATTACCCGGTTCAGATCGACCTGCATACCGCCTCCCCGGGACGCGCAAAAATCCGCGCGTCAATTTGCTTTGTATTGATAAATTTAATCATTTGTCGAAATCGTACTCGTAATTCGCGCCCGACATCTCGTCGAATCCTATCGTCTGCCGCTTGCGGCTTGTCTCGTCGTCCAGCTCGATCCCGGTCGCGCCGACACTCACCAGCTTGCCCATAAAAGACTTCTGCCCGTCGCGGGCCCGATGCGTCCGGACCTTCACCCGCTCACCCTTCACCGCCTCAAAATGCTCCAGCTTGCGCAAGGGCCGGTTGACTCCCGGCGACGCGACCTCCAGCGTGTAGCGCCCCTCGACCGGGTCGTACACATCGAGCAAGTCGCCCAGCGTTGGGCTCAACTTCTCCAGGTCGCTCAACGCAATTCCGCCGCCCGGCTTATCGACCAACAGCCGCAGCAGCGAATTTCGCGTGCCCTTGCGAAAATCCACCGAAACCAGCTCATAACCCTGGCGTTCGATATGCGGTTCGAGCAGCTCGACTACCTTTTCCGCCGTCGGATGAAGCGTCAGGGCACTCATCTGCTGCCACCTCTCCGCTCGACACGGCCGCCGGCCCGTCGCCAGGTTATGTCACGATTCCCTTTTTGCGACACCAACAAAAAAGTGGGCACACGCCCACTTCACGTCAGCAACGATATCACCGTGGCCAACCAGTCAGCAAGGCAAATACACCCGACGCACTTACCTCAATCCCCACGGCATCAACCGTTCAGCCTGGCCGCCAGCCAGGACTGAGATTATAGCAAACCGGGCCAATTTCCAGCCTTATCGCCTCTGAAGCATTGGTCTTAACATTGCGGTAACATCCCTCTTCCGATGTCCCAGCTGATTGGCCCCAATTCTCCCGCAATCGGATTCCTGCTCGCCCTCGTGATCGGATTCCTCGTGGGCCGCACTCGGGAACCCGGGCCCGACAGTCCGCCGCGCCCAGGGATGCGCGATTTTCTGATAATCGCGCTGGTCGGCGCCGTCGCGGGTCACATCGGCAACCCTGCCATCGCTATTGCATTGTTCGTCGGTACTATCGGCGCCGTGCTGGTAATGCGCGCGCATCACCCCAAGCGCAAGGGCATCACCACCGAGCTCGCTGCCGTCGCGACCTTCGCCCTCGCCGCCCTGTGCCTTACGGCAGACCGTCCATTTGGCGCGGGCCTGGGAATCGTGCTCGCTGCCATTCTCGCGGAGCGCGACGAGCTCCGCTACTTCGTGCGCGATACGATCTCCGACCGCGAATACATCGACACGCTCAGTTTTCTCGCCCTCATCTTCATCATCTACCCTCTGCTGCCGACCGGCCATTACGGGCCCTTTGGATTCTTCGCGCCGCGCGAGATCTGGCTATTCGTAATCCTCGTCTCCGGCGTGTCGTATGTAGGTTACTTCCTGACCAAGTTCGCCGGCAGCGAGCGCGGCGCATTACTCACTGCAATAGTCGGTGCGATTGCCTCGACCACTGCCTACACGACCGGAATCTCGCAAGCAGTGAAGGACGCGCCGGAATCAGCCGTACCTGCAGCACGCTATTCGATAATAGCCAATTCAATACTGTTCCCGCGGACATTGCTGATAGTAGCTATAGTCAGTCCGATACTGGCGGTGGCTGCCGCTCCGGCCTTCGCCGCGATGATGCTGGCGGGGTTCGTCGCCGCCCTGGTTCTCGCGCCGGTGCCGATGAAGAAATCCAAAGTCGCCGATACCACCTTCCGCAACCCATTCTCAATTCGCCCCGCACTCGAGTTCGGCGCAATCTTCACCGTCGTGCTGCTGCTCACGCGCGTGGCCAAGCACTACGCGGGATACGGCGGCCAGATGGTGGTTTCGGCCATCAGCGGATTGGTGGACGTCACCGCGATCTCGATCACGCTCGCAAGTTTCGTCCAGTCAGGAACCAGTGCCGCGCGTGACGCAGTGATCGGCCTGACCCTGGCGCACGGCGTCAACGCCATCTTCAAGTCCGCCGTCGCGCGCAGCAGCCATCAGCCGGCTTTCTACATCCGCCTCATGGCAGGATTCGCAATCATGTTCGCAGTAGGCGCCGCCGCAATAGTCATTCTGGATCCAGCGCGCATGGTTGCATTAGTAAGTCATCTACAATCGAACTGACTATTGCGGCATCAAAGGGAGGACGCGCGATGTATGAACTCAAGTCATTCAACATTTTCCAGACGGCGAAGGTGATCGCAGTGATGTATGAAATCTTCTTCGCCATCGGCGCGGTGTTCGATTTCGCCCTCTTTGTGCATGGCGGCACTCGCAGACCTCACCTCAGCGGGATAGTCTTTATGCTGATCATTCCTGCCATCTTCGGCTTCATCAGCGCATCAATCATGTGTTGGCTCTACAATCTTGTCGCCCCACACACAGGCGGGATCGCGTTTGAACTAACGCCGCCGCGTGGGACGGAATAAGAAGGAAGCGCGAGGGAAAGGACTCACTCCTCGTCGTCGCGCAGCTTCGACAGCACCGACAGATCCTCGAGCGTGGTCGTATCGCCGAGCGTTTGATCCCCCGATGCGATCTGCCGTAGCAGGCGGCGCATTATCTTGCCGCTGCGCGTTTTCGGCAGCGCATCGGTGAAGCGGATATCTTCCGGGCGCGCCAGCGCGCCGATCTCCTTCACCACGTGTGCCCGCAATTCCTCGCGCAGCTGCTCGCTACCGTGATGCCCGCCCTCGAGCGTGACGAATGCAACCACGCACTCCCCTTTTACGTCGTCGGGACGCCCTACGCAGGCCGCCTCGGCGACCCCAGCATGAGAGACCAGCGCGCTTTCTATCTCCATCGTGCCCAGCCGATGGCCCGACACTTTGATCACGTCGTCCACCCGGCCCATGATCCACAGGTAACCGTCCTGGTCGCGACGCGCGCCGTCGCCCGTAAGATAGACGCCCTCGATTTGCGAAAAGTAACTGCTCTTGTAGCGCTCGGGGTCGCGGTAAATAGTCCGCAGCATCCCCGGCCACGGCTTGCGCACGATCAGCAGACCGCCCTGGTTGGCACCGACGCTCTTGCCGTCGCGCGTGACGACGTCGGCCGCGATTCCCGGCAGCGGGAACGTCGCCGATCCGGGCTTCGCCGCCGTCGCGCCCGGCATCGGACTGATCATGATTCCGCCCGTCTCGGTCTGCCACCACGTATCGACAATCGGGCATCGCTCGCCGCCAATCGCCTTCCGATACCACATCCACGCCGCCGGATTGATCGGCTCGCCGACCGAGCCCAGCAGCCGCAGACTCGACAGGTCATGCTTCTTCACCCACGAGTCGCCCCACTTCATAAACGTCCGAATCGCCGTGGGCGCCGTGTAGAAGATGCTGACCTTGTACTTCTCGATTATCTGCCAGAAGCGATCGTTCTCGGGAAAATTCGGCGCACCTTCGTACATGACGACCGTCGCACCCGCCGCCAGCGGTCCGTACACAGCGTAGCTATGCCCCGTCACCCATCCGATATCGGCGGTGCACCAGTAGATATCGTCGTCCTTGAGGTCAAACACCCACCGCATCGTCATCAGCACGTGCGTCAGGTATCCGCCTGTCGTGTGCACGACGCCCTTGGGCTTGCCGGTGGTGCCGCTGGTGTAGAGCGTGTACAGCGGATGCTCGCTGTCGAACGCCGCGGCCTCGCACTTCGAGCTTTGCGCGGGAACCAATTCGTCCCACCACACGTCGCGACCCTTGCGCATCTCGACCTTGTTGCCGACACGCTTGAGCACCAGCACTTTCTTTATCGACGGGCACTTCTTCACAGCGTCATCGACATTCTGCTTGAGCTCAACCACCTGCCCGCGCCGCCACCCGCCGTCCGCGGTGATACAGACTTTCGCCTCCGCGTCATTGATCCGATCGGCCAGCGCCTCCGACGAGAAGCCGCCGAAGACCACCGAATGAATCGCGCCGATTCGCGCACACGCCAGCATCGCGATCGCCGCCTCCGGCACCAACGGCATGTAGATCGCGACGCGGTCGCCGTCCTTCACACCCAGGCTCTTCAAGCCGTTGGCGCATCGGCCCACTTCGTCGGCCAGCATCTGGTAGGTCAGCACGCGCGAGTCGCCCGGCTCGCCTTCCCAAATCAGCGCGGCCTTGTTGCGGCGCGGACCGTCGAGATGCCGGTCGAGGCAGTTGTACGACGCGTTGATCGTGCCGCCGACAAACCACTTGGCGAACGGGAAATTCCATTCGAGCGTTTTGCTGAACGGCTTGAACCAATGCAGGTTGCGCGCGCATTCCGTCCAGAACGCGTCGGGATCGGAATCAGCGCGCTTACACAGCGCCTGGTACTCGTCGAAACTTTTAACCCACGCCTTGGCGCTGAACTCGGCGGAAGGCGGGAACTTACGAGACTCGGTCAGCGTCGAATCGATATGCGTCGCTTCGGTCGAAGCCATCAGCCTGCACCTGTTCTGAAAACGTTTATACGCGACCGCGAGCTTCGCGCGTTTTCAAGCTGAGGTACAGAGTGGCGGCGTCGCCATTTTCGCGCCGATTCGAATTGATCCCGCGCAACCGCTCGAGCAGTTCGTTTTCGACGCTCGCCGAATACTCCGCGGCTAGCTCGACCGCGCGCGCCGCCCACCGAAGCGCCACCCGTCCCTCGAGCCCGCCGTAATCGTCGAAGAACCACGCGCAGCTGGTGAGAGCCGCCTGCCCCGCGCGCACCATCTCGAACATCCGCAGCAGGCTCTCGCGATAGTTCTCGTCGGCAACGCCGAAACGCCTGAAGATCTCGTCATGGACGGCGGGATTCGGATCGTTCAGCAAACGGATCGCATCGCGCAGGATCGCACCCGGATCCTTGACCAGCGCCGGTGCAAAACGATCGTAGGTCGCCTCGGCATGATTCTTCACGAAATCCATCGCGGCACGAAACGGCGCCCGCCATTCCTGCGAGGTGCCCGCCTCGTTGCGGCATCCGCAGTTCGAGCGCCATCGCTCGACGCCATGCGGGCAGCTCCACGAAGTCGCCGAGGCACTCTCGAACGCGCCGCCCGCCGGATGCGTCGCGAGGTATTCTTCGCAATTCGTCACGATCACGTCGTCGCGACGCTCGAGCGCAATCAGCGCGCGCGCCAGCTCGGCGGCGCCGTGTTTATTGTGATGGCCAAACGTCTCGCCGTCGGTCGCGATCATCAACGCCGCGCCTGGCTCGAGGTTGAGCGCCGTGTCCGCCATCCAGGTGGCGAGCCGCGCCCCGTCAGCCAGGCCGTCGCCGAAAGAGACGCTGTTAGAGAGTTCGCGATCGAATCGAAACACCGCCAGACTCAAATCTCCGGATCGCCATTGGAAAGGGCCTGCTCCTCGCGACTCGGCTCCCGGTCCGCTGAACCGCCCTTGGTCCGACGCGAGGATGACGAACGGGATTCCCGCCGCCGCGACCGACGCCAGCGTATCGTCGTCGGCCGCGCATTCCGGCAGCCACATTCCAGCGGGTTTACGCCCGAACCTGAAGACGAAGTCGTCTATGCCCCACGCAATCTGCAGCTCGCGATCGCGTGGCGGCAGCAGCGGCAGAATCGAATGACTGTACGACTGCGCGATAGCGTTGCCGTGCCCGCCGTGAGCCGCCGCATACAAGGCGTCGCCGCGAGTCATCGCGCGATAGGCAGTCTTGCCGTGCGTCTGCAGCCATCCGGCGAGCGTAGGGCCGACATCGAAGCTTATAGATTCGTAGTTGTTGCGGACGTGAACGACCGACGGCCCCTCCATCGTGTGAGCACGCGCGTTGGCGGTGTAGCTCTCGCTGAGAATCCGCTCGTTCCAATTCGGAAAGGGCGCGGCGCCATGCTCGGGGCTGATCAGACCAGTCCAGGGGCTCTCCCGCGGAGGCTGGTAGAAATGCCCATGAATAATGATGTGCCTGGGTTCACCCATTAGATTATTGTTGCGCCTCCAGGCCGGTCGGCGAAAGCCCGCCCGCGGCCAGCAGTCCAGCTAATTTGCCTGCTATGCCGGATTCTGCGCAGCTTATCAAGCAAAAACTAACTGGAGGCCGCCAACTCTCCACAATCCTTCAACAATTCGTCCACAACAGGGCCAAAAGGACCCACAGAACTTAAGCAAAAAAAGCCGGGTGCAGGGGTCACCCCTGCCGAAGGAAGCGTGAAACCCACCGCGGGTTTCACGTTAAATCAGTGAATTTCCGGTCTCGGCTAAGCGCAAGCCGCGCGAAAGCTGCCCTTGATCGCCGGCTCACCTTTCTGATTCAGCACGATCAAATCGCCCTCGATCTGCTTCTCGCCGTCCTTCTCGACCTTGTTGGTGACCTTGCCGGTGCACGTCACGACGTCGCCCGGCCATACACGCGTAGCGAAGCGGACCTGGAAGCGGCGCACGTTGCCGATTCCGACGTAGTCGGTCACTGCCTTCGAGAGCAGCCCCGCCGTGAACATCCCCTGCGCGAACACTGTCGGGATTCCGGCCGCCTCGACGAAGGTTTGATCGTAATGCAGCGGGACGAAGTCGCCCGACGCACCGGCGTAGCGGACGAAGTCGGGGCGGGTGACGCCTTTGATCTCGATTTTCGGAATTTCGTCGCCGACTTTAACCGAATCGTATTTCAATTTTGCCATTTTAATTCTCCTGCGGAGCTAGGCTTTGACCGCCTGTCCGGTTTCGATCAGCGTCGCCCGCGCCATCGCGACTTTCTCGCCCTTCTGGTTGGTGTACTCGGTCTCGGTGATCAGCAGCGTCATCTTGCCGCCGCGTCCGCCTTCTTTCTCGAGCACGTCGGCAACCTTGGTGACGCCGGTCAAGGTATCGCCGACGAAGATCGGCTTGAAGAACTCGAACTCCTGCTCGCCATGCAGAATCCGGCGCAAATCGAAGCCGCCGAAACCGGGACTCGAGGTCTCGTCGGTCCAGAACGCGCTGGTCTGTAGAAAGGTGACGGGCACAGGCACGCCGCCGACTTCCTTCTTCGCCAGTTCCTGGTCGAAGTAGAGCGGATTTGGATCTTTGATCGCGCGCGCGAACTCGCGCACCTTGCTCCAATCGACGTGCATCTTGAATGGTTTGCCGGTTTTCCCGACGGCGCTCTTATCAGCCATGATGAATCATCCTCT
>Ga0210391_10002391_pt1 | contig 16345 bp, 27 predicted proteins | sample IncBWC12OmetaG_FD_160573 | JGI IMG/M metagenome (GOLD analysis project Ga0210391, IMG submission 160573) | Forest soil microbial communities from Barre Woods Harvard Forest LTER site, Petersham, Massachusetts, United States - Inc-BW-C-12-O ... | reverse complement strand
CCACCAGAATGGAAACTCGTGCATGAACCAAGCCCATTCGTCAGGCATCATGTTTGCCTTGAGCATGTTGCATAGGCGGCAAGCCCACACAGTCCGCTCGCCAAGGATGGCTCCGCGCGACTTGGGGACGACGTGATCCCTGGTTGCGGCGACGCGCGAGCTTGCTGTTACGGACTCTAGTGTCCGCTTACAGTAGGCGCACCGCTCTCCCTTGCCGCGCTTGCTCATGGTCCCTTCCGTGAAGTTGCCGACTAACGACGCATCAATCTGCCGGCGAGAAAACAACAAGCCGTCCTTCTGGGTCGTTGTCGTACATCGATTGAACGTCCAGTTTTCGATAGTCCGCGCCGTCGAACAAACACTGGAAAGTGAGTTCGTCGGGAAGATTGCGCAGTACTGCTCGCAATTCTCCGATAGTTTCCACTGTGAATTTGAGGCCCATCACGCCACCTTCTCGCTGCTCTTTTCCATCCGCATCCGCTGCACGGTATGGGTGTTCTCCCGGCTGGCGCGGCTGTAGTCCATCGTTATCTTAGTCCAGCGGGACCGGACTCCCTGGTCCCGGTCGTCGCCTCCGCTTTCGCGTGGCTCAGTTGGGAGATTCGCTGCCGCTGGATTCGCCATCAGGTGAGCCGCCACGCATCAAACCTTTCCAGAGCAGTTCTATCCTCTGATAGAGCCCGTTTGGCGATTTGCTCAGCCCACGGAATATCATTGATTATTTCTCGGAGCGCTGACCGGAGTCGCACCGTTTCATCACGTAATCCGAGAATCAGATTATGTAGGTGATCCGGTCCAACATAAGCGTTCAAAATCACATTTGCGATTTCCACGATGTCGGGTGCCGGGGCATCATTGTGGCTCATTTCATTTCTCCATCCATCAGGTGAGCCGCCGCACAGTCCGGCGTCACCGCAGGACCACTCTCACCGATCAGGGTTGGCGCTGCCATTGACGCGCCCTGGAGGTAGAGAGCTTTAAAAACGGCGGCTCGCCTCATGGTATCCAATCCCTGTGCAATCGGTATTGGCGATCAAGTTTTCGCAACTGCCGAGCCTTCAAGTGCAACCTGATTGACGCGATGCAGGCCGCAGTACCGAGCAAGCCGACGGCAATTGCCAGATATATGGCGAAGTCTTTCATTGCGATTGCCCAATGTGTTGCTCATACCCCGCCATAAACGCCTCATGGTCCGCAGCCGTCCTAAACTTCATGCCTTCCAGCCATTGCCAAGCGCGATAGGCGAGGACTTGCAGTTCACCGGGCCATTGCGGGCAGGCGGCATCGGCCCATTTCCGAAATGACGGGGCGTCGGTCGGGATTTTGTCGGGGGTGAGGTTCACTACAACACCTTGATTTGGTCGAATGTGATCTTGCCCGCGACAAGCTGGGCAAGCTGATCGGCTACGTCCTGCGGCACCGGCCGCTCGCCAAGCGCCCATCGCCGGGACGTGCGCTCATTCACCTTGAAAAGTCGCGCCACGCCTCGCTGCGAGAGTTTGAGGCGGCTTAGCGTGGCGCGGAATTTGGTGGAGGTCATTAGGCGCTCATTTCCTCTTTCGCAGCCTGCTTCGCCAGCCACCCCGTCGCGTCGTTCGAGATTTCGTAACTCGGCCGTTGGCAGGCCAGAAACCAAGCATCGCGCCATTGGTAGCGATTGTTGAGAGGGTGATTTGGCCGGCAGGCGTGCAGAGCATTGAGCATCTGCGGATTGTTGGTTAGGCTACAAATCCGGTCCAGGGTCCAAGCGGTCATCGGTCTCTCCATCCGGGCCTAAGTGCCCTTGAATGACCCCAAGATATACGGCCCTAGGGCCATGTCAAGTGCCCTAGGGCATTTATTTTCGGGCACATAACCTCAGTCAGTGCCTAAATGTCGCCGCCGCACGGACACCCAGCCATGGTGCAAGTGTCGCCGAAGAAAAACGGCTTCTTGCAGTGCGAGCATGGGTTGCCGCTGCGAGGATGATTGTCCATCAGGTCGCGGATCGCAGCTGCCTCAGTCGCGCCATGCCCAGCCGCCATGCGGCCATCGTCGTCCGGCTCGTCATCGTCATAGACGGCTTGCCAATCGAACATGCGAACGGGGATCGGCGGATAGACGTTATCCGTTCTGATTTTGGGCTGTTTCTGTTCGGTCACGATCATGCTCCTACGTCAGATTTGGTCGTAGCAACTGGCGACATTGCAGAAGTTAGCCGCCAACTTCGGCGAACATGCCGTCGTCATCCCATCCCCGTGAAGTTAGCGAGGGTTCCGCTGCCGCGCAGGTCACCCACAACCCCCGGCCAGCGTCCGCCCGCTGGCGAGCCTACTCCCACTTCCTCAGGCGATGTTTCACTTGACTTACCCAAGCACATGATTTAGTGTTGCGGCCATTGGAGATCGTGCCATGGCCAAACCCGTTCTTTCTGACGCTCGGTTCTTTAGTGAGGCTGCCGCCTTCGATTACGTCGAAGGCCAAATCTGGCCGGAAGGCCCGATTTGCCCCCATTGCGGCTCTACGGCTGAGCGGATCGGGCGCCTTGAAGGCGTGCATTCCAAGCCCAGCAAGAAGAACCCGGAAGGTGTGGTGCAGATCGGCTTGCGCAAGTGCTACGCCTGCCGTGGCCCGGCCTTTACCGTGCGCAAAGGTACGATTTTCGAGGATAGCCACCTGCCCCTGCGCATGTGGCTGCAAGCAATCCATCTGCTTTGCGCGTCGAAGAAAGGCATCTCGACCCGCCAGCTTCAACGGATGCTTGGCTGCGGTATGAAAACTGCGTGGCACCTTGGGCACCGCATTCGCGAAATGATGGCGCCTGCGGCCAACTCTGGCCCGCTGGGCGGGCCTGGAAAGACCATCGAAGCTGACGAAACCGAAATGGGCCGGTCTCGTAAGACGCGGCGGCCGGAAGGCTTTCGCCGGTCCAAGCACAACATCAAGGTTCTTAGCCTTGTCGAGCGCGGCGGCAATATCCGTTCCGTGACGCTTGATCACCGTGGCGCTGGCGCGCGGCTGCGCAGGATGGCGCACAAGGATAGCCGGCTTGTGACGGATATGGGCCAGCCATTCAAATTCCAAGGCTTTGCGGCCCATGAAACGGTTGACCATTCCAAGTTTGAGTGGGCGCGCGGCGACGTTCATACCAATACGCTCGAAGGCTTTTTCAGTGTGTTCAAGCGCGGCATCGTCGGCGTTTATCAGCACGTCGATACCAAGCATTTTGACCGCTATCTGTCGGAATTTGATTTCCGTCAGAACACTCGCGCCAAGCTCGGCATCAATGACGTGCAGCGCGAGGCCATTGCGGTCAAAGGCGCCCCCGGCAAGCGTTTGACGTATCAAACAACTCACCGCGAAGCGTGAGCCAGCGGCTCTGTTCCAGTATGAATTGCCGCTTGAAGATACCAAGTTAGGCCCCCTCCGTAAGAAGCGTAGCTAGATGCTTGCAGTCGGCTGGCGTGAGCGGAAACCGTAGCGTTACGTCATTCCGCCGCGCCACAAGCCACGTCACGACGGACTCGCGTTCAATGCTGATTTGCTCCACATTTGGCGGGAAGCGAGTTAGCGCTTGTTTTGCGTGAGAAAAGCCGGAGTTTTCAGTCATGGTGACACCTATAGAAGCTAGTGCAGGAAAAACGCTCGTAGGCTGGATCAAAAACGGCGCCGACAAACTCTTTAAGTACGGCAAGAGAATCGCCACGTTGGAGGAGCGTGTCAGCGCACTTGAAAACGCGCTGAAAACTCTGCCACCAGAGGCGTGTCCATTTTGCGGTGAACGTGCTATGCGACTGCAAGAACAAAGTGGGCTGATGGGGGACCCGGGTAAACAATGGACAGAGGAGATTTGGCGCTGTGAAAAATGCGGGAAAAAGTACTATGAGCGGGAAAAGCTCAAAAGCAGATGATCCTGTGCAGTACCAACGTTTCCTCGAGGCCGCGAAAAAGGCTGAGGCGGCTAACTCAAAAGAGGTTGCGGATCGCATATTCAAGAAGGTTGCCCTTTCGAAGAATCGGAAGGGGGCTTCTTAGGCCATTTTTTCCTAGCACGCTTTCGAATAAGCCTTCTTTCTTGCGCCGTTTCGGCGAAGCCAAAAAGTTGGGCCGCTGGGTATCTTTCGAGCAATAGATTTTTGAATTTAGCAAGATGGTTGTGTAATTCCTCTAGCTCCTCAACCGTACAATCGTGATTTATTTCGCGCAGCGGCAAGATTTGGCGCAAAACTCTATTAGGCGGGACAATGATGCGGCCTGAATTTAGCTCTAAATAGTTGCGGTATTGATTGGCAAAAAGATCGGCCGCTTGGAGCGGGTTGAAGCATTTATCGTTGCGAAAGATCGGCCGCTCCCCGAGGAAAGAGGGAAAGTCCGATTTGCTCACTCGCAACGCGGTTGCTTTGAAGTCCGGCCATTGGCGAAATATCTCATCCGAAATGCCTTCCTGGTCATCGAAGATGAAATCGCATGGCTCGTTTATGTTAAAAAGAGTGCTGCGAACGGCCATCGCACAGATTAGCTTCGTAAACAGATAGATGTACGGATAGTCACTCACGCTTTTACGTTCGGGAACCTCAATTGAAGCAATGTATTTTTCGAAATCAACAAATTTAATAGAAGCGTTTAGCCGAAGAAGAACATGCTTCTTGATAATCCGGGTTAGAGTAATGAGGCGATCGTCTCGCAACGGTTCCGTCCACCCGCGGTCGCGTGCAAATTCTCCAACCAGTAGGTTGGCCTCGTTCATTTTGAAGTAGGCGAGCTTCGGTTCTAAATCCAAAGCCGCTTGCCACTCGTCAGAAAATTCAGCCCACCGAGCCGCCGACGACACAAAGCCGGCCAACACGAAATATCGGGGGTTTGGCTGCGTGGCGCTGTCATCAATTACGGCTTGTGGTTCTAGGATCACGAGCTTGCGTCTCTCACGTTTGCCGGACGGAAAGCCCGACACAAGCCGCCAAACCTGGGCAGCCGGACGCACCGCATGTGCCGGGGCATCCACTTAAAACCTACCATATCTAGTGTATGGTAAGTCAAGTGAAACATCGCCCTTCGCAATCTGCGAGGTGGACCATTCGGGATGCTCCTTTCTCAGAGCGATAATCTCGTGCCCTATTTTTTCCGGTCGGCTCATTTTGAGTTGCCTGTTAATTCCGTATGAACCGCCAACTCTCAGGCGGCTTTTGTTTCCGACCACGGATCGAAGTGGCGATCATAGGCTAAGCGCAAAGGCATCACTGATCCGATCCCGCCCCGAAAACGAAACAGAAGTGGCTTGCCATCTTCATTGCTGGCGGCAATCTCGACCTCCGGCAGTGTCAGCATCCTGTTCACGTATTTCAGCGCGAATGGAACGCCGCCGATAGATACGGACGCTTTTTCCCAAAGCAGTCCGCTTCCATTGCAGGCTTCGCAGATGCATTCACAGTCAGGGCAGTCATGTTCTTTGCCCCGGCCATCGCACTTGGTGCAGGATTCTTTCTGAGCACCCGGAAGATCGGCCGCCGGCAAACGGCGATAGGTGATCGCATCCGCGCCCTCTAGCGGCTTTTCCAACGTCTTGATCTCTTTGGCGTCGCGCGTGATGGCGGCGACCCGGGCGACGCGCACCATAATCCTGCCATCGGTCGCATAGGTGAAATCGCCGCGAGAAAACGGAGTGTGGATGTAATCGCGATATGGCTCCGTGTTGGCGTCCGCACAAAAGCCCTGTAATTCTTCCCTGTCCACGGTGTCCTCCTACCTCTCAGATGGCGGCATACTTGAATGGCGCATGTTGCCACGCGGTCAGAAAGGAATCTCTGTTTCGCCGGTTGCTGTCCTTACCGTGTCCAGCCCAAAGCCGTCCGTTGCCGGCGGTGGATTACGTTCGTCGTGATGAACCGCTGCGGCTTTAGGTGGTGCAGCTGCGTGTTCGTCAAATGCAGGAACCCGAGATCGCGGCACCCACCCTTTGAGCGTGAACAGCGGCTCGTAATTCACACCGTATGCGCCATTGATCGGCTTGACGCCTTCGCACACAAAAATAGGCACGGCACCAGGATTAGCTGCCACAGCAGCTTCGTAGTCGGCATACATTCGCAACATGGCGGTGATGACGTTGCCGGCGGTACTCGATAGTTCACGCAAACCGAGTTTCTGAGTCGTGCGCGGAATAATACCGTTGCCGTACACCATGACCTCGAAACCGCGCTTGAACTTGCGCGGGTCCTTTGGCTTTGGAGCCACCTGAGTTGGCGACGGGTCCCATATTTTCTCGGGGCCGGACCCTTCCGCGTAGAACAGCCAGCCGGTGCGGATGTTGGCCATGTCGAAGGCGAGTACCGGATTGACGATTTCGATCTCGCCGTCCACGCCGTCGGCGCGGGCGTAGAACCGGCCGGCTTTGGCATTGTATTTCAGGAACGGCGTAAAATCCGCGTCGCCGACCGACAGATTAAGAGGCATGTTCTTTCTCCGGTTGCATCAGTTGTTGATGTTGCTTCTCGATCGCCGCGGCCAGCATGCGCAAATTCCGCACATCGTCGGCCATCTGCAGCATGGGCAATGTGCCGGCCGCAAAGCCGAACTCGTGTAGCTTGGCCAGTTCATCCAGCCAGTACCGCGCGTCGGACACGAACGAGCCGGTCTGCACATGCAGCGAATTGCACAGGTGGTGAACAGGAAAAGTTTTCATGACGTTTTGCCGTTTGTCTAGCCATAGACACCCGCCTCCCCGTGGTCCGCAGCCCATTCCTCGTCGGTCAATTGCGATTCGACGTAGCATGTCGCCACGATAGCGGCCGCGTGCAGCCGGGCCGCGCGCAGGTCCAAGCCCTCGTCAATCAGCCGAGCGATGGTATCGAGCATGAATTGTTCGCGGGTCATAAGTCCCATGGCAATCTCGTCTGTTGCCGCCAGATGATCACGACCGCAGCTATCAACAAGCCGAGGAAGATCAGGGCGAGGAATGGTGAACCTTCGGTGTACATGCCGGCATCATGCACACGGCATTACGCGGCTGTCAAGAATTATTCTTGACGCATACGATGCAATGTGCATATTAGGCGCATGATTTCACGAACGGTTGCCAATACGCGCAAGCGACTCGGCGAAAGCCAGGCCGAATTTGCCAAACATTTCGGCGTCAATCAAAGCACGATCCAGCGGTGGGAAAACGCCAAGTACGAGATTCCGCCGCGGACAGCCAAGCTGATCGAGATTGTAATTTACCAGCTCGGATTGTCGTTTGCCAAACGGAGCCGGCAATGACTTACTACGGCAACGGTAAATCCGATTGGCCAACTGAAATGGTCGAGCATCTCAAAATCTGCCACGCCAAGGGCATGACCGATTTTGAACTTACGCAGGATAGAGTTTTCAGGGGGTTTTCCCGCAACGCCATCATCGGGCGCCGGAACAGGCTTGGCCTGAAAGCTAACCGGCCAACCACGCCAGAAGCCATCCGCCGCTCAAAACTGAATCCTCACCAGCGCCGCAATAAGCAGCCGAAAACCAAAGTACAGCTTTTCGACGGCTGGAAAGCACCCCGCCAATCGCCTTCCAAGCCTCGTACAGCGGGCTTTGCCGGCCCGGTGGTATTGCCGCCCACGGAGCCGGGCGAGCTGCCGACGGTCTTTCCGCCGCTGCCGCTGGTGCCGATCGGCATTGCCGAGCTCGAGGACGCCAGCTGCAGATGGCCGACCCACGGCACCGGGGCCACGATGCTGTACTGCGGTGCGACAAAAACCGATGACAAGCTGTCGTTTTGCCGGTTTCATTGCCGGTTGGCATATAGGCCACGGGCATGACCGGGCGCCAACTCCCAACTGACTGGACCCCATCCCTTACCGATAAAGGCTACGGCCTAAACCTCGGTTTAAGTATGTCACAAGTGCTTGATTGTGCAGAGGAAATGCGTTTATGGGCCGGTGCCAATGCCAACCGGCAGGTGGCCCGAAAGCTCGACTGGTCCATGGCGTTCAAATCCTGGATGCGTCGCGAAGCAACAAAACGAGGAACCAATGGCGCAAGACCTGCAAACGCAACGATGGCAGCCTTTGACGAGCTTATCACCCACGCGCAAATGGGAAATCGCGACAGCAAAGGTCCGCTACTCGACCTCACCGCAGAGAGCAGCGCAGCTCGGCAAGCAATTGCTGGGCCAGTGGCCGCACGCGAACCCACCGGACCCGCAGACCTATTCGCTGTCGATCGCAAAGACTCTGGAAAAATACCCCCTGGGCGTGGCTGAGGAATGCAGCGATCCGCAGCTCGGCCTGGCGCGGTTTCGGGAGTTTCCGCCTACGGTCGCGGCAATAACGCAATGGTGCGAACTGACCACGCGGGCTTACGTGGCCGTGGCGCAGCGTGGCCAGCCGCCGGCGGAAAAAGTGGAGCAGCAATTCAGCGACGAGCACCGCAAGACCATGCTGGGCCGGCTGCGGGATCTGTGGAAGGGCTTATTAAAGCCGGTGACGCAATGAGTTTTCCACAACGCAATACCGACCGCGACAAATACGAGCAGGCTTGTTTCACTTATCTGCGGTTTGTGTTCAACGGCGCACCGAACAGTTTCATCCGGGCAGCGGCCATGGAAGTATTCAAATGGACGTTGTATCCGCGGCCGATGCGGCGCGATGACGACACGGTGCACTAAATGATCAAGCTCAAACGCCAATCCCCGGAAGTCTATTTCGTGGCCAATCCGATCAGCGGCATCGGCTCGGCGGAAATCAAATTCCTCAAAGGTGCCGCCCATCGCTCGTTGCGGCAACGCTGCCGCATCTGCCTGCACGCGGACGAGCAGGCTTTGCTGCACGAGACCGTGCTGGTCTACACCCGCGACACGTTCAATCGGCCGAACCGGCATCCGATGGCGGAATCCTTCCATGTGCTGGAAGGCGCGTGCGATGTGATTTTCTTCACCGAGGACGGCAAGCCGGACAAGATCATGCACATGGAAGCCGCGGTGCGCGGCAACGGCCACCCGTTCATCGTACAGTTTCCGGTGATGGTCTATCACACCATCATCGTGCGCAGCGATTGGCTGGTCATCCACGAGACCTGCCGCGGGCCGTTCGTGCGCGGGGCAACCACGCTGTATGCGCCGTGGGCACCCTTGGAAACCGATGTGGCCGATGTGGCGGATTTTCTGGCGAAGCTGGAAACGTACTGCAAATAAGGAAAATCACAATGGTTTTTGGACACCACATACGTGGTGGATCACTATCGCCAGCACAGCAATGGTTGGCATTTTTAACCGGGGTCGGGATTGGCGCTGTTATTTTGGGCGCCGGCTTGGCACTCATTTGGTATTTCGATTGATGACCCGCTCCCTCATCATCGGCGCCACTGGCGGCATTGGCCGCGTGGTCTGTGCCACACTGGCCGCGCGCGGCGACAGCATCGTGCCAATGGGCCGCGAGCGTACCGGGCAGGCTTATCCACAGGATGTGGATTATGTGGTGTTCCTGCAGCGCAATCGCGAATCCGAAAACGCCTGGATGCATGAGTTCAACATCAGCCTGGATTTGACCAAGCGCATTGTGGAACTGATGGCACCGCGCTTCACCGGGGCGGACAAGGCCATCGTGATTGTCACTTCCGTCAATGCCCGGCTAGTCAACAACCGGCTGCCGATCGGCTACCACATGGCCAAAGCCGCGCTTGAGCAGATGGCGCGCTATTGGGCCGTGGAGCTCGGGCCGCGCGGCATCCGCGTCAACTGCGTGGCGCCGGGCACAGTTCACAAGGGCGGGCCGGATTGGCCCAACAAGGATTTTCATGCGCGGATCACGCCGCTGCGGCGCATGGGCTATGCGGACGAGGTTGCCAGCGTCATCGCGTTCCTGGCCTCGCCGGCTGCATCGTTCGTGACCGGGCAGACAATCACAGTCGACGGCGGCGTGTCGCTGCAATGGCAGGAGAGCTTGGCTAATTCACTGTTGCCGATGGAGGGCCTTTCAACGCAGCCGGGATAGCAACGGGCGTGCAGCTGCAACAAGGTGCGGTTTCTGCCTTCATCGGCCCATGGTGGGTACGGGTGAAACCGCACAAGCTATCGAAAGGATTTTCCCGAATGACCTACCACCGCCGCACCACATGCCGCCTGTGTGATTCCACACAACTGACACTGGCGCTGCACTATCCGCCGCAGCCGCTGGCGGACGAATATCTACGGCAGCCCAAGCCACAGCCGAGTTATCCACTGGATTTATATTTGTGCGATGATTGCGGCTGCGGGCAGTTGCTGGATGTGGTGTCAGCGGACGAGATTTATCCTTCCTACACCTACGAGACCGGCTCAAGTGCGGCATTGGTGGAGCATTTCCGGCAGTATGCGATGGACTTAGATGAGCGGCTAAAGCCGCGACTTGGTTCGTTGATTGTCGATATCGGCAGTAATGACGGGACATTCCTGCAGTATTTTCCACATTTAAAGCGAATGGGAGTTGATCCAGCACCGGTTGGACCTGAATTTTCGGAAGCCGGCTTTGCGACGTGGGACGTATTTTTTACGCCAGCGGTGGCTGATAAAATCCGCCACAATCACGGCCCGGCCAGCATCGTCACAGCCAACAACGTCTACGCCAACATCGACGACCTGCGCACATTTACCGAGGCCGTGCGCAACCTGCTGGCGCCGGATGGCGTGTTCGTGTTCGAGACTTTCTACCTGGCCGACCTGGTCGACCACATGGTATTCGATTTCATCTACCACGAGCATCTGACCGCGTTCGCATTGTCGCCGCTGATCGGCTTCTTCCAGCGGCTGGGCATGCAGGTGTTCGACGTGCAGCGCGTGGCGACCAAGGGCGGCAGCATTCGCGTTTATGTGCAGCATGATGCCGGCAAACGGCCGGTGAGCTCGGACGTGGCGGCACTGGTGGAGTGGGAGTATTTGCGCGGGTTCGGTAACAAGCTGATTTTTCATAACTACGCAGAAAAAATCAGCAATACTTTGATTGGGCTGCGTAATGTACTGCACGATGCCAACTGCGATCTTCAATCGATAGTCGGCTACGGGGCTTCGCCTACCAGCACCACGCTGATTTATGCAGGCAAAATAGGCATGTTCATCGAATATTTGGTCGACGATTGGGATGGCAAGATTGGCACGTATTCACCGGGACTGCACTTGCCGGTACGGGCTGCAGCCGAGCTCAACGCGGATTACTGCATCATCCTGGCCTGGCGCTATGCCGAGCAGATCATGGCCCGCAATCCGCAATACCGCGGGACGTGGGTGGTGCCGCTGCCGGAGCTGCGGGTGATCAACGCTGCAACAGAACAATCGCCAACATCAGCAGCGCAACCACGATAATAATCGCGCCGTTATTAGCAACCTCGGCAAATGCTGGGCGTCTCCATCCTGTCAGGCGGGATAGGCGCGACCTGACTTTCACGATTAGAGCCGTGGAAAGTGCATTTCGTTGATGCCACCTCCCGCCAACAGCGTGAGCGCGCCGATCAAAACAAGTATGAACGCAATAGCCCAGATGGCCTTCTCGATCGGCGCCGGGATGGCCATGAACAGCTTGACTACATAAAGTGCGATCCAGATCACGCCGAGTAAGACAATAATCGATATGACGAGCCAGAGTATAGCTATGGCAAGCGAGATCATGGCCTATCCAGTGCTCGCAACGAGTGAATCCAGCGGCGTGAGATTGCCCGACTGTTGCGCGGCGACCACCGGCTTGCCAGCCTCTGCGGACTTCTTCTCGGCCAGCTGCGCGGCTTCCAGCGCTGTCTTGTGATCGGCCTTGAGCGTGTCCATCTCGGACTTCTGCCGCGCGGTGACGATCTCGAGCTCGGCTTTCTGCTCGGCCTGCAGCTTGGCAACCGGCTTGAGCTTGGGTTTGTTGTGGTCGGCAATGACCGCCTCGCGCATGGCCTTGCCGGCCTTCTCGTCGGTGCGTTCCAGCGCGGCGGCGTGTGCCAGCGCCTGGTCGACCGGATCGGCCGAACCGCGGCCGGTCTCGATAATGCCGCCGGTAATCGGGTGGCGCCAGGCGTCGGATCCGAACACGTTGAGCTCGGCGCCGGTCAGTTTGTTGTGTTCCATCGGATAAACTCCTGCCACACACAATGCGGGGCTGCGTATCAACGCGCGGTTGGGTTTTAGGTTCCGCAATAGGAACGGGCCGGGAAGGTTGGCGCCCTCCCGGCCCTAGCCACCATGTCCAGCATCCACGCCGGATTCGTATCAGCTTCAAATCGCCGCATACCTCGGCACAAAGCAGTCCGTCAGATCGCCTGTCTCACGATCAATGTGACGGCGAATGCCAAACACGTCGTGCGCAAAGTTATAGTCGTCTGTGGCGAGCAGGCCGGCGAGATCGAGCGGACATGAATTGTGCGTTGCGCACAGGTCCATATGCCACGTCATCAGGTCGCGTCTGCCGAACCGGGTGCCAGCGCCATGCTCAAGCGCAACAGCACGATCGGCAATCTGTTCGATCAGCGCCAGCTGTTCGCCAGTCACGCTGAAATTCGGATGTTTTGTCATGTCACCTGTCCTTCGCTGTATCGGTCAATGCCATATCGACCGTGGCTGCATTATGCACAGTGCATTGGTGATGTCAAGGGGTGACATGCGATTAGCTGCGGCAGAGTGTCGCTGAGATAATATTCCCATATGTGCTGATTAAATTCCTATCGATAGGATTAAATGTGTTGTGGATTGCCAAACCACGTTTTTTTGTGCCAGCGTGGTCGCGCCATGAGCCCAAGGTCTCGCGCGCAACGTTCCCAAGCCAAGCATAGAGCTGCACATGAGTTGCTGATGCTCAGTCAGGTCCGGCGCAAGCGCAGACTTGGCAAGCGGTTGCAGATGCCAACCGATAAAGCCGAGCTGCGTAGTGTAGCCGATCGGCTTGTCTCCGAGTATCGGGCAAGGCAGAAGCCTTCGTGAGTCCTTTCGACGGCAAGCCGCTTTCTTTATCCTCAGAAGGTGAGGAACACTCAGCCTATCGTGAAACGGAGTGAGAGCGTTGTCACGCTTCGCACCACAAGGATTATAATCCCATGGCATTCGATTGCTGTCCCAAATGCGGCGCAAAGATTCGTGGTACTGTCCAGTGCAGGCATTGTGGCCGAATGCCAACGGTTGATTGGCCCTGGCGCTCAGCTAAGCCTCGCAAGCGCAAGCAAATTCCAGTCGATTACAACATCAAGCGGCTTATGACCGAGCGGCGCAGAGCAGCGGTGTGCCAATAGTGGTATTTATCTCATTTATGGATCATTACGCATAACAACGGTTGCAGCCGCAACTAATTGGAACAACACATGAACTGAATATGGTTGCAACCGGAACAAATAATGCGTATGCTATTGATATGGCTGCACAATATGCCAATTCACGGCAAAATGTTCCATAATACATCTTATGCGAATTGCGTGTAAGCCATTGATATCGCTACACCTGGCGCGGGACAGCTGCCGAGCTGTCATGGGCAAGCATGCTTAGGGGCCGGCATGGGGTGGGGGAGGGGGATTTCTGCGCTCGCCGAAAACTCGACATAGGCAGTCTAGCACGCGCCGGATTTTGAAAACATGACGGTCGCATGTAACCTGTTGATATTGCTACAGTTACTACCATTCAGTGCCGGTTATTAGCGGCTATTAGACGTCGGACTAACTTTGCGCTTTTCTGTTGCAATTTGGCCACGGCGGGAGTAACCGCGTTATGCGATGACTATGATTGAACTCTCGCCTGACTTTCAATGGGGTCCCAGGATGGCTGCGCTGACCCCACAGCAGCGCCGCTACGTCATGGCGATGGCGAGTGACCCTTTTGGAAACCCCACTCAGTGGGCTCGGCTGGCCGGTTACAGCGATGTCAAGGAAGCGGCCAAGGTGCGGGGGCATGAGTTGTCGCACAACCCCGAGGTCGAGAAGGCGGTTCAGGAGTTTTCTAAGACTGCGCTGGGCACTCTCGGGCCAATGCTGGCCACGGCGGGATTGCTGCGAATCGCGCGGTCCAAGAGCCACCCCGATCATTTGAAGGCATTGCTGGCGATTGCCAACCGTGCCGGGCTGCATGAGACCACTGAGCATCGGGTCCAGGTCCAGCACACCGACCTGACCGGACAGGCGATCATCAACCGGATTGCGGCCTTGGCAGCCAAGCACGGGCTGGACCAGGCCAAGCTGATTGGCGGCAACACGATTGAGGCTACCGCGGTGGAGGTAAAGCCGGATGAGCAATAGGTTCGCCCAAGATCTGAACGATCCTTCATTCTTTCGCAAGGGTGGCTTGCTCATCCCCGGCCCCGACCGGGTGCATATCCAGGTGGGCAAGAACCCGGATGGCTGCTGGTACATCGACCTGCGCGGCCCGACTGGGGCCACCGGCAACATCCGCTCGGTGATGACGCCGCTGCAGATGTTCAATCTGTGCACGCAGACGCTAGGGCATATGGGCTATGCGGTGGAGTTGAAGCCGCCACAGCCGGATAGCTATGAACTGCAACTAGCGGCAGCGGATAAGCCGTGACGCAGCCGAGCCTCGCCGAACTGAAGGAAACCTTGGCTGTTTTAGAGGCCATTGATTACAGAAAAACTTATCAACAGTTTTTTTATTTTGAGCCGTATGAGAAGCAGAAGGCGTTTTTCGATCTTGGTGCGACCAAGCGGGAACGGTTGCTAACCAGCGGTAATCAAATGGGAAAAACGACTTCGGGTGCGTTTGAAGTCGCGGTTCATATGACCGGTCTTTACCCTCCCTGGTGGGCCGGCCGCCGGTTTACTCAACCCACCAAAGGCTGGATTTGCGGCGAAACGTCAACCGCGGTTCGGGATACGCAGCAAAAAAAGCTGTGCGGCGAGGCCGGTGTTGAGGCGCTGTTTGGAACCGGTCTGATTCCAAAAGACAAATTTGCTGACAAACCATCGCTGGCCCGCGGTGTCACCGACGCCTACGACACAATCCAGGTGCGGCATATCAGTGGCGGCATCAGCGTGGGACGGTTCAAGTCGTATGAACAGGGTCGCGCAAAGTTCCAGGGTGAGACTTTGGATTGGGTGTGGGACGATGAGGAATGCCCGATCGAGATTTATCAGGAGCAGCTGGCCCGTATCACGGCAACGAAAGGCATCGTGTTCACCACGTTCACATCCATGCTTGGCGAGACCGCGCTGACCGATCGGTTCTTTCGCAACGAGTCGGCCGACCGTGGCATGGTGCAGATGGGGCTCATTGACGCCAAGCACATCCCGGAGGCCGAACATGCCAGTATCATTGCAGGTTATCTGCCTCATGAGCGTGTTGCTCGCGTGTATGGCGGCATCATGCGTGGGGAGGGGCTGGTGTTCACCACGCCCGAGGAAACCCTCAAGGAAGAACCGATCGTCTCTATCCCGCCATTTTGGGTTAAAATCTGGGGAATAGACTTCGGCATTGGCCACCCCTTTGCCGCGGCGCTGATCCTATGGGACCGGGACGAGGATGTGATCCATGTGCATACAACCATCAGAATGGCGGATGCTCTATCAATTGTGCACGCCGACAGTATCAAAAGAATTGGTGCTGATGTCCCCGTGGCTTGGCCAAGAGATGGAACTGAGCGGGATTCTCACTCCGGGGAACCCTTGGCATCCATCTACAAAAAGCACGGTCTCCACATGCTGCCCGAGCACGCCACCTGGCCGGAAGGCGGATTGAGCACCTATGCGGGCGTCAAGGAGATGGACGAGCGCATGAAAACCGGCCGGTTCAAGGTGGCCAGCCATCTCAATGAGTTCTTCGAGGAATACCGCAACTACCACTACAAGGACGGCAAGATCGTCAAGGTGCGGGACGATATACTCTCGAGCGTGAGAATTGGCCTGATGATGAAACGCTTTGCCCGCTCGGTGCCGCTGGGTGGCTTCCGGGCCAAGCGTAACGATCCCCGGATGAGGTTTGCGGTCGGCAGTCCGCTGCATCCGGACGGGGATGGCAATATATTCGGTTAATCCCAGTGCCAGATGCAGAGCCGTTGACCGTCCGAGGTATCCTAGGAGCCGAGGTCAAGAGGCCGAACAGGGAGTGCAACTCTCCCGACTGGGGCCAATCCTGTTGCATATATTGTAGTCTCGGCCTAAACATCCACAACCCATAGGAGCCGTCCATGGTGACCAAGACCCCCAAAGAGATCGACGAGATGCGCCGGCAGATGGCGCAGGGTTTGCTCCCGCCCGACGCCATCGAGCAGCACATCGAGCACGAATACCAGCAGACGTTCGGGCAGAACTACAAGACCGATGGGGACGGCAACCCGATCGAGCAGGGCCGCGGCAGTAAGGCCCAGCCCACCCGCGGCAGCATCGACGCCTACATCAAGAACCAGACCGAACGGCGTCACGGCGGCCCCGAGAAGGGCTATGCCGAAACCCTGCA
>Ga0210391_10002389_pt1 | contig 16352 bp, 13 predicted proteins | sample IncBWC12OmetaG_FD_160573 | JGI IMG/M metagenome (GOLD analysis project Ga0210391, IMG submission 160573) | Forest soil microbial communities from Barre Woods Harvard Forest LTER site, Petersham, Massachusetts, United States - Inc-BW-C-12-O ... | reverse complement strand
AGCTACGTCCAAGGGTGCGCCAGTCCAGATTGAAGCTCGCCTTACCTTCCCGGTTGCCACAAAGCTAAAGACGAATACTGCGCCGTAAGAGGCAGCAAATAATTGAACGTTGGCAATCTTCCAACTGCGAATGGTCAGCGCTCGCTAAGTCCCGATAAGTCGTAACCGGACATTTGGCATATCAGGACTCTCCCACTGACATTATTTCGGCCCTTTCCGCATACCCGGAAAACGGCCTCCTGTTGGTCACCGCCATTGTGACTGCAATCCGTTCACGACCTTCGCAAGCGTTGAGACCTTTACTTTTTTCCCGCTGAGAACGGCACGAATGGTTTTCCGGTCGAGCCCCGTCTCCTTCGTTGTTTTTCGCAATCCAAGCTTTCTGATCTCCGTTTTTAAACTCTCGTTGGCCGCGACTCGCCCACCGTCATATCGAATGAATGCATCATCGATGTTTTCGATAAAATCATCTTGTCCTTGCTCAAATCGTGAAATTTCTTTCCCGATGGGGTGATGAAGGCCGCCCCTTATTGGAATTCTTCGAAGTAAACCGCGTGCTTCTGCACTGCATTTCTCGCCGTCGGGACCCAGCGATTTAATTTCAGGATGTTGGATATATCCGCACAAAACGTCCCCCAAAGTAATCAGATCAGCCCGCGAAATTTCATCAAGCCGGTATGATTTGCCATCACGTGTGTTGACACAGAGTGATTTGGCCCACATTTCGCGATTCTTGCTTAACGGAGTAAGCAGAGTTAATTTCGCGTTTTCGCGCGTGCGTGGGTGTAAAACAAATCCATACGGGCTGACCTTTCCCTTCATTTGTTCCAAGAAATGTGGCGTCGAGATTCTCATTTTCATCATCGCGGGCAACGAAATCCATTTAGGTTGGCCGTAAATTGCAGTGGCGGTGTTTGCATCTACCGCCTTCCCACCGATCATCAAAACTTTGAATTCGGGATCTTTGATTTGTTTGAATTCGAGCGCCAACAGAAAACGCCACGATTCCCACCACCATTTCGGTAAATCTTTTTCTCGTTCGTCACTCGGGGCAAAAAAGATTAATCCGTGAGCTTTCGGATCTACAATTTCGACGCAATTCGAGTGACTACAATAAACATTGCCGCATTTCTTCGTATAGAGCGCATAACGCTTCGCAGCGACCGACAACCCGTACAGCTGTCGTTGAATTTTATCTCGATTGACATTTTGTTTCGTTAAGCGCAGCAAATCAGGAACAATTGTGCGGTCATAGGGTGAAAGTGAATCAAAACGCCGTACAATCCGGTCTACGGTCTCCCAAGACAACGCGTTAATTGAAGCCCCACCCGGCATTTGTACGGTTCCACCTTTCTTGCTGGCGACAATTGTTAAGGCATCCGTATCGCAGCAAAGATAAGTCCCTCCCGCGTCGCGTACACAACGCTCGATCATTGCCAGAAGCAAACGCCCGCCAGATGTAATCAGCGCACCGAGAAGCGGGAAATAAAAGTTTCCAGGCTGTTCGATAGTGTCCGGAGCAAGCTGTTTCTTAACGAATTCTCCCGAATAAACGGTGATAGTCGGTCGCTTCTCTCGTTCGACCCTTACGGGATTTAATTCAAGGTAAGTCCCATAAGATGTGCTGTTGGCTAAAATTTTAAGAAAATGCTCCAGTTGCTCGTTTCTCTTGTTTTTATGTCGATATTCGACCACCCGCGTGAAAAAATCTTCTTTTCTTGGATCCACCAGAATTTCACCGCGCAATTTAATCGGTTTTAGTCCACGTTGTTTTCCGCGAGGGACAATACGAAATGCCTTGAGGACCTTTGGAATATGACCGTTTAGCACCGCAGACACCAAATCGGGCCCTGCCAGCCAAAGCTTTTGCTTCCAATGAAGTTCGTTCAAGCCGATGTTGCAAGTACCGCTGTTACCGCCATATATCGCTCGTACAGGCACGACCTCCCCTTCAGGGATCACCGATGCGTAGAAATTGAGCTTTTTCCAAAACGATGGCTGAAACAGGCGTTCTAACGTTACCGATTTTAGGATTCTTCTAACCTCCTCTGTGGCATCGACGATCTCTAACCGTTGAGCCGTCAAAATGTTCCAGATTCCAAGAAGCGCGTCCACGCTCGGATATTCGCTCGTTAAGTCGACCGGAACTACTGGTACCGGCCAACGTCGAATGCGGCATTCAGCCCTGCCACCGAAATATGCAGACATCGCAATTCCGTGAATTCGAGGGCGAATGTTGCTGAATTTGGTGAAAGGCTCTTCAATTCCCATTGCGCGAAGATACGCTTTTCCAATCGAAGCGGGACTATACGCGTGGTAGGGAGGTAAATGGATTGGGTGCAATTCGTATTCGTGCTTTAGTGCGTTGAGTAAACCGAGCGTCGCGCGAACATCTTGCCGTGCGTAGTTAATCTCCGTATCCGATATCTTTCCGGTTGGATCGTGCTTTTTCTTCCTGGCCTTAGATCCGAATGCCTCGATTGCGGTCTCTAGTGAATGACTCTTGTCGGTCAGTGCGAACGCCAGGGTATGGAGATCAAGGAAGCGATCACGACGCCAACGATGTTGCTCACCTTTATGACGCACAGCCGTTAGTTCGATCTTCTCGGCCACTCCGTTGAGCGGCGCGATCCGCACGCGGGGGCGATGAATATTCTCGACGCCCTTCTTACTAAGTTGGCTGAGAACGAAGGAAAAACCACCCTCGTGCGCCGGTGTCGGGCGAACCGCAATGCGCGAAATATCAAAAGGCAGGTTGAAGCCAACGATCAGCGCACCAGCGCGTACCGACTCCCAGAATACTCGCTCGACGAATTCCGACCGGGTGAGCACGACCAATTCGCGGTCTGCTTCCGGAACCAGCCTGTCGGCGAGTCTGTTTTTGGCATAGCGAACAGCTTTGCGAACATCTTTGGCGGGTAGTCCATCGCGGTAGAAGATGCCTTCTTGGAGAGAAACGTAGTCGCCATCTTGCAGTTCGCAGAAACGCCAGATACCAAAATTCAGCCTTTGTTCAAGATCGAGCGTGGATTCCGTGTCCCAGACCAGAGCATAGTCAGGCCACAGCTTGGGTGTGCGCTGAGATTTCTTGCGTTTCTTTGCGCGCGCTTTCCTGCCGCCGGAAACCACGACATGCGCTCTGAGGTGGAGATCGTGTAGCACGTCATTGCTTATCCATTTTCTTGGCGAATCGTCGACAAGCCGCAGCCAGCATCGAAAGATGAACTGCTAGCAACAGAAACACAGCGCGTGCGAAGACCTTGGAGTCCTTCTCACACGTCATGGCTATGTTTGCGTCACGGATACTTTCGTGCGCAGAAGCGTGGCAATTCAAACAAACGGGTGCTGTAGCCGAATCCCGTTCCCAGCCAAAAACGTGGTGGTCTTGAATTCGGCGAGGACGCACGACAAGCGGGTCTGTCTGTCCGCAGTAGATGCAGCGGACCTCCTCGCTGCCGTTCCGCTCACACAATTCCACCTTTCGCCGAGCGGCACGAACCGGATTGTCGTAGGGGCGCATCCCTTTTTTTTAATCGCGGCCTACTTCGTCCGCAGAAGTTGCAACTCACCCTGCAGACGAAGCGGACACCGCACGCAATCAGACGATCGCGATATATTCGTTACCCTTATGTTCTTTGACTTCGACTTTGACCGCGCCTTTCCAGTTCTTTTCTGAGTCTCCGAACCTCTCATGAAGCCTCGAATAGTTCGGAGTGTCATAGCGCACCGTCCACGAATACAACGAACCGCCGACCTTAACGTCGAGAACGATGCCTTCGCCGTACTCCGAATTGCTGGGACGCATGGTTCCCAACAAAGCGACCGTACCCTTGCCCGACTTCCCGAGTACTTCCGGTGTCAACCAAGGGTGGAAAGCAGAGCTGCCTTCAACTTTCTTCGGCTTACGAAGCAACTTCATTGTTGTTCCCCTTTACTTTGAGTTTTGGTACATGGACGGCCTCGGCGTTGTCCGTTGGGGCTGTCCAAACTTGTGCGAACTAACGCCGCCCACCATGGCCGCGCTGATCGCGATATAGCCCGTCGAGTTTCACTAGATCGGCATCCGCGAATTCGCGGAGGCGTTTGGGCTCAGTGAGAAGGTCGATGCCTGCGATACGCTTGCCTTGGAACGGCCTCAACCACGTCGTATCGCGCGTTCTCAAAAACCTGTGGATTGCGATCAGGTGTGCGGAAGAAAGTTTTGCTTGTCTCGGTGAAGGATCCGCTACCAGCTGGTAGCCCTCCGGCCCGAACACGTATATGTCGCGAGTTGATTGCTTGGTTCGCTTCGCCGCATGTCGACCCGACACTTGAAGTCGGCGCTTCCGAACGACAATCTTTCTGCCCTTACGGGATTGCGGTCGTGGTTTCCGAACGGCTTTCGAGAGGGACTTTCTCCGGCCAGGCTTGTGCACACCCACGCGCGAGGTAGCTATGCGACGTGGCGCACTACGGCGCTTAATGCGGATCTTCCTCTTTGATTTTTTCTTTATCCGAATCCTGTGCATCAGCTCGGCTCCGTCGTGGTCTGAAAAATCACTGGCCTTGCATGGCCAAGTGGAGAGTACGAGATCCTGCTCGCACACTTCCATCGCGAGTAGCTTTTCGTGGGTAGACTTCGGGGCTCTTACCCCATAAAACAGGGCCTGTTTCGATGCACGCTTATTTCTCTTCGGAGAGAGAACGGAGAGAGAACAACGACTATTTATTACGCAGAGCGCGTTGGATTGCCCGAGACTTATCTTGGTGGATGAGCTTTCGAAGGCGGGGGTCCTGGTACGCTCGTGCCCACGAGCCTGGCCAAGTCCAAGTCGGCTGCGGCCTTACTTTGCGCTCATCCATTGACCTTATAAATTCCGTCATCGTTTGCGAAGCATCGTCGATCTCGCAGATAACCTGGTCCCGAGCAACACGCTGCCTGTCGCGTGTGCGGGTAGGTTTCCGCCTAACGAAGCGCTGCTCGGCGGAGAGGCCTTTTGATTGATCAAGCTCACTTTCGCTGTCCGCCTGGAGGGTTGTCACGGACCAACGCTCGCTTAACCGTTGCAGCTGCTCGTCGAACACTCGCGCGATTAACGATTGGACTTGCTCTAGTGTGCCGAGTGTCTCCTCAGCCAAACGAAAAGCAGCCTCTCTCTTTTTGGGATCAATTACGCAGAGGACGTGGTCGCGCAGCCCCTCGGGCAGGGCAGCGTGAATGCGAGTCGGCAACCAGTCGGCAACTGCATTCATTTCCAGCACCCAAGCCGGAGCGTCAGAAGTAACGAGATTTGCGGACTTGCTGACGGCGCGCGACTCATCCTCATCGAACGTCAATGGCTTTTCGTAAAGCGCTGCAATCGTTTCATCGACTACTTCAATGATTCTGCGGTGCACGAGCAACTCGAAGCATGTGGTGCGCTGCTGAATGGTAGCTTGGGGGGTGTCCAAAAATTTACGCAGGGCCGGGTGGTTTGAAAACAGTTGTGCTATTACGTTGATTTCAGCGCGATAGACCCCGGTCAACACTTCGCTGCTTACAAACCAGAACGGGTTTGTATCGATCAAGCTGTCATAATTTTCAGGCATTTTTACACGACTGTATTTGGCTTACTCCGATCACGCCAATCGTGGGCAGTTTTCGAAGCAAAAGTCAAACCTCGTAACCTGGATCACTAAGTGTAGAAACTGATAAAATACTAAAAGAAAGCGGGCCTGTCGCCTGTTGACGCAGACGACAAGCCCTAACCACCGATGGAGGTATCGCTCCATGGCAGCTCACCAGAACGTATCTGAAGTTCCGCTCGACAGCAAATCACTCGTTCAAATCGTTCCCCAACAAGGCGTCTTAACGGTATTCGGATACGGAATCCGAATCCGGATTGATCGCGGACATTTGACGATTGAGGACGGCATCGCAGGGGATCGTCGGAGGGTGCGGCTCGCGAGAGTTGGGCACGGCTTACGGAGGCTCGTGCTTATCGGTTCGGACGGTTTCATTTCTCTTTCCGCGCTCCGCTGGCTCGCCGATCAGGACGCCGCATTCGTCATGCTCGAACGTGATGGAACGGTGCTTGCCACGACAGGCCCTGTCCGTCCTTCTGATGCCCGCCTCAGACGCGCCCAGGCTCTCGCTCACTACACAGGAACCGCAATACAAATTGCGCGTGAATTGATTGGGCGAAAACTAGAAGCGCAGGAAAAACTTGCTCTGGCTGGCCTGAATAACTGCGAGGCGGCAAACACAATCGGGTCCATGCGTAAGGCAATCCCTTCCGCCGAGACGATAGAAGCAATTCGCCTAATCGAAGCGCGGGGTGCCTATGCTTATTGGGGTGCGTGGAACAATCTACCGATCAACTTTCCACGGAGCGATCTTCGCCGCGTACCCGATCACTGGCGAGTCTTCAGAAATCGAGTTTCACCTCTCACCGGTTCTCCTCGGCTTGCGACGAATCCAGTCAACTCCATTCTCAATTATTTGTACGCCGTACTCGAAGCGGAATCGAGGCTTGCAGTCGCGGCGCTCGGCCTCGATCCTGGTCTCGGCGTGATGCACATGGACGCGCCCTCACGTGACAGCCTCGCATTTGACGTGATGGAGCCTGTACGACCGTTGGTTGACGCATATCTTTTAAACTGGGTTGGCCGTGAGACTCTAAAACGCGAATGGTTCTTCGAAAAGCGAGACGGCAATTGTCGCCTGATGGGTTCGCTTGCCATTCGGCTTTCTGAAACCGCGCCAACATGGGCACGCGCCGTTGCACCATTCGCGGAGATGGTCGCTCGAACCCTTTGGTCAACCATCCGGAAACAGGTTCGCCATCATCGGCCCGCGACACGATTGACTCAAGCAAATCGGCGCGAAGCAAGAGCCGTTGAATCCGCTCCGCCTGTCGCCCACGTGCCTCGCCCGCAAAGCTTCTGCCGAGAATGCGGGGTTGAGATTTGGCGCGGTGGAAGACGCTGTGCGAATTGTGCGAATGCCGCAAATACGGTGGGACTTATTGAAGCAGCGAAGAAGGGTCGCGTAGCGGCGCAAAGCGAAGTGGCGCAGACACGAAGATCCGATACGCAGCTTCGCCACCGTTCCGAAATGGATCTGTGGACATCTTCCGACCTACCATCTTGGCTCAACGAGAAATATTACTTAACGGAAATTCAGCCTCGATTGTCTCGAATAACGCTCTCCGTACTCTCGGCGAAGCTAGGTATCTCAATACCCTATGCGGTGCAGGTTCGTTCCGCGAGGCGCGTTCCGCATAAACGGCATTGGCAAGCTCTCGCACAGCTCGTCGGAATTTCCCTGGCATAGAGGACGTGATTTTTCAAATGCTTAGTCGTCACTTGGTATACCGACCGGAGTCGATTTCGGGTTCGCTTCCCCATCCAGTGTTTGAGGGAACGCAGAAGATCGCCGCGAGCCAAGCGGCTGATCTAAGCCATATGGGGATTACCACGGAACACACGGTGCTGGACGTGGTGCGGGCGGCGGCGAAGATTCACCCGCAGTTGAAGTTGAGGACTTTCTAATCACCACGGCTGAAGCGATGAAGATCGTTTTTGGAAAACCTCATTTGCCCCACTCGTTCCAGAGCTTAATCACACCGTCGATAAACTTCGCCCCGTCCCCGCATGGCCAACAGGTGTGGAATCCGTCTCGCAGAAGGTAGTACTGCCCGTTTGCGCACTCGAATTTGGTGCGATCCTGCGTCTTGTAGAGCCAATTCAGAATATTCAAGAAGATCTGCTGATAGTCGCCAACGAACTCATCGTCCGGCACGTTGTGCAGCAACCCCTCGATGTAATACGACGGAGCCGAGCCTTCCGCAATTAACCCGTCCTCAATCATCTTTGACCTTGCATTCTTAAAGACTCGTATCATTGGTTTGAAATTGCCAGATGTACTCTTATTTTTGGTCGTTAGATTCTGAGAGTGGAGGTCAGGGTAATTGGCAACGCGAGCGCCGTCGTTGAGGAAAAAACACATTCCAGTTTCATGATTCTCATCATAGATCGACTTGAATTTGTAATAGCGGTGGAACTCGAAGGCAGGGATAACGTCTGCCTTTCGTCGATTACCGCTTGCTTCAATCGTAATCGCCTTTGTCCCGGGCTTAGCCGAATCTCCAAAGTTAGAACGCAAGGTTTGTATCACGTGTTCTTTGAAGTCTTTCCACACATACTTGGATTTGACGGGATACGCCTCATGGAATGCAGTTTGCTCGTCTGCTGGTCGCTCCTCAATATCGTCGTAGAAGGCTCCATAGTAGCGGATCACGACATCGACATCGCTTTCCGCCCAAATATTCGTGTCATTTCCGTAGGAGCCTTGAAGAAAAACGTTAAATTTTCGATTCGGGTAATTTGCGTTAGGGTCTTCAAGAGCCTTTTTGATCGTTGCATAAGTGGTCTTCGACGTTACGGTTGCGCCCTGAGCTGACCACGTATCAAGTTTGGAAAGTGGAATTGTCATGCGACTAGTCGGCTCCTGTCCCATTCTTAAGCCAGCAGAGCCTTGAATGCCTTCTCGTGCTGTCCAAAGGATTCCCAGCCTCGTTGGTAAAGAAGCTTCAATTTTTCAAGATCAGCCTCTAGGAGATCGGTAGCCATTTCCGGCTGTTTGAACGTGTCATTAATCCGTACAGCCTGAATCTCCTTGAAAAGGACGAGGCGGAGTTGCTCCATCGAAGCCGTGTTCACGCTTAGTGTTTTCTGCAAAAGCTGAAGCCCCGTAAAGCCGAGACACCCTTTGACCAACCACTCAGCCAAGGATTTTGGGTTGAAGTGTTTCGGTTCGGGATATTCACCAACGCCGATGCTTACCACTCGCAAGTCTGCATAGGTTTTCTTGAAGGCTTTTACGGCATCTGCAATCGCGTACAATGTGGGATTGTTAGCGCAGTAGCCTCCGTCGAAGAGTTCGACATCAACGCCTTGTCCGGTCGTTAGTTTGATTCTGCCGAAATAGGGAAAGGCGGAGCAGGACGCACGAACAGCTTGGGCGATCTTGCAGCCAAAACCGGGAATGAATGAGTCCTTCGTTCCGTGAGCCTGTTCGTGGCTGGTCTTGAAGATCATTGGCTTTTCCAAGTTCCAATGTGTTGCAACAATCCCGACGTGCGTTCTCACTTGTGAGAAATCTTTATCGCCGAATACCTCGGTTACTAACTTATCCAGTGCAGCAGTCCGACCTGCGGGGGATTTGTTTTTCATGACCGTGGGAACGTGCTCTTTATACAATTTGTGGATGTCTGCGACTTTGTAGCCAAGGGAGAGCAACGCGGCGATGATCGCGCCAGTGCTGGTTCCAAATATCAGATTGAAATGCTCAGACAGCGGTTTTCCCTTGAGAACGGCTTCAATTTGGGCAAGAACGCCCAGCGTGTAGAAGCCCTTTGCCCCACCGCCATCCAGAGAAAGGATGTGGCACAGCCCTTCGGGAACAACCAGTTGAGGAGCCGCGCTCATGGGCTGAGTCCTCCTGATGCGGAAGAAGGTAAAGGCTTCGACCTTTGCGAAGGTAGTGACGGGGCTTGCAAACGTCGATCGAAATTCTGACGCGACAGAGCTTAGGATGCACTACTTTCGCCTGAAAGGAAGCGTCGTTTGGTTCAAGAATGACTTCAGGCGGTTCCACCATTGTCTCAGCTTCGTATGCTTCTGATAGCGGGCTTCAAGTCGTTCCTGTTCTTCGCGGCGGCCCGCTTCTATCTCACTTCGGGACCACTTTGGCGCCCACTTAACCTTGCCACCATCAATCCAGTAGTGTGATTGGCACGGTTCCTGCCAATTTCCCACTGATGGGTGGAGGGATGGACCATGTTCCGTCTCAACGAGAGCCCATCGATTTAGCGGAGTCCTCACTACCGATCCGCAGCCGCAGGCGCATAAATGTGCAGCGGATTTAAACTCCTCTGCGACATATAGAATCCCTGGCTCCAATTCGGTCGGCATATACTGCACTTTTCGAAGCTCAAATTTGTCTGTCATAAGGCTTCGTGGAATGTCTTGATGTTGCCGACCTGCATAGCAAGGCTATTTAGAGCATCCTTATCGAAGTAGAACCCTCGAATCTGTTTGAACTTGATGATAGCCAACGAGGCGTTTAGCGCGTTCAATTCCGCAATTTGGATCTGAATTCTGTATTCGTCCGCAGGGTCATCAACGAGTTCCGCCAAAGCCAAATCCCGCAACCTCTGACCATCTTGGACTGAATAGTATGTTGCTCTCAGTGTGCCATCGATTGGACCCCGAGTTCGGTTCAACCCCATGCCAACATCAATAAACGGGATACGGTTCGAAATCAGTACGTCGAATATGCCAGCTCGTGACTTGCCCTTATCGACGCAAACAAATGCGAAAGTAACTCCCGTGAGGCTCTCTGACGATTGAGCGTCGATATATCTCGGTTCAAGGCAGAGTCCTTCACGAAAATTCTCGTAACGAGACCTGTAAACGTCAGCCTTGTTTTTACCTAGCTCGGTATCTGCAAGCCTACCCGGTGAGCGATATGCGGTATGCACGTGGAAATCATCTAGGTCGAAGCCCCGAATCTCCTTGACTGGAGTCTTAACCAAGAAATCGAGAACGTAGGACCCCGTGCCGCCAAGTCCAATCACGGCTACGACGTCATCCGCAAATTTGGTAGACAGGTCTACTAACTGTGCGCGGCTAGTGAGCGTATCGCGGAATTTGAAAACAGACTTGGTTGGGGCTTCTTCGACCAGACGGAAAGTGTACGGTGTTACACCGCACTTCTCCTTTGCCGGACCAGAAATAATGGTTACGTAATGTTCTATTTTTTCGAAGAAATCTCGATAATCGCGTAGAGTCCCGGTCTCCGTCATCAACTTATTCGAAAACGAACGCTGTATTACAACATCTGGACTCGACGTGAGTGCAAGCTCAATTGGACCACCTCCTAAACCCTTTATCGGGGTCCCATCCAACTCACAAGGATGAGACCCGGCAAAGAAGATTTGATGGTCGTGTGGCTTCACCTTCTTGCCGTCAACATCGGATATGGACGTGACTATCGCGCCGATTTGACAAAGAGCATTGTTGTCGAGATAAGGAATGTCGCGGATCACTAGGTAGCCGTGATCTTCAGTAATTGTGTAGCCTTTCTCCAAAAGGTTCTTTAAGTCTTCGTTATGATTCGCCAGTTCGAGAAACATTGAACGTCATCCCGTCCTTCACCTTCACCGAGCTACCCTTGACCAGCTGCCCCTCTGGCTTATCGTGGGGGCCTTTTTCGTATGTGACGGTGTACGTCCTTCCGTCAGACGGTGAGTAATCCGGGTAAGCCCAAACGACTACTTGATTAAAAGAGATAGTCTCGTGCTTAGGCCATTCGTGGGGAGTTCCTTCCACGAAGATTGTGACTAACTTGTTTTCTTCAGCCATGGATTGTTCCTTTCCATCATCAAATTCAAAGATTTGCGATTTCTATCGGTAGCCGTACAAAAGGGAACGTAGCGCGCGCAGAATGTAACGCCGTTAGCGGTTCCGTGGCCAGCGATATTTAGCATCTAAATAGGTGTGATATCAACTACTTTTGATAGCGCTCTGGGGTATCAAGGTGGATCCGTACAACAAACGCGAACGAGAAACATTGTCCGTATTCGCGAACGCCAGTTGTGGTCGAGGCCAGACGAGGTTGCGGAAGAACTTAGTTGTTTCTCCCCCCTGACAGATTAACGCGGGACTCGCTCGGTTACGGTGGCTACGCCGACAGGGATTCTAAATTCGTCAAGGTGGAGGGTGGTCCCTTTTTCCCGCCCCTATACGCCATCCCGTCAAAGCCGCGCTGGGATAGGGGATAGGAGCGAGCGAAACTGCCCTCTTACACACTCTCGACAGCCGCGCCTTGCGATACGGACTTCTAGCCAAAGGATGCAGAAACGTAGTCTTGAAACATGGTTTGTTTAAAGGTCATATCGGCGGAAGCGCCGCTGGTACCGACCAATCGGGAATATGTGGTCCAAACCGTTTCATCCGGATTTACGACGCGGACGGAGAGGCGACTTTTCCTGCTACGTTCCACATACAGAAGATTTTGTCTAATAGCTCGACGAAATACGAAGCGAGCGAACTGATCCTCTCGTGGAAGTGAATATCCAATTATGTGAAGCTCGGTAGCCTGCGACACTGCACGGAAAATAGAATTCCACATTTGCTTGAGAGCACGACTTTTGAATTCCTTACTCGAAATGGGTGGCACGATTATTGGCATCAACTCTTCAAGTTCGGGATTTTCGGTTAAATCGAAATGTTTGAACACTACCAAGTGGTCGTCGAGCGACAAATAATCATCGCCTTTTCCTTGAGCATCCAGGTCCGAGCGTTTGAACCAGTCGATTGAACCGTGGGGCTTAATGAGAAATATCTGATCTTGATCACGCGTTCGCGAATAGAAATAATCAAACTCGGGATTTTTCCGGTCCAGGTACAAAGCTTGTTCGAGCGTCACGTCCCAATTAAACGTAATGACGACATCGCCGGGACTTAGTTGCTTTTCCACGAACCTTCGTAACGGCCTCAAGCAATCTTTTGATTGCATTTGCCGCCACAAGAACGAAGCCAGAGATTTTAGGACGATGTCTTCGACCTTCTTTATTCGCCGTTCGGAATGTGGCTCGCTCTTCAGAAACGCTTCACTATTGAATCTCTTCGCCATCTCTAGCAAGTTGAGAAAATCCTCGATGTTTGGGTAATTCTTCAGTTTTGGTTCAAAGCCGGGATACAAATATCGCAGCATCGCATGGACACGTTCGGCGTCTGCCGGAGTAGATTCGAGCAGAACCAACATCGTTTCCCTGAAAATATCTTTGGTTACAGGAAGGCCACAAGCCGCGGAAACTCCTGCACCCAAAACAAAAACCCTCAGGGCCGGTAACTTTTGCTTTGCTCGGGGCTTCTTTTTATTCATCGTCGTAAAGTCGTGGACTTGGGACGTAATTGAGATATACCGCAAGCTCATTCGTGCGATGCAGCTAGACGCCAGCGAATCCGCCCCTGTTGCGGCGTGTGCTGATGATGGTTCTGAGGCGGCAACGGATGGGGTTTTACGCTAGCTTCAAATCTTCCGCAGCCTTCGCAACGGTAGATGCCGGAGTACGGTGTCGGTGCGCCCGGTTCGTGAAGTGCGTCGAACGCAGCATGATTGCTTTGTTTTAGGAATTCAGAATGCTTGTAAAAAATCGGCATCTCGCGCCTCCCTTAGCCGCAGAGGATATAACGCAATTACGTAACGTGCAAGGCACTAACCCTGCTCGTCGCTGCCCTCGCGCTCGTTTTTTTTCCGCGATGTTAACTGCTTTGGGAGCAAAACGCGGCCCACAATGCATTGGCCCTCTAGTTCGCGGCTTTACTCTTCGGCAGCGTTCGTTGGTGATTTCTAGTCTTCAGGGTATGCTTAACGGCCACCGACGGTTAATAAGCGACTACTTAATGTTAGCAAGCGTGCACTTTCGCATAAGGCGAACGACCTTAGACGATTGGTTCGACCCGATCCTAGATGCAGATACGGAATTATTCGTCGATCCGTTTCTGGTCTTTAAGGAGCCACCCGGCTTCTGGAATGGTGCCCACGCAACTCTAATCAACCACTTCAATCGCGCCTTCATGATGATCGCGGAGGGAAGTTTGAATCCCGCCACGCTCGCATACCAGAAAGCACTGGCACTTCTGGTCTTTAAAGAACCAAAAGAATTGTGCTTGGGATACACCTCAAAGGGGACGTCAGGACTTGGCAGCGGCTTGGGCTACGCCGAGGCAATCGCTGCGGCCATCGTCGAAGCAATCAAACGCGGTTTGCAGCACCTTCGGCATTTCGAGGAGTTAGGAATTCTGAATGAAGGCATCGGACCAGATCGGATTTCGGATATCACATGCACAATCCTCAAGTCCCGATTTGTCGAATACACGCGGCTTATTGCTAAACGGCACGCGATACCGGTGTCGAAACATCGCCTTTTCGCGGCTGAATTCAATGAACAAAGATTGAGCTGGGAGATGCCGGAAGTCGAAGTACCCACCAACCCTTCGACCGGAGGCCCACTGCTATTTGTGCCTGAGCGATTCGTCAAGGACTTGCCTGTGCTTAACGCAAACGACTGGTGGGCTTTCTACGAAAGCGAACAATTGCGCCGAGATTTTAATTACGAAATCATGGGTAAGGTAGACAAGAAAACGATTGTCGAAACTGCGCGCCGGTATCCGGAACTCGTTCGCGAATGGGCCACACGTAAAGAAGATCAAAGCGCCTCAGGTTATGATTTCGATCGGGATTCGAAGGGTGTTTGGAAATGGGACCAGGCCAGTGCCGCGTTCGTCAGCGGCAACCCTCTCACGTTGGCTCCGGCAGAGTCCGATCGGGAATTCGCGGACGTCATCTTGAAAATAATCCAGAACTATCGCTTGTTTGTGGAAGATCAAGGCGGTTGGTATCTGCTTTGGGATCACGAGGCGAAGAAGGAAAAGCCTGAACACGCGGCTCAGCTGTTATTCCGGGGCGTTGCTCAAAGCTATTGCCGATCTAACGACATTTCTCTTGATCCTGAGGTCAATTTGGGCAGAGGTCCGGTGGATTTCAAATTCTCGAAAGGTTATGCGAAAAAGGCCCACCTGGAATTGAAAAAGCTGCACAATGGAAAATTTTGGAATGGTTTGGAAGCTCAGTTTCCCTCGTATATGAAAAGCGACGACGTCTCCATGGGATGGTTCTTGGCGCTGCAATACAACGACACCAAAACCACGAAAAAGCGTGCGAAAGAACTTCCCGCGAGAGTGAAATCTGCCGGGCACGCCAACGGTGTCGATTTGAACTATGAGCTCGTGGATGCGCGATCAAAACCGTCCGCGTCAAAGCTTGGCAGCAAATGAACGCTGCGATGAGCGAGTTGAATTGGGATAGCGATCTTGTTGCTCTGAAGTCGAGTGCGACGCTTAAATCCAAATTATAAGGCGAGTCGACCGCTGACAGAATTGAGGAGTTATGCGGCTATATTCTGGTACGACTAAATCCCTCATTGAAGATTCCACCTTCAACCGTATCTCGACGAAGCTAAAGGATGCTTTTTTCATCGAATTTCGTTATCAACCGTCTGTCGGAGAGGTCAACTCGTGGGGCAATTCTCTCCGCGCCATTTCGCAGGTTTTTCAGTCGGCATGTTTGTTAGATCATGGAGTTTTGCTGGAGCTTCAACTCCCGCTTACCTCCAAGCGGTTGGACTGCCTTGTGACCGGCTATGACGGGGAGAGGTTACCCAACGCCGTGATAATCGAACTAAAACAGTGGGATGGCTGCAAAGGCGCGTCGGGCAAGAACGAGGTAGCCACGTTTGTCGGAGGGAACGTCCGCGACGTGTTGCATCCCGCCGTCCAAGTGGGGCAGTACATGACCTATTTGACCGACTGCCATACAGCGTTTCAAGGCAGCGGCGGAATCGGCGCACACGCGTGTTCTTACCTTCACAATTACAATCCGGTCAAAAACGATCCTCTCTTCTCGCCCCAATTCGCAGAGCAGATTACTCGGTTTCCAGTCTTTACTGCCGATGACGTGCCGAGACTTTCGACGTTTCTGGACGGACGAATCCGCCGTGGCGATGGCGGCACGATTTCGGCGAAGGTCGAAGAGAGCAAATACCGCCCCAGTAAAAAGCTCCTCAATCACGTCGCTAATCTAATTAAGGGCATGCCGGAATACGTTTTGCTCGATGAACAACTCGTCGTGTATGACAAAGTCATCGACGCAACCACGGAGGGTGTCAAAGGCAGGAAAAAAGTTGCCATTATCGTACGGGGTGGGCCCGGTACCGGGAAATCTGTCGTCGCTATGAATCTCCTGGGTGATCTTTCCAAGCTGGGCCTCAACGCTCAATACGTTACGGGTTCAAGGGCGTTTACTTCGACGATCCGAGAGATTGTCGGCTCGCGTGCCGCAGCGCAAGTACGATATTTCAACAGTTACATGGACGCAGACGTGAATGTGATCGACGTCATGATTGCGGACGAAGCCCATCGCATTCGAGAGACTAGCAATAACCGCTTCACGCCAAAGCCAAAACGGAGCAAGGTATCTCAAATCCACGAACTGTTGAAGGCGAGTCGCACATCAGTGTTTTTCATCGATGACAATCAAATTGTAAGGCCGGGGGAAATCGGTTCGGTCGCCTATATAACGTCCGAGGCTGAGAAACTGCACTGCAATGTGTGTGAGTTCGAGCTAGAGGCGCAATTCCGCTGTGCTGGTTCCGACGCGTTCGTTAGCTGGGTGAATAACTCGTTGGGTATTCAGCGTACGGCGCAGGTGATGTGGAATCAGGCCGACGAGTTCGACTTCAAGATTATGCCCACGCCCCAAT
>Ga0210391_10002388_pt1 | contig 16355 bp, 10 predicted proteins | sample IncBWC12OmetaG_FD_160573 | JGI IMG/M metagenome (GOLD analysis project Ga0210391, IMG submission 160573) | Forest soil microbial communities from Barre Woods Harvard Forest LTER site, Petersham, Massachusetts, United States - Inc-BW-C-12-O ... | reverse complement strand
CGGCGTCCTCGAAGAGGAAATGCAACTCTACCCCAATGCTGAAACCGAGCTCGCTGCCGCCCAGCAAATCGATCCGCAAAATCCCGATGTCGACTACGCCATGGCCCGCGTCAAAATAGACAAAGGCCAACTCGATGATGCCGAGCGCGAAATGAAGATCTATTTGCTGGCGCGCCCCGACGACGCCAGCGCTCATTACGGCCTCGGTCGCGTCTATGAGCTTGGCATGCACTTCGATCAGGCGAAAGCCGAATTCCTGCGGTCCACCGAACTCCAGCCGATCCAGACCGAGGCCTGGTACGAACTTGGCGTAGTCGCTCTCAAGCAGAACGATTACCCGTCTGCCCTTCCGTACTTCCAAAAAGTCCTGGCTCGCAACGGGCAACACGGAGGCGCTCTCGCCGACACAGGACAGGCGCTGTATCGCGAGAAGCGCTACGACGAAGCTCTCGTCTACCTCCGGCGCGCCGTAGCCGCGGCTCCCAGTTATCAGCCCGGGCACTATTATCTGGGCCTCACCTTAAACCGCCTCGGCCAAAAGGAAGAAGCGGACCGCGAACTCCAGACCGCCCAAAAGCTCGCCGATGAGGACAACAAAAACGCGAGCCGCCGCTATCAGCTCACCCCCGCAAATCCTTAGCTGGGTTCGCACGCAATGCTGGCGTTTTCGCGTCCTACCTCTCAGCAGCCGATCTCTTCCCTCGCGCGGCTGCGATCCTCTCAACAGCTTCGGCATGCAAGAGACCTTTTTTGCGTTGAGGCTCGGCCTGTTACCCGAAAACATCGAGACGGTCCAGCCGAAGCTTGATTTGCCGCTGCATCGCGTTGATCACGTCTTCCTGTGAGCCGGTGAGAGGAAGTTGGGGGAGGAAACCCCGGGCAGTGGCGTATGCCATTTCTGCCTCCCGGCAATAATGGTTTCGCTTTTCAATTGCGAACGATGTGCCGGCGATATAGAGAAGCGACAAGGCCTTGTCGAGTTCCCCGATGACGAATCGAACAGCGGCGTCATTCGGCTCGTCTTCCGACTTACTACGCATCAAGGCCATGGGTTTCCCGGTCACATGGGTCAGCACGCAGACAATTCAAAGCGCATCCCAGTGATCACCTAATTGTCATGGAAACCCTTCGCGGCCGAAACGCCATTTCGCGCCAACCTCACACTCCGGGCAAGGGAATTCGCTCTGCAACCGACTTCAACTCGAAGTCGGTTGCAGAACCGGCGTCAGAGTCCGCTTTAGTAAAACAGCTTCAGTGCCAGCTGCAGCGTGCGTGCCCCAAAATTCTCGTTGCTGTTCTTGGTGGTTGTAATGGAACTGAACTTCGCCGTCGTGAAGTTGAGCTGCGTCGTCGGCTGCGCAAACGGCGGCGTGTTCGTCGTGTTGAAGGCTTCTGCGCGGAACTGCAGATGCAGCGACTCGGTGAACCTGAAGTTCTTCAGAACGGACGAATCCAGATTGCTGAAGTTCGGCCCGCGCGCCTGCTCCTGCTCTCCGCCCAGCGGGGAGTAATCGGTTTGCCCGATGGCCGTTGCTGCGGACGGTTCGGCAAACGCGCTGGAATTGAGCCACTGCGTGGTATTGTGCGGCCCCGCGTAGAGATTCTGGCCGGAGACCACGTTGGCAAAGCAACCGAAGTCAGCCGTGGTTGCCACCGGGCAGTTCACCGTAAACGGCTGCCCGCTCTCGCGCGTGTAAAAGAAGTTGACGATCCACCCGCCGAACAGCGCATCCTCTCCGCGATTCATATTGGACAGATACTCCCGTCCGTGGCCGAAGGGCAAATTGTAGCTGCCGGCCACGTGGATCAGGTGCGTCGCGTCGGCGTCGCACAGCGCGTAGTCGCGCTGGATGCCGAAGCCCGGCAGCCACTCCGCGCGGTACTGCTGGTTCGTATCCGCCTGCGTGTGCTGATTCGTCATGCACTTGCTGTAGGTGTAGTTGGCCAGCAGATACAGTCCGCCGTTCATCTGGTGCTCGAATGTGCTCTGCAGCGAATTGTAGTTACTCGTCCCGTTGGTGGTTTCATAGGTCGCGTTGCGCGCGAAGTTCGGATAAGGAATGTAGTTCTGCGGATTCGCGCCTGGCGGCAGAATCTCGGTGTTGCTGTTGTTGTAGCCGAGGTTGTCGAGATGCCGCCCCTGCGTCCCCACATACCCGGCCTGGATGGAATCGTGTTGCGTCAGCAGATACTGCACCGTCAGGTTGTCTGTTGCCACGTAGGGTGTCTTGAAATTGTACTGGCGCCCGTATAGATCGAGCCCCATCCCGGTGCTGACCGTCGGATTCTGGAAGTTATATTGCGTAAACGCCGCCTCCATCGTCGCTGGCTGTCCGTTGGGCAGCAGGATCGGATGCTGCGAGTCAGGGCTGGGGAAACTCTGCACGTAGACAAACGGGTAGTTAGTCCCCAGCGTTCCGCCATAGCCCAGATTGCCCAGCGCACCGTAGGCCGTGCCGTACCCGCCGCGCACCACCAGTTTCTGCGTCAGGCGTTCCGCGAATCCCAAGCGCGGCGCAAAGTTGGTTGCCTGCGCATTGCCGAGGGTCGTGCTCGATACGCAGTCCAGCGAGATGTTGCTCAAAGTCAGCAGCGCGTCGAAGGCCGCCGACCGCGGCACCGCGCACCCTTGCTTCGACATATAGTAGATGCCCGTCGCCCCGTTCCCGCCCACGGGAATGAAGTTGGCCTGGCGCCCGTTGGTTTCAGAATACGGAGTGAAGTAGTCCCAGCGTGCACCCAGGTTGAGCGTCAGGCTGCGCGTCACTTTCCAATCATCCTGCCCATACACGCCCCAGTACCAGCGATGGTCGTCGGTCGCGGCGATGTTGGAGCCGGAAAAGCTGCTCATGCCGCCCACGTTATTCACGCCGCCGTCGGTGGCGGGAAGGCTCGACGCCATCGGCGTCAGCAGCAGGTCGCCGATACCGTTCAGACTGCTGTTCTTGTTGGGAATATCCGTGTACTGCCCGTTGAAGTTGAAGTCCCCGCGTCCCTGCGGCGGCTGCGAAATGTTCCCCTCGAGATCGTCAATCTGCAGGCCCGCCTTGAAGGTGTGATTGCGGTAGACCTTCGTGACGTTGTCGGCTCCTTCGATGCTCCAGACGTACTGGAGGGTAGGCGTGTAATTGCCCACGCCGATGTGCGTGAGGCCGCTGATGGTGAAGGGGGGAAGGCCACCGTTGTTGGCCACCTGCTGCACGCCCATGATGCCGTACTGCGCGGGAATGCCGAATGTGTCGCCATAGAAGGATTGCTGCAGCTTGTCGCTGTGCACCATGCCCACATGCATGTCGTTGGTCAGCGTCGGAGTGAAGACATGCGTGTAGCCCACCGCCCATGCGTAAGCGGGCAGGTTGTCGTGGCGTCCGCCGGTTTCTCCTACGGCCACGCCGGAAAAGTTCGAGGGAACATCGACGGAAAAGAGGCTCCGGTCGTAGACGCCGAAGAGCGAGTTGCTGGGGTTAATGTTCTCGTCGATGCGGAGATCCCACGTGTTCGTGTTTTTGTCCTCGATCGGCACGTAATTGGAGAAGTTATTCGCCAAACCCGACGACGTCTGCGCCGGATACACGCTCAGCAGCTTTACGGCGTTGGGGTCGAGGCGCGTCGTGGGGATGATGTTGAGCAGCGCTTCCGCGGTGGGTGTGGCGAAATTCGTCGTGGTGTTGCCGGTGAAGCTGGGGCAGCTGGCGGAACTGCAGTTATAAAAGGGATCGCGGACGTAGCTGCCCGGCGCTCCAGTGAGCCCGGTCACGGGATCGATGCCAGTGGTGGACAGTTGCCGTGTCGTAGCGGGGTCGAGAATCGTGCCGTGCGGGAAGATCCGGCCAAGCGCGTCGGTAGCCGTGCCACTGTTGAAGGTAATGTTGTCCTGCAGGTTGCTGAAGCCGCTGTTTACCATGCCGGTGGTGGGCACGGTTTCTCCGCCGGCGGGTTCGGGCAGCACAAAGCGCCCACCCTGGTAGTCGAAGAACCAAAAAGTCTTGTCGCGGCCGTTGAAGACGTGAGGGATCATCACCGGGCCGCCCGCCGTCACTCCGAACAGATTCTGGTGATACGACGGGATCGGCTTGGCTACGCCATTGGTCGTGTTGAAGAAATAGTTGGCGTTCAGATCGTTGTTGCGCACGTATTCCCACAAGTCGCCGTGCAGCTGGTTCGTCCCCGACTTGATCGAGGCGTTGATCACGCCACCGGTGGAGTGGCCAAACTCCGCATTGAAATCGCCGGACTGCAGAGTAAACTCCTGCACCGCGTCGGGCGGCGGCACGATCGCCGCGTTGGTCAGCGTGTAGTTGCCGCCGTAGAACTCAATATTGTCGTTGATCCCGTCCAGGCGAAAGTCGTTCTGCCACACGCTGGTTCCATTCACCGCGAAGTAGGCGCTCTCCGAACTGCCTGAGTCCGCCGTAACCCCGCCAGCAGGCGCTGCGGCCACGCCTGCGGAGAGTTGCGCCAGCGAACCCCAGTCGCGCGTGGCCAGCGGCAGGTCGTTCACCGTTTCGTTGGTGATGGTCTGTCCAACCGCGGCATTCTGCGCCTGCAGCAGAGGAGTCGAGGCGGTGACCGTCACCTGTTGCTGCACGCTGCCCGGCGACAGCAGAAGATCGATGGTAAGAACCTGCTGCACGTGAACCAGAGCGCCGTGCACGACGTAGTTCTCGAACCCCGCCGCCCCCGCTTCAATCGTGTAGGTTCCCGGCACGAGGCCGCTGAAATCGTAGTTGCCCGTCGGCGTGGAGGCCGTGGCGATGCGGACGCTGGTGGCGTCGTTGGTCAGCGTAATCTTCGCTCTCGGGACTACCGCCCCCGACGAGTCCCGGACGATTCCGGTGATGCTGCCCGTGTCAATCTGCGCCCGCAGTCCGGCGGGTATCAGGAGGACCAGAAACACCGCCATCAATGTGGCGGAAAGGGGCGTCCGAAATGATGTTTTTTGCAGTTTCACAGCTGCCTCCAAAAGGGACAAACCTTGCTCTCGCACACGAATGGTTTCCGTCCGGCGTGCGGTCGATTGGCGTCATCATCCCCTCGCGTTCGCATCGCGGGGAAGTGTTTACCCGCATCGCTCCCGCGTGCATACACATGTGAGAAACGCTGGCAATTCGCTGAAAAACCGGGAGATACCCGGATCATGAATTTTTGTTAAACTCGCAGAGCGTTCGTCCCCCACGCCGACCGATTCACCTGGCATTTACCGGGCGAACGTACTCTGAGGTCGGGTCAAACCGCCCTCGGCCGCTCACCTGGAGAAGAACACCCATGGGACTTTCTGCCTCCGCGAAGCGCCATGAGAAATCCCTTGTTCCGGATCGTGACAGGCCCAGCCTGCTGGATGCGGACACACGCTGCCAGATTGCGCACCGTGTCGTGGCGAGCCGCCACTTCGCGCGTTCGCCTCTGCTCTCCAAATTCCTCCTCTATATCGTTGGTGAAACCGTCGCAGGCCGGGCGAGCGAGATCACGGAGCACCAGATCGGCGTTCGCGTTTTCGACCGGCCGACCACCTATCGCACCATCGAAGACAACATCGTGCGCAACTACGCGCGCCAACTTCGCCGCCGCCTGAGCGAATACTTCGCGGATGAAGGATCCGCTGAAGCACTTCACATCGATATACCTCTGGGCGGTTACATCCCCGTCTTTGTTGCTGCCGTCCACGGCCAACCCGAGCCCGCGGTTGAGCGGCCTGCGCCCATCAGCATTCGCACCGATGCCCCCGCGTCCCCTCCCCCGCCTGCTCCCACCATTGCGTCCGCCCCGTGGCTGCCGAACCGGCGCATCGTCCGTCTGCTGCTGTTCGGCCTCTACACCGCAGGCGTATGCGCGGCCGCGGGTTTTGTGGCGCTGCATGTGCGCCCAGCAACCCCACCCACTTCCCAGGCGACCCCCGCCTCGGCTCTCTGGTCCGCTCTCTTCAAAAGCCCTCTCAGTACTTATATTGTTCCCGCCGACGCGGGACTCAACCTGATGGAGGACATTTCGCACCATCCCCTGCCGCTGGCGGGCTACATCCATGGCGACTACACCGGCATCACGCTGCCCCAGGTCGACGCGCACACCGCCGGAGACCTGCGCACCCAGGACTTCACCAGTTTCGTCGATCTCCAGATCATCTCCTCGCTCACGCGCCTGCCCGAGTACGACCCTCAGCGCGCCATCCTGCGCTTTCCCCGTGACCTGCGCCTCGACGACCTGAAGCACGCGAACGCTGTGATCATTGGCTCGGTCGGCAGCAATCCCTGGGCCGCCATCGCCGAGAACAACGCGGACTTCCGCATCGTGTATCGCGAAGGCATGCAGGGCGCAACCATTGTGAACACAAGGCCCCAACCCGGCGAAGCCGCGGAATACGTGAGCCACTGGAACGAGCCGGCCCACGAGACCTTCGCCCTCATCTCCTGCCTGCCGAACCTCGAAGGCAGCGGCCGCTTGCTGGTGCTGCAGGGACTCGACGTCGCCGGAACCCAGGCCGCCGGTGAGGCGCTCTTCCATCCCGCCGCCATCGCCCCCATCCTGCGCCGCGCCAGGCGCCCCGACGGCTCTCTCGGCTATTTTGAGATTCTGCTCCGCACCACCAGCATCGAGTCCAATGCGACCGGCACGCAGGTCATCGGCAGCCGCATTTATTGAGGTGCGCTGCGCGACGAGTGACGCACGCTTCCCTACTTCCAAGCAAAGACACCCGCGTCACTGCGAGCGATTCATCACTTCTTGTACCAGGTCTCCGAGTTGCTGAGCAGAGAACTGGTTCCCTGCGATATTCGCAACTAATATTCCGGAGCGATCAAGGACGGCGGTGTGCAGCGAATGCGTCAGCCATCCTTCTTCTGGCCAGAAGTTCATGTTGAACATTGCGGCTACCTGCTTCACTGCGGGGAGTGGTCCGGTAAGGAAATGCCAGTCTCCCGGATTGGCGTGGAAGCCTGCGGCATAGTCGCTCAGGACTTTCCCGTGGTCGTGCTCCGGGTCAATGGCGACGGTGATCAACACCAGATCGCGGCCGGCTTGATTCGGGAAGCGCTTCTCTACGACAGCGAGATTGTTGGATAGCCGAAAACAGTACTGCGGAAACGGGCACCGCGAATAACCAAAGGTGAGGACGACGACCTTGCCGCGAAGATCGGACAGGTGAATGGTCTTTCCGCCCTGGTCGGTAAGCGCAAAGTCGGGAACGGGCTGTCCCGGCTGCACCACTTTTTCTGAGGAGGATGGATGGATGGCATTTTGCAACGCCGTTAGGCTGCTGGCCGCCATCTGATCCGCTCCGAAGTCAGACGATGTGCCGATTTGAATGTCGTCCGCATAGAGCACGTGATTCTCCTCGACCATTTTGAATTGCACGGTCATACCCGGCTTGAGGGTTGCGAGCACCTTGGGGTTGCGCACAGCAAACGACATTTCCATCGCATCCATGAATCCGGGGATAGCCTCGCAGGAGACTTCCAATGCCTGCTGCCCCTCCCCGACCGCAGTCACAATCCCCCGCGCATTGTGCGTCTCAGCGCAACCAAGGCCTGCCGCCCCGGCTAGAACGGCCATCGCCAACACCGTTTTGCGCCCTGCTCTTGCTGGGATTCCTATCATTCCTTTGCCGCCTCAACCGATTTCCTTCCACCCAGGCCGACCCGGTGCCAGACCAGCTTTGTGCAAGTATGGTCGAATTCCTTTTACTGCAGGGAATGGGTCCTTTTCCAGTCCAGCGAGCCGCTTCCTCCACAAAATTATCCCCCGGGAAAGTGCCGACGGATCACTGGCAACCCGGAAACGGCCCTCGAATTCCGCAAACATTGGCGCTTTGCCTGTGCTACGCTTCGCTCCGGTGGGAAATTTCGAAAAAGCGCCGGCAGAAGTCCAGGAGATTCTCTCCAAGCCGATTCAACAGCTCGGCCTCAAGCTGGAGGGCTCGCCCCTCGAACGCTTCGTCCTGCAACTCTACAAGGAGCTCGCCGCCAAGGGGCTCAACCGGTTCCGCCCCAGGTGCTACCTCACGGATGAGTGGGGCTGCCCCAACATGGAGCCGGTCATCGGAATCCCCTTCTACCTGGCCGACCCGAAACTGCAGCGCCTCGAGTCGGAAATGAACGACATTGAAGACGCGCGGCAGATCATGATGTACATGCGCCACGAAGCTGGCCACGCTTTCAATTACGCCTACACACTGTATAAAACCAAAGAATGGCACAGCCTCTTCGGGCCATTCAAGAGGCCTTACCGGGAAAATTACAAACCGGTTCCCTTCTCGCGCATGTTCGTGCGGCACATGGAGGGATGGTACGCGCAAAAGCATCCCGACGAAGACTTCGCTGAGACTTTTGCGGTGTGGGTGACGCCTCGATCCAACTGGCGTAAGCGCTACAAAGACTGGGGCGCGATGAAGAAGCTGCTCTACATGGATCGCATTGCCCGCAAGCTCGGCGATGCCGACCCTGTGGTTGCACACGGTGATACCGACATCACCGTCGACGAAATGGTTTTGACGGTCGGCGAGTTTTATCAGCGGGCGCTCGATCAGCAGATCGTCCCCGGCGAGCTTCCCTTCGACACCGATCTGCACGACATCTTCAACGCATCGAAGCGGCGCAGGAACAATGTTCGCCCCGCCGTCGATCTTCTTCGTGAGAATCACAAGGTTCTCGTCGACAAAGTCACGTACTGGACGGGCGTCCAGCGTCCGCTGGTCAAGAAGCTCGTGGAAGCCATCGAAGCAAAAGTCGGCGACCTGGGACTGCGTGCCGACATAAAATGTGAAAGAGACTATTTGACCGAGGTCTCGGTGTACGCGACGGCGCTGGCAATGAACTACATCACTCGGGGCAAGTTCATTCAACCCTGAGTTGAAATTCTGACTGGCAATTCCGCCTGCCATTTCCGGCAGGCTTAGGTTGTACCGAAAAAGCGTAGAGGGATCATGGCGAACCTGAAAATTGCAATCCTGCACGACGTCTGGGAAGAGGGCCCTCCTGAGCCTGAACCAGAGCCGGTCAAGGCCCCCCGCGCCAAAAAGGGCACACGCCGGAAGAAGAAAAAAGATCCGCTGCACGATCGCGAAGAGATCTTCGAGGCGCTTACCAAACTCGGGCACGAGCCTTCGTATTACGTCCTCGACGGCAAAAACCAGTCGCTGCTGGCGCTCGCGAAATGCAGTGCCGATCTCATCTTCAACCTCACCGAGTCGTATGCCGGCGATGACACCATGGACAAAAACATCGCCTCGTTTCTTGAACTGCTGCACCTCCCCTATACCGGCAGCGGCCCGCAGGCTCTTTATCTCGCACAGAACAAGTCGATCGCGAAAAAGATCTTCGACTTCCACAAGATCAAGACTCCGGACTTCGCAACCTCCTATAAAGGTCTTACCGATCACTCGCACGACATCGAGTTTCCCCTCATCGTCAAGCCTGTCTCCGAAGACGGATCCATCGGCATTGACAGTGGCTCCGTTGTCGACAGCGTTAAAGAACTGATGGAGCGCATCCACTACATCCATGAGGAATTCGACAGCCCAGCGCTCATTGAGGAGTACATTGAAGGCCGCGAAATCTATGCCGCCATCCTTGGCAACGACAACCCCGAGGTGCTTCCGCTGATTGAGCTTGATCTCTCCAAGCTGCCCAAAGGGACGCCGCGGATTGCCTGCCAGGACGTGAAATTCGATCACGAGACCGAGGCGTACAAGGTGACAAAATCCGCGCCGGTCGAAGACCTGGACGAGGAGACCACGAAGAAACTTCAGGACACCGGGCTCGCTGCTTATCGCGCGCTCGGCTTGCGTGACTATGGCCGCATTGATATGCGCCTGAACAAAAAAGGCGAGGTCTACGTCATCGAAGCGAACCCGAACCCATGGCTCGCCAGCGCCGCCGAATTCTCCATGGCAGCAAAAAAGGCCGGCTACTCGTACACCAACATCATCGATAAGATGGTCGAACTGGCCCGGTCACGGGCACTGTAGCGCCTACCGGTCAGGGCACGGCGCGCCAGCGGTTGTCCACACATGTACCTCCGCCAGGAAGATGCTCTCCGGCATCGACTCCGGCTTGCGCCCCTCGCCGGGATTCCATCCCCACAACACCAGCGGTGTATGCATGTGCGTCTCGATCGCTTGCGCATCCCGTCCGCCATTGCGCATGGGATCCGTCAGGAGCCGGCAAAGCTCGCTGTCCGTCAGCCCTTCCCAGATCATTGGATTCTGCGGAGTCGGCAGGCGCCAGCCCGGCGCGCCCGGAGGCATGTGCATCCCGGCAAGATTGTGGTCCTGATGGCAGGTGCTGCACTGAACTGGCGCGGCGCCATCGCCATGCGGGCCGCGGCGCACATCCATGATGTGTGGATGAAGATCGTCGCCCTGGCGCGGATAATCCCCGCTCGAGTGGCAGACGAGGCACCGTGGATTGTGCAGCGCCGGCGTGATCGCCTCAAACGCCGCGACACCGCGAGCGCGATCGGGGGAGTTCGCCGAAGGAGCATTCGACGTTATCGCGCCCAATCCAAACCCAGCGGCCACAAACAGCACAATCACTCTCATGCGGACCTTGCCTCTTGTCCCGCTTCGAGCGCTGCCAGCACACGGGCCGGAGTAAACGGCGCCTGGCGCAGGCGTGCGCCGGTAGCGTTAAAGATAGCGTTGCCCAGCGCTGCCGGCGTCACGGTGATGGACGTCTCGCCCGCACCGGTCGCCTTGACGTTATCGGGCACAACGAAAACTGTCTCGATCGCCGGTACCTCGTAATCCAGGCGAAGGCTCGTATAGCCCTCCCAGTCAACCGACGTGACCCGCTTCGCGTCCCACGTCACTTCCTCCACCAGAGCACGGCTCGTGCCCTGCAGCAGGCCGCCTTCCACCTGATTGCGCAATCCGTCCGGGTTCGAGATGGGACCACAGTCGACGGCGATGGTGAACTTCACCGGCCGCACCACACCGGTGATTCGATGCACCACCACATCGGCGACGAGTGCGGCGTATCCGTTGTCTCCTTCATACGCGACACAGGCAAAGCCGCGCCCTGTCGCCTCACTGCCTGTTGCCGCGCCGCGCCCGGCAGACGATTCCCACTGCGCCGCCTTGGCCGCGGCCATCACAACTCCCCGCAGACGCTCGTTGCGCAGATGGCGCAGTCGGTACTCAACCGGATCTGCATGGATGGCGGCCGCCAGTTCGTCCATGAAGCACTCATTCGCAAATGTGTTCTGGATGCGCAACGGCGAGCGCAACGGTCCAGTGTAGAAAGGCGATGCGACGGAATGGGTGAGCACGCGCTCGCTTTGTACGCTGCCGCTGCCATTGCAGGCACCGCCCGCACATCCAGCAAAATATTCGGGAACCGTGTTGCTTCCATTGCGCAGTTTTCTGGTTGGCGGTTTGGCCGGCGCAGGCTCCTGCGATTCCGGCTCGTAGCCCAGCAGCATCCCGCTGATCACATTCCCCGGCCGATCGTACCCAGGACGGCTGCCTCGATTGGCGACCCAGTTTTCGCGGTCCCACGCAACGATCGAGCCATCCTGACCGAGGCCCGCGCGATGCTCGATCACGCACGCGTTGCCGAAATTCTCCCACATCATTTCGTCCTGCCGCGTATATTGCAGACGAACCGGCCTGCCGACGCCCTGCGACAACACCGCCGCGTCGAAAGAGACTGCATCCGCGCCGTTCAGGCCGTAGCAGCCCGAGCCGCGCACGAAGATCACACGAACGCTTTCCGGCGGCCGATTCAGCAGCATGGCAATGCAGCTTCGCGTGGGATATACCGATTGTGTCGGTGACCACACCGTCGCCTGGTCTGCCCGCACATCGGCGACTGCGCACGAGCTGCCCAGGGATCCGTGCATCTGGTAGGGCCAGGTGTAGCGCGCACGAAGAACGCGATCCGCTTTCGCGAGAGAAGTGGAAACGTCTCCCGAATCCACCAGCAGCTCGTCGCGAGACGGCAGTTGCTGCAGGTGCTCAAAGAAGGTCTCCTGCGGCGGCAAAAGCGGTCCCGGCGACCATCGGCACACCAGCTGCCGCGCCGCCTGGATCGCGGCGAATTGCGTCTCCGCGATCACTCCCACAAAATCTTCGCGCACCACCACCTTCGCCAGGCCGGCGATATCGCGCACGGATCCTTCGTCCACCGCAATCAGCTTCGCGCCCATTTCCGGCGGGCGCACCACGCGCCCATGCAGCATGCCCTGTACGCGCACGTTCTGCACAAACTCGAATGTTCCCGTCACCAGCGCGGGGTGATCGAGCCCCGGCACCGCCTTGCCAAGCACCGTCCACTCATTTCGAGAACGGCGCCTGGCGTGTTGATCCACCGGCAGGTTGAACTTTTTGGATCCGATGAGCTCGGCGTAAGCGACCCGCCGTCCATCGGGCGCCGTCACCGCACCATCCTTCGCTGATAGCCGGCTCGCATTTTCTCCGAAATGCTCGGCGGCCATGCTCAGCAGCGCTTCGCGCGCGGTGGCTGCGGCGAGCGCCAGGTCCTGCACGTTAAAGTTGGTGGGCGTGGATTGGCTGCCGGCGGTACTGCCCTGATCCGGAGTCACCGCCGTATCGCACTGCACCAGCTTCACGGCTGCGAGCGAAACACACAGCTCTTCGGCAACGAGCTGCGTCTGCGCCGTGAAGATCCCCTGGCCAAGATCACATTTGCCAGTGCAGGCTGTCACCGTGCCGTCCGCATGCACGGCGATCCACGAGTCGAGTTGGTCCGGATCCATTGAGGAGGCATGCGTTCCAGCCCGGCCGTGCGTCTCCTGCAGCAGCCCGTGCCCAGCGGAGCGGAAGCTCACAATCAGGGCGCCGGCGCCATGCAGAAATTCGCGGCGGGAGATCATGAAGGGTGCCTCGCATCGCGATAGCGTTGGATCGCGCGCAGCATCCGTGCATGCGCAAAACAGCGGCACAGCACGCCCCCGAGCGCATCGCGGATCTCCGCATCACTCGCGTCCGGCCTGGCATCGAGAAGCGCTTTGGCCGTCAGAATTACGCCGCTCAGGCAGTATCCACACTGCATCGCGCCTTCGTCGAGGAACGCCTGCTGGATCGGATGCGGGCTTTCAGGAGTTCCCAGCCCTTCGAGCGTCGTGATCGCCGCGTTGCCCACGCTGCCTACCGGCTTGGCGCACGAGCGGATCACCTGCGTCCCCATCATCACAGTGCAGGCGCCGCACTGCGCCATGCCGCAGCCAAAACGGGGACCATTCAGATGAAGCTCGTCTGCCAGGACGAACAGCAAAGGAGTAGCAGGGTCAACGTAGACTGTGTACTCCTTGCCGTTGACCAAAAGAACCTGTTTCATGGCCAGCCACACTGGTGGTGCGTACGGGCGTGCCATTCCAGATTCGCACAAATCCTGCCCCCACGACTGCTCAACCATGAGCAGAACGATGTTGCTGCCGAACGCTTTCCTTCTTTCAGAACTCGTACTTCAGCGAAAGCTGAATGTGGCGCTCCGTAGAGTTCGTATTCGTAATCTGACCGAAGTTGCCGTCCGTCACGTTGTTGTCAGGAGATTGATAACTGACGATATTAAATGCGTTGAAGAAGTCGCCGCGGAAGTCCACGCGATTCTCTCGCCACACCGGGAACGTCTTCGCCACCGACAAATCGATTTGTTCCTCGCCTGGACCGCGCAGCGAGAAGGGACGAACATCGCCGAAGGCATTGGTCGGCTGCTGGCTGAAGACGCAGGTGCCATTGTCCGTGTTAGGGGCACAGGCGTATCCAGCATTCGGCGTCCCGTCCGCTGCGATCTGAACATTGGTGCCGAACCAGGCGTTGACGGAGCGGTTGACCACCTTCAACGGGCGATTCTGATTGGGACGCGCTGCGCCTGTGAAGCCAAACACCGAGCTGGAGTAGTTTGCAGGCGAAGCGGCGGTGAGGGGAAACGCGCTGTAAGTGACGTCGGAGCCGGATATCTTCCATCCACCGATGCCTTCGTCGACGACGCGGTTCCAGTTGGATCCGAAACGTTTGCCGCGGCCAAACGGGAGAGCATATTCGCCTGAGACGCTGAGCGCCTGGCGGATATCGAAGCCGGACGGCCCCCATTCCGCAGCCATGTTATACGCGTCCTGTTGATAATACTGGCCGCTGTTTTCGTTCGTAACTCCGTAATATCCAAAATCGTCGGTCAGCGATTTGGAATAGGTGTAATTGGCGGTCAGTTCCAGGCCTGCGGTGAGCCGTTGCCGGAAGACGGCCTGCAAAGCATTGTAATTGCTCGCCGCTTCCGTAGCGCTGATCTTGATGACGCCGGTTTGACCGACGATGTTGGCGTAGGGTGCTGTGGCTCCGGGATAGGGTAACTGGTTGCCCCAGTACGGTTCGGTGAGATGGTGTCCGAGGATGCCTACATAGCCGACTTGAAACGACGAAGAAGGGTTCAGCTCATATTCCGCGGTTAAAGTGGCCTCCTGGGTAGACGCAGGCTGTAGATTCTTCGGCCAGACGTAAAACGTCGTAGTCGGAGGCTGCGCCGTCGGGAAGCCCGCAGAGGTGGTGTAGAAGATGCCTTTGGACGAAGCCGTAGGAGCCTGGCCCTGCTGTTCGAAGTCCGTATGGAATGGAGGGTTTTGCGTGAGGCGGAGGTTGGCGCCCATGCCTTCAAGGTAGCTGGTGATGCCGTAGCCGCCACGGATGACGAAGCGGGGAGTCGCCTGATAAGCGAATCCGAAGCGCGGCTGGAACTGCGTGTAAACAGGGTTATAAAGAGCGCGGCTGTTGCCATCCACACCCGCGTATTCAATCTGCTTAGTCGTCATGTTGATGTTAGCCATCTTATTGTTGACTTCGTAGATGGGCTGGTCGTACTCCCAGCGCAAGCCAAGGTTGAGCGTGAGGTTCGGCAGGACCTTGAAGTCGTCCTGAGCAAAGAAGCCATCGCGGTACTGGCGCTGCCCAGTGAGTCCGGTAACATTCCCGATTTGCACGTCGTAGACGCGATCGGTAAGAAAATCCGCAAAAGGATACAGGGTGGTTGCGCCCGGCGCGGCGGAGAACTGGCCGGTGTACGTAAAGTCGCCCAACTCTCCATCGTTGCCGGGATAGAAACTGTTCTGCTGGTAGCGGGTAACCTCGGCGCCGAACTTGAACAGATGGCGGCCGCGTTGCCAGGTCAGGTCGTCGGCATATTCAAAAACGTTGTCGATGAACACTTCCGGCGTCGGATTGGCGCCGAATCCATCCACATAGCCGTTGCCCTGCGACGTGCTGCTTTCAATCCCATTGAACGACTGCAGGCTGAAGCCCGCGGCTTCCTGCGCCTTGCTGGGAATGCCGACGATGGAGTTACCGGTGAGGCCGAAGATGCCGCTTGGATCGACGGTCACGCCGCTGTTGAACTGAATGCGGGAGTAGGAGGCACGGACATTGTTCACAATCGCCGGAGAGAACGAGTGAGTCCAGGTGACGGTGCCGAGGTGGTCCGGGTAGTTTGAGGCGCTCGGGAACTCAACCGGAATGGGATCGCTGACGGTTCCGTCCTGCGCGTATCCCTGCGAATAGCGGCCGGACACGACATCGTTGTTATGCAGGTGCCAGTCGATCTTTACGTCGCCCTGATCGTTGCGGGAGAAGACGTTCTGTGGACCGATGAAGTTCTCGTAGATATTGAGCGGGTCGCGGGTGGGGCTTTGCCGATTAGGAAGCGGATAAGCGTTGGGATGGCTGAAGAGATACAACGCCACCGGGTTGGTGATCGGCACCTGGTTATTGGCATAGGGCGTGCCCGTTTGCGTGTTGTAGAGCTGAATCCCGAGTGCGGATTTCAGGGCGGAGAGATCGCCGGTGCGAAAGGCAGCCGGAGCCACGCTGAACGCGCTTTGACCGGACGAATGATAGCGGAAAGCTTCATAGTCGGCGAAGAAGAATAGTTTCCCCCTGAAGATGGGGCCACCCACGGTTCCACCGAAGATGGACTGGGTGTAACCGGCTTTGGGGACGCCTTTATTGTCGTTGACCCAACTGTTGGCGTTCAGGTTGTCGTTCTCCAGAAAGCCAAAAGCACTGCCGTGAAAGCGATCGGTGCCGCTCTTAGTGACCATAACTACTTCGCCACCATTCACGTTACCGAATTCAGCGTTTGCGTTCGATGCGATGACACGGATCTGTTCGAGAGCGTCCGGGCTGGGGCTATAACCGATGGTGTTGTTAATATTCTCGTTTATCTCCTGGCCGTCGAGCAGGAAGTTATTCGACTGCTGACGGCTCCCGTTCACATTGGCTTCGTTGCTGGCGTTGGTGGAGCGCTCAGAAGAGTTCGACGAGCTGCCGCTTACCATCCCATAGCTGCCGTACCCGGTGGAGACGGCGCCGGGCGTAAAGACGGTGAGCTGGGAAAAGTCGCGGCCGTTCAGTGGCA
>Ga0210391_10002386_pt1 | contig 16357 bp, 7 predicted proteins | sample IncBWC12OmetaG_FD_160573 | JGI IMG/M metagenome (GOLD analysis project Ga0210391, IMG submission 160573) | Forest soil microbial communities from Barre Woods Harvard Forest LTER site, Petersham, Massachusetts, United States - Inc-BW-C-12-O ... | reverse complement strand
GTCCGTGGACGGGAACACATACATCCAATTCGACACCAGCGTAAAGGCGGTGGGATTAAGGCCCGGCGACATCATCACGCTTACTTACTCGAAAGAGGGTTACAGCCGGCAGCCGTTTCGGATTACTGAAATATCGCCAAGTCTGAACTATCGAACCGCGACGATCTCAGCACAGATTCATGACGACGCGTGGTACGCGGCGGCCGACGCGGGTGTCGCGGGTCTGGGACGGCAGCCCAATTTCTCGATTGGCGTGCCCCGGCCGCTGATTGGCAGCGTTCTTGACAGCAATGGAAATCCACAGTTCGGGATCACGCAGTCAGACATTGCGTCCAGCGACGGCAGTGTCGCAGTGCAACTAACCGTGGCGTTTTCGGTGCCGGCTAAGTCTACCGTGACCGGGGTTAGTGTTCCGTTAGTCGGGCTCAATCCGCAGATTAATACAACTGGGGGAACTATAGCCGGCGACCAGACGCTTTATTACGCCTTCAGCGCATTGGACTCAAGCGGAACCGAGAGTGGGTTGTCCTTCACGGTGGCAGCGATTATTCCAGCGGCTACAAACACAAACCAGGTTACGCTCATCAGCCTCAGCTTGTCGTCGACGGCAACGGGTTTTAATGTTTATCGCGGAACCACCCCGAGTCAACTGTTGCGAATCGCGACCAACCAGACAGTTGCGGCGCAGTTTGTGGATTCCGGAGCGGCAGCGACATTGGTGGGCCCGCCTGACTACAATTTCGATCACGCGAACTTCTATTGGCGTTTTCAACTTCAACCACCGGTGCAGGTCAATATAGAGTCGGCGAATACGGCGGGTAACAGTACGTTGAACATGCTGGCCGGCGATTACAGCGGTGCGACGGTTCGGATCACGACGGGAACGGGAGCAGGGCAGGAGCAATTGGTGGCCTCCTACACGCCGACGACAATTACTGTGGCGAAGAATTGGGAAACGGTGCCGGACTCGTCAAGCTATTTTGAGATTGCCGAATCCACATGGCAGTTTGGAGCGTCGAGCAATGCGTCGCCGGTGGTGTTTGTGGTTCCCAACCGCGATGGTACGACGATTGACGTGTCGGGCCGCGCCGCCAATGCGCTCAACATCGAAAGCGATTTTGCACTCTCGCCGGTGACGCCATGGACGATTTCCGGTTCGGCGGGGTCGGGCCAAGACACAGGCGTTCCGGGGCAGCCCACGTTCTCGTTGTCCGCAACGGGACAAGGGACGGTGGAGGTGCAGGCTATCGGCTTCACGTCTTTCGTCAATACGACAACGATCAATGCAGGGACCCTAACGCTGGGATATTGGAATGAGTTAAACGGAATTCCCACACTCGCCGTCAGCACATCCGTCGCCGTAGGGGATACAACGATAAGCCTGTCGGCGCCGGTGACAGCTCAAGTGGGCGACTTGGTCCAAATTGAGTCGGAAATCCTGGTGGTGCAACAGGCGGTGACGAGTGGAACGTCGTGTTCTGTGTCCCGCGGCGCCTATGGAAGTAGCGCGGGGGCATATCCCGCGCTGACGCTGGTGTACATGCTGCTGAAGAACACTTACATCATGCCGTTTCCGAACGACTTCTTTGGGAGCCTGGCCAGCGGCAGCTACGCTTATCCGGTTGCGATTCCAGACGTGCGCGTGGCAACGGCTGAATTATTTGTCACTAACGATCGTGGAAACAGCAGCGTGGCCAGAGAGTGCTACGCCGCGACCAGCGATGCAGGAATCCGAACGCTCTCGGGAGGACAACTCACGATTCAGATTGAGGGCCCGCTCGCGATTCAAACGAATGCTGCGCCGCTGTTGTTGATGGACACCGCCCATTCCGTAAGAGACGTATACGCGGTGGTTAAGGAAGCGCCAACCGGAACGGCAATCACAATGCAGGTCACGCAGAACGGCACGGCATATTGCGAGTTGACAATTCCCATCAATACGGCCATCTCGAACGACGTGGATGGATACGCACTGGGGCCTTTGGCGGAGAGCGCGCAAATCGGCTTGGACATCACGGCGGTGACTGAAACCGCAGGTACGGTGCCCGGCAGTGATCTTACGGTAACTATTCGTCTTTAAGTCACTTATGTCTGAAACCCTGGAAAAATTGACTCCGGACCGTGACTTACAGTGTTACTTCTTTGAGCCTTCGGCTATAGCAGCGTTGAGTGGAACCAGCGCCAGCGGCTACACCGTGTCGGGCACATGGCGCCAGCAGTTTGACTGGGCGGTTATCGAATGGAATCGCGATAACGTCTTTGAGCATCCCGCGTTCCGCTACTTACCTGACGGCGATCTGAGTGGATTGACGCTTACGTACAACGAGACCCGGGAAAACTGTATTTCGATGGACTCAACCTTGTACCCTACAGTGGACTGGCCCAATCTTCGCGTCTGGGCTAATCCGGGGACGGGCGAGGTATTGTACAAAGTTCCACTGATCAACTATGCCACGGCTATCGCGGGAAGCTACGCATCGGCGACGGTTCAATTCACCATTGGCGGGACCGTGACGGCGCTGGACTATGTGGGATTGGTGTTTTTAACGGAACACTACCCATATCAGATGCTGGTGGGCGACACGCTGGAAAACGCCGTTACGAACATTGTCGCTGGGGTGAATGCGTTTTCGCCGACGATGTCAGCCACTCAAAGCGGAACAACAATTACACTTACCTATGTTGGCGCGGGCGAAACTCTGGCCAATAGCACCACCGGCGCGAACGGAAACCTGATTGGCGTGTACACATATGTCTCGGGCGGCATGACCGAACAATGGGATGCGCCGTGGAAGCAAATGGCCGGCGGAACGTCGCCCACGGAATGGCAGATTGTTTTGCCGTTTGCGACGTTGCAGGATCCGACGCTGGGGACGATTCCGGCGAGCGCTGTCCGGAAGCTGCGCTGGACTTACTCGGCTTCTCTTCAGGCGGGGGCGTTCGCTCGAAGCGAGTTTCAAGTGGTTGTTTCCAACTGGAGTGTAGCCGGAACGCGAACGTATTCGGTGGCCGGCCCAGGCAGCCGGCGAATTGAGGATAACTCGATTGCCGTGCGGTATACCGGATCGTGGACCGAATCCAGCGGCAATTATTCGGGGGGGACGATTCAGTCCACCAGCACCAATTCCGACAGCCTCAGTTGTTCGTACGTCTCTGCGCAAACACATAGCCTGTATTTTGGGACAAGGCTCACCGGCACAGGCGCCGAGATTTCGATCTCCGTGGACGGTCAAACGCCAATCAGCGTGAACCTGAACCTACCCACCGAGGACGTGCTGATCCGAACGCCGCTGGGCCAATTCGGAACTGGAAGTCACACCGTTGTCGCGACGCACGTGGGCACTACGGGCACGTATTTCTATTTCGATTTTCTGGAGATTGCGATTCCCAACACAATATTGCCTTCGGAAAGTGCGGAAACGAAACTTTGTTTTGCGACCGATTGGGACACAGAGCATTCGCTGGTGCTGGCGCCGGAGCGCACGGCTTGGATCATTAATTCGCTTGGCATGCAGGCGCGCGTGAATCACTATGTCGGCGCACTGTGGTTTTATGAGTTAGTCAATCCCGCAAACGTGTACGCGTCGGGGACTGTTACATTTACCGGATCGCCCGATCCCAATCTGATCACGGAACTTATCATCGGCCGAACCGACCAGCCGGCCTCTACGGATAATACCATCCAACATCTGAATCTGATCGGTGATACGGTGGAGACTTTAGCCCTGGCATTCGAACTCGAGCTAAATCGGGGTTACACCGCGATTCGCGCAACGGTAAGCGGCAATCAGCTCACCATCTACTCCCGTTCTCTGGGTACTGACGGCAATTTCATTTCGATTGCGGCCAGCGCTAATACCGCGGACCTAACAATTGTACTTTCTGGGCCAACGCTGACGGGCGGCATCGATGGCACTTGGTTAACCGACTTAGAGGTGGTACCGCGGTTGAATCGCGCTGCCCGCGACTGGAGCCTAAGCTTCTTTCAAGCAATCAATGGTTACGGGCTGGATGGCGTGGCGTCGTTCAGCATGGAGTTGGGAAATGGCGACACGTCGGTGGCCGCGGGCATCGCGCAACGATATCCCAGTGGCAACGCCGTCTGGCTGAATACGCCGTCGTTGCAGACAAACTTTTCGCCGACCAGTGCAAGTTTCTGGCAGCAGGTCCATTTGGATATGGCCAACATCCTGGTAGCGGCGGGCATGAACCCTTATCTACAGTTCGGCGAAGTGCAGTGGTGGTATTTTCCCGATGATGGCTCTGGGATGCCGTTCTACGACGCTTATACAACCAGCACGTTCCAGGCGGAATATGGGAGCGCAATGGCGGTGATCACTAGCAATACGGTCAATCCCACGACAGTGCCTCAGGAAGCGGCCTTCTTACCCGGTCTCATCGGTAGTTTTACAAGCCAGATCATGGCGTTTGTGCGCGCTACTGTTCCCAATTGCAGGTTCGAGGTGCTTTATCCTGTTGATGTAAACGACACGCCGTTGAATCAGGTAATTAACTATCCGGTGAGTGAATGGACGCCGGCCATCCTGAATTGCTTGAAAACGGAAAGCTTCAGTTACACTGCGGCGCGGAACCTGGACTCGAGCGCCACATCGATCGCGGCTGGAATCCCCCTTGGATTTCCCCCGTTGCAACGAAGCCACCTGGTGGGAATCAGCGATCCGTCCACTTCGTGGTTGAAGGAAGCGAGGATGGCGCAGGCCGCGGGGTTTGAGTCGGTGGTATTATTCGCGTTAGACCAGTTCTGCCTGATCGGGTATTCATTGCCACTTTCGACAGGCCAGCGGCGCAGCTTTCAGCTCGGATAGAACTCAAGTGATAGCAGTCCAAAACGTCTCCAAGCGATACTATCTTTATCAACATCCGTTTGACCGGGTGCGCGACAGCTTCGCTCTCGGCAACAAGCAAAGCACGGAGTTTTGGGCCCTCCGCAATATCAATTTGCGGGTGGAAAAAGGTGAGGTATTCGCGATTGTGGGCCCCAACGGCTCCGGCAAGAGCACATTGCTTCAGATCATCAGCGGGATTTTGCAGCCCACCAGCGGCCGTGTACTCTGTTCGGGTCGCGTGGCGGCACTGCTGGAACTGGGCGCCGGTTTTAATCCGGAGTTTAGCGGACGCGACAACGTTTATCTGAACGGCGAGATTATGGGCCTGTCGCGGAAAGAAATGGACCAGGCATTCCCGCGCATCGAAGCGTTCGCCGAGATTGGCAAGTTCATCGACCGGCCAGTGAAAGAATACTCCACGGGAATGTACGTTCGGCTGGCCTTTTCCACGGCCATTCACGTCGATCCCGAAATCCTGGTAGTGGATGAAGCGCTGGCGGTAGGTGATGCTATTTTCGCCAGCCGATGCATCCAGAAATTCGAAGAACTCCGGCAGCGAAAAGTGACAGTGCTGCTGGTGTCGCACGACTTGGGCCTGGTGAAAAGGCTGTCGGACCGCGCCGCATTCATGCTGCAGGGGCGGGTGGTAATGCAGGGTTCGCCGAAGGACGCCGTGAACCAATATGTCGGCTTTGTACTGGACCGGGAACGCGGCGACAGGACCGACGTTGGATCCACCGCGGAAATCGCGGCCAAAAGCAGCTTCCGCCATGGCGACGGCGCGAGTCACATCGTGGATGCGCGAATGCTGAACAAGTTGGGGCAGAGCTGCCGGGCGTTTAAACCCGGCGAGTCCGTTGTGATTCGAGTGCGCGCGAGTTTTAGGCAAGCCGTATCGAATCCGGTGGTGGGGATTCTCATTCGCAATCGCATTGGAATGGACGTGTTCGGAACGAACACACGGCTGGAACGCATTGAGCTGGGGGAGTTCGATGCAGGGGAAGAGGTGGAAGTGGATTTCGAGATCGATTGCCTGCTCGCCCGCCAAGAGTATACACTGACCGTTGCAACTCAATACTGGAATGGGCTTAGCCAGGACTGGTTGGATGACGTATTGGACTTCCGCGTGGTGGATACGAAGGATGTGGCGGGAGTGCTGAGCTTAAATACGCACGTACGTTATCGAAAGCTTGCCGCACTGCCCGATTCCGAGGGAAGCGGCCTGCGCCCGGCATGATCTACGTTGTCGTGTTGGCCATTGTGGTGGGCACGCTGTGCGGCGTCACTATCATCAAGACGCGGTCGGTGAAGAATCAGGCGGACTTCCTGGTAGCCGGCCGGAAGTTGCCCTGGCCGGTGCTGGTGTTCACGCTGCTGTCGTCCTGGATTGGTGCGGGCAGCCTTTTTGCCGGCGCGGAAAATGCATATCGGAATGGCTTCGCGGCGCTGTGGCAAGGCGCAGGAGGATGGGCGGGGCTGATCGTCATCGCGCTGATCGCGGGTCGCGCGCGGCGATTCGCGCAATTTACGGTTCCCGATCTGTTGGAAGTTCGCTATAACGCGACGGCACGCGTGATGGGAACCATAGCCATCGTTATCTCTTACACCGTGATCGCCAGTTATCAGTTCAAGGGCGGCGGCGACATTCTGCATCTCATCTTTCCCGACTCCATTTCGCGGGATCAGGGGATGTGCATCATTGCGGCCTTTGTGATTATTTTCACGGCGGCCGCCGGAATGGCCTCCATTGCGTATCTCGATCTGGTTATCGGCTCTCTAGTGACTGTGATTGTCATCATTGCCATTCCATTGGTGCTCAAGAAAGCGGGAGGCTGGCAGCAAGTCACGGCGGTGCTTCCCCCGACCCATTTCCAGGTATTCGGCAACCTTACGGTGCTGCAGGCGTTTGGGTTGATGATTCCCACCATGCTGCTCCTGGTGGGGAATCAGGGGATGTACCAGAAGTTCTTTTCCGCCCGCTCGGAACAAGACGCGAAGTTCGCCGTGTACGGCTGGATTGTAGGGACGTTGCTGTTGGAAACCCTGCTGGTGATGCTGGCCGTGATCGGCAGTTCCCTTTTCCACACGGACCAGCCGCGCGAAATAATTCCGATCACCGCGTTCAAAGGCCTTCCATCGCTGGTGGGTGCGATTCTGCTGGGCGGCATCTTCGCGAAGGTAATTTCGACGGCCAACAATTATTTGTTTTCGCCGGCGACGAACCTGATTCACGATGTTTACGGCAGATTCATCAATCCGCGTGCGTCCGAGAGCCGTAAGTTAGTTATGTCGAGAATAATTGTGGTGTTACTCGGGTTGTTCGCGCTGTTGCAGGCTACGAGGTTCGAGTCCATACTCAAAGCCGCGCTCTACGCGTACACCGTCTATGGAGCTGCCGTAACGCCGGTGGTGATGGCGGTCTTTTTTTGGAAACGCGCCACCACCGTGGCGGCCATCACCTCCATCGCTCTGGGAACAGCGGTAACGGTGGGGTGGAATCTGGCGGGCTTCAATCTGGATGCGGTTTATCCCGCCTTGGCCGCTTCGGTGATCAGCTTGATCGTGGTCAGCCTGATGACGCCGCCACCCGCGCCGGAGAAGTGGAAGCCATTCTTCGAGACTTAAAATATGCAAATAGAAGAAATTCAGAAAGCGCTTCGAGAAGAGAAATTGGATGGCTGGTTGTTCTTCGACCATCACCAGAGAGATCCGCTGGCCTACCGAATTTTGAGCCTCGGCTCTGGTCGAGTCGTCACTCGCCGCTGGTATTACTTGATTCCAGCGCAGGGCGAACCGAGGGGCCTGGTGCATGCTATTGAATCCGGTGTCCTGGACGGATTGCCGGGCGACATGCAAATATATTCCAGCTGGGGCGCACAGACGGATGGCCTGAAAAAGTTGCTGGAAGGCTGCGGCCGTGTGGCTATGCAATATTCGCCCAACTGTGCAATCCCATATGTTTCGTTGGTGGATGGCGGGACATTGGAACTGGTCCGGGGTACTGGAGTAGAAGTGGTGAGTTCAGCCAATTTGATTCAGCTATTTGAATCCCGCTGGAGCGCTGACCAATTGGAGATGCATCTCGAAGCGGGGCGCCGCGTGGACCGGGTGCGTGCCGGGGCGTTCCAAAAAATCGCCGCCGCACTGAATAGCGGCGAATCCATTACTGAATGGCAGGTGAGTCGTTTCGTGCGAGAGGGATTTGAACGGGCTGGGTTGGTGACCGACCACGGTCCAATCGTTGGCGTGAACGCCCATATGTCGGATCCGCATTACGAGCCCAAGGCGGAGGGAAGTTCTCCTATTCGCAGAAACGATGCCGTACTGATAGATCTGTGGGCCAAGCTCGACCAGCCGGGCGCCGTATTTTACGACATCACTTGGACCGGCTATTGCGGCAGCGATCCACCGGCTGCGTTGCAGAATGTCTTTGAAGTTGTACGGGGTGGACGCGACCGGGCCATCGAGCGCGTAAAACACGCCATCAGCAACAACCAGCTGATTCACGGATTCGAAGTGGATGACGCCGCTCGCGGGTATATCGAAGAGAAAGGCTTCGGCCAATATTTCGTTCATCGCACCGGGCACTCTATCGGCGAGGAAGTTCACGGTACCAGCGCCAACATGGATAATCTGGAGACTCACGACGACCGCAGGATCATTGCCGGAACCTGCTTTTCGATTGAGCCTGGCGTCTATCTTCCGGATTTCGGGATTCGATCCGAGGTCAATATGTATGTGGGACTTGGTGAGGCAATTGTTACCGGCGAGGTTCAGCGAGAGTTGGTTAGGATCGAGTAGGTCGGAACCCCGGCATGAGTGTATCTCATCGGAGCAGCCCGCCAATGGAATGAAAACAGTGTGGGGCGGACGACCCGCTCTTCGGTCGGATCCATCTCACCAACAGGCCGACGTAGGCGTCGGCTGCGGACCAGGGGGTCCGCCCCACTTCGTCAGATTTCGAGGGTGCCGATGCTGCTGAGAGCCTGCGCCACGGCTCTTAGAAATGGAATTTTGCGGCCACCTGGATCAGGCGCGGAGCTGCCGCGCTGACTACGCTGCCGAAGTTCGGATCGTTGACTTCTCCATCCACCGAAGCCGGTCCGTAGAATTGGGCGTGATTGAAAACATTGAAGGCTTCCACGCGGATATCCAGCGTCTTGAATTCGGCGATCCGGGTGGTTTTGCTGATTTGCACGTCGAAGTTTTCGATTCCAGGGCCATGGAAGAAACGCCGGGGAGCGTTGCCTAGCTGTCCCAGAGTCTCCGGAGCGAAGAGACTGGTATTGAATGCGGGTTTGCCGTTACGCGGATTGGTGTTGATTTCGACTGGTCCAGATGTCATCTCCGGCGTGTCCAGCAATTCATTGTTCACGCCGTTGCCGAGCGTCCCTAGCAGGGATCGGTCGGAATCGTCGAACAGCGTTACGGGAAAGCCAGTGGCGAACCGGGTGGTGCCTGAGACGCTCCATCCTTTGAGAAACGAATAGGTGTATGTGGCGACGAAATTGTTCGGCATGTCCCAGGACGAGATGGCGCGCGTCAAGCGCTCATTGAACGGATTGATCGGTTCACCGAGATTCGAGGCATCATCGACCGATTTCGAAAACGTGTATCCGGCCAGCAGCGTGGCTCGAGTACCGAGATTCATACGGTAGGTAGCTTCGAGGGCGTTGTAGTTTGAATTGCCGATCGTCTTTTGCGCGGTTACGGATCCGTAGTCAGGCCCCAGGCCGACTCGCGTTCCCGGATAATACTTGCCGGACGCGGACGTGTAGCCGGCATCTTCGCCGAACGGTCCGCAAGTACTGCTGCCGGGTGCCACTTCACTGGGCTGGCTGAGGCTCAGGCACAACGCAGGATTGCCCACATTCACCGGCAATAAAACCAACAAATGATGGCCCTGATTACCTGCATAACTCACGGTGAGCAGAGACTTGCTGGTGATCTGTCGCTGAATGGAGAACATGTAGTTCTCCGTGTAGGGGACGCTGTTGCGGTAGTAGAAAAATGGATCCCCGCTGATCGGGATCACGGCGTTGAAGTTGAATCCGGTATAAGGATGTTGGGCGGATACGTTATTCGGCGGGAAGGAAAAAGGGAACGGGTCGGCATTCTGCGCTCCGTTTCCGGCGTTGGTAAATGGTGTCGCGAACAGCGGCGGCGCGGGGCTCAGGTAGTTATATCCGTAGGGAGGCACGCCGTACATAATTCCGGCGCTGAGTCCGGGAAACGCGGTGTAGAAGATGCCGTAGCTGGCGCGGATGCTGCTTTTTCCGGCATCGCCAAAGATCTTCCTGAGAAATTCATTTTCGAAGTGTGGCGAATAGGCCAAGCCGATCCGCGGGGCGAAGTTGCGATACTTGGCTGCGGATAGCGTGGAAGGAATGCCGGGATCGCCGGGGACTACCAATCCAGGCGGCGCGTTGGGATAGAGTACGGATTGCTCTCCCGGAACAATGGTTTGGATGTTGTTGTATTTCTCCGACCAAGGCTCGATCAGATCCCAACGCAAGCCGTAGTTCAGCGTGAGATTGGGGCGCAGGCGCCAGCTGTCCTCGATGAATGCCGCGACGTAATGGTTCCGGAGATAAAAGCGCTGCCCGGTGGTTTGAGTGAAGTTGCTCGGCACGCCTAACAGAAAGTCGGCGAATGGATTGCCGGTTTCGGTTCCATCGATATTGAAGGTCCCATTGAATGTGGCGTTGGGATTCTCGTTGACCTGATCGTTGTGAAACTGGCCACCGAACTTCAGTGTATGGCTGCCGATCACTTTTGAAATTGAATCGGTGAGATAGAGCGTGTTGTTCCACTGAAAGGTATTGGTTATCGGAACGCCCATGACCAAGGACGGGAAGACTATGTTTTCAACGCCTGTGAATTGCGGTGCTTGGACCACAATGCCCTGCGTACCTGGGCCGGTGACGAAGCCCTGCGACTGGAGCGAAACTCCCAAGCCTCCGTGCGGCTGGCCGATATCGTTCACGTTTCGTAAGAAGCCGATGTGAAATTCGTTGACCGTAGTGGCTCCCAGGATCTTTGTATCGCCGATTGTGATTTCCTGCGCCCGCCCGACGGTCAGAGCATCAAAGCCAGGGACGCTTGCGCCACCCTGGCCGCCCGGGTACGGATTGTCCAAGCGATAGTTGTCGATGAAGTAATAGCCGAAAATCTGGCCCACGCGTGTGTTCGCGTCCAGGCGGGCGCCGGCTTTGTCGTCCCGCACAGTCTCCGGATAGGCGGAGGTGGAAAACAGATTGGTTCCGATGTTCGGGGCGGGAATATATTGCAGCAGATGCTGGGCGGGAGTGGACCAGGCAGCTTGCGGAATAATCGCGCCGGGAAAAACGCACTCGGCGCTGGAACTGCAGCCGGGTGTGTAATAAGGTTCGCCTTGGGAAACAGCATAACCAAGTTTGCCCGTCAGGAGATTGGCCAGATACTTGCCGCTCACCTTTCCAGTTAACGTGCTTTCGGCATCGCTGAAATTGCCAGAGCGCTCCTGATTTGAGAGCACGGTTGTTACCGGCGATGAAATACCTTCGACAGTGCCTGTTCCCTGGTAGTCCAGAAAGAAAAACAGTTTGTCCTTCTTAATGGGCCCGCCCAAAGTTCCGCCGTACTGATTCTGCCGGTAGGCGCCTCGCGTGGGGTCAAAGTAGTTTCTGGCATCCAGGTCCGTATTCCTCAGAAACTCAAAAGCATCGCCATGATATGCATTGCTACCTGATTTGGTGACTACGTTGACCATTCCACCGTTGTAGTTGCCGTATTCGGTGTCGAAGTTGTTGGTGAGGACGCGAAACTCCTGGATAGAATCGAGGTTCGGAATTACCGATGTTCCACCGTTCATGTGCTCCTGTACGTCGATGGCGTTCACCATGAATCCGTTGGCGGATTCGCGCTGGCCATCGATAGAAACGTCTCCGGGATTCGAATCGCCGGAAGGATTGATGGTGCCAGTGACGCCGGCCATGATTACCGACGTCGGCGTCAGGGTGGTCACCGGACTGACGCCCGGTTGAATCGCGAGCAGGTCCGTGTAGCTGCGGCCGTTCAGCGGAATCGCCTGCATCTGCGCGTCGTCCACTATCTCGCCCAAGTGAGTGGCCACGGTGTCCACTTGGGTTTGAACGTTGGCTTCGGAAGCGCTCACGGTGACGGCTTCCGATTGCTGGCCTACTTCGAGCGTGGTATTTAGGGTCACTGCGGAATCGGCGTCGATGGCGATATTGGTCTTCTTCTGGGACTGGAATCCGGCGGCCGCAATCGTAAGATCAAAACGGCCGACAGGCAGTGCCGGAAACGAATAGAAGCCCCGCGAGTCGGTGGTCGACTCGAACGCAGTTTTAAGGGCGACATTCACGAGGGTGAGCTTGGCTCCAGGGATCACGGCGCCACTTTGGTCTTTGAGGACGCCGGACAGGCTACCTCCCGCCAGGCCATACAGGAACGACACCGAGAGGAGAAAGAGCGCGATTTTGAGGCGCACGGTCATACTAATGCACCTCACCGCGGTGCAGGTGCGGGTGAGGATGCACTTCGTCTGAATCGTGAACGTGCTGGTGTACTCGCACCAGGCTGGTGCGCTCCAGCAGAGCAACATCATGGAGAACCGCGAGCGGAGTGCCCTCGCCTGCTATCCGTCCATTCTCGAAAACGTAACAACGGTCGGCAATATCCTCCAGGGTGTCCAGATCGTGCGTTGCCGTGATGACCGTTTTCGGGCCGTTTTTCCAGGACGTTAAGAGGTCGACAATTTGGGACTGGCTCAGAGGATCGAGTGCGGCGCTGGGTTCGTCGAGAAGGATCACTTCCGGGTCCGTGATCAGAACGGAGGCCAGTGCGACACGCTTCTTCTCGCCGCCCGAGAGCCGGTGTGGCGCGCGATCTCTGAGGTGACTGATTCCCATGGTCTCGAGCACTGCTTCCACGCGGCCGCGAATTTGCGCTTTGGGCCAGTGAAGCTGGAGTGGGCCGAAGGCCACTTCTTCGAAGACACTCGGGTTGAAGAGCTGGATATCGGGATTCTGAAAGACCAGGCCGACGCGACGCCGGAAACCGTAGAAGAAGGCTTCATCCTGGAAGCGCCGCTCAGTGAGGCTTTCGCCGAAAAATGAAATCGCCCCTTGCTCGGGGAAGCATAGGCCCGCGAGTAAACGAAGCAAGGTTGATTTGCCGGATCCATTGGCGCCGAGCAATGCAACGCGTTCGCCCCGTGCGATCTGCATCGAAAGCCCGCTCAAAGCGGGCATGCTTTGGTAGCGATACGTGACATCTTGAATGTCGAACGCCGTCTCAGTCATTTTGGTCAGCGGCCCAACCACACCGCAACGGATGCGACGCCGGCGAACGTGGCCAGTCCCAGCCAGTCTTTCGAGTCCATGGTGGGATTGTCGAGCAGATGAACATCGCCGCGGAAGCCGCGCGCTTGCATAGCCAGGTGAACGTCGCCGCTCAATTGAATGCTTTTCGCGAGTAGCAGGCCGGCGCTGGAGGCAGCTAGGCGGCGCCGGTCCGCCGGTTCCAGAATGCCGATCAATCGGGCCTCGCGGGCTTCAAACATATCCTGAGCGGATTGGACCAGCAAGAAAATATAGCGATAGGTCATTCCCACGATGACCACCAGGACCGCAGGAATGTGAAAGGATCGGAGCGCCCGCAGTAACTGGGTCCAAAGCGTGCATAGGATGAGCAGAACTGCAAGTGTCGCGGCCGTTTCCGCCCTCAAGATCAGGAAACTGGCGCTACGGAGGCCTTGGTACGACACGGCCCAGTTCAAAATGGGTACGCGAAAGACTACTGCTCCTGGGGTGAGAAAAATCGCAGGGAGGGCGATAACGCCGGTGAATGCCAGAGCGGCAATCCATACTTTCGTGGCAAGAATACGAATGGGAATCCGGGAGGCGAGCGCCAGGAGGATGGCCACTGCCAGCAATGCGGCCAACACCAGAATTCGATGCAAAGCGACGGCGGTAATTATTAGCAATCCAATTCCCAGCAACTTCACGCGGGCATCCAGGCGCTGCAACAAGCCTGGCGAGTTGGCCGTTTCTTCGGCGAAAAGGGCTTGCTGTAATACGTTCAAGAGACTTCGGATGGTTTTTTCGACGAAGCTGGTGTGGCGGCGGTGACCGGGTAACAGCACCGGCTCCCTTACGGTCGCGGTTCGGTTAGTCGCGGTGCGGTAAGAGCGCGTTAGCCACCATAAGAGCAGGGTGAGGAGAACGATGAATCCGACTCCGAACATTGCGGATACGAGATATCCGAACGATGCGTTCGGAATGAACGACGGCGCGTAGCCTGAGAGTGGAGCGGTCCATAGCGAAGAAAGCTGCGCCAAGCCACGAGGGGGAGTCCGAAAATCCTTCGCGCTCCACTCTCCCCAGGCGGTTCCCACGGCTAAAATTCCGAGCGGAGTGAGAACCAGAAGAATTCCGAGGCCGAGCCAAAGCTTCCATGCGGTGGGCCAAACTGCGCGATCTTCTTGCGGTGGAGCGGGATCATCGACATCCGGGGCGTCGGGCGCCGTGAGTAGCAGCAGCTTTGGGTCAACTTTTTGTAGCCATGCCACGATGCCCGATGAAATCACCAGTTCGGCGAGTCCGGCGAAGGTGAGGTGGCCGATCAGCATGGCTGGGATGGAAATGCTGAGCCCGTAGGGAGCGTAGAGCGGCGCGCCGGACGTATCGTGGAACAAAGCGGGTTGAACTCCAAACTCGATGGCGGCACAAAGGGCGGCAACGTTGATGCCCGCGTAGCCCGCGATTCCCGCCGCAACAACCCGCCCGCTGGAACCGATGGCGGCGCCACGGCTCAGAAGACGATATGTCGAATACGCCACCAGCGAGCCGGCGATGGCCATATTGAAGCAATTCGCGCCGATCGCGGTGACGCCACCGTCTCCGAAGAAGATTGCCTGGATCGCTAACGCGACGGAAATGGCCACGATGGACGCCCAAGGGCCCAGCACAATGCTGGCGACTCCCATGCCTACGGCGTGTCCGGTGGTCCCGCCCGGCAACGGAAGATTGAACATCATGATCACGAAGGAGAACGCCGCAAAGACGGACAGAAGCGGAATCATCCGCGTGTTGAGCATTTGCTTCACACGCTTCAATGCGACAAACCAGAAGGGCGACGCTGCGCCAAACAGGCAAGCACAAGTGGAAGGACTGAGATATCCATCGGGGATGTGCATAGCCGTTAGAACAGCCCACTGGCAGCATAGCACGTTTGTTCAATTCGTGCTAAGAGGCATCTCATCACGATAGAAAGAGCATCGGCCGCACCCAACCGGCGGAAATTGCGGTGATGGCCAGCCCCAGGCAAATCACTACCACTGCGGAGAAAACCGGGATCAAGCGGAAAACAGGATGCTGAGAGGTTTTCTTGCTGTCGGGCAACAAGTGTCTGGCGTAGAGCGCCAGGGCGCCAATGGTCATCAGAACCAATGCGAGGCCCGAGCTAAATGCGACCAGGAGAACTAAGCCGAGGCCGGGACGGCCAAGAGCGATAGCACTCAACATGAGGATCAGCGCCGAGGGGCAGGGAACAAGTCCGCCGCTGACACCCAGCGCGACGAGACCAGCCGGTGTGATTTGACCCGGGATGGTGTGACTGTGCGTGCTTCCTCCGTGAGTGTGAGTATGGGTATGGGAGTGGTTGTGGCCGTGATGATCATGGGAGTGGTGGTGATGATGATGACTCGGCAGGAGCGCTTTAGACCGCTTATAGAGAAGCCAGGTCCCCACCAGCACGATGGACAGTCCCGATATTGCACCCAGCGCCGGAATGATTTTTTCGGGAACCACGTATCGCTGGAAGAAGAGGACGCCGAGGCCGAGCAGGAAGACGGTGAACGTGTGGGTAAATGTTACGACGAAGCCCAAAAGGCCGGCGTGTTTTAGGGTCCCGCGAGATCCAACCAGGTAGGCGGCCACGATGGTCTTGCCGTGGCCGGGCGACAGGGCGTGCGTCGCGCCAAGCCCGAACGCCGCCAGGACGCAGAGGGCGATCAGGCCCAAGCCAAGGTCGCGCCGTTGGAGCATCCTTGATAGAAAATCGCCACGTACCACTGAGCCCGGCGCCGTGGGCTGCTGTTGGATAAAAGAGGGGGCTGGCGGGGCCGCGGCCATAACGGAGCGCTCGTCCACCAAAAGTGAAGAAGACGTCTCGTGGCGCAGACTCTCAGTCTGCTGCGCCGACACTCTTGTCGGCGCATGAGAGGTCGAGACGAGGCTCGACCCGGCACGCAGGAGTGCGTGCGCCACGGGGGCTTCAGGCGTCCAGGTCATGTGAGCGGCGAGGTCTTGCGGAGGAGCAACGGATGGATCAGTGGGGTAATGCGTAAGAGCGGCGCTGAGATCCCTGGCGCCGTCCCCATGATCGATTACGATTTCTTTCCATCCGGCGCGTCCCGGAAAATTGAGATCCTCATAACTCACTTCGCCCGACCGCAGCTCGGCAGTCGCGACAATCACGATCCGCAGTGTGGGCATGCCGCCGGC
>Ga0210391_10002385_pt1 | contig 16359 bp, 11 predicted proteins | sample IncBWC12OmetaG_FD_160573 | JGI IMG/M metagenome (GOLD analysis project Ga0210391, IMG submission 160573) | Forest soil microbial communities from Barre Woods Harvard Forest LTER site, Petersham, Massachusetts, United States - Inc-BW-C-12-O ... | reverse complement strand
CCTCGGCGGCGACGCCGCGGTCACGCACGAAACTGAAGACAAAAGTCGAGCCGGCAAGATCGACCAGTTCGTTGACGGCACGCGTCGCGATCAGTTCATGACGCAGGCGATGGGCGCCGACGTCGGCGAGTTCGGCCAGCGACGGCGGGAAGTATGGCTGCAGGAAACGTCCGACCAGGTACGAATCGTCAACCAGCACCGTGGATTCAAGGCGCTGGATTAGATCGATCTTGGTGTACGCCGTGGCCAGCGCGAGCTCGGGACGCGTGAGGCCGGGGTAGCGCGCATGGCGCTCGTGCAGCGCTTCGCGCGGTGGTATCGCGGGTTCCATCCCGGTGAGAATTCCGCGATCGGCGATGGCCTGAAGATGATCGCGAAACTCGGTCAGATGCGTGCGGCTGCGAAGCTGCTCGAGACTCAGCGACAGCACTTGGTCGCGATTGTCGGTGATAACGCGGCCAGCGACTTCGTCGGCGCATGCGGCGAGCGCGCGGTTGCGCGCGTCGAAGCTGAGCGCGCCGCGGGCCACGGCGGGCTCAAGCAGAATCTTCAGATTGACCTCGTGATCGGACATATCGACACCGGCCGAATTGTCGATCGCGTCGGTGTTGATGCGCCCGCCGCCGAGCGCGTACTCGATGCGTCCTTTTTGCGTGAATCCCAGGTTGCCGCCCTCCACCACTATCCTGGCGCGAAGCTCGGGCGCCGTGATTCGGCACGCGTCGTTGGCGTGGTCGGCAACTTCGGCGTCGGTCTCGATAATCGCGCGAACGTAGGTGCCGATGCCACCGTTGTAAAAGAGATCGACCGGCGCGCGCAGGATGCGTTGAATCAAGGACTCTCCGTCGAGCGCGTCGGAATCGCAGCCGAGCGCGGCGCGCGCTTGCGGACTCAGCTCGATTCGTTTCTGTCCGCGGCGGAAGACGCCACCGCCGGCGCTGATGAGCTTGGGATTGTAGTCGGCCCAACTCGAGCGCGGCAGATCATACAGCCGCTTGCGCTCGTCGAAGCTCGCGGCGGGGTCGGGATCGGGATCGATAAAAATGTGGCGATGGTCGAATGCGGCGACGAGCTTCAAGTTGTGCGATCGCAGCAGGCCGTTGCCGAACACGTCGCCCGACATGTCGCCGATGCCGATCATCACGATTGGCGCGCCGCGATCGGGGTCGCGCCCCATTTCCCGCAGGTGCCGTCGCGCGGATTCCCACGCGCCGCGCGCCGTGATCGCCATCTGCTTGTGGTCGTAACCGTGCTCGCCGCCTGATGCGAACGCGTCGCCGAGCCAGAATCTGCGCTCGATCGCGATCTGATTGGCAATGTCGGAGAAACTCGCAGTGCCCTTGTCGGCCGCGACGACCAGATATGGGCCGTCGGTGTCCAGTACCCTGACGCGCGCGGGATGCACCGGGCCGTCGTCGGTAAGATTGTCGGTCAAATCGAGCATCGCGTTCATCAGCGTTTTGTAAGCCTCGACGCCGTCGCGAGGATCCGCCTGATGACGCGGGCGCGGCCTGACGATGAAGCCGCCCTTTGCGCCGAACGGGACGATGATCGAGTTCTTGACCGTTTGGGTCTTCATCAGATCGAGAATCTCGGTGCGGTAGTCGTCGGCCCTGTCGCTGAAGCGAATTCCGCCGCGCGCGAGGCGGCCGTGGCGCAGGTGCAATCCTTCCATGCGCGGACTGTTGACGTGAATTTCGTAGAGCGGCGCGGTGTCGGGCAGGCCGGTGATGCGCGCGCGTTCGAACTGGAGCGCGATGTACGGCTCAGGCGACGGCACTGGGCAGAAGAAATTCGTACGCACCGTAGCCTCTACCAGCGACAGCAGCGCGCGGGCAGTGCGGTCGTCGACGATATTTTCGATCGAGCCGAGACGCTCCAGATACGCAGCCCGCATCTTCTCGATTTCCTCCGGCGTGGCCGGACTGTCGAAAGAGAGACGGGCGCTGAACAGCTTGAACAGCAATCGCGCCATTTCGGGATACAGCAGGAGAACGCGTTGCAGGGCGAGACGCGCCGGCGCCAGGCGCATCTGGAACGCGGCGACGAGATACGCGCGCAGAACAGCGACCTCGCGCCAGGCGAGACCTGCGGTGAGAGTGAGCGCGTTGAGAGGATCGTCGGAGGCGAGGTTATTGCGGACTGCGGCAATCGCGTCGGCAATCAGCGCGGCACCGGGAAATTTTGCGAAGGGCTGCGCGCCGGGTCCCTGCACCGAAAAAACCTGCAAGTAGGCGCGCGTTACTTTGCCTTCGGTGCGGGGGCGAAGCTCGTGGGCGTCCTCGGAAAGCACCTCGATCGCGAAGTTCTGCAAGGTGGGCATCAGGTCGGAGAGCATCGGAGCGTCGCCGAGGCCGACGATTCGGATGTCGCTCGCCTCGCCGTCAGCCGCGTGAGGTCCGGCCTCGACGATGAAGTCGCGGCCGCCTGAGATCAGTGTTTCGACGTCTTCGAGGTCGGCGACAGCGCGGGCCACGTCCATCGCAGCCTCGTAGTCCGCGGAGAATGCACCGGCCCATCGCTCGCCGAGAGCGCGGCCGCGCTTCGGTCCGAATTTTTCGATCAACCGTTCCTGCAGGCGATCGTCCCATCGCCGGGCGAGGTCGGCGATCGCAGTTTCGAGGCTGCGGATGACCGACGCCTTGGGCGGATCGGCGAAGAAACAGAAATGGAGGCGCGCCGTGTAGCCTTCGCCGAGCGCGAGGTAGAAATAGACCAGCGTGCCGTGAAGCGCGTCTGCCAGAGTGTCCTGGATGTGGCGACTGAGCTCGGCGGAGCCGCCCTCGCGCGGCATCACGACCATCGCGATGACGTTGCCATGGCGCAGGTCGGGAGCGATGAAGAGCCGCACCTCGGCTTCGCTTTTAACGTCGAGGATGAGGCGCAACTGCGCACGCAGCTCAGCGACGGGCGCGCGAAAGAGTTCGTCCTTGGGGAAGCTGTTGAAGGCCGACACGATTTCCTTGTAGTCGTGCGAGCCGGGCACGGCGCCCTCGGAGTCGAGTACCTCGCGCAGCTTCGCGCGCAGCACCGGAATGTGTTGCGCTTCCTCGGCGTAGGCCTTGGACGTGAACAGGCCGACGAAATTGTCGAACGCGGCGACGCGGCCGAATGCGTCGGTGCGGCGAATCGAGACGCTGTCCATCGGGCGCCGGCGATGGACGTGCGAGTCGACGCGAGACTTGCCGACCACCAGCGGCGGCCCCTCGAAGAAGAGCTTGCGACGCGCCAGCGAGAGTTCCTCAAGCGGGACGGAAGTGCGGAAGCGCGATTCGTCATCCTCGCGCATGATGCCGAGCTCGGTGCCGGGGTCGAGTGTGAATCTGGCGGTGCCGTCGTCGCGGTTCACGAGGTAGCGGCGAAAGCCGAGGAAGACGAAGCCGCCCTGGATGAGCCATCGCAGGAGGTCGCGCACCTCGATCAGTTCGCGGTTGGCCGCCGTTTCCTCGCAGATTTGCAGCGCGCGGTCGGTCATCTCACCGAAGTCGTCGGTGGCCTCGTGGACTTCGGTTAGAATCTGGATGACGTCGCGCTCAATTTGTTGCGCCTGCTCGGGCGTCGGCGTGAACTCCAGTTCCGCGTGAACGAACGACTCGCCGCGCTCGGCTGACGACGACTGTTCGAACGATGCGATGCGCCCTTCCTTATCGCGACTAACTCTAAAGATTGGATGGAAAATAGTGCGAACGGCCGCGCCAAGATGATGAAAGTACTCGAGCAGGCTGTCGACGATGAACGGGCAATCCGTCGTGACCGTCTCGACGATGGTGAGCGTGTCGTGGTCGCCGCCGTCATCGGGGACTGATTCGACGCGCGCGATCACCGGCTCGGTGCGGACGGAAAAGAAATCGAAGGCCGACTGCACGAGCGCGAGACGCCGCTTGGCTGGCACGCGCTCGAGATTTTCGGTCGATTCACGGGCGAACAGCCGCGCGGCGAAGGCGGACACGATCGGCGCGGAGTCGGCGGGCAGGTTTCGGTCGATTAGTTCGCGCAGTTCGGTCTCGATCGCCAAGGCGTCACCCGGTGAGAGCAGAAGAGAATGGCGCGATCGCTTCGCGCAACCGCACCATTATAAGTCGCGTCGCGCGAATTGCGTAGTGGGGATAAGCTTGACGCGATGGTGGAGATTGAAATCAGCGCGATGACGTTTGGCGTGTTTGGGGTTGGGAGGATTGGCGGCAAGGCGGTGATGGTGCCTGGGGCGGTGGTGGGCGATCGGCTTGACGTCGAGATTGTCTCGGAGCGGCGGGACTACAGCGTCGCGAAGATTCGTGAAGTCGTGCGTGCGAGTGCTGAGCGGCGGGTGGCGCCTTGTCCTTATTTGCCGCGCTGCGGCGGGTGCGACTGGCAGCATATCGAGTATGGCGCGCAGGTGCGGTTCAAGGGCGCGGTAGTTGCGCGAGAGTTGTCGCATGCGCTGGGAATCGAGATCGATCCCGGAGGCCTGGTAGAGGAAGCGCCTGCCGAGTTTGGCTATCGGTCGAGAATACGGCTCAGGGTCGGCGCCAGAGGCTCGCTTGGGTTTTACGAGGCCGCCAGCAACACGATCGTCGAGATCGATTCGTGCATGGTTGCCGAGGCCGGTATGCGGATGCCGACGCATCTGGCGCGATCTCTGGGCAAGCGCGTCGAGGAGATCGAGGTGGTGCGCGACGGCGCGCGCGAGGTGCAGGTGGCGTATCTGAAGAAGCCGCCGACGGAAGAGGACCTCAGGCGCGCGCGCAATGTGCTCGAAGCGGACGGCGAGATTGCGGGAATCGTGCTGCGCGCGGGCACCAGTCGCTCGACCGTCGGCGACGCGACGATTTCGATCGAGCTCGAGGACGGGCTGTCAATCGAGGTGGACGCCGATCTGTTCAGCCAAGTGAATCGCGCGCAGAACCGCAAGCTGGTCGCGAGCGTGCTGGAGATGGCGGCGATTCATGAATCGTCTGCCGTGCTCGATCTGTATTGCGGTGCGGGCAACTTCAGCATGCCGGCGGCGCGGCGCGGTGCGCGAGTAACGGGTGTCGACGACGACGCGGGCGCGATAGCGGCGGCGGCGCGCAATGCGGAGCGGCTGAAATTCAGCGGCGCGCAGTTCGTCGCGATGAAGGCGTCGGCGACGGCGGATTTTTTGCATCGCGCGCGCTACCGCCCCGAGGTCATAATTCTGGACCCACCGCGGACCGGTGCGCTCGATCTGATGGCGCCGATCGTCAAGCTGCGCGCGGCCAGCGTGATTTACGTATCGTGCGACGTGACGACGCTGGCCCGCGATCTGCACGTGCTGACAGGAGCGGGCTACAAAATCAAGCGCGTGCGCGGGTTCGATTTTTTTCCGAACACGCATCATGTGGAGATCGCCGTGCACGCGCTATTGACTTAGATCAGCGGGCATTCTTAGAGTAATTGAGTGATCGATTCCCGCATCCTCCCGCCAGAGGGTTGATCAAAGAGATGCCCAAGCAGGAAAAGGAAAAGCTCCCAAGGCCGAAGATTACGATTATCCCGGGCCGCGGGGTGGCGCAGACAATCAACTATTTGCTTGAGGACCGGGACGACCTCGAATGGATAATCGCGGTCGGGCGCACGAAGAACGGCGAGCTGTTCTTCTACGACACCGGCGGCGACATCGTCGAGGACCTCGGCACGCTCGAGTACCTGAAGGCGCGAATCGTGCGCGCGCACTTCGGCGACGAATACGAATAGAACCCAGTCCTCGACCTCTTTCTAATCCTCGAATTCCTGCGTGGGCGGGCGCGCATAGATGACCCCGTCTTCGATTTCGGTCAGCACCCGGTAAAGAGATTTTCCGCATGCGCTCGGTGGTCCGGCGATACATTCGCCGCTGACCGGCTCGTAGTAGGCGTTGTGCGTCTGGCACATCAGGTAGGCGCCGTCCTCCGCGAAAAATTGATTGTCGACCCAGTCCATCGGCATCGGCACGTGGCGGCATCGATTGACGTAGGCGCGGAACTCGCCGCCGAAGTTGATGAGAAAACATTCCTCGTCGGCGCCGCGAATCGGGAGCATGAACTTCAGCGATTCGCCCGGCGCGAGTGCGTCGGTGCGCGCGACTTTGTAGCGGCGGGCGGGCGCGGCTTTGCGACGAACATGAGCGCCGGTCAGGGCGGCGCGGCGTCGATGTTGTTCGTCCGGCATGTGGGTTGGCGGATGGTGAATTGTTTTCGCGCGCGGAATTCCCGTCAGCTTGCCGCAGTTTGTCAAAGGTCTCGCCATCTGTAAACTTGGCTTTCAGATTTCACGATGGAAAATCCAAAGATTCGCGCCGTCGAGGCGTTCCCCGTCGAGCAGCAGGGTCAGACCGCCATCTGCCTGCGTGATCCGTGCGGACTGGCGCCCGAGACGATCATGCTCGGGATGGGCGCGTATTTTATCGTGACGCTCTTCGACGGCCGCATGACGCTGAAGGATATCCAGGCGGCATTTGCAAAGCGCTTCGGCGAAATGATTCCGATCGAGAAGCTCGAGGAGCTGATCGCGGCGCTGGACAGATCGTATTTTCTCGACTCGCCGGCGTTTCGTGAACGCGAGCGGCAGGTGCGCGCGGAATTTCTCGCGAGTCCCGACCGGCCGGCAGCGCTGGCCGGCCTGTGCTACGAAAAAGATCCGGCCAAGTTGCGGCTCGAGCTCGCGGCGTTCTTCGATCCGCCCGAAGGACCCGGGCGCTCCGTCACGGCGAAGAAATCGGCTCCGCTGGCGGGCTTGATCGCGCCTCATATAGATCCGCGCCGCGGGGCTGCCGCGTATGCGCACGCGTACTATGAGCTGATGGCGCATGAGCCGCCCGAGCTGGTGGTGATCCTGGGAACGTCGCATTACGGCGCGGGTCCCGAGCTGTTCAGCGCGACGCGCAAGAACTACGCGACGCCGTTCGGCGCGGTCCAGACCGACGCCGCGTTTATCGACCGGCTCGCGGCGCGCTACAGCGGCGACCTGTTCGCCGACGAGCTGCTGCATCGCGGCGAGCACTCGATCGAATTCCAGGCGCTGTTCCTCGCCTACGCGTTCGGAATCCGCGGCTACCAGGTCGTGCCGATACTTGTCAGCTCGTTCCACGAGATGGTGGCCAGTGGCATCACGCCAGCGCGCGATTCGCGAGTCGAGTCATTCCTGGCGGCGCTCCGAACCGAGCTGGAAGCGGAGAATCGGCGCGTTCTGATCCTGTCGGGAGTGGATTTCGCGCACGTCGGCAGAAAATTCGGCGACGAGTTCGCCGCCGACAGCGCGGTGGCCGAGCGCGTGCAGCGCCAGGATCTCGGGCTGATCGAAATTATCAAGCGCGGCGACCCTGACGGCTTTTTCGCCGACATCCTGAAAGATCGCGACGCTCGCCGGATCTGCGGGCTGTCGCCGATGTACACGCAGCTCGAACTGCTGCGCGGGCGCAGCGCGCGCTTGCTCAAATATGGAATCGCGATGGAGCCGCAGAGCGAGTCGGCGGTGTCGTTCGCCAGCCTCGCGATCGATTAGACGCCGCCGTACCAGTCGTAGCCCTGGTCTTCCCAGTAGCCGCCCGTGCGATTCGCGAGAAAATTAACTTCGGTCAGATACTTCACGCTCTTGTAGCCGAGCTTGACCGGCGAATAGAGCCGCAGCGGGGCGCCGTGACCGGGATCCAGCGTCTTCCCGTTCATGCCGTAAGCGAGAATCGTTTGCGGATGAAGCGAGCTCTCGATGTCCCAGGTCGAATAGTAGCCGTTGTCGAATGATCGGAACTGGACGTACTGAGTGTCGCGGCTGGCGCCCACCGTCTTCGCGAGCTCGCGGATCGTCACGCCGTGCCATTCGGCCACCGCCGACCAGCCTTCGACACAATGGTGGCGAACTCGCATGCCGGTTCTCGGCATCCGCATTAGCTGATCGAGCGAAAAGACCGACGGCCGCGCGACCAAGCCGCCAACCACCAGCATCCAGTTGTCCGGCGCGAGCGGCACCGAGTCGGAAATAAAATAACTGGGGAAGTCTGCCTCCGGCGTGAGCTCGGAGGCAGGCGGCTCGGGCGCGAGGCGATTTTCCGAGAACAGCAAGCGGTCGACGCGCTCGTTCCACCGTTCCATCCCGGCAAGGAACGCTGTCGCCGTACCGCCGGCGTCGCATCCGGCCAGCGTGGCGCCGGCTGCCAGACCGAGCAGAAGTTTCCGCCGCGTGATGAGCCTAGCCACGGTGCCCCCCGGTCACCATCGTGACGATCGTCCGCGGATGCAGCGCGACGAGCACGAGATGCATCGCGGTAAACGATGCGAGCAGAACGAGGCAGCTCAGATGCACGACGCGCGCGACGTCGTAACCGCCGAAGGCCGCCGTGATCCAATACAGCTGGACCGGTTTGTAGATAGCCAGTCCGGACAGAACGACGACGACACCGAACAGAATCGCCGACGTGTATGCCATGCGCTGGAGGCCGTTGTAGAAATCCTCGGGCGGCGGAGTTTTGCGGATGCGGAGGTAGTAAGAGAACATCGCGAGCGCGTTCGAAGTGTCGCGGCTTGGGATGAAAACGCGGCGCCGCCATTCGCCGCTCGCGATCATATAGATGAGGTAGATGACGCCGTTGAAGATGAGGAACCACGCGATCGCGAAATGCCAGTGACGCGCGCCCGCGAGCCATCCGCCGAAACGGAGCCACGACGGCGGCGCGTCGTTCTGAAACGGATACCAGCGATACAGCCCGCCGCGCGGACCAAGCGCGGGATACGCGGCGAATATCTGCAGGCCGCTACCGGCCATGATGACGAGCAGCGGAATGTTGATCCAATGCGCGAGGCGAATCGCGGCAGGCTGTGCGCGTCGAGCGCGGCGGCGAGTTTCTGCGGCGACTACAGCGGTAGTCTCGCTCCAGGGCGGCGAGAATCGAAGCGGGGTCGTCGCTCTAGCGGATTTTCGGTCCTCCACCGGATGCGCGTCCATCTATATCTCTAACCGTGGTGCGGATGCTGGAGTTCCCTACGGCCTGGGCTTGCTGCCGACATGGCTCATCGGCGACGGAAAAGGAAAGGGGATACGCCTCAGATCTGAAAATCGCCTTTGCGCGGCTTGGGGTTCCTCGCCTGCCGCGCCTGGACCTCCATGGCTTCGACTTCGTCGTTGATTTCGCTCAGCCGATGTTGAAATTCCGCGGCTTCCACTTTCACACCGACGTGGCAGCCCTGGCAGACGATGTGAGTTTCGGCGGTGTGTTCGAGTTCCCGCACCAGCAGCGTGTTCTTGAAGCCGCATTTCGGGCACGCGATGTCTACAGTTTCGTCTTCAAACATTTCCCGACCTCGCAGCAATCATAAAAGCTGACGACCGACTCACAGGATCGCAATAGTTCAACGCTACTTCAATCGCCGGCGGCGGCCAAACGCGAGACGCTCACAATAAAAACGCGCCCCAGTCGTGTGAGCGGGGCGCGTCGTCAGTCGTGGCGATTTACAAGGAGCGGGAGCTAGCGGAGGAAGCCGTAAGGAACTCCACCGCATGCGCGCTCCGCATTGTGCAGCTGAGGCAGCAGGTCGGCGGCCGCGGCCGGATGGCCAGTGTTGCGGTCCTCGTTATAGATGATGTTCAGGTGGCGAGCCCACGCGCACGCTCCACCAGCGTATCCCTGCGGCATCACGTAGTAGCCTTCAGCGCGCGGGCCGTAGTAGTCGCGACCGTAATAGCGATTTCCATAGTTGCGGTAGTCGTAGTTACGGTTCGTGCGATAGTCCCAGCGATTTACGTCGCCGCGAAGTTCCCTCGAGTCACGATGAGTCGCGACCTCGGGAGCCCTACGATCAACGCGCTCATCGCGAGTCGGCGGCACGACATTGCGTACCGGACGATTTTCGCGCGCTGGCGAACTAAAGGCATGCGGCGCCGTCGCCTCGTACCTGTGGTTATCGGTGTTCTGCGCGGACGCGGTGATCGGCGCGGCGATCATCGCGAGCCCAATCAAACCCATCATCAGATGTCCTTTGAACTTCATTTTCAGTTACCTCTGAATGACAGATAGTGCATCGAGGGTGCCAAACGGCGGGACGTCGGGAATCGGCCGATATCGGCGGGGAATAGCGAAATCGCCCTATTCGCATGAACGAATTCGGATGCCGAAAACCGAAAATGGCGTTGCGGGAGTGCGGCTTAACGCACGTTTAACTCCCGCTAGTCCGAGCGTGTCTTCCAGCCGTCCGCCAATGACCCGATGTTAGCTTCAGGTCATGGCAATAGCGCCGACGCCGGACCTACGGACGGAGTCGCCGGCGCTGCCGCGGTTCCCACCGTCCAGGTCCCGGAGCTCGGATTGAAGAGCTCGTAGTAGTCGGTTTTGTAGGACGCATTGCGGCACTGAGACTGCGCCGCCGAGGTGCCGATCGGAGACGAGGCCACGGTGCCCTCGGAGCATTGTCCGCCAAACACCGCCAAGTCACCGGAGTCAGGGCCAGAGTTGAGGATCGCGACGCCATAGAGGCCGCGATCTATGTTCAGCGCTCCCGTCGATGTGAACGTGCTGGCGGCAGGAGTGGCGACGTTCTCAGTGAACAGGTCGGTCTTGGATTCGCTTTGCTGCGTGATCGACGTGATGCCTACACAACTTCCGGGGCCTGCCTGGTCGTCCAAGCCTCCGGCCAGGATAGCATCGCCAGCGTCAGGTCCGCTGGTGAACAACTCCACGCTCGCGATTCTGGGGACGCTCATCTGAGCCGTCACCGCTGTCCACGTAAAGGTCGCGGGATCGAAGATTTCGGCCGACTTGCTGGTCGAGAACTCTACCGGCGTAGACGGGGTCGCTGTGCACGCTTCGGACGTCGCCGTCAGACCGCCGGCGACCAGCACGTCGCCTGAAGGCAGCGTCGCGATCCCGGGCAACTCGCGGGCAGTGTTCATCGGGTTGGCTGGCGCCCAATACGGTGTGCCGGCCGGAGGAGTCGGTCCCAGCGAATCGTAATATGGTACGTAGACGAACGACTGCGTCGACGACTCACCGAACAACTCTACGTAGTCACCGCCCGTGACCAGCACGGCACCCGGCGCCAGGCCGGTGGTGAGCAACGTCGCGGCGGAATCGACTAGTCCACATTGCGACGTCCCACTACCGCATACGGCGGGCAGCGCGTCGCCCATATTATTGGTGCACTGCGTCGGAGGAATCGTTCCAGCGGGGCATCCCGGAATCGATGCAGTCGCGGTGAAGGTGTCGGTGGCCAGGTCGTAGATCTCCGCCGTAGTCTGCGACACCTGTCCCGACGGAGCGCATCCGGCCGGCGGAGTGGTGGATCCGGATCCCAGGAACGTACTGCCGCTCTGGCCGCCCGTGATCAATACGGAGACGCCGTCCGCCAGCAGGGTTGCGGTTGCACCGCTGCGCGCAGACGTCATTGCGAAGCTGCTGCCGCTCCCCGCCAAGGTGAAACTACCGGTACCTGCGCCGGTCTCGGTGTACAGCTCTGCAGTATCGAGCGCGTCGCATTCGAAGCCCGGGAAGCTGGATGCTCCGCAAGCACCGCCGGGACCGATCGTGGTCGAGAAGCAGTGTTCTCCGCCTACTATGAGAGTCTCTTTGTTCGGCAGCACCACTGCGGTGCTCCCCTCGCGAGCCGTGTGGAGATTACCCACGGCGGCGAAGGTGTTGGATGCGGCCTCGTAGACCTCCGCCGCGTTGGTCGAGACTGTTCCCGATGAGAACTCGATAATGCCGTCGAGCAGCGCTCCGGTATCGCCGCCTGCAATCAGCACATCACCCGCCTGCGGTCCTGGGGTAGGAGTCGGCGTCGCCGAGCCGGAGCCCGTGGCAGTTGCAGTTGCGGTTCTGGTCGCGGTGGCGGTCGCCGTAGGAGTCGGCACGGTGCTCCCCGTCGACGTGGCGGTTGCCGTCAGCGTCGGCGTCGGTGTTACCTTAGGGGTAGTCGTCACGGTCGCCGTAGCGGTGGGCGTCGCAGTCGGCGTTGCGGTGCGCGTCGCGGTTGCTGTCGGAGTTGGAGTGGCGCCAGGGACTCCCTGACCTAGAAGCTGGACGACGTGCTGGGGACTTTTTTGCGCCGAGTCGGCGAACGTCAAGCCTTTCTTTTTCTTGACCTTGCCGGTGGCGGTCGGCTTGAAAGCAACCTCGACGGTGCATGAATCCGCAGCCGCTATCGAACTGCCGCAGGTGCCTCCGACCGCGATGAAAGGTGATGAAACGACGATGCTCGCGATCGAAACCGCTGTCGTCGTCGAGTGGTTAGTCACGGTCACGGTCTTCGATGCGCTCGTGACGTCGACATTCTCATCTCCGAAGTTGAGCTTGCCAGGTGAGAACGAAAGCTTGGGCGCTTTGACCTTGGCGTGCTCAGCCGATTGCGCCAACGCAGGGCGGGCAAACGCCATCAACAGAAACAACAGCGACAAAGTAAAAGTGGCGGCGATTGGCTGTCTGCACGACTTGATGAGCACCATCAAACAAAAGCTCCCCGGGACGTTCTCGCGAGATGAGTCGGCCGACGATAGCCGATCAGTCGCGCCGACGTATACAGCATTTGTTGCAGGCGAGATTGTAAAAACGAATCCGCTTTTTGGATTGTGTGCTCAAATGTTCTTTTGCTTTTTCGTGCATGCTGATAGCCGTTGAGCGGTGAAGCCGTCGAAACCGCGCTCATGGTGGATCGAACGATCGTCTGGCTATCTACGCGGCGTCGAATGCATGGCTGAGCGGCAAGCGAATAGCGCCGCAGCATATTGCATCGCAAAGCGCCTAAAAAATGCCTTCAAGCTAAAATTTGTAACCTTGAGTTAATTTTATCTTCCAAAGAGCGGTTTGACTTAAGATTGCGGCGTGCGCAATAGCTAATGCTCCAACATAGACGACTAGGTACAGTCCTCGGGTTGATTTTGAAGCGCCACGTTTTTTGCGCACAGCTTTGGAGATTTAAGGGGAATAGTCGATGCGTTCGAGCAAGCCGTTTATACAGTCAATCGGGTCATTAACTCTCGCGCTGCTCTTCATCCTGGCCGCGTTTGCGCACCCGGCCTTGGCGCAATCGGCTCAGCCTGACAAAAAGGTCAAGGCGCCCAAACCGCCCAAGCTGTCATTCTCACCGGGCAAGCTCGACTTCGGAGGTGAGAACGTCGGCGTCACCAGCGGATCGAAGACCGTAACCGTGACTAACCACTCGACGACGGAAGCGGTTTCGATCGCGAGCATCGTCGTTTCATCACCTTTCATCATAGTTGGCGGCACCTGTGCTAGTTCGATAGCGGCTGGAGGCGAATGCACCGTCGATGTTGCTTTCAAGCCGACCGCCACCGGCAAGGTCAAGAAAAAGAAGGGCCTGACGTTCACCGACTCGGCGCAAAAGAGTCCCCAGCACGTCGTCCAGCTTCTAGGTCAGGGCCTCCCTGGCGCCACCCCAACTCCTACAGCTACGCCGACTGGGACGCACACCGCTACGCCGACCGCGACACCTACCGCGACGAGGACCGCCACGGCAACACCGACGTCGACGGGGAGCGGAGTGCCAACTCGGACCGCTACAGCAACCGCGACGAGAACCGCAACTGCAACGCTAAGTGCAACCCCCACCGCCACTCCAACGCCTGCTGGCAATTCGGTTTTTAATCTCAACTGGAGCGACAGCGACGTCGATGCATCGGCCTTCTCGGTTGGTTCCGGCGGCAGTCTCACAGCGCTCTCAGGCTCGCCGGTCTCAGTTGGTGTGGCTGGCAACGAATTCAACTGGTCGATGTCGATCAACACAGCCGGCACAATTTTGAGCGGCACTTACGAGCCATCCTTTGAAGTGACGTGCCCCGGAATCGGCGAGCAATCGAGCGGCCCGTTGTTTGTTCAAACCATCGGATCCAAGGGCGCACTGACCTTAGGTTCGGGATCGCCAGTGACGGTTGACGGAGCCTTCGTAAACAATGCGGGGACTGTGGTAGTCGAAACGACTGCCAACCTGACGGCCAATACGACGACCTACGCCACCTACACGATCAATCAGTCGACGGGCGCGCTAAGCTCGGCCGGCAGCGTCACCGAAACCGGTTTCTCGGTCGCCGGGCAGTGGGCGCCATCGGGCAACTTCTTCTGGATAACCTCGATTGACCCCACGACCTACGCCGGCTCGATCCTTACTTTCTCGGTTTCCGGCAGCGGGGCGATCAGCCTTGTAGGCAGCGCCGTGTCCCTGCCTGATCCGACCAACGACGTCTTCTTCGCCGTGTCGCCAAACGGCGATAACTTATTTGTTATTGGCAACAACATCTGCGACGGCGGCACCACTACCTGGGATCTGCTGAGTTACAAGATTTCTGGTTCAGGTGCGCTGACTCAGAGCGGCAGCACCATCTCTCTGACGAAACTGTCGTTCGCGTTCTTTGGAAATCCCAACAACAGTGTCCTGCCGGTGTTTACGATCAAGGGCACCAGCAATTTCCTCCAGCCTTATGCGATCAGTTCAAGCAATGGCTCGCTGACGGCGGCGGGCTCTCAGATCACACTAAAGGGCCAGGCGGGTACGGGGACATTCAACTCAGCGGGTACCTTCTATTACTTGCCCATCCCGTACAGCGGCAGCGGCAGCAATTTGGCTCTGTTGGAGGCGTTCTCGGTGGCCGGAAGTGGCGCCTTTAGTGCGCTCAGCGCCTCGCCTTACACTCTTGGCACGGCGCCGATCTATGCCGCGATCGATAATTCGAACAATGTGTTGTACGTAACCAATTCAGGATCGGATAACATCTCGGCGCTGACCATCAGCGGCAGCGGTACCCTTACAAGTGTTTCCGGCGAGCCGTTCAGCACGGGCACCAATCCGGTCAACATTGGGCTGCAATTCAACGGCACCGGAGCTAGCAACAACGCTCGCAAGGTAACGTCGATGCATAAGCTGGCTCGGATGGCGCCATAGTAACAAAGAAGCAGGCGGCGGGCGGGCGGTTAACCACCGCACGCCCCGTGTCGCTTCTGAAAACTTGAGCGGAAAAATGCTCACCCTCAGTCGGAGCGTACGGGTACGAGCGGCGGCGATGCTTTCGACGCTGGTGTTTTCGACGGCAGCAGCCTGATCGTTTACAACTTCGCTTCAGGCACGTTCGCAAAGTTTTCCGCCGATCAGTTAAAGACGAGCGGCGCCCCGGTTCCCTCGGTCTTTGTCGACGAATCGGACAGCGAGGGTATCAGCTCATCGTCGCGCCGCCGCCGTCGTAGGAGCTCACCTGTATAACTGCGCTTGAGGTATGGCTCGGACGGTTGAGGTCGAAGCTCCCGCCTAATCTGATTCCAACGTCTTTCTAACTTCGACTCTCGCCATTGCAGGGTTGTTTACGCGGCGCGATAATCGCGTTGCCGGTCTTGCCGCGCCTCAGCGCGAGGAAAACCATGGCAATGAGAAAGAAACCGTGGTGTTGCGTTTTGTGCATGCTCGCTGTGTGCACTGCCATATCAACAGGCATGGTACATGGTCAGTCATGTCCAGATTCACATGTAAGTAGTGATGTAGGCATCTCCCCATTCAGTACGATTGGGACAATCACGGCGGCGCCAGCGGCCACGCCGAACGAAGACGAAAAAGCCGCCCAAGCGGTTCTCGCGAGGAACGAGTGGATTCGTAAGATTCCTCATGTGGTAGGTATTGGGCTAGAGGGTCTTAACGATGGGGGAATAGGAATCGTTGTCACGGTGGACAGCAAAGACGATATTAGAGAAGTAGAAGGTCAGGTCCCAAGCCAGCTAGAAGGTTTTCCTGTTGAAGTGATCCCGCACATTCAACAGGGAATGTACCTATGAACCGACAACAATCAAGGAATATTGGACGTGCCTTCGCATTGTGTGTGGGCGCTACCGTGCACAGAGGACTCGGGACCTCTCGCATGGGCTACCACCAGCTACAGAATGCTCGTCAGGGATTGGTCGAAACCCAAGCGCGAAACTTCCTGTCGGCGCCATCGAGCACCGGCGGACCGTGCATGAAACACAAGGCTTCGAACTCGTACGCGGCGAGCTTGCGTAAGCTGTCACGCGCTTGCGCGAGGTCTTCAGCCGTAGCGGGAAGCTTCATCCTGCCGAAGTTTACGCATGTGTCTGCCGGAATGAGAACGCCGCCCCCTCGCTTGAAGTGGAACGCGATTTGACCTGCACAATGGCCGGGAACGTGGATCACACTCAGATCGGGCGCAAACGGAAGGCCGTCGCCTTCATGCAGCAGATGATCGACATGCATCGGTTCGGCATTCGGCAGGCCAAATCTCCGCAGTAATCCCGCCACGACTTTATTTCGAATGCCTGGGCAGGCCTCCGCATTTCGATATCCGGTTCCAGCCTCAATGATGGGCGCGTCGATGGGATGCGCCCACACGGCGGCGCCCGTCTCTCGTTTCAAGCTTCCCGCACTGCCCATGTGATCGGGATGAGCG
>Ga0210391_10002381_pt1 | contig 16376 bp, 12 predicted proteins | sample IncBWC12OmetaG_FD_160573 | JGI IMG/M metagenome (GOLD analysis project Ga0210391, IMG submission 160573) | Forest soil microbial communities from Barre Woods Harvard Forest LTER site, Petersham, Massachusetts, United States - Inc-BW-C-12-O ... | reverse complement strand
GAAGGCCACTGCTTCGATTTTGGCGAAGGGGCTGATGCGTTTCAGATATAAGTCGGTGGCGGGTCCTAGGAGGTCGCTGCGACTACGCTGTCCGATATAGGCGAGGGTGAGATTCAGGCTGCTAGGCCCGGTTGGTTTGCGTGGCGCCCACTTGCTCCCGGACCGCTGCCATGCCGGCCCCGTCGAGCACCGCGTCGATCATGGCGTCACATCCCATGCAGGAGTTGATCATCATGTGATAGAGCCGCCGATCCGTCCAGTCGCGGTCATAATAGCGGCGAACATACGCTTCGCGCCGGCTGTCGGTGGCCTCGAGCTCTTGCCTGGCATTCGCAGCCTGCTCCGGAAAGCGGGCCTCAAACCAGCGGATCTTCCGCGACATCGCGGCGTAGACGAAAATGTTGAAGACGCCGGGAACGCCCACCAGCGCACAGGCTGCACCGCGGCCAACAATCACACAGTTGCCGTTGGCCACACATTGCTTGAGATAGTTACGCACGAACTCGACCATGCGTTCGCTGTCGAAGACCTGGTCTTTGGGCGGGGCGGGCAGACGGTCCACGCTGCCATGCCAGAACGACTTTCCCATCCGGTAGTACCAGGGGTCGAGGCGCTCATCACACTGCTCAGCCATGCTTTGTGGCACGCCGGCTTTATGGGCAATTTCGTCGATCAGGCAACGATCGATAAGCTTCCATTGAAGCCTGTCGGCGAGGCGGTGGGCGAATTCCGCTCCCTGGCTGCCGTACTCACGTTCTACAGTGATCACCCTGATCATTGAGCGTCTCTCTGGGCGAGATGCTAGCACTGGCAGATTGAATAATCCATACCCCCCAAAAGGGTCAAGGTTCGGCGAGAACTGGGTTACGCAAGCTGCCGATGCCGGAAATCTCCACCACCACGTCGTCGGCCGGCCGGAGCCAACGCTGCGGGGTGCGCCCCATACCCACGCCGGCCGGAGTACCGGTGCTGATGATGTCGCCCGGCGCGAGGGGCATCATGGTCGAAATGTAAGAGATCAGCTTCGGCACCTTGAAGATGAGCTCGCGGGTGTTGGATTTCTGCAGGGTCTCCCCATTAATCGAGAGAGAGATGCCCAGCTGGTGAGGGTCAGCAATCTCGTCTTTGGAGACGATCCAGGGTCCCATCGGGCCGAAAGTTGGGAAATTCTTTCCCAGGGTCCATTGCGAGGTAGCCAACTGCACGTCTCGAGCGCTTACGTCATTCAGGATGGTGTAGCCGAAGACGTGCTCTTCCCAGTCTGCCTCCGCAATATTGCGTCCGCCCTGGCCGATGACAACCGCCAGCTCCGCTTCATAGTCCGGCTGCTGGCTGGCGCGCGGCAGCAGGATGGGCTGCCCATTGCCGATCAGGGTGTGAGGGTACTTGCAAAAAACGGTGGGAACCTTGGGCGGCTCCATCTTCGATTCTGCAGCGTGATCGCGGTAATTGAGACCGATGCAGAGAATCTTGCCAGGCTTGCACACGGGTGGCTCGAGCGAGACGGAAGACAAGGGCGCAAGCAAATTCAACCCCGTCTCTTCCAGCTGAACGTTGACTCCGGCCCAACGCTTGGGACCTGCGGCAATGAAGGCCAGTGCGTCCGGATATCCGAGTTGCGAGAGAGGGAAGACGTGGCCGTCCTTGAGAAGTGCAGGAGCAGTGGTGGTGTCGCGACGGTAGCTAATCAGGCGCATTTAACGATTGTCCAACGCGGGGCGGAAGAATGGGTAAAAAATTATGGACGCTGGTTTGGGTAGAAGGCGTGCCCACGGGGCAGGAAAATGCATCTGCCTACAATGGGGGTGACGAGGGGATTGATGGACAAGCCGAACGAAGGACGAAGCCGGGTAGTGATTGAAAATGTGCAGCCACAAATCAACTGTGGTCTTTTTCCCATCAAACGAATTATTGGCGACCTGGTCTCGATCCAAGCGGACGTATTCGGCGACGGCCATGATCATGTTCGGGCGCGGCTGCTATGGAAGGAAGAAGGCGCCTCCAGCTGGGAAAGCCTCGACATGGTGGCCCTGGGTAATGACCGCTGGCGTGGAGAGTTTCGAGTCGACAAAATTGGCCGCTACCGGTACACCCTGGTGGGCGAGGTCGATCATTTTGAGACCTGGCAAAGCGATCTTAAGAAGCGGTTAGACGCGGGGCAGGATCTTGCCGTGCCGTTTGCCACCGGCGCCGCGCTTCTGGAGCAGGTGCAACCCCGGGCAAGCAAACAGGACAGCACCCAGCTGGCCGCCTGGGCTAAGAAGCTCCGGGCCGCGGGGAGCAAGGATGAGGCAGCGGTCGCGCTGGCACTGCAGGATGAGTTATTGGCCACGGTGCATCGCTATCCTGATGCCACGATCGAGGCTTGGTATGAGCGGGAGCTGGAAATTATTGTGGATCGGGAAAGGGCGGGTTTTTCCGCCTGGTATGAACTCTTTCCCCGTTCCTGGTCGCCTACCCCGGGCAAGCACGGCACGCTGCGGGATGTGGCCAACCGGTTAGAGTATGTGGCGGAGATGGGGTTCGACGTACTTTACCTGCCCCCTATTTCTCCTATCGGGCACAGCTTCCGCAAAGGCAAGAACAACTCGGTCGAAGCCAAACAGGGAGATGAGGGTAGCCCCTGGGCCATAGGCTCGGCCGAGGGCGGGCATAGCTCGATTCTTCCCGCATTGGGGACGGTCAAGGATTTCGCCAACCTGGTCAAGCAGGCCAAGCAGCAAAAGATGGAGGTTGCTCTCGATATCGCATTCCAGTGCGCGCCGGATCATCCCTGGGTGAAGGAGCATCCTGAGTTCTTCAAGAAACGTCCCGACGGCTCGATTCAATATGCAGAGAACCCGCCCAAGAAATATCAGGACATTTACCCGCTGGATTTCGAATCGTCCAATTGGCAGGGGCTGTGGGAGGCCCTCAAAGGGGTCTTCAGCTATTGGATGGATCAGGGTGTGCTCATCTTCCGCGTGGACAATCCGCACACCAAGGCGTTCCCTTTCTGGCAATGGGTTATCCCGGAACTGAAAGCGAAAGACCCGAATGTGCTGTTTCTGGCGGAGGCCTTCACCCGGCCTCGGGTGATGGAGCGGCTGGCGAAGCTGGGCTTTTCCCAGTCCTACACGTACTTCACCTGGCGCGATAGCAAGCAAGAACTTACCGAGTACATGCTGGAATTAACTACCACCCCAGTTCGCGAATATTTCCGTCCCAACTTCTGGCCTAACACGCCCGACATTTTGCCCATACATCTGCAGACCGGCGGTTTGCCGGCGTTTCGTTTCCGCCTGGTGTTAGCGGCCACCCTGAGCTCAAACTACGGGATCTACGGGCCGGCCTTCGAGCTGGGAGAAAATACTCCATTCAAGCCGGGCGGCGAAGAGTACCTGAACTCAGAGAAATACGAGATCAAGCAGTGGGATTTGACCAACCCGGCAAGCCTGAAACCGCTTATTACCCGGTTGAACCAGATTCGGGGGGCAAACCCGGCGCTGCAGAGCAACGAGCGGCTGCACTTCCACCCTACGGACAATCCGATGCTGATCTGCTATTCCAAGCGAACGGCGGATGGCAGCAACCAGGTGCTTGTCGTGGTTAATCTCGATCCTTTTTTGGTACAGGCAGGGTGGGTTGAGGTGGATTTAGGCGCGCTGGGCCTGGCTGCTGACGGTACATTTGAGGTTTACGATCTGTTGGCGGATCACTCGTACAGCTGGCGAGGATCGAGAAACTACGTTGCCTTACGGCCGGCGGAGGCGCCGGCCCATGTGTTCCGTGTAACGCCGGCAACTGCATAACTGTAACTGTTACGAATTGAGCACCCAAGCCGGGAGGCAGTATTGAAGCAAGCGGGAAGCGCGGCGGACCCACTCTGGTACAAGGACGCGATCATTTACGAGTTGCACGTCAAGGCATTCATGGACGGCAACAACGACGGCATCGGCGACTTCCAGGGATTACTCAGCAAGCTCGATTACGTGCAGGACCTGGGCGTAACCTGCCTTTGGCTTCTGCCATTCTTTCCTTCTCCCCTGCGCGATGACGGCTACGACATCTCCGATTACCTGAGCGTGCACCCGAACTACGGGACCATGGAGGACTTCAAAGAGTTTCTCAACCAGGCGCATGCCAGGGGTATCCAGGTGATGATCGAGCTGGTCATCAACCACACGTCCGATCAGCATCCCTGGTTTCAGCGAGCGCGCCATGCGCCCAAAGGCTCGCCGGAGCGCGACTTTTACGTGTGGAGTGACACCGATCAAAAGTATCGCGAAGCGCGCATTATCTTCACCGACACTGAAAAATCCAACTGGACCTGGGATCCCGATGCGCAGCAGTATTACTGGCATCGCTTCTTCTCTCATCAGCCGGACCTGAACTACGACAATCCTGTGGTGCTGGAAGAAGTGGTAAAGATCATGCACTACTGGCTGGACATGGGAGTGGATGGGCTGCGGGTAGACGCCATTCCGTACCTGGTGGAGCGGGAAGGAACAAACTGCGAGAATCTGCCGGAAACGCACGCGGTGATGAAGCGCATCCGGGCGGAAATCGATGCCAAGTATGCGGCCAGAACGATCCTGGCCGAGGCCAACCAATGGCCTGACGATGTGCGCATCTATTACGGCGATGGGGATGAGTGCCACATGGCCTTTCACTTCCCTCTCATGCCGAGGATGTATATGGCGCTGCGCCAGGAGGATCGGCTGCCCATCACCGACATCATGGCGCAAACTCCGGCTATCCCCAATAACTGCCAGTGGGGGCTATTTCTTCGCAACCATGACGAGCTTACGCTCGAAATGGTAAGTGACTATGAGCGCGATTACATGTACCTCGCCTACAGCGCGGATCCGCGTATGCGCATCAACATCGGCATCCGCCGGCGGCTGGCGCCCTTGGTGGATAACAGCCGGCGCCGCATCGAACTGCTGAACAGCCTGCTTTTTTCTTTTCCCGGTACGCCGATTGTTTATTACGGGGATGAGATCGGGATGGGCGACAACATATACCTGGGCGACCGGAATGGTGTGCGCACGCCGATGCAGTGGAACGGAGACCGCAATGCGGGCTTTTCCCGGGCCGTGCCAGCCAAGCTGTACAGCCCTGTCATCATGGACCCGGTTTGGGGCTATGAGGGGCTGAACGTCGAAGCACAGCAGAGCGACCCTTCGTCGCTGCTGAGCTGGATGCGCAACATGATTGCGCTGCGCAAGCTGTTCCAGGTTTTTGGCCGGGGCACGCTTTCTTTCCTCAATCCCACCAATCGCAAAATCCTCGCCTACATCCGCGAGTATCAGAACGAAAAGGTCCTGTGCGTGGCCAATCTTTCCCGCTTTGCGCAGCCGGTGGAGTTGGACCTCTCCGCCTTTGTGGGACTGGTGCCGGTCGAGATGCTGGGCTATGTGGAGTTTCCCCGGATTCGTACCACGGCTTATCCCTTGACGATTGGGCCGTACGGCTTTTTGTGGCTGGAGTTGCAGCCCTCGCCGGAGCCCGCAAGCCTGCCAGAGGCTGGAGAGCCAGAACTTGCGCTCAGCGGAAACAGTGACTGGATGAGTGTTCTCGAAGGCAACGGCCGCCGCGAACTGGAAGAAACCGTGCTGCGGAATTACCTGCCGCGGCAACGATGGTTCGGCGCCAAATCCCGGGTGATCACCGGGACTCGTATTGAAGATTGGGCAGTGTTCAACCAGGGAGAGAGTGCCCTGGTATGGGTCGAGGTGCAATATTCCGAAGGAGACCCCGACACCTACCTGGTCACGCTGGGACTGATGTTTGGTAAGGCCGCGGAGGAGCTGCGAAAGGAGTCGCCGAACGCGGTGTTGACGCGGGTAAGCTCAGCAGAAGCGGTGGGAGTGCTGCACGAGGCCATCTTCAACGACACCGCCAATGCAGCCCTGCTGGCGATGATTTCCACGCACGGGGAAATTCCCTCGCGTGAGGGCGCCCTCATCGGTATACCCAGTACGGTACTGCCTCAGTTACAAGGGGAAGCGGGTCCGCCTCCTGCGCCACGGCGCGGTTCGGCAGAGCAGAGCAATACCTCCATTCTGTTCGGTGACAAGCTGATCATGAAGCTGTTCCGCAGGCAGCAGGCCGGCCCAAATCCAGACACGGAGATCGGCCGCTATCTCACCGAGCAAACGCATTTTACTCATATCGCGCCCTTCGGTGGGGCCATCGAATACAAGCGCGAGGGGCAGGAAACCTCGACGTTGGCCATGTTGCAAGGCCTGGTCAGCAATGAGGGCGATGGGTGGCAATGGACGCTGGAAGAACTGGATCGGTACTACGAGGCCAGCGCAGCGGAGAACTTTACCCAGGGCGTTATTCCTGATGGTCCGGCAAGCCTTCTGCAGCTGAGCCAGGCCAACGAAACGGAGTTTGCCCGCGAGCATGTGGGTACTTATCTCGACGCCGCTGCCTTGCTGGGCAGGCGAACGGCGGAGATGCACCTGGCGCTGGCGTCGCCGACCCACGACCCGGCATTCATGCCCGAGCCGATGAATTCGAAGGACATCGACCTGCTGCGCGATGAGCTGATAGCTCATGCCAGCAGCGCCTTCGATGCGCTCAAGGCCAATGTAGCTGGCTTGCCCGATGGGGTACTGGAAAGAGCAGGCCTGGTGCTGAGCCGGCGGACCCTGGTGCTGGATCGTTTCCGCCAGTTGGCTGCGGGTGAGATTCATGCGCTGCGCACCCGCATCCATGGGGACTATCATTTGGGTCAGGTGCTGCGGTCCAAGGGTGACTTTGTAATCCTGGACTTTGAAGGGGAACCGGCGCGTTCTCTTGCTGAGCGCAGGACTAAGCAATCACCTTTGAAGGATGTTGCGGGCATGCTGCGCTCTTTCAGCTATGCGGCATTTTCGGCGTTGATGAAATACTCGACGCGGCGACCGGAAGATTTTCAACGGTTGGAGCCATGGGCGCATTTATGGGAACAATCAGTGTCGTCAGCTTTCCTGCGCACGTACTGCGGGTATGCGCGAGGAGTGGAAGTGGTTCCCTCCGAACCGCTCATGTTTGAGCAGTTGCTGGAGGCTTACGTGATCGACAAGGCGTTTTATGAGCTGGTGTACGAGTTGAACAACCGGCCCAGCTGGGTGATGATTCCGTTGACGGGGATTCTGAGTTTGCCGCTGTAAGAAGGTTTGGCGGAGGAAAGAGGGTGCGTGAGCGCTGGGGAAAGACAAACCGCAGGTCCCTCCACTACGCTTCGCTCCGGTCGGGATGACGATTCTGTTGCGGAGGTCAACTATTTCGCGCTGAATCTCATACGGGTAGAACAGAATTGTCATCCCGACCGGAGCGAAGCGTAGTGGAGGGACCTGCGGTTTGTCTTTCCGGTACTCACACCCTCTTAAGCCCGCCCCTTGAAAACCGGGCTGTCCCGAAACAGTTAAGATCCGATGTAGGACCGAAGGTAGACGCATGGCAAAGCTGGAGCTTGCGGAAGAGACAAAAGCAGGGGTGGAAGAGATAAAGGAAGCCGATCTGCTGATCGCAGTGGCTGCGCCGGTCGAGGCTGAGAAGCTGCGGACTGCGGCCACACGGGCAATCCTCGGCTTGGGCGAGTCCAGCGTGGGTGCTCTGCGCACCGTGGTTGCCTTTCCCGGGGTAAGCGGTACTGAGCCTGTGGCCAAGGTCGAAATGGATCTTGATGAGGCGCAGACCCATGACCGGCTGCACTTCTTACCGTATGCAATGCCCGCCGGCAGCCCCGCCAAAATTCCCTGGCTGCCTACGGCAAGCATTTACCAAGCGCTATTCGCCATGGCACGAGACATGGGGGTCAGCGCCTGTGCCGTGATCGCTCCTGATCTGGCCGCGCTGGATTCGAATTTTCTAGCGCCGATGATCGCTCCTGTTCTTGAACAACGCTTCGAACTCGCTATGCCTCTGTACGCCCTGGGAAAGTTCGACGGCCTGCTGAACTCAAGCATCCTGGCTCCCCTTGCGCGCTCACTTTATGGACGGCGCGTACGCTTTCCTCTGGCGCCAGACTTCTGCTTTTCGGGGAAAATGATTCCGGACATGGAAGTGGCGTTGCAGCGAACCATCGCCCAGGGGCAATCCACCTTCTGGCCGGCCACCGAAGCTGCCATCCGCGAACGTGGAATCTGCGAGGTGCATGTCGACACCCACCACGCTCCCGCCGAAGGCGTGGACCTCAGCACCGTCTTGTCCGAGACCGTGGGGTCTTTGTTTGCGGAGATGACAGTCAATGCTCCGCTCTGGCAGAGGGTTCGGGGCTCTCAGGCGGCCATTACCGTGGGTACTCCGGTGCCGCCGACCGCCGATGGAGCGGGAGCGGATACTACGCCGATGGTGGAGACGTTCCAGCTCGGTTTCCGCAACTTGCAAGAAGTATGGTCCCTGGTGCTGCCACCGGTCACGCTTTTGGAGCTGAAGCGGCTGGCGCGGCCCAGCACGGAACGCTTCCACCTGCCCGACGAGCTCTGGGTGCGCATCGTATACGACTTTGCATTGGCTTATCGCCTGCGTACTCTCAGCCGCAGCCATTTGTTGGGGGCGCTTACCCCGCTCTACCTGGGTTGGGTAGCCTCGTACGCTCTGGAAGTAGGCAACGCCAGCGCAACGGAGGCAGAGCAAAGGCTGGAGAAGCTGGCTCGCGCCTATGAAGAAGGCAAACCGTATTTATTATCGCGGTGGCGTTGGCCAGACCGCTTCAACCCTTAGGGGCGGAGGAGAGCATTATGTGGACTCAAGTGTCGCAGTCACTGCACGAATCGATGGCTCGGGTCATCAGCCGCATCGCCACGCTGCTTCCGGGAATTCTGGCGTTTATCCTGGCGGTGTTGTTCTTCGCCGCCATTGCGTGGGCGCTCGCATGGCTGGTCCGTTCGTTTCTTAACGGGATTCGCATCGACGAGCGGCTGGCGCGGGGGACCAACGCGATCGCGGAGTGGTCGCCTACCTATACACCCACTACGCTCATCACCCGGGTAGTTTTTTGGTGCGTGGTGCTAATCGGGTTTTTGGTTGGCCTGGAAGCGTTTGGCGCATCGTCAGACAATGTGCTCTCCGCACGCCTGCTGGGCTATATTCCCAATGTTGTGGGCGCGGTGGTGTTGCTGATTCTGGGCAATGTGATCGCGCGGTTTCTTTCCCGCAGTGTGTTGATCAGCGCGGTGAATATGAATCTGCATTATGCGCGGCTGTTGAGCCTGGGCGTCAAGTGGCTTGTGTTGGTGCTTACCGCGGCGATGGTGCTCGATCATCTTTCGATTGGGGCGGCCATCGTGGACCTGGCGTTCGGAATTCTTTTTGGCGGCATTGTGCTGGCGTTGGCGCTGGCCGTGGGCCTGGGTTCGCGAGACCTGGTAAGCCGATCCCTGGAGCGCGAGGCGGCCCGCCCCGGCGCGGAGGCGGTGGCGGAAGAACAGTTCCGTCATTTCTGATTTTCCGAGTATTTGTGAGAAACCGCAGGTCCCTCCACTACGCTCCCCCAGATTTCTTGTCGAGATCAGCGGCGTTGTTCAATTGCATGCGGCTCTCTGTACGGAGAGCCGCACACGTGGTTGTTGCTAGCAGCGCGACGTAGGAAATCCGGGTCCTCTCCGGTCGGGATGACAATTTTGTTATGCCCGCAACAGCTTAAGCGAAAGATACTTGACCCCCGCAAATAGATTTGTCATCCCGACCGGAGCGAAGCGTAGTGGAGGGACTTGCGGTTTCGCCCCCCCGGTCTATCCTCAGCTTTGCGGCTGGTTGTGTCTGTGAGAAGGTTGTGTGATGAAAGTCGCAATTTTAGGCTTTGGCACCGTGGGCAGTTCGGTTGCCCGGATTTTGTGCGAACATCCGCCTAAGGGCGTGGAACTGGGCTGTATCTTCAACCGAGGGATCGAGCGCAAACGCGTCTCCTGGGTTCCCTCAAGCGTGGTCTGGAGTGAGGACTTCCGTCAGGTGATGGGGTGCGACCCCGACATCGTGGTTGAGCTGGCAGGGGGGCTTCAACCGGCGGGAGAGTGGGTCCGTGAAGCGCTCGCTGCGGGCAAATCAGTAGTCACCGCCAATAAGAAGTTAATTGCCGAGCAGGGTATTGCGCTCGAAGAGCTGGCCCGCCAGCATGGATGCCAGCTGCTCTACGGAGCCGCGGTGGCGGGGGGTGTTCCAGTTATTCCCGCAGTGCAGCAGGGCCTGGCAGGCGACCGCATCAACCGCATCCACGGTATTTTGAACGGGACCTGCAATTTTATCCTCAGCAACATGGAAGACGGGGCGGAGTTTTCGCCCACGCTGCGCGAGGCGCAGGAACGCGGTTATGCGGAGGCTAATCCCACCGAGGACGTGGATGGGTTCGATGCCCGGGCAAAGCTGGTGATCCTCTCCCGCATCGGGCTCCGGGTGGAGGTGCTGCCGGAAGAAGTTGCCTGCCGCACCATCAGCGATGTTTCAGCGATCGACTTTGCCTACGCCAAGGACCTGCAATGCACCATCCGGCAAATCTCGCGCGCCGAGGTGAGGGACAGAGAGCTGCTGGCTACGGTCGGGCCCATGTTGGTGCCGCGCAGTTCACCGTTGTCGTGGTCACGAGGAACGGAAAACATGGTCATTTCCGGTGGACAGTACGGCGGCCAAACGGTCTTCTCCGGACACGGGGCGGGGGGAAATCCGACTGCGGTGGCCGTCATCTCCGATGTGTTGGCAATCGCCCATGGCGGCTGCCCGGTCGCCATCTCCAGCACCCGGGCACGGGTAGATGGAGACTTTGTCGTGCCCCACTACATCCGGTTCATCGTGGATGACAGCCCGGGCATCGTGGCGGCGATCGCGGGACACCTTGCTGAGCAGGACATTAATATCAATGCCCTGCTGCAGAAGCCGGGGTATCCAAAAGACCGTCTGCCCTTTGTGGTCACGGTCGAGCCGTGCCGCAGCTCGGCGTTGAAAGCGGCACTAAAGAAAATTGCTCAGCTGGATTGTATGCAGGCGCCTCCGTTTGATTTGCAGATGTTGGAGGAGTAGCAGGAAAGACGACTTCAGTGGCCCAGGACCGGGTGGGCCTCGTAAGGCTCCTCCAGGGCTTTCATTTCGTCTTCGGAGAGGTGGATGTCAAGGGCTTCGATCGCTTGATCCAGGTGAAACATCTTGCTGGCTCCGATAATGGGTGCGGTGACCCCGGGTCTTGCCACCGAGCCTCAGCCTCCTCCAATACCCACTCACGCCATTTCTTCGAGCCGTAGGTCATGGTTCCCAGGCAGAGGCGGGAAACTTTGAGACCAGCTGAACCAAGCTTCACGTACTCCATAGAACCCCTAATTACCGGCGGCCTTCTTTTTACCTGGAGTCTCTTTAAACGCGCACAGGAGCACGTGAGTAGAGTTCAGGAGAGGATGGAGCCAGCTCGACTGCCCGCCAGCCAAAGGAAGGAGCCAAATCTGCTGCGTCCGGGCAGCAAGCTGCTGGTAGGAGTCGAACACGCTATAGGAGTATTGAATGCCATCCTCCTCGGAGACGATGTACATCTTTCCCCTGGTCTGCACGAATCGGGCGGCGCGCCACAAACCGCATTTGTAGAGCGCGGTCTTAAGCAAGCGAGCAGGATGGCTGCCCTGTCCGAAGCGATTGGAGTCGGATAGGAAGACAGCCCGTTTCGCCACCCGGATCATCTCTCCCACCATGCGAGCAGGGTCGGCCACGTGGTGCAGAACTCCACATTCAAAGACGGCGTCAAAGGTTGCATCTTCGAATGGAAGCTCGTAACCATTGCCCTGCAGCAAAACACCCTTAGGCACACCATTGGCTTCCGCTCTCTCGATCATTGCGGCCACGGGCTCGATGCCGCGCACTTCTTTTCCACGATCCTGCAAAAAGCGAATACCTCTGCCGGTTCCTGCGCCGACATCGAGGAAGGTCTGCAGTCCGAATGCGTTACTGATCATCTCCATGTATTGCAGAGCCAGATTGTGCTCATGGTCCTCGCTGTCGTTATGCATGGAGTCATAAGCCGCGGCGCTTTGTTCGTAGTATCTCGCCTGCAAAATTTCCGCAGATTCAGTCATGGCGTATAGGGTATCAGGCATGAATCCGTTTTAGCGTTGCAACTCGATTGCCGCAAAAAGCGTCTAGGTAGCCATGGAAATCGAGCTACGCCGGTTGATCGGTCATCAAGTGATCGTGATGGGCCCAAACTTTGTCGACAACGCGAAGCTGCAGAGCGTGAAGCTGCTGGCTGTGGAAGAAGCTGGCATATGGATCGAAAGCCAGGAAGCAGTCGACAAGATTATTGCGAGTTTGCAAAAGAAGCCTTCGACCGAGGGCCTCGCCTTTTTCCTTCCCTATGGGCAGATTACGGCCATCGTGGCGGGTTTCGAACCGTCCGGTATTGAGTGACGTGCCGGGTATGGTGTGGTCTCATAAAGGGCGGGGCTTGAAAACTCCTGCGTAACAAAACCTACCTTAAGGGACCTCCGGAGCTAGCCCGAAAACATTTCCAAGGGAGGACGGCTGAACCGCAGATCTCTCCACTGCGCTGCGCTTCGGTCGAGCTGACAAAGGGGAGGGCGGCGCTTCCAGTGAGAGTAGTTGCTAAATGGAAGCGGACACAACCATCACCCGATGCCGAAGAGCCACCGCCCTCCCCTTTGTCAGCCGTTCCTGTTACCTAGACGGAAGCGCCGGGCCATAGCTACCCTACCCTTTGTCATCTCGACCGGAGCGCAGCGAAGTGGAGAGATCTGCGGTTCAGCCGTCCTCCTTTGGAAATGTTTTCGGGCTTTCCCTCCCCATCAGGTCGGGTCGTGCCCGGATTCAAAACCAGATTCGCCTGCAACTTAGTCTGTTCTTAGCGCTCGCATTGGCTCCAGGCTGGCGGCGATGCGGGCGGGCAGGAGTGCGGCGAGAAAGGCAGCCGTGCACAGCACCAGCAGCGTACTGCACAGAATTAGCGGATCGTAAGGCTTTACCCCGAACAGCTGGCTGGCCATGGCGTGACCGCCCAGGATCGCGACGGGAATGCCAATCGCCAGGCCAATGCCTACCTGCAGAAATGCTCCCCGCAATACCATCCGCAGCACACTCATACGATCGGCGCCCAACGCCATGCGGATACCAATTTCACTGGTCCGGCGTTCCACTGAGTAAGCAGTCACACCGTAAAGTCCGATTGAGGCCAGTACCAGGGCTAACACGCCGAAGAACGACGTGAGCTTGGCGATCATGGCCTGCTGGGTGAAGTTGGCCTTGACCTGTTCGGCAAAGCTTTCAAAATTAATCACCGCCAGATCAGGATTCACCTGCGCAATGGCGCGGCGCACCTGCGCTTCCAATCCAGGAAGGTTGCCGGCAGTCTCTATCTCGATTGCGTTCAGATATTGTGACCGATCCTCAAACTGCTGGTACCGCGGTTCGGCACCCGGAACATTCTGTCCCTGTGCGAGAAAGTACATGGGCCGCATTTTCTCCGAGGGGCCCCAATAGTGTGTATCCTCCGTGACCCCGACGATCTCAAAATATTCAGGATGCTTGAGATCATCGCTGAAGTGTTTTCCGATGGCGTGGCCGTCTTTGAAATATTTCTTCTCAAAGAAGCGGTTGACGACAGCGACGTTGCGCGTGGTTGGCGTGTCCTGTTCATTCATAGCTCGGCCTTCAACGATCCTGGTCCCGATGGTTTCGAAATAATGCGGGCTGGCTCGCAGCCATGACGCTCCATGATCGTGTTCGCCTGGCTGCGGTGGCGGCTCTCCCGCGATGAAGACACCCTCGCCCCAGTTGTCGCCCTCCATCGGGCTGTACAGGGAAAAACTAACCTGCTTCACGCCGGGAATTCCAGCGAGGTTGATGTGCAGCTGGCGGTAGAGTGCTTCGAGCTGGTTGGGTTTGTAGCCGGCCATCTGCGGGTCAATGTGGAGGATGTAGCGGTTTGTAGTGTCAAATCCGAAGTCCTGGTGTTGCATGTTGCTCAGGCTTCGCGCCAGCAGGCCGGCCGCACAAAGCAGGACCAGCGAAAGAGCGGCCTGCACCACGACCAACGATTTCTGCCCCCAACCTGCGTGATCTGAGGTGGAGCGGTTCGCTCCCCGCAGGGCGTTCACCGGGTTTGCTTTGGATGTCAACCATGCCGGGGCAACTCCGAAGAGGATCCCGGTCAGCACCGAAACCAACAGGGCAAACGCAAGCACGGGCAGCGAAGGACTAGAGGTTATGGGCACCGGGTCATTGCGAAAGGCAAGAAACAGAATCACTCGGGTGCCGGCGAACGCGACCGCAATTCCCGCCGCGCCTCCCAGCACGGCGAGCACAATGCTTTCCGTCAGGGTTTGCCGCATCAACGCTGCGCGCGGCGCCCCCAGCGCCGACCTTACCGCGGTTTGCTGCTGGCGATTCGCCGCCCGGACCAGCATCAGGTTGGCAAGGTTGGCGCAGGCAATCAGCAGGACGAAACCGGAGACCCACGTCAACAAATGCAGTCCATCTTTGTATTGGTCCCGCATCATCTGCACCCCATTGCCGCCATGCGAGAAGTGCAGCGATTGCTTGGCCACCAGCGGCTTGTCACGCTCCTCGACCTTGCTCAAGGGACTCAGCAAAAATTGACGCAACTGCAGCAGCATATGCGCTTCGATGGGCTGGGGGTCCGCACCGGGGCGAATGCGGCCGATCAGATCCAGCCAATCCAGGGAAGCATCTTCCAGGATGGTGCCGGTGGGGCTGATCAAGGGTTCGTCGTTGAGGGGAATAAAGAAAGACGGTGGAGTACTCTGCACACGGTCGCCGAAGAATCCCGGTGGCGTGATTCCGATCACGGTGAATGGCTGGCTGTTGATGACAAAACCGGCGCCGATTACAGAGCGGTCTTTGGCAAATTTTTCCTGCCAGGTTCGAAAGCTCATCATGGCCACGGCAGGAGCGCCCTTTCGATCATCGTTGGGTGCGATCGCGCGGCCCATGTAAGGGAGAATGCCAAAGGTGGAAAAATAATTGCCGGAGACGTACTCGCTTTGGAAAGGTTCGGACGGCCTGTTGCTGCCATTGCGGCGAACACCGAGCATAGTTTGTCCGGCCTGAAAGGCGGCCAGCTCAGCGAAACCAGTGGCTTCGGCGCGAAATTGCTTGTATTGCTCGTAGGAGAAGAGCGTCCAGTTGTCCTGCATGCCGCCGTTAACGCAGCAATTCTCTTCGTTGCCGACGCGCCACAAATCTGCAGGGTTGACCACCGGCAGCGACTTCAACAGCACAGCATAGACCAGGGTGAAGATTGCTGTGGTGGCGCCTATGCCAAGCGCCAGGGTGAGAATCGCAGTCGCCGTGAATCCTGGCGCCTTGGCGAATTGACGTAGTGCATAACGGATATCTGCTGCAAGCTGCATCCCGGCTCCTCCGCAAAGGTAAATACGGCGAAGCCGGGCGTCTGGTTCGATTTATTTCAGGGGTGCTGGTCAGGGTCCGGGGCTGCGCGGCGGCGGCGGCCACTCAACAGGTAGACTGCAGCGCGGAGCTCAAGCAGGGGATCGTCCGATGGGTCAATGCCATCCACCCGAGGGATTGGATCGAAGATGATCTGCTTTTGTTCGTGGGCCTGGTCGAGTATCGGCTCAGTGAACGAAAGCAGTCCCAGCTCCAGCAACTTGCGGCTCTCCGGCCACTGAATGGTTACATCATTTACCTCATCACCGTCCTCGGCCAACTGAGCAACCACTCTGAATTTGACCGGCTCGTTGGCAACGCGGTGTTCTATCTCTTCGAAGAGATAGTTGGGCGGTTTAGCGGCTACTGCCGCAGAATCCAGATGATCCTCACCGGCCACTGGGAGGATGCGATAGCGTCCGTAGCGGCCGATGCCGTCCTTGTTGAGGAACTTCATCGCGGCGAGACCATAATACGATTCGCGCGCGAAGCTCGATGACGGCGGTTTGGGAGTCTGCACAAAAGCGAGAGCAGCGGGGTGGGTACCCAAATATTTTTCCAGCGGCGAGCCAGGGATATGGGTCAGGTCGGTCAAAGAGATGGCGGTAAGAAGTTCCAGAAAGTCCTGTCCGGTGCGCGCAGGAAAGCCGTTGGTCGAGTGGACCACGATATCGGTGTGTACGCGCTCGGCAAGATGGAAGCGGATCGCACAACCGCGTGGATCGGCATTGGGATCATTGTCCGGGATCACCGGAATGCCGGTGGAGTTGGAGAAGCGCACCGTCGCCGGCGTGGATGGGCGGTTGAAGTGAGGTGCCCTGCTGAGCGTGGCCGCTTCCGCCGTGGGCGTAAAAGTTCCATGCAGCATGATGCCCTTGGCGTGAGCCGGACGAAAGCCGGGGTGAGCCCCAAAGAGAACTTCGAATTTCTGCAGTATTTCGTTGCTGAGGGCAATAATTTTTTCATCGGTCGGTAGCGGCATGAATTTGCTCCTGAGTTTTGAG
>Ga0210391_10002379_pt1 | contig 16384 bp, 14 predicted proteins | sample IncBWC12OmetaG_FD_160573 | JGI IMG/M metagenome (GOLD analysis project Ga0210391, IMG submission 160573) | Forest soil microbial communities from Barre Woods Harvard Forest LTER site, Petersham, Massachusetts, United States - Inc-BW-C-12-O ... | reverse complement strand
GCCGCATCCCATACGGATCCTCAGGCCCGATTCCGGCCTGAAGCTGCTCACCCCCACTCCCGAAAAACTGCGCCTGCTTGAGGCAACCGGCGTCGACGCTGTTCTCCTGCTTCCTTTTACGCGCGATCTGTCTCTTATGACGCCGCGAGACTTCGCTCATGACATCTTGAAAAGCAAGCTGCAAACTCGCGAGATGCACGAAGGTTACAACTTCCATTTCGGCAACAAGGCGGCGGGCGACCTCAATCTGCTAACGGAATTCGGTCGAGAGATGGGTTTCGAAGTGAAGGCTTATCCGGAATTGCGGCTTCGCGGAGAACCGGTTTCGAGCACTCACATTCGCAAGTTGCTCGGCGAAGGACGAGTAAGCTGCGCTCGCCATCTGCTGGCCCGCCCGTTTAGTATTTTGTCGACCGCCGGACGTGGACGCGGGTACGGCTCCAAGTACACCGTTCCCACGATTAACTTAAGCCGATATGAAGAGCTTGTTCCTGGCGACGGCGTTTATGTCACCCGTACTCGCGTGGGCGAAGAGTGCTTCGATTCCGTGACTAACGTCGGAAACCGTCCTACCTTCGGGACGGAGTCGTTCGCTATCGAAACTCATCTGCTCAACTTTCATCCCATCGAATTAAATCCCGAGACAGAAGTCGAGATTCACTTCTTGCAGAGGCTGCGCAACGAAATCAAGTTTCCTTCCGTGGAAGCTCTACGTGAGCAGATTGGCAAAGACGTAAGGAAGGCGCAGCGCTATTTTCATTTGTTGCAATTGAGGGATTAAGCGAAGGCTTGATTGTCGATGGTCGCCTTCGATCAGTGAGGCAGATAGCCATCTTCCATAGGAAGTTTGCCGTCGACTCTGACCACATTGACTTGGTCGTTGATGGAGCGCACGTCAACCAAGCCCACGGCTCCCGGCATGGTCTCGACCACCTTGAGCACCTCTTCGTCGGAATCAACGATCGTGATCGAACCTTGGTGAGCCGCGATAAACGTCTTCAGCTCACTCGATGACATCTTGCTCAGCCGCTCCAGGGTACTCATTTCCCCGCTCGAACTCTTGTGCAGGACAAGAATGACGTCTTTGTCATCGTGCCACTTCTTAACTTCCAAACGAAATATCTTGCCCAAGTGCGCCGAACTGACTTCGCCGATGGCGTTGTCTTTGTTCACTACCACGGCCATATGATGCGCGAAGCAAGGAAGCAGCGAGCACATCACGAAAGCAACCAGACAGCCGATGCGAGAAGGCTTCATAGAAAAAACTCCACCTAAGCAGGACGAAACACCTGGCTAAAGCATCTCGCTTCGGACGGCAAAAACCTAGAGCAAAACTGCCGGTTTTGGTTACCTTAGTGACCGGCTGAGCATCATTCTATGGGCTCAACCAGGGTAATTTCTTCGTGCAATTTCCGATCGGGTAGTTGGACCACGACAATTGCGACCAGAACCAGGACGATCCCAACCGTCTGCAGCGGCTTCATCACTTCGCCCAAAGTGACGGCGGCAATCACGATGGAGAAAACTGGTTCCAGACAACTGACCACGATGGCGCGGGTTGGTTCCAGATGCTGCAACCCAGCAAAGTAAAGCGAAAAGGGCGCCAGCACGGAGATCAACGAAAACATCAGGAGGAACAACCACTGGCTGCCCGAGTAATGGGCCGCGACGACTTTCCACGGCGGGTTCACCGCGATCCAAAACAGCGACGCGCTCAAGATGACATACAGCAGCACGGTCCAGCGATCGTGGCGAGCAAGGATGCTGTGACCGCCGACGTTATAGAAAGCGAAAGAAAACGCGGCGCCCAACGCCGCCAAGACTCCAATCGCATCGAGCCGTAATCCTCCCGAGCCGAATATTCCGATCAGCAAGGCGATGCCGGTCACTGCCAATGCCACAGCCACCACTCGCTGGATGGTCGCCTTCTGCAGTCCACGTGCAACGGTGTAGACCAACACCAATATCGGCGCCGTGTACTGCAGAATGATGGCGGTGGCCACATTCGTTCGTTGGATCGCGAGGTAGTACAGATAATTGGACGCCGCTACGCCGAGAATTCCCAGCACGAACATGCGTCGAAAGTCGGCGACGGGTACATACAAACGCTTCCAGCCGCGAAGCAGAACCAGCGCGAAGAGAAGAACAAGGAAAGAAAACGTCGCGCGACTTTGTGAGAGGATTAGCGGATCGATAGGACGAAGTGCTTGGCCTTTGGGTAAGAGCCGTCCGGTAAACGCAGCTCGCCCGAGAGCGGCGGCCACGCCCCATAAAAACGCGGCACTGGCGATGTAGAGATATCCGCGGACGGGATGCGCTGGCCTAGGCAAGGATTGGTCAGACAGCCTCTTCGTGCTTGTCTTTCACGTATTCGATCACATAGCTGATCTTAGCCGTCTTGTTCAGCATGGCTGCGACCGAGCAATACTTCTCTTCGGAAAGCCGCACTGCGTCTTCGACTGCTTTGTGTGAGACCTTTCCCCCTACCGTGTAGACCAGCCGGATCGCGGTGTAGACCGTCGGCGGAGTGGCTGCACGATCTCCCTCCGCTCGCACCTCGATGCTGGTGAAAGGCTCGCGCTTTTTTGTCAGGATGCTGGCCACGTCGTAGCCGGTGCATCCGCACAATCCGATCAACACCAATTCCATGGGACTGCTGCCGGTTTTGCTGTCGCCGTCGACGACAACTCCGTGACCACTGCTGGCCTGTCCCAAGAAACGATGGTTGTCGGTCCAGATTACTTTTGCTTCAATCATGGCGGCTCCGTTCGCTCGTTATTCGATGTGCAATCTGCAACTGCCGCTTCTTCTTTCGCCGTGTGGGACATTGTCCCTTAACTCGGCTCATCGTCGCGAGGTATCGTCGCCGGGAATTACCAGGATCTTGCCGCGCGGGTCAGATTCCAGCGCGCGATAAGCATCGACTACGTCATGGAGCGAAAATCGTCCCACGATCTCGCTGATGACGGCGGGTCGTTTGGTAGCCAGTGCTAATGCTTGCGAAATGAGGTTGGCAAACTCGTGAGGTCCCTCGACCCAACGCATGCCGTTGTACTTGGTCACGAAAACAGAACCTGGAAAAAGCTGGTGCAGGTCAACGGCAAGCACCGGGCCAGATAGTTCGCCATAGTTGATCAAGCAACCCCGTGGGGCCAGCATTTGCAGGCTTGTCTGAAAAGTAGCCGCCCCGACCGGATCAAAGACGGCGTCTGCTCCGCGCCCTTGGGTGCAGGCGCGTACCGCGTCGAGCACATGCTCAGTGGACCGGTCGATCACATGGATCGCTCCTGCGGCGCGCACTGCGTCCACGCGATGACCGCTGGCGATGCCAATTACGTGGACCCCGCGGTCGGCCAGCAGGGCCACGAGCATGCGACCTACTGCGCCCGCCGCGCCCCAAACCACGGCTGTCGATCCTTTTTGTAACGGCCAGACGCGGACAAGGCCCCCCGCGGTGAGCCCTGCGACTGCGATGCAGGCGGCCTGCTCTATGGTGAGATTATCCGGGATTGCAACGACCATTGAACTGGGAACTACGAGGAAGTCTGCGCAAGATCCGAGAACCGCGGCCCAGCAGACTCGCGTCCCAGAGGGAATCGTCACCTCGGGGCCCACGGCCGATACCGTTCCAGCGCCTTCCCCTCCTAGGGAAAAAGGAAACGGTAGTCGCACTGCGTAGGAACCTGAACGAATCAACGTTTCGGCGTGATTGAGGCCGACAGCTTCAACTCGGACCAGCACTTCCCCGGCTTCCAAAGGGGGTAGTCTCTCAACGTTGACTTCAATTACTTCCGGACCACCGAGCCGTACCGCTCGAGCCACACGGCGCTCAATGATTTTCATCACGACATCCTATCAAGGCTCGGCATGCGATCGTTGATTCGCGAAGGTTATACGAACCGCACTTTCACATCTGGACCTTTCTCCAAATGGATGCTATCGATGAAGCGTACCTTCCCGGTTCGGTAAGTCAGGATCACCGACGAAGTTCGCGTGCCTTCGCCGAAGAAGCGGACTCCTTTCAGCAACGCACCTTCGGTGACGCCGGTAGCGGCGAAAATCAATTGCTTGCCCGGAGCCAGGTCTTCGGCCTCGTAAATTTTATTCTTGTCCTTGATGCCCATGCGAGCAATGCGCTCTTCCAACTCGGGCTTATCGACCACCAAGCGGCCCAGCATGTAACCGTTCAAACAGCGGATCGCAGCAGCGGTGATCACCCCTTCGGGGGCGCCGCCCGAGCCCATAACCGCGTGTACACCAGTGCCGATGACGGCTGCGGCTATGCCAGCAGAGAGATCGCCGTCTCCGATCAGCCGAATGCGGGCGCCCGCCGCGCGGATGTCAGCAATCAGCTTGTCATGACGTGGTCGGTCCAGCACGATAATGACCAGGTCCTCAACGTCGCGGTCCATTCGTTTGGCTATGTTCTTGAGGTTCTCGGCTACGGGCGCATCCAGATCGACGGCGTCTTTGCAAGAGGGTCCGACCACGATTTTTTCCATGTAGCAATCGGGGGCGTTCAGCAGTCCACCGCGCTCGGAAGCCGCCAGCACGGTGATGGCGCCAGGCGCTCCGGTGGCGCAAAGATTTGTTCCCTCGAGGGGGTCTACGGCAATATCGACTTCGGGCACTTCGCGTCCGTCCGGAAATTCTGCGCCGACCTTTTCCCCGATGTAGAGCATGGGAGCCTCGTCGCGCTCACCCTCGCCGATCACGATGGTGCCGCGCATGGGGATGGCATCCATAGTTTGCCGCATGGCCTCAGTGGCCACCTGGTCCGACAGTTTGCGCTCGCCCTGCCCCATGGTGCGAGCTGAAGCAATGGCCGCGGTCTCCACCACGCGCAGAAATCTCGAAGCAAGATCGCTCTCGATGTTTTGACCAAAACTCCTGACCTTGCCTTCAGGTCGAGTATGAGTCGCCATAGGTAGCCTCCAAGAGAACCGGAAACAGACTATAGCGCGAAGCTGGGTCGAAGGGAAAGCTCACGCATTGTCGCAGAACAACGGGCGACATCTGGCTCAGGCAGGCGAACACTGATAAAATCTCAGTGTCACTTCGCTGTTTCCCGCAAGTGGGGCTATAGCTCAGTTGGGAGAGCGCATCGTTCGCAACGATGAGGTCGCCGGTTCGAGGCCGGCTAGCTCCACCATTATTTTTGACAAGATGAATTCATCTGACGTTTGTTGGCAGATCCGAATCTAAAGCGATAGTCATATAGAAAAGAGGATTGCCATGCCCTCCCTTGCTCCTGCAGAAGCCGCGCAGTCGTCGCGATCGAACCAACCGCTTGCCGCCGATGAACTACGGCTGATGGACGCCTACTGGCGCGCGGCCAACTATCTTTCCGTTGGCCAGATTTACCTGATGAAAAATCCGCTGCTTCGCGAACCGTTGAAAATTGAGGACGTCAAACCGCGGCTTCTAGGTCACTGGGGCACGACTCCTGGGCTCAATTTCATCTACGTTCACTTCAATCGAATCATTAAGAAATACGATTTGAATGTAATCAACATCACGGGACCGGGTCACGGTGGGCCGGGAATCGTCGCAAACTCTTATCTTGAGGGCAGCTACACACAGTTTTATCCGCAGATTCGGCAAAATGAAGACGGAATGCGGAAACTCTTCAAGCAATTCTCTTTCCCCGGAGGAATTCCCAGCCACGCTGCCCCGGAGACTCCCGGCTCGATCAACGAAGGCGGAGAGCTGGGATACTCACTCGCGCACGCCTACGGCGCTGTCTTCGACAATCCTGACCTCTTGGCCTGTTGCGTTGTCGGGGATGGCGAAGCAGAGACCGGCGCGTTGGCGACTAGTTGGCATTCCAACAAGTTTCTTAATCCGGCGCGGGATGGCGCCGTGTTACCGATCTTGCATTTGAACGGTTACAAGATCGCAAATCCTACCGTGCTCGGGCGACTAAGCGATGAAGAGCTGACGCACCTATTCACCGGATACGGGTATAAGCCATATTTTGTTGAAGGCCACGAGCCCCAGCGCATGCATCAGCTCATGGCGGCTACTCTCGATTCTGTGATTGCTGAGATCCAGAGTATTCAAAAGACCGCGCGCTCCCAAGACCCTCCGACGCGTCCGGTGTGGCCCATGATTATTCTGCGCAGTCCAAAAGGCTGGACCGGCCCGAAGTTTGTGGATGGCAAACCGGTCGAGGGGACGTGGCGCGCCCACCAGGTGCCCGTAACGGATTTGGCCACAAAACCAGGTCACCTGAAGATTCTGGAAGATTGGATGAGGAGCTATCGGCCCGAAGATCTGTTTGACGAATCGGGAAGGTTCATTCCAGAACTCGCGGAACTCGCGCCCCAGGGAGATCGGCGCATGGGAGCAAACCCGCACGCCAACGGCGGCTTATTGCTCAAGAGTCTTGTTCTTCCCGACTTTCGAGACTACGCGGTGAAGGTGGCCGAACCCGGCAGAGAAAACGCGGAAGCGACCAGGATCTTCGGCATGTTTCTGCGCGACGTAATGAAATTAAATCTGGAATCCAAGAATTTTCGGGTATTCGGCCCGGATGAGACCGCTTCTAACCGCCTCGATGCGTTGTATGAGGTCACCGACAAGGTGCTGATGGAGTCGGTGTTGCCCACGGATGAACACCTGTCGACGGTTGGTCGCGTAGTCGAAATGCTCAGCGAACACATGTGCCAGGGTTGGCTCGAAGGTTATCTGCTTACCGGACGGCACGGTTTTTTCTCGTGTTACGAAGCGTTTATCCACATTGTGGATTCCATGTTCAACCAGCATGCCAAGTGGCTAAAAGTTTCACACAACATCCCTTGGCGTCGTCCGATTTCGTCGTTGAACTATCTTCTTACCTCGCACGTATGGCGCCAGGATCACAACGGTTTCAGTCATCAGGATCCCGGCTTCATCGATTACGTCATAAACAAAAAGGCGGATATTGTCCGCGTCTATCTGCCTCCCGATGCAAACTGCCTTCTGTCGGTAGGTGATCACTGTTTGCGAAGCCGCGATTATGTCAATGTGATTGTGGCGGGAAAGCAGCCTGCGCCCCAGTGGCTGAATATGAAAGCAGCGATCGAGCACTGTACCAACGGAATCGGCATCTGGTCGTGGGCCAGCACTGATCAGAACAGTGAACCGGACGCGGTCATGGCTTGTGCCGGCGATGTGCCAACACTGGAAACTCTCGCCGCCGTGGATTTGCTTCGTCAACACTTCCCCGACATCAAGCTTCGCGTGGTCAATGTGGTCGATCTCATGACCCTACAGCCTCCTTCGGAGCATCCGCATGGCATCTCGGATCTTGATTTCGATTCGATGTTCAGCACCGATAAGCCCATTGTCTTCGCTTACCATGGTTATCCCTGGTTGATTCATCGGCTCACCTACCGGCGGCGCAATCACGACAACATGCACGTCCGCGGATACAAAGAGGAGGGGACCACAACCACTCCTTTTGACATGACCGTGATGAACCAGATTGACCGATTTCATCTGGCTGGTGATGTAGTTGATCGCGTTCCCAGACTGCAGAAAATCGGTGCGCACTTCAAGGAATTCCTACGAGACAAACTCGTCGACCACAAACTATACGTTCACGAACACGGCGACGACATGCCCGAAATCCAAAATTGGATGTGGCCGTACTGATGAACGTCCTGGTGCTGAATTCTGGCTCGAGCAGCCAGAAGAGCTGTCTATATGAAATCGGCGACGCCATTCCTATCGACGCTCCTGCTTGTCTGTGGGAAGGCAAAATCGAGTGGGATGCCGGCGTTGCTCAGATCTCCATAAGAAATGCGCGGGGAATAATATGGAACGAGCGCGCGAATGTCGTCTCTCGCGTCCCGGCCATCGAGCATTTGCTCGGTGCGCTCTGGCAGGGTGATGCCCGGGCCGTTTCCGGTCCATCTGAGATTGACGTTGTCGGGCACCGCGTCGTCCACGGCGGTCCTCAGTACGAAGACCCCGTGGTCGTCACACCGGAAGTCAAAGCTGCGATTGCAAGCGTTTCCACCTTTGCTCCGCTTCACAATCGCTCCGAATTGGAAGGCATAGAGATTATCGAGAAACTGCTCGGGCCCGTGCCGCAGATAGCCGTCTTCGATACTGGATTCCATCGTAAAATGCCGCTAGCCGCGAGCGTTTATCCCGGGCCTTACGAGTGGTTCGCGGAGGGCATTCATCGCTATGGGTTTCACGGCATCAATCATCAATACTGTTCCGGGCGTGCGGCACGATTACTGGGCAAGGATCTGAATTCCCTGAAACTCGTGAGCTGTCACCTGGGCAACGGTTGCTCTCTGGCAGCGATCCGCGACGGTCGCAGCATCGACACGACCATGGGTTTCACGCCGCTCGAAGGGTTAATGATGGGCACTCGCTCCGGCTCGGTCGATCCAGGCGTTCTCACTTACCTGATTAGGCAGAAGGAATTTTCGGGCCAACGACTCGATGAGATCTTGAATAAAGAATCGGGGCTGCTTGGCATCTCGGGGCTTTCCGGCGATATGCGGGAGATTCTCGCCGCCATGAAGAATGGTCACCAAAGGGCCCAGCTTGCTTTCGACATTTACATTCATCGCCTGCGATCCGGAATTGGAGCGATGGTCGCGTCTCTTGGCGGCATGGATGCTGTCGTATTCACCGCCGGCGTAGGCGAAAACTCTCCCGAAGTACGCGCTTCTACTTGTGAGAGTCTTAGTTATCTTGGCTTAAAGCTCAATCCTGACAAAAACGGTGAACCCGTTCTCGACCAGGATATCGCCACGAATGATTCTTCGGTTCGCGTGCTGGTAATACGTGCCCAGGAAGACTGGGCAATCGCCCAGCAGTGTTGGGCTCTTCAGAACCGACCCGCAACGTCTCGCTGACAATAAAAAATACTATCGCAGGCTTTCCGTGAGCGTATGACGCGCAAACTGCACTTTCACCGTCTTAATCTCATAGGGCTTGGTGTGGACGGTAACGGCATTGCCGTGCACCGCGAGATCGGCAATCGGTCGTTCCATCAAATCGGTTTCTGATACCGACTGGGCTCCCCGCGGAAGCTGAAGTTTTACATCCGCTTCTTTCCCCGCCCATTCATAGAACCGCAGGATGAGCGAGTCGTCGTCTTCTGATTTCTTCATCGCCGTGAGTACTACGTTTTCGGATTCGACTTGCACGAACGAATGATCGCTCGGAAGTATTCCCTCGTGTTTTTGAGAAGGCACAGCCAGCAGTTTGTAGTTGAGTTCGTAGCCGCGACGCACGGTCTGCGCGTCCCGCCAGGTTCCGCTATGTGGATATAACGAGTAGGCAAATTCGTGATGGCCTTCGTCCGCATGAGGATCGGGCCATTCCGGCGAGCGCAGTAACGACAAACGCAGAACGTTGCCCCTCACATCGTATCCGTACTTGCTGTCGTTCAGCAGGCTGAAACCGTGTTTAGTATCCGAGAGATCTGCCCAACGCTGTGCCGGAACTTCAAACTTTGCCTGCTCAGCCGCTGTGTTCCGCGTCGTCGGACGCTCGATCGACCCGTAGGGAATTTCAAAAGTAGCTTTATCACTGTGCGCGCTCAGAGGGAATGCAACTTTCAGCAGAATGTGTTTCTCGTGCCATTCGACCTGCATCTTCACGTCGGCACGCGGCACGCCAGCATACATAGTAATGTCCTGCACGAATGTGGAACTCTGGAAATGCTTCTTGACTCGAATCACAGCACGCAGTGGGCCACCCTCAACCAGCGTTACCTCGTCAGCTTTGTCCAAATCCCAATGCTGTTTTTCGAAATCAGCGTCGATGTTCCAGGCGTCCCATCGCTTGGGTTTGTCGTGGAATGCCTGGAGTAGGTTTCCGCAAGCAAATGTCGTAGGACCGCCGCTATCAGTTTCGGAGGAAGCAAGCGATTCGGTGTTCGTTCGTTTATCGAGAAGGCTCGTGATGCAGCCAGTCTGCGGATCAACTTTGACTCGGAGGTATCCGTTCTCTAGAGTCGTGCCAGAAGCCTTGACGCCTTGCAGTTGCCCATTGATCACATCCGGAGGTACGCCAGACATTGCCGCCGGGCGCACAAAATAAGTCTGGTATCCCAATGCGGGTGTCCGGGCCAGAATGAGCACATGTGCTCGATTTGTAGTCTTATCCATCGCGAGTAACTCGTACTCGACAAGTGATCCGGTGGAGTCGACAACTCTAACCTGCTTGGTCGGGCCAGGAAGTTGTACCTCGACTTCGATCACTTCGCTCCGCGGCCAGGAAAGCGAATTGAAAGCCACGACCGGCATTCCATCGCCTTGCGTGTTGATGTGAGCCAGGATCTCGTCAAGCGCACTATTCGTTATCAATTGCGCCGAGCGGGCGACATCTTCTAAATTTCGCTTGGCATCGAGATAGTTCACCGCGATCCCGGAACCCGGCATCACGTCGTGAAAATGATCGAACAGCAAATTCTTCCAGGCAAGCTCGAACTGATCCTGCCCATATGGACGGCCGAAGAGCGAGGCCACGGACGCGTACTTCTCCGCATCCAGCATCAGTTCTTCATCATGCCGAATTCGCTGTTTCGTGTCCGCCTGCGAGGTGTACACGCCGCGGTGATATTCGAAATAGAGTTCATCGTTCCAAGTAGGGACTTTGAGATTCGGAAGTTCCTGGTCGAGGTCGGCGAAGAAGTCTTTGGCTGTACTGAAATCAATCTTCGGAAACACTGTGTTCGGATCGCGAAGACGATCGGCCCGATCGAGCATGGTTCGAGTCGGCCCGCCGCCATGGTCGCCGATTCCGTACAGGTAAAGCATTTGCGGCGAATCAGTGAATTTAGGCCCGTAAATCGACGGGGCATAGAAGGAAAAGTCCTTCGTCATCAGCTCAGGATTAAAATCATTGGCGTATTCGTGGGGAAAGTATGTCAGCAGCCGGCTACCATCGGGCGCCTGCCACCAGAACAGCCGGTATGGAAACTTAGTGTAGTCCGTGGCCCACAGCAGCTTGCTGGTCACGAAATAATCGATGCCCGATTTCTTGTAGATCTGCGGAAGCTGCCAGTTGTATCCAAACGAATCTGGATTCCAGCCGATTTTTATGTCCGCGCCAAAGGTCTTCCGAAAATACCGTTTGCCGACCAGAATCTGGCGCACCAGCGATTCGCCATCCGGCATATTCAAGTCAGGCTCAACCCACATGCCGCCGATAACCTCCCATCGTCCCTCTTTTACGCGCTGCCTGATCTGCTCAAACATGTCTGGATATTTTTCCTGCATCCATTCATAAGTTCGTGCCGATGACATGGTGAACTTGAAATCGGGATACTCGCGCATCAAATCGAGAACGCTCTGAAACGTGTTGCGCACGACTTCGACTGTCTCCGTCCACGGCCACAGCCATGCCATATCGATATGCGAGTTCCCGATCGCGCGAACCGTGAATTGTTTCAACCACGGATTCAACGCTTGCAGTTTGTCTTGCGCCTGGCGCAGTGATGCGTCGAATCCCGCCTGGTCGTTTTTATCAAGAGGCGAAAAATCGATAGTTTTAATCGCCGCGTCGATTTGCTGCTGGCGCTCCACGCGACCCTCCTCGTAAGCCGCGATCATCGGACGAGCGGCCAGGATTTCCATTCGCAGCATCGCCGGATCGGGCCGGCCAGTGGTAGGCTCGATGCTCAACTGAGCGTGATGAAACTCCGTTTCCACCTCGGGCGCATCGATCCGTACGGCAATCAGAAACTTCTGTCCGGGCTGCGCGTTCTCCGTTAACGGAATCGGTTGCTGCATGTCGTCGTCACCGCGCGACACCAGCGATCCGTTGGAGAAGACTGCGATCGTGACCGGTCCCTCGTTGTTCCAATTGAAGTCGAACCTAAGGTCCAATTTCACACGAGCGCCCGTCACCGCATAACCATTAATCTTCTCGGGAATCTCGACCCAGCGCCGCAGCACGCGAGAGCCGGTTGACCATTTGTCGCCGGCTTTTACTGTTTGCCAACCTGAGTCGTCCAAGGACGGCTCCTCGGGGTGAGCCACGTCCGCATGAAACCGCCAATCTCGCAACGGCAGATTCGTCAACGATTCCAGCCGATCTAAAGTTGGCTTGTATGAATCGTCCTGAGCCGGAGACGCTTGTTGAGCACAGACTGATCTAACAGTTATGAATGCGAGAAGTGCACACACGATCCATCGCTTCACCGAGAGTTCCTCCATCTGAATAAATGAAGCAATAGGGTACTCGCCTCGAATGCATCTTGCCAGCAGTTCCCTAGCCGCCGGCAATTGCGCCGATGATGAGCAACGGCTCCTTACCTGAAGCGACCACTTCCGGGAGCGGGGCGTCCGGCGATTCGTGAGAGAGATCTTCCTCACAGGCGAAGAAGCGTAAGAACGGCCGGCGCTGCTGCGTGCCATGATCGCGGATGGTCCCGCGCAGCATGGGATAGCGGGCTTCGAGCGCGTCGAGTACGGACCGCTGCGTGACCGGCGTCTGAACGTCGAGTTCAACTTCGACACCGACCTGCGCCAGTGTTCGCAAATGCTGTGGGAGCATGACTCGAATTGTCATTAGCACCACTTTCCTTCTGGCTCAGGTGCTCTTTGAAATACCAGCGACCTGTCTAGCACGGTCCGCCTCGCGCTAAGCCTAACTACAATTTCCGTCTTTCCGAATAGGTCCGATCAGCGCAACCTCAATTTGGAAATGCGGATAAATCCGTGGCCTTCCATGGCCGCGGCTATTTGCATCGCGTGGAACGTTCTACAGAGCAACCTTGCCCCACTCGCACAAGCTTAAATCAATCGTTATCGAAAGGGATTCCGAATCGTCAGTTGCCGGTTGATGATCTGTCTGTCCTGCAAATCTTCAGAGTAAAGCGTCCTACAGCCAGATGCCAGGGCAGCGGAGACTATGAGCGCATCGTAAATACTGTATCTGTACTTTTCTGCAATAGCCACCGCCTCGTTGTGGGTATCGAGCGAGATTGAAACCGGGTCGGGGCACAGAATGTAAATGAGGTCCACAAATTCTTTTACCTCTTTCCACGGCATACCCAGCTTGCGACGCGCCACCGAGGCAAATTCATTCAGCGATTGAACGCTTACGATGCCGCCGCTGGCGAGTAGTGTCTCGGCTTTGGCCGCGCGAGGGTCGTTCTTCCCCACTGCGTAGATCAACACATTTGTATCGAGGAAGTCCTTAACGGGCATTGGCCTCTGCCCGGTCGAATACAAACCCAGCTGGCAAAGGACGACGCAGCCGCCTTAAACGTTCGAGAGCTCGCTGCCGGGCGGGGTCGCGGCGCACTTCAAATTCCCGCGTGTCTGCGATCGTAATTTCGATCTGGTCGCCCTCTTTTAAATTGAGAGCTTCCACAACTTCCGATGGGAGCCGTACTGCCAGACTGTTACCCCATTTGGAAACCTGCATATTGCCCTCCAGCCGCGCCTGATAGACATTGGCATTGTATATCTTATGCGAAGGAAGGGGCAATAACTTTCATTCCGGAGCCATCTCACGCCAACGTCTGTACCTCGACCGACAACACGGCCGGCAAATCCCGCACAATTGGAGCCCAACTATCTCCGGCATCGGCCGATGCGTAGACCTGCCCGCCGCTTGTGCCGAAATATATGCCGCACTTGTCGAGCGAGTCGACGGCCATGGCATCGCGCAGCACGTTGACGTAGCAGTCTTTTTGCGGCAGACCTTTGGTCAGCGGCTCCCACTCGTTTCCGCCGGTGCGGCTGCGGAAAACGCGCAGTTTGCCCTCATGAACGTAGTGTTCCGAGTCGCTCTTGATGGGGACAACGTAAATCGTTTCCGGCTCGTGCGCATGGACGTCAATGGCAAATCCGAAATCTGTAGGAAGATTGCCACTAACTTCCACCCACGAATCCCCGGCGTTGTCGCTGCGCATGACGTCCCAATGCTTCTGCATGAAAAGTACGCCGGGGCGTTTCGGATTCATGGCCACGTGATGAACGCAATGCCCGATTTCAGCATCGGGATCAGGAATGTACTGCGAACGCAACCCGCGATTGATCGGCTTCCAACTGTTGCCGCCGTCGTCGGTGCGAAACGCACCCGCGGCCGAGATGGCAATCCACATCCGTTGCGGATTGCTGGGATCGAGAATAATCGTGTGCAAACACATGCCCCCCGCGCCGGGCTGCCAATTGGGGCCGGTGCCGTGACCGCGCAGGCCAGAGAGTTCCTGCCAATTCTCGCCGCCATCAGTCGAGCGAAACAAAGCGGCGTCTTCCACTCCCGCATAAACCATGTTGGGATCGGTGAGCGACGGCTCCATATGCCACACCCGCTTGAACTCCCACGGATGTTGCGTGCCGTCGTACCACTGATGGGTAGTGAGCGCTTTGCCGGTCTCATCAGAGCTGTCGTAGACGAATTTGTTGCTGGCGGCTTTCGGAGGACCCGGCGCGGGTGTTTCTCCCGGCGGCGTTCCCGGTTGATGCCAGGTCTTGCCACCGTCGTCGGAGCGCTGAATAATCTGCCCAAACCAGCCACTCGTCTGCGAGGCGTAAAGTCGATTCGGGTCGACGGGCGATCCTTTCATGTGATAAATCTCCCATCCCGCGAAATGCGGGCCGGAGACTTCCCAGTTTTCGCGTTTGCCGTCCGACGTTAGAATGAATGCACCTTTGCGCGTGCCAACCAATACCCGTACTTTACTCATTCGCTCCTCCCTATATATTCATTCACCGCGATAAGCTCGTTTCAAACCTTCAATGTCAATCTTGGTCATTTGCAGCATGGCCTTGAAGACGCGCTGCGACTTCACCGGATCCTTATCGCCCATCAGCTCCATCAATGCCTTGGGAATAATTTGCCACGATACGCCGAATTTGTCTTGCAGCCATCCGCACTGCACTGCTTTTCCGCCCGCCGTGAGCTTCTCCCAAAGCTCGTCTACTTCTGCTTGTGTCTCGCAGTTCACAAAGAACGATATGGCTGGAGAAAAAGTGTAATGCGGACCGCCGTTCAGCGCTATGAATTGTTGCCCTTCCAGCTCGAAGGTTACTGTCATTGCGGATCCTCTAGTCCCCGGGCCGGCTTCTCCATAGCGAGCGACGTTCAGGATTTTCGAATTCTTGAAAATCGAAGTATAGAAATTTGCTGCCTCTTCGGCATTGCCGTCAAACCACAGGAATGGAGTTATTTTTTGCATGTGTCACCCTTCACAAGTCCGAGATTGCGCCGCCGAGAGGCGGACGTTCTTCATTGGTCTACATTACCGGGGCAGATGTCCCATCGGACCACTGGCCGACTGGAATCAGAAACACGGTCAGCCGGTCCAGAGGGTCCGGCGCTGCTATGATTGGCGAACCTGGCAGGTTTGCGCCCCAAGCCGCAGCGTCCGTTAGGGGAGCGTAAATCATCAGATGAGCCATGTTATGTCCGTCCTCATCGGTAAGATACGCTTCCTTGGACATCATGTAACTCATCGCTCCCGGTTCGAAGGGGGGCAGTTCTTTGCGATCAAGCGCGGCTTTCAGGTTGTCCACAATTTGTGCTTTGGAGAGGCTGGCCAGCACCCATTCTGTCCGTTTGATCGTGAGCGGCAGGACGGATCGCGCGGCTGGTGGATTGAGGCAGATCGGCGCACGCACTTTTGGGTTCCAAAATTCAGGGTGGTCGGACGGGGCCCCCCACGCTCGTTCGACGATACACACAAATCCATTCTTGCCTTCGATTGCTGTCTCGTAGCCATGCGGCCCGAGAACCAGAATCTTTGCATCGCGTGATATAGACTCGGGAGCCGCGCTACGCGCCAAAGCTATCTCGGCGCTCCGATCCGTCATCAGGTATTGCTCAAGCGGGGCCATGCTCGGGTACGGCGTTTTGACATCCAGCGCGTGCGCTGGCCCCGCCCCGCCCAGCACGACTACCAGCGCGAAACATGCGATTGTGTTGACTAGTTTTCCGCTCATCGATTTCCTCCTGATTACTTCGACAGTTTTCTTCACGCGGTTGTGACTTGAGCGCACGCCGAAATCGGGGGTCAGTGCTCATCCTTGGGTGCATCCGTTCCGTCGGACCACTTGGACACCGAAATATCGAACTCGGTAATTGGCTGCGGGGAGTACTGATGGATGTCCACAGGCGACCCAGGGAACTCCGCGCCCCAACTCAGATGGTCTTTCTGGGGAAACCAAAACATCAGGTGGGGATCCGCATTCCCAACCTTGCGGCTAAAGTACTGTTGCTTCGACGTCATATAGCACATCGACCCCAGTTCCGGCAGCGGCAGTTCTTTCTTGTCGTATGCGGCCTTGATACCGTCGAACATCTGAGTCTTGGACTGTCCAGCCATTGCCAACTCTGTCGTTTTGAAAGTGAGCGGCAGGTGGGTCCGCGCGGCTGGCGGATTGAGACAAAGCGGAACCCGCTGATCGGGGTTCAA
>Ga0210391_10002378_pt1 | contig 16385 bp, 11 predicted proteins | sample IncBWC12OmetaG_FD_160573 | JGI IMG/M metagenome (GOLD analysis project Ga0210391, IMG submission 160573) | Forest soil microbial communities from Barre Woods Harvard Forest LTER site, Petersham, Massachusetts, United States - Inc-BW-C-12-O ... | reverse complement strand
GGACAACGTCGCCGCAGGCTCCTTTGGGCGAGAGGCCAACCGTGTCGAGAGCTTCCATCACCAGGGGCAGCGATTCGACGGTGAGCCAGTGGTACTGGATGTTCTGGCGAACGGTGATGTCGGCAAGGTTGCGGCCGTGGCGCAGCGCGATATCGGCGAGCACGCGAGCCTGGTCGGTCCGGAGAACGCCGTTGGGAAGGCCGACGCGCATCATGAAGTAGTCGGTCGCCTTGCCCTCGCCGTTTTTGCCGCCGGTCACGCCGAGGCCGTCTCCCTGGGTGTAAATGCCCCACCAGCGGAAATACATGTTCCACTCTTCAGGAATGGAAGAGCGGCCGTCGCGGGCAAAGCCGCGAATCTCTTCGATAGCGTCCCACGGATTCTTGGCGAGTTTCAGGCGTTCAGCTTTTTGCGCTCGGGATTCTTTGGGTACAGCGATGTCCGCCATGGATAGCTCCGTTTAAAAGATGTTTCAACAGGGGGTGTCGGTGCGTCGGCGGGGAACAAAAAACCCGCGTCAGCGTGGGTGCTGAGGCGCGGGCTTATGGGGTGCGGCTATAGGTTGCTTACCCAGAAGTCCGGCGCGCGGCGCTACAACAAGCAGCGCAACATGCGGCGGAATTGGGGAGGAGAACCATTTTCAGAGTCTAGGGCAAATTGGCGGCAAGGTCAACCCGATCTCCGCATTTGCACGCGACATCAGTGGATGTTGCGAGGCCTATAATCGCTGACCATGCTTTGGATCGTGGCATTTGCGGAGCTTATTCTTTGCTGGATTGTGTGGAGCGCCGCGTTCATCAAGCCGAGCCGCGAGGCGGCAGGCGGGACCGAAGTGGCCAAAGCACAGACGTCGAAGTGGGGCATAGCGCTGGTGATGATGGGATTCGCGCTGGTGTGGGCTTATCTGCGGCCCGCCGGATTTCATAAGTCCGCTGCGTCGCTGATCGCGTCCATGGCGCTGGGCCCGCCGTCGGTGGCGCTGGCGTGGGCAGCGTCCAGGCATCTCGGCAAGCAGTGGCGCTATCAGGCCGCGCTGCGTGCGGATCATGAACTGATTCAGACCGGGCCCTACGCATGGATTCGCAACCCGATCTATACGTCGATGCTGGGCATGGTGCTGGCCACGGGATTCTGCATGACGTGGTGGCCGCTGTTCGTGGGAGCAGTGGTGTGCTTCGTCGCCGGTACCGAGATTCGTGTGCGGGCTGAGGAGCGTCTGCTGGCAGAGCGGTTCAAGGATGAATTTGCCGCCTACCGGAAACACGTGCCGGCGTACATTCCGTTTGTGCGGTGATTGACGAGTTGAAGAAGAAGCAATAGCTCGCGATGGAAGAACTGCTGCTCAACATTCTCGCCTGTCTGGCGGAAGTGCTGCTTGAAATGGCAGGAGAGGTGATCCTCGAAGCCGCGTGGTGGGCAATGCAGCGGCTCGGTGCATCTCTGCTACGAGGAAATCCGGTCGCCGTCGGCTTTGTTGTTGCGATAGCCGGCATCGCGGCGGGGTGTGGCAGCGCATTTCTATTTCCGCATCCGCTGGTCCACCCTTCCCGGTTTCACGGAATCAGTCTGGTGATCAGCCCCGTGATTACGGGAGTGTTGATGGCCGGGCTGGGGAGCGCGCGACGCAGATTGGGGCGGAAGCCCGTGGAAGTGGAAACCTTCGCGTACGGGTTTATTTTTGCTCTTGGGATGGCGTGCGTGCGGTTCGCATTGGTGCGTTGAGGCCGCGCAGGGGGCTGACGAGCGACTCATGCCGGTCAGTTTCCGGGGTGCCTGTCCTCGGTGCTCAATGTTGAGTCGACGGCAGCAAAGTTAGCCGCGATGGTAGTGTTGTCAAACAGTCCCATGCTCACCCTCCAGCAACACTTCGGACAGATCGACATTTATCTCTTCGACCAACTGCTCAAGGGTCGCATCGCTCCAGGGATGCGAATTCTGGATGCGGGATGCGGCTCAGGCCGGAATCTGGTCTACCTCCTGCGTGAGGGTTACGAAGTTTATGCCGCGGATGCGGATGCCAGGGCCGTGGAAGCGGTGCGCAGCACGGCACACCAACTGGCGCCCTTGCTGCCGGACGGGAATTTTCGCGTCGAAGCGGTCGAGGAGATGTCGTTCGACGAGGTCTGCGCCGATGTCGTGATCAGCAGCGCCGTCTTCCACTTCGCGCGGGACGATGCGCACTTCGAGCGCATGCTGCACGGATCGTGGCGGGTGCTAAAACCAGGCGGGTTGTTCTTCTGCCGCCTCGCGTCGTCGATCGGTATCGAAAGCCAGATTGAACGCGTTTCCGGACGCCGCTACAAACTGCCCGATGGATCGGAGCGCTATCTGGTGGACGAAGCCCTGCTCGAGGCGTTCACGGAGCGGCTAGGCGAACTGGCCGATCCGCTCAAAACGACCATCGTGCAGGATCAACGCGCAATGACGACGTGGGTGATGCGCAAGAGGCTTTGACTAATTACACTGCGTGTATCGCAATCAGACCAGGTTCCTGCGCCTCTATCGACCGCGAACCACTCACCTGGATTCTTTCTTCGTGCTGACTCCCGCAGAACAAGCCCGCCTCTCCGTCGTCCTCGTCGCCACGCGCAACCCGCTGAACATTGGCGCAGCGGCCCGCGCTATGTCCAACTTTGGTTTTCCGCGCCTGCGCGTGGTTCATCCGTACGACGTTGCGTTTCGTGAAGCGCGTTCCGCCGTCGACGCCGAGCCGGTGTTATCAGCAGCCGAAGAATTCCCCCAGATCACCGAAGCAATCGCGGATTGTTCGCTGGTGGTGGGCACGACCGGCGGCGCACGGCGTCAACTGGATGAACCGCTCTGCACACTCGAGCAGGGCGGGGAACTGGTGCGCGCAGCCCTCCGCTCCGGTTCGCGCGTGGCTGTTCTTTTCGGATCGGAGAAGGTCGGCCTGTCGAATCAGGACTTGAGCCACTGCCAGCTTCTGCTGCGCATTCCCACTCGCACCGAACATCCTTCGATGAATCTGGGGCAGGCCGTTGCCGTCGTCTTATACGAACTGGTCCGTGAGACGGAAGCCGCAGCCGCAGCCGATACGCAGCTCGCGACCGCTGCAGAACGCGAACGCCTGATCGCTCTCCTGCTCGAAGCACTTTCGTTCGGCGGGTTGGCGCATCCCGCCCCCAACGCCGACCGCGCCGTCGTCCTGATGGACGAAAAACTGCGAAGCCTGGTGCGCCGGCTCGCGCTCACGTCCCCCGACCTGCACCAGTGGCTCGGCCTGGTGCGGCAAATCCTGTGGAAGCTCCAGCACCCCAACACATCGCCGCCGCAGGAGTGAATCCGTTACGGCGCGCAACCGGTCGCAGATACCGCCGTATCGACGGGCAGATGCAGCGGATTCTGCTGCGCAAGTCCGTCATTCAGCTGCTTCCAGAGCGCCAGCGTGTTGGTGAGCGCGCTGCATTCCTCTTCCACCGCCTGAGCCTGCGGAGCCGACGGCCGCTCATCGGCTGACTCAATGCCGAACAGCAGACGCCCAAGATCGCGATTGACCGGCCCCAGGCCAGGCGAAGCCGTCTTGCCCTCAGCAACTGCCTTGATCTGCTTTTCCAAATCGGCAGCCTGCGCCTTCTCTTCCTTCGAGTGTCCATCGAAAGCCTTCATCAAAGCATCGAGCTTCTGGTACTCGTCAAACGAAACATTCATGCCGGTGGCGATCCGCCGCGCCAGGGTCACCTGAGCTTCCAGGTCGTCCGCAGATGTGTCGACGCGCGGATCAAGTTTGACAGTGAGCGGTTGTTTGTAAGTCTGCCCATCCACGGTCAGCTCGACAGTGTAGTTTCCCGGAACCACCAGCGGGCCTTGCGGCTGCTGCCTCGGCGTCTCATGCGGAATGGCATGGTCAGCCAGCGTGTACTCCGTGTACTGCAGAATCGGCCCGTAATACGAAGCCGGCAGCGCCTTCGGCGACTCGTAGCGCAAATCCCAAACAAAGCGGTGCAGTCCCGCAGAACCATCCACGAATTTCGGATTCTCAAACCAATATTCCGGCACATTCGGCGGCGGCAACTTGGGATCGTCCGGAGTTCCGGTATAGGTGCGCACCACATTGCCGCTCGCATCGCGAATCGTGATTTTCCTCGTACCCGAATGCGCATCTTTCAGGTAGTAGTCCAGCAAAACGCCGTCCGGAGGATTCTTCGCGCTGGGCGTTTCAATCGGCAGCGGCGTGTCTTCCCAGTTGTCCCAGCGAACGCGCATCGCCGTCACCGGCGTCAGCAACTGCACTGGCGCGCTGAGCAGGTCCGGCGTCAGTGCGCGAATCGGCGCAATGTCGTCGAGGATCCAAAGTCCGCGCCCATACGTGGAAATGGTGAGGTCGTCTCCGTGCACATCGATGTCCGTCACCGAAGCGGCCGGCAAATTCAACGTGAGCGGATGCCACACATCGCCATCGTTGAACGAAACAAAAATAGTCGAGGCAGTTCCTGCGTAGAGCAGCCCTTTGCGCACCGGATCTTCGCGCACCACCAGCACGCTCTCATCCGTCGGTAGGCCCTGCACGATCGATTGCCACGTGGCCCCATAATCGCGCGTGCGCAGAATTTGCGGAGGCACCGATTGCCGGCTGGTTCCCACCGTCAGGAACGCCTCGGCGGCATCGAAGTGCGACGGCTCCGCATAAAGAAGGTCAGACGGCGCTTCCACTCCCGGCGGAGTCACCTTTTGCCAATGCGCGCCGCCGTCGCGCGTCAGCTGCACCAGTCGATTCGAGGTCGCTGCCCAAATCTCGTTCCCATCCACTGGAGAAATCGCAAGCGCCTCAATGGCTGGCGGCCGCGGGCTGCCGGGTGCGGGCTTCGCTTCTTCCTTCCACTCCGTCAGGTCGGGGCTGATCGCGTTCCACGTCTTCCCGTCGTCGGTCGTCTTCATCACGAACTGCGTGCCGAAGTAGAGTGAATGCGGATCGTGCGGTGCGAAGAGCAACGGCGGCATCCCCGCGGCGCGATGCTTCGTGCCCCTCTCGAAAACCGTCGCGATCTGGCCCGTATTGCTGTCGTAGCGGACCACGGAGCCATACCAGCCTCCGGAATAAATCCAGTTCGGATGCAATGGGTCCGGCGCAATGTAGCAAAACTCGAATCCGCCAATCGACGTGTCGTCGTGATCGGTAATTTCGCCGTAATCGCTGCGGCTCGGCACAGACTGCGTGCCGCTGTCCTGCTGCGCGGCGTAGGTGCGATACGGGAACTGGTGGTCCGTGAAGATGTCGTAGAACTGCCCGGTGGGCTGGTTATACCAGGTGCTCCACGTCTTCCCCGCATCCACAGTCAGGATCGCTCCCTGATCGACGCCGAGCAACATCCGGCTCGGATTCGCCGGATCGATCCAGAGCAGATGAAAATCATCGCCCGATGGCGCGCCGACGAACGCCTCAAATGTATGTCCTCCATCAGTCGAGCGATACAGCGACGTCTGCGCCATGTAAAGAATGTCGGGGTTCTTCGTGTCGGCAAAAATCCGGCTGAAGTATGCGTTGCCCAGGATGCGCGGATCTTTAGTCGATTGCGTCCACGTTGCGCCCGCGTCGTCGGTCCGGTAGAAGCCCTGCTCCATGACGGCGTAGATCCGCTTGCCTCCGGTGTGCGCAGCAACGGCCAGCCCCAGTCGTCCGCGTCCCGTCTCCGGCAAGCCCTTCGAGACCAGCGGAGCCCACGTCGACCCTTCATCGGTGGAGCGGTAAATCACCGAAGTGTCTTCCGGCTCCTTCTCCTCTGCGGAGTCTTGTTTCTGCGCGGGGTTCGGCTCCGGCGCGGGAATCAGCAGCGATGCATAGAGGACATGCGGGTCATCCGGGTCGGCTTCCATGTCGTAAACGCCGGCGGAGTCTGCCTTGTTCAGCGTCTGCTTCCACGTCTTGCCGCCGTCGATGGATTTGAAGACGCCACGCGGAGCGGTGAGAATATTTTTCGGATACGGTCGCGAGAAGACATAAACGCCCGTGGAGTTTGCGCCCGCGACCAGAATGTCCGGGTTGCGCGGATCCACGATGACCGCCTGAATAAACCGCGTATCCGCAAGACCCGCCGGGGTCCAGTTCTTGCCGGCGTCCGTGGATTTGTAGACGCCCTTCCCCGGCGTCTGCTCACCGGTTCCGGCGTAAATGATGTTGGCATCCGACGGCGCCACCGCCAGCGCGCCGATGGAGGCGACCCGCTCCTTATCGAAGATCGGCTCCCACACCCGCCCAGCATCCGTCGTCTTCCAAATCCCGCCGCCAGGCGTTCCGAAATAGTAGACGTTGGCATTGCCGGGCACTCCAGCTACCGCGCTGACGCGACCGCCGCGGAACGAACCGATCAACCGCCAGTGCAGCGACTGCAATGCGCTGGTGTCGACATCCTGAGCGATGCAAATGTTTGTGAAGAGCAGGCCCGCGGCCAACAGGGCAAAACGTCTCACAGGGTTCTCCCGTCAAGGCTTGATCCTGGGGCTTGCGCCGCGGGTTCATCGCCGTAGAGCATTGAAATCGTTCAGCCAGTCTACCCGACCCAACACCTTCCGGTGCAGGCATCTCCGGCCCGTTCGAAGCGCCGCCGCGGGAATGCCTGCTTTGACTTGCCGGGCCCGAGGATTTATAAACAGCTTTCCGGCCGGATTTCGCTGGAGGCTGGGAGTTTGGGCGCGAGGGCGTGGCGGGAATGGTCCTGTCGGTGTGCTCGCGTGATCCTAACCGCACAGGGATGTTCGGGAAGACGGTGAAAATCCGCCACTGCCCCGCAACTGTAAGCGCGTGTTCCTGCGTCCTGTAGTTTTGAGGCGCAGCAACAGGCCGACCGATGAGCCACTGGAACCTCCAGGTTCCGGGAAGGCGGTTGGCCTGGTTTCGCTCTTTGGGAAACAATGCGCAAGTCAGGAGACCGGTCCCGCGTGCCAGAGCCTTACCGCGTCCCGAGGGTGGACGGAGGAACCATGACGAATTTTCTGCGGCCCACGCGCCGCATTCTCTGCATTCTTGGGCTGCTCGCCTCTACAACTGCGCTCCATGCGGTCAGCGTGCATGGCACGGTCACGGATACCCTGGGCGCTCCCATTGCCCACGCCACCGTCGCCCTGGTGCACAACGGCAAAGTGGTCGTGGCCGGGCAAACCGGCTTTGACGGAAGCTACACACTGGTGAGCGCCGATTCTGGACGCTTCTACGTGCTGGCGTCGGGACACTCGTTCCGCCAGTTGCAGACGCAGAGCTTCTTCGGCCGGACGCTCGATGACGTCGAACAAAATGTGGTCCTCGAGCCGGAGTGGGTGCGGCAATCCGTAGTGGTGACGTCGACCGGCGAACCCCAGCCTGAGGCACAGACCAGCGGATCGGTAACCGGCATTGGCGCCATGCAGTTTGAGAACCGCATGGACATCGTCGATACGCTGCGGCAGATTCCCGGCGTAAATGTCGTGGAGACCGGCGAACGCGGCGGCGAAACCTCGCTGTTTATCCGCGGCGGAAGCTCGACGGCGAACACTGTGACCATGGACGGCGTGCCTGTAGAAGACGTGGGCGGGCGGTTCGATTTCACCAATGTGGCGGCGACGGGCCTCGAAAGCATCGAAGCCTATCGCGGGCCAAACACCGTGCTGTACGGATCGGATGCGGCGGCCGGAGTGGTGGCCGTGACCACGCCGCGGGGAAGCACGTCGTTTCCGTCGCTGCTCTACGAGGGCGACGCGGGGAGCTTTGGGACGTACCGCAACGAGGTGCAGCTGGGCGGGATGATGCGAAAGCTGGATTACTACGGCGGCTTCTCCAGCCTTGAGACGCGGAATTCGATTCCGATGGACGAGTATCACAACGATACGTCGGTGGTGAACCTGGGGTGGAGCTGGTCGGCGCGGACCGAAGTGCGGGTGACGGCGCGCAACAGCGACTCGGCCACTGGGTTGCCGGCAGCGAACGGGGGATACTCGTTTGACTTGATCCCGAACGACGGCAAGCAGTTGGATCAGGACGCGTATGGGTCGGGGACGATCACGCACACGTTCACTGACAATCTGCACGCCGTGGTGCGGTACGGACTGGTGCGAAAGCGCGAGGAGAGCGATCAGTGGTATCCGGCCGGGAATCTGCTGACGGGCAACGACTTCGGTGCGGGAAATTACTACGGCAATCACGTAACCGTGACGGGTGCAAATGGATATTCCGTGACCGGTCAGACGCTGATGAACTACAGCGCGGCGGATGGGTCGGTCTACCCGACGGCGCTGGCGCTGGATTCCAATCGCGACGATCTGTTTGCGCAGATGAATTACGTGCATGGGCCGCATCTGGGCGTGATTGCAGGCTTCCGGTTCGATGAAGAGCGCGGTTTGGAAGGCGAGCCCGCCTACGCGCTCCACGAGGGGCTGGAGCGCGGGAACTACGATTACCAGGCGCAGATAGGCGGAGAATTCAAAAACCGTTTGTTCTATACCGCGGCCGGAAATGTGGAGAAGAACGGACTGTTTGGGACAGTAGGAACGCCGCACATAGGCGGATCGTATTACCTCGTGCGGCCGGGTAAGGGCGCGCGGGGAACGAAGCTCGATTTCAATTTTGCGCGCGGCTACCAGGAGCCGACCATCGACGAGCAACTTGGGTCGCTCTATAACTTTCTGGTGAAGAACGGGGGCCGGGCGACGGCGGCGCAGTACGGCATCCAGCCGATCGGGGCGCAGCTATCGCGGACCTATGACGGAGGGCTGGAACAGAGCCTGTTCAGCGAAAAAGTAACGCTGCGCGCTACTTATTTTCACAATGAATTTGGGAACCAGACGGAGGGAGTGCCGGCCTCGGCAGTACCGGCGCTGCTGCCGAATCTGACATCGGCGCAGCAGCAGGCCCTGCAGGCATTCCTGAACAACAACTTCGCGTATGAGCTGGATTTGAACTCGATGTCGTACCGCGCCCAGGGCGCGGAGGCCGAAGTGGAATACGGCCTGGGGCGGAACATCTTCCTGCGCGGTGGCTATACCTATCTGGACGCAGTCGTGCAGCGGTCGTTTTCTTCAGACAACCTGGAATGCAGCGTGACCGGAATCCCGGGACCGTGCACGAATCCGAATATTCCAGGCGTGCCGATTGGGGATTACTCGCCGCTGGTCGGCGCGCGGCCGTTTCGCCGCCCGCCCCACACCGGGTTCACCGACGTCGTCTACACCGGGAAGAAATGGTCGGGCGTGATCGACGCGGCCTACGCGAGCCGCAGCGACGACTCAACCTATCTCGGCGGCGACGATGTGAATTTCGGAAACACGCTGCTGCTGCCGAATCGCGACCTCGACTATGGATATACGAAGATCGACCTGGGCGCGACGTATCAACTGAAGTCGTGGCTGGCCGCGTATTCGCAGTTGAATAATCTCACCAGCAATCAGCACATTGGGCCGATTGGCTATCCCTCGCTGCCCTTCAATTTTGAGACTGGGATGCGCTTCACCCTGCATCTCGGGCAGCGATGAGAGAAGCGGCAGTGAAACGTTCAGCGATACGACTGTCAGCGGCAAAGCGGTCAGCTAAGAACTAAAACCTGGTCCTCAGGCGATGGCTTTCTTTTGCCGCGTGGCGCATTCCATGGGCAGGAAGGCCGTCATCAGGGTACCCGAGGACGTTCCGACGCGGCTGCGGCAGCGGATGGTGCCGCCGCGCCGGTCAAGAAGTTCCTTCACGGTCCACAGCCCCAGACCGATGTTGATGTCTTTGCGGCTCGCGAAGAACGGAGAGAAGACGCGCGAACAGACGGCGGCTGGGATGCCGACGCCCTGGTCGCCGACGACGAGGCGCACGCCCGGGACGTCAGTCACGGGATGCCGCGACGCGTGGGCGGACAAGTAAATGTCGGCGCCCGGAGAGGAAGCGTCGACCGCGTTGGCGATCAGATTGGAGAGAATGTGTTTGCACTCGCCCTGCGGCCAGATGATTTCGAGGCCGGGGCGAATTCTTTTGCGGACGTCGATATCCTGGAGGCGCAGACGGTATTCGTAGATGGTCAGGACTTCGTCGATGGCTTCGGAGATGGAGATGCGCACGGGTGACGACGCGTCCCGGTAATAGTCCAGGGTCTGCCGCGAGATTTGCGAAACGTTCTGAAGAACTTTGTGGGCCTTGAGCTGCCACAGGAACCCGCCGCGCCGGCGCTCATCGTCGCTCATCGTGTTGTATCCAAGGGTTGGGGAGACGTGGGTGTGCTCCGAGCAGATTTTGGCGACGGAGAGGCCGTCCGAGGTGCGCGAGAAGAAGTTCAGCGGCCAGCCGCACGAGAGGTGGAAGGCGCGGGTGCGGGCGACGTCGTTCCACAACTGTTCGAGGCGGATGGAGGCTGCGGGATTGCCCTTGTCCCAGAGAACCGCGACCATTTCGCCGTAGGCGGCGACCGGGGCTTTATCTTTGCCGTGCAGGGCGACGGCGGCTGCGAGCCGATCGAGGACGCCGCCAATCAACTCCGCGAACCGCTCGGGATCGGGCACATCGCCGACCATGAATTCGGCCAGAGCTTTTGAGGCGTCCAGCGCGAGCCATCGGCCCTGATTGGTGACGCGGTTCAGATCGATGCCGCGGAACTCAAGGTACTCAACCAGGCCTTTGCGATGAAGGTCGTCGGCAATGATGACCGCGGCGCCGCCGGCAGCGATGGCTGCAAAAAGCCTTGGGCCAACTTCGGCGATTAGCTGGGAATCGGATGAATAAAAATGCGCACTATGGCTGCCTTCGGCTGACGCAGGCAGTCGGCGCGAGCGAGCGTCGGCGATCGACGCATTGGGTTTCGAAGATATTGTGTTCGCCATGGGCCCTAATCGAAGGCAGAACAGGGACAATCGGGCCAACCCTGAATCTGACGAGCTTGTGCATTTCGATGGTACGACGGTTGGAAAAGGATGCCTGGTAAAACGATGAAGCGACCAGTGGTGGGAGTGTCAGCGATGACACTCCCCGCGAGCATTAAGACGAAAAGCCCCTCCGCTGGGGAGGGGCTTTTCGATCCTTACCGGGATTGAGCGACTACTGCCGGCGTCCCGGGCGAACCACTTCCTGGGCATGCGCCGCGCCGTTGGGCGGTACCGGAGGCGGCTCAGGAGACGTTGGTTTGGCGATGATCCCGAGCTTTTGACGAAGCTGGGTATCGATCCGGGCGAAGGTGTCCGGATTGTCCTTGAGGAACTGGCGAACATTCTCGCGGCCCTGGCCGATGCGCTCGCCGGAATAGCTGAACCACGCTCCGCTCTTTTCGACGATCTCGTGCGTGACCGCCAGGTCGAGAACGTCGCCCTCTTTGGAAATGCCTTCGCCATAGAGAATGTCGAATTCGGCTTCGCGGAAGGGCGCAGCCACCTTATTCTTTACGATCTTCACCCGTGTGTGCGAGCCCACGACCGCGTCGCCGTCCTTCACGGCAGCGGTGCGGCGGATGTCGATGCGAACCGATGAATAGAACTTCAGCGCGCGGCCACCGGTGGTCGTTTCCGGGTTGCCGAACATCACGCCGATCTTTTCACGGATTTGGTTGATAAAGATCAGGCACGTTCTTGATTTGGAAACCGTTCCGGTGAGTTTGCGAAGCGCCTGCGACATGAGCCGCGCCTGCAGGCCCATGTGCGAGTCGCCCATCTCGCCGTCGAGTTCCGCTTTGGGAACAAGGGCAGCGACGGAGTCCACCACGAGGACGTCAATGGCGCCCGAGCGGACCAGGGCTTCGGTGATCTCCAGGGCCTGTTCGCCGTAGTCGGGCTGCGAGATCAGCAGGTTGTCGATGTCGACGCCGAGCTTCTTGGCGTAGGCGGGATCGAGGGCATGCTCAGCATCCACGAAGGCGGCGAGGCCACCGGCCTTCTGGGCCTCAGCAATGATCTGGAGCGTGATCGTGGTTTTGCCCGAAGATTCCGGGCCGAAGATTTCGACAACGCGGCCGCGGGGCACACCGCCAACGCCGAGCGCGGCGTCGAACGAGATGGATCCGGTAGAGATGACGGAAATAGGGACGATGGCCTCTTTGCTGCCGAGGCGCATGATGGATCCCTTGCCGAATTGCTTTTCAATCTGAGAAAGCGCCAGGTCTACGGCGCGCTGACGATCATCTGCCACGGGGTTGCTCCATTTCGGGCGCGGGTTAGGGCGCCAATCACAATGCACACAGCCTGAATTTGCCCCGAGTCTATCACCGGCCCGGGGACGAACCTGCACTTGCCCAGCGGAAAACCCCCGCTGGTAATGCCTGGGGAATCTACTGCAGTTTACAGGGTTTCGAAAGGACCAGTTTTCCTCATGGTGTGACTGTCCGCACAGCCATTTCCCCCCCGCCCGCCTAGTCTGAAGCGTCGCCGGGAGGGACAGCGTGGCGACGCTGGTCGAGAGTCCGGTTCAATCAGCGGTTGCGGTACCAGTGCGCCCGCACGAGTTCAGCGGCGGGGAAGCCATCGCCGCTGCGCCGGGGGAGATGGCTGTCTCCAACCCCTGGGTCGTGGCCATCTCGGTCATGCTCGCCACTTTCATGGAGGTGCTGGACACCGCCATTGCCTCGGTCGCGCTGCCGTACATTGCCGGATCGCTGGCGGCTTCCAACTCCGAAGCGACCTGGGTCCTCACCAGCTACCTGATTGCCAACGCCGTGGTTTTGCCGGCCAGCAACTGGTTTGCCCTGCGCTTCGGCCGCAAGCGGTTCCTCATCTCCTGCGTCGTCATCTTCACGTTTGCCTCGTTCTGGTGCGGAGCCGCCCCATCGCTGGGCGTATTGCTGTTGGCCCGCATTTTGCAGGGAGCGGGAGGCGGCGCGCTGCAGCCGCTGTCCCAGGCCATTTTGCTGGAGAGCTTTCCGCCCAGGAAGCGCGGCGCGGCCATGGCGCTCTTCGGCTTTGGAGTGGTGGTCGCGCCGGTGCTGGGGCCGACCCTGGGCGGCTGGCTCACCGATTCATTCAGTTGGCGGTACGCGTTCTACATCAATATTCCGATTGGGATTCTCGCGATCTACATGATCAGCCGTTATGTGAAGGATCCGCCCTACATTAAAAACGCGAAGGCCGGCCCGTTCGACAACCTGGGCTTTGGGCTGCTCTGCCTGTGGAGCGGCGCCCTGCAGATCGTGCTCGACAAGGGCCAGGAGGATGACTGGTTCAGCGCGGTGTGGGTGCGCTGGGCGGTGACGATTCTCGTCGTTTCACTGCTCTGGTTCATTCGCCATTCGTGGAAGGCGAAACAGCCCCTGGTCAATCTGCACATTCTGGTGAAGAACCGGAACTTCGCGGTAGGGTGCCTGCTGATCTTTATGCTGGGCATCGCGATTTATGTCACGGTCGCGATCCTACCGCTGTTTTATCAGGAGGTGCTGGGGTACACGGCGCTGACGGCGGGCATCGCGGTGGCGCCGCGCGGCCTGGGATCGATGCTGGGCCTGCCCGTGATGGGGATGATCAGCCACCGGCTCGATAATCGCTGGCTGCTGTGCGCCGGGTTCCTCGTGTTTGGCGTGTGCTCGATTACGTTCGCGAATGTGAATCTGGGAATCAGCCCAACCACGCTTCTGCTGCCCGTCATGGTGACCGGATTCGCGCTCAGCTTTGTGTTTGTCCCCATCGCCAGCATGGCGACGAATTCGCTGACCAACGAGCAGATGGGCAACGCGACGGGAATCTTCAATCTGCTCCGGAACATTGGCGGGTCGATTGGAATTTCAATGGCGGAGACGGCGCTGATCCGTAGAGAGAGTTTTCACCAGAGCATGATCACGGCATCGGTGCCCCGCGCGGGGATCCTGTTCGAGCAGCACACAGCGCAGTCCAGCGCGTATTTTGGACGGGCGCTGGGCCACGCGGCCGGGCAGCCCGCAGCCATGGCCGCAATGTACATGCAGATTGAGCGCCAGGCGATGCTGTGGTCGTTTGTCGATGTATTTCGATGGACCGCGCTGATTGCGTTTGCAGCCGGCGGGATGGTCTGGCTGTTTCGCCGCGTGCGGCACTAAAGGCAGCGACGGGACGGGGGATTTCGATGATAGGGAAGGTTCGTGAAGATTCGTGAAGATCTATCTTGATGCTTGCGCGCTGAATCGTCTTACAGACGACCAGAGCCAGCCGCGTATTCGCAACGAGGCGGAAGCGGTCGAGGCTATCCTTCGCAGGGTCGAGACTGGGGAGGTGCGCTGGATTGGCGGGGTAGTCGTTGAAGCCGAGGTGCTTCGCAATCCAAATGTACAGAAAAGAGAGGACGCACTTGCATTATTGGCCTTTGCGAACGAGCGTCCGAGCCTCTCCCCAGGAGTGATCAAGCGTGCCACCTCACTCGAGGGAGTAGGTTATGGCTCATTCGACGCCTTGCACCTCGCGCTCGCAGAAGCAGCACAAGCAGATTTTCTGCTAACGACGGATGATCGATTTATCAGGCAGGCGGAAAGAGGATTGGGAAAACCCGCCGTTGCGGTACAGAATCCTTTAAACTGGCTCCAGGAGTCTGGCGTATGAATCCGGTTGACCAAATGAGCGACGAACAGCTGGAAAGGCACGCGCTGGAGATTCTCCGCCGCGAACTGGGCCTCCATGGTCTGGCCCGTTTCCTGCGTGCCGTTCGGACCGGAACCGGTGATTACACGCGCGATCGTGGTCAATGGCTGGAGGGGACGTCGGTTCGCGAAGTTGCGGAAGAAATCAACGAGACTCCGCCCGGCAACCGCCGGGCATCCTAACTTCGCCTTCTCACGGATCTACGCAACCGATTATCCTGCGCTGCCCTCTGACAACGCGCGGTAAAGGCACGCCATTCGCGGCAAATTCAACTGCTCAGTGCGGCTTTGTGGCGGAATATTGCAGGCCGCCAGTGCCGCGGCAACGCGGGCTGCTTCGTGACCCGCGGCTCGCAGATTGTTGGCGAGCGTCTTGCGCTTCTGCGCAAAGCACATTTTGAGAAATGCGATGAAGGCGGGGAACGGGTCTGCGCTTCCCGGAGTCGGAGTCAGGTGCAGTTCCTCGAAACGCGGAGCCATGGTCAACCGCAGCACCGTCGAATGCACCTGCGGAGGCGGCGAGAATGCTGAGGGTGGCAGGGTGAACAGCTTTTCCACCCGCGCGTAAATTTGCGTGGTCGCGGAGAGCAGGCCGTAATCGCTGGTGCCGGGGCCTGCGGCGACGCGGTCGGCTACTTCGCGCTGGACCATGATCACGGCCCGCTCAATCACCGCATGCGCAGCGAACAGGTGGAGCAGGATGTCCGAAGTGATGTAGTAGGGAAGATTGCCGACGACCAGCAGCTTCTCCTCGCTCGTGAAGGGCGGAGCGGCAAAATCGGTCCTGAGAATGTCCTGCTGCAGAACTTCAACATTCGGTTGGCTCGCAAATTGCTCCTGCAGCGCCGGTGCAAGGTCGCGGTCCAGCTCAATGGCGATCAACCGCTGGGCGCGCAGGGCAAGCAGCGCGGTAATCGCGCCGCGCCCCGGTCCAATCTCCACAACGGTGCGGCGCGACAGGTCGCCGAGCGCGTCGGCGATGTCCGCCTGCGCGGTGGGGCTGACCAGAAAATTTTGCCCGAGTTTGGGTCGTTGCGAGCGCTGAGACATCTTTGTGAAGGGTGCCGGTTTGCGCGAGCGTCACACGGCGGGTTTAGACTCAATTTTCGGTGCGAACTTCTCACAAAGTGTAGCGGAACATTCACGGAGCGATTGGCATGCATATTGTTTTTGCGGCGTCGGAGTGCAGCCCCTGGGCCAAAACTGGCGGCCTGGGAGAAGTGATGGGAGCGCTGCCGCGCCAGATTGCCGACCTCGGCCACCAGGTCACGGTGTATCTGCCCTACTACCGCCAGGTGCGCGAGCGGCTGGTGCTGGACGGCGCACCGGACCTCAAAGTAGCCATCGAGAGCCTCACCATTCCGTTCCGCTATTACAGCCGGTTCGCCTCGATTCTGGATGGCGGCAAGGCCGACGGCGTGCAGATGTATTTTGTCGACTGCCCGGAGATGTTCGATCGCGAGTCGCTCTACGCGGTGCCATCAGGCGAATACGCCGACAACTGGGAGCGGTTTGGCCTGTTCTGCCGCTCCGTCCTGGAAGCGACCAAGCAACTCGGCGTGCCGGATATTTTTCATGTCCACGACTGGCAGGCCGCGCTGATCCCCGTTTATTTGAAGACGCTCTACGCGGGCGATCCGGTGCTGCGGAATCGGCCGACGGTGCTCACCATTCACAATGCCGGTTACCAGGGCCTGTACCCGCCGCAGACCACCGAGAAGCTGCTGTTTCCGTGGGATATTTTCACGATGGACCGGCTGGAGCACTACGACAAATTTAATTTCCTGAAGGGCGGCATTGTCTACTCCGATTTGCTCACCACCGTGAGCCCGCGGTACGCGCAGGAGATTCAGACTTCGGAGTTCGGCGAGGGGCTGGAGGGCGCGCTGCGCAAGCGGGCCGCGG
>Ga0210391_10002377_pt1 | contig 16386 bp, 8 predicted proteins | sample IncBWC12OmetaG_FD_160573 | JGI IMG/M metagenome (GOLD analysis project Ga0210391, IMG submission 160573) | Forest soil microbial communities from Barre Woods Harvard Forest LTER site, Petersham, Massachusetts, United States - Inc-BW-C-12-O ... | reverse complement strand
ACCAGGAAATGACCTTTGCCCGCCTGAGCCTCTCTGGAACCATGACCGACCGTCGTGCCGCAGAAGCCGCCGGCCTTGACCCCAATTCCGCCGCCTACATCAAATCCAAACCTCGTGTCCGCGCCTCCATGCTTGAGCATCGCGCCGCCGTCGAGCAACGGCTCATCGAGCAGGAAACCCAGGAACTGCGCCGGTGCAGCCTGGTGCGAGACCGAGTCCTGGCCCGCCTCTGGCAAATCGCCGATATGGACCCCGAAATGACCCGCAACGGCGCTTCCGCCCAGGTCAAGGCCCTCTCCATGATCATCGCCATCGAAGGCCTGATCCCCTCTAGAACCACCAACGACCGCCGCGCTGTCGCCGCGGAAAACCAATCCGCCCCGCCGCCCGTTCACCCGCCATTCTATGTCTCCGCCTGGGCGCGTACCCGGCAAAACGCGGAGACCGCGGGCTCCGAGGCGTCCCCGGAGCCTGCCGAGGAAGAAGCCCCGCAAGAAGCCGTTACCGAAGTCCAATCCGCTCCCGGAAGGGCGAATGATCCGCCTCCTCCTGCCCCCGGCCCGGCACTTGACCTTGGCGTGTCTGCCGTTGCTGGTCCCTCGAACCCCTCCCAAGCGACCGTATCGCATCACCCTCCTATGTCGGCTTTTGTTCCGGATAGCAGGATCGCCTTTTTCATAGACAAGAACCGCTTTGGCCGGCGCCGCTGACCTACGTGCTGGCTGTTTATGTCCCAAAGACCCAAAACCATCGAATTTTATCGAATTTTACAAAAAGGAGACCTGGGCCGTTGCGTCGGGAATGGGGTTACTGTTTTGCGCTACGGGTAAATTTCCGAATCAGAAACTCCTGAAGCAGGTTTGTTACAACCGAAGACCCGATCCCGATTGCGGTGTTCTCAAATGTCATCCCGAGAGCATTCCTGTTAGCCGGCGGATAGTAAAGATTCGAGATGCCGCCTGCCGCCAGTCCACCCAGAAGACCCGAATAGTTGTACTGCCAGTGTCCGTTATCACCTTTGCAAATAACAGACATGCTCATGGCATACAACGCCCTTTGTCGTATCGTGCCGGTCCCTTTATAGAAATATCTGGGGTCCTGTTTAAAGAGCGATGGAAGCACAGCGCTTCCCAGCAAAGTGTCAATCGAACCCGTTCCGTAGGAAGCGGCAAAGCGTTTTGCGTACCCTCGAGAGCCAGGGCCGTACCCTTTCAGGCCGCCGGTCCCTTGCTGAACCCCAGACGAGAACAAATCCATGCCGATCGTCTCAGGATCGATCAGTGTCTTGAAAGCAAGTGCGTACTTTTGCTTAGCATTCAAAGGAACCGGATCGGGATCGTAGGTGACGTAGAAGTTCGGGATCACTCCCATGATCCGCTGTTTCTCCTCCGCCTTCACTTGCTCTTCCGCCAATTCGCCCTTTGTCACACTCACTCGTACTTCCACGGTTGCACTTTGAATTGTTAGTGCAAGCATGCCCAGGTCGAGATTTTCATTGCCGGCAACTTCGCCGTGGACAGCCTTTGTGGCAAATTCAGGAGCCGCCAGTTGCAGGTCGAAAATACCGGCGTCCGCCGGAATGGTAAAAGATCCATTCTCATCCGTCAGCACCGGTTGCGGGTTCTCTCCTGCGGGTTCGATCAATGAGACGGTGGCTCCCGGAACCGGATCTCCTCTCTGATCCGTGGCAACTCCTGTTACTGAGCTCGATTTCCTAACCGCCTCGATGCCCTTCGTTCCAGTCTGGGCTGAAGCTGTAGCAACGAGCGCAAACGTAAAGATTGACAGAATTGCATTTGTTTTCGACAAAAGTACTCCTGGCTGCTTCAGAGCGATCTCTGCTAGCGCAATGCAAGTTCTGCAATCTGTTCTTTGGTGTGAGCCCGCACGCGGATTTGGACCCGGACTCGAGTGAGCGCAAAGCATGCCAGGATCACCAGAAGAGGATCGACAGGATGGCGGAATCCGGGATCGAGATGGCTCAGGTAATAGGGCACTGGGAATGAAAACAGGACCAGGAAATAGAGCCTTGCCGTCGTACCTCGACCCTCGCGAAACATGAAATACAGACCGGCAATCGAAAGCAACGAAAGTAAGCTGAGAAAACAGATGTTCTCAGGATCAAACGGCTCCTGCCGCAAGTAGTCTCGGTTAAAGCTCCAGAACCCTGTCCACATGAAGACTGCATGGCGCAGCGAGCGCAACGCGTATGTTTCCGGGTGGTTCGCTATGTAATCAATCGCCCGGTTGTGCTTGGCGGCCATATACTTCAACTCACCTAACCGTTCGTACTGCGCATTGTCCAGCGCGCTCCCCGAAGGATGCTCGTTACCGTCCCACCAATGCAGACTGTTGTTTACATTGCCGACGCAGACTTCCATCCAGAAGCCGTCTTTGAAAACCACCGGTTGGTGAAGCACCCGCTCATTGCGTATGAGCCAGGGCAGAATCGTCACCACCATTGCTATCAATCCGGCGCTGATCGCCGCCCAGGCGCGTTTGCGTTTTCGGTTCAACTGGACCCAAAGCCAGCTACCGATAAACGGTGCGATGCCTATCATCACCGGGTTGGTCAAGGCCGCAAAACCGAGAAGCACACCAAAACCCGCCCACGCGCTCAGGCGGTCTGAGGACGCCAGCGAGAGAACCAGCTGGAAAATAACAGCAAGCAGCAGCGCGACAAAGGAGTGGTACCACATCGTCGTCGCTGACAGGTCAATTGCGTATGGAAAGAAAGCCCATACCCAGGCCGCAACTTTTGCCGTTCGCAAATCTACGGTTTTTCGCGCGATGTGAAAGATGGGAACCGAGGTGACCGCTGAGAAGAAAGTGTTGATGGCCAGGAACACCAGCGCGGAGGCTTTCGTGTACACACCGAAAGTGGTAAAGATGCCGGCTAAGAAGTAAGGGTAAACCGGTGTGAGCAGGGCAGTGGGCCCCGTGTTAGCCCAGTAAGGATTGGAGAATCCCTGTCCCAGGGCAATGGAATGTGCGACTCGCCCGATCTCGTAAGCAAATTCCCAGTGATCTCGTGCTGGATCGAGGAATCCTTTGTAAACTAATGCCACTACGATCAGGCGCACGGACCACCCCGTCAGGACTGCCCAAAACAGCCATGCGAACGAGTCTCCGTGCTTTTTCAGAAGATTGAGAGGGGAACGAACAGAAGAAACAGGGGAAACCAACAACGATGGTGTCAAGGCAAGCTCCCAAAAAGAAATTGCTATTTTTGAAGAGCAATGCGCTCGCGGAATTTACCCCCGGTTCCATACGTTTTTGCTTGCGAAAGCTGAAGAAAAAAAATAGATAGTGCCAGGGTAGACTTACCCGGGATTGCACTCTTTAGGGGTGAATGGAGCAGCGTAAATTAAAGCGGCGTGAGGTTCCGGCGGTTCCCACCCCGGTTGACCAGCTCTTGGCCAGCCGCTATGGCCAACTGCTGCAATGGGGCGCGGTGCTTACCCGCGGTGATGCAGGCAAGGCGGAAGAAATCGTTCAGGAGCTCTGCCTTTACTTCACACTCACCCAGCCGGACCTGACGACTGTAGTCAATCTCGACGGCTACTTATACACGTCGCTGCGCCACATCTACCTCTCAGCTCTGGCACGTTCTTCGCGAGAGGCGCTGCGCTTCGTCAGCATGGCGGAATTCGATTCATTTGATTCCGCCCTGAGAGGTAACTCATCGGCCGACCCGCTGCAAAAGCAAAACGATCTGCGCCGCATCTGCAGTTACACCGTCTGGCGGAAGGAGTCTTCCAAGAGCGCCAGCTACTTCATTCTGCATTTTTTCCACGGCTACGCACGTCGGGAAATTTCGGAGCTGGCATGCCTGCCGATTGCTGCCATTTACAACAAGCTTAAGCTCGCCCGCTCCGAGGTCGCGTCATACCTGGAAGAACCGGGCAAGCTGCGCATCGTGAACCGCGAGCTTCCACCGCAGCCCAGGCTGTCCTGGAGCCTGTTGTCTGCTCCGGAGCTTTTCAACGAATTACGGAAGTCGATTCTACAGTCGCGCGTAGGCGTTTGCCTTCAGGAGGAGCAGCTGCTTGCCCATTATCGGGCGGCTTCGCCCAAACCGATCTCCTGTTCTTTGTTGGCGCACATCGTCAGCTGTGAGCTGTGCCTTTCGATCATCGATCGTCACTTCCGTCGCCCCACCCTCAAGGACCGCGAACCGTTGGACTGCTTGGGCAGTTCCGCAGATGGAAGCAGCAGTACAGACGGGTCCTCCGGAATAAGCAACAAAGCACAAAAAGAAATGCTGGCGGTTCGAAGACGCTGGGACAAGGTGCATGAACACCGTCCAAGAACGCTTTCCATTGCGGTGAACGGCCACATCATCGCTTTCCACGATGTGCTCGCGGAACACAGTAAGCTCTCGGCTCGAATCGAGCGTCCGGGGGATGTGGAGTTCGTCGAGGTATTCAGTGAGCAGGATGTACGTTTCGCTCTTCTTTCCATCGGCGAGCTTCCGCCAGAGGGCGCACCAGTGCGCACGCAGCGGGTTGAGCTTAGCGACGATCGCTGGCTAGAACTGAGCCTCGCCTTCGACGGTCAGGGCCTGAACGGGCAGGTTGCCTACTTCGATCCAGCGTTGGCCAGCGTGGCCATGGAAGAAGAAGTCGAAGAACCCGCAGCAGCGGCAGCAGCCGCGCCAAACCGCCTAAGGCTGAGTACGCTCGTGGCTGCTTTCCGCTGGCTGTTGGCCGCGATGACTCCGTCGTCTGCGTTCGCCTGGACACTGATCCTTGCCGTTATTTTCGGAAGCGCGGGATACTTCGCCTTCCGTCACCAAACGAAGTCTACCGTTGCCGTGAAGATGCTGGACGACTCGGTCAGGACAGAGGCTGAGGCTCTGCGCGGCGAGACCGAGCATCAGACGCTGCGCCTGGAGGAGATCTCTGCGAACGGGAAGGTACTTGGGCAGGGAACAGTCGATCTCTGGAAAGACGGTAACGGAGACAGATACCTTCGCCGTCTGTATGACGCACAGCACCGGATGGTCGCCGCCGAGTGGCGGAACAAGAGCGGTGAACATAGCTCGCGTCGCAATCCAGGCGGTAAGAATAGCCCTGACGTGAGCCGTCCCCTGGTCATGGGTGAATTCTGGGATCAGGATCTATCGGCCCATGCCTTCAGTACCCTTGCCGGGCAGAACGTTCGCATGCATCCTGTCAAGGAAGGCTATGAGTTGATGACCGACGGTCCCATCGAGGGTCATCCACAATTGTTATCCGTAGCGTTGGTACTCACTCGCCGGCTCCAACCCGTCAGGGTGACCCTGCATGTTCGTGCCGGGAACAATATTCACGAGCTTCATTTTGTGCAAGCCAGCTATGAACGCAGGCCCAGTGCCTCGGTCCCCGACTCGACGTTCGATCCCGCATCGTACGGCGGCGCGCGCGAGTCTCATCCGCTCGAGATGCATCCACCCAATATGCCCGTTGCAGACGACATCGTGCCTCTGCTGGCAGAGTTGCAAATCGCGGTTCTCTATCAACTCAATCTCTTGGGCGCTGACACCGCGGAGCCCATTGAGGTCAAGAGAACCGACGACGGAACCCTTCGTGTATCTGGTGCAATCTCCGACAACACGTTGAGAGCCCAGATCGCTGCCCGGCTGCGAGCGCTACCCAACCATCGGCTTCTCGACCTTAAGCTTTTCTCTCCGCATGAACTACGGATGCATACCTCACACGCAGCGCAAAGCTCCGCGACTCGGGTATATGAAATCGACCAATCCAGGTCCGCGGCGGATGCGCTGCTGCGCAAACACTTCGAAGCAAAAGGGCTGTCCGGCGAGCATTTAGACTCCGCCGTGGTTACGTTCTCGCATAACGCTCTGGAGCACGGTCAACGTGCTTTGCAACACGCCTATGCTCTGGATCGGCTAGGCAGAGCTCTTTCTACTTCCGAGTTGCAATCGGTCAGCTTAACATCAGAGCAGCAATGGACAGAGATGGTGCATCAGCACGCGTCCGATCTGGAGCAACAACTCGCCGCGCTGCACGACCAATTGGGTGAGCTCTCGACCTCGGCCACAGCGCTGCCGAACGCAGATGCCGGATCGGTTCTGATCGCGACCCCCCTGCAGTTCGGCCAGGCCTCGAACCGGCTCTTGCAGCAGGTTCAGGAATTAAATCGCCGTGTTAGTAACGTTTTTGCCCCCGGCACGTCCAGTGAAGACCAAACCAGTCAGGATGATTCTGTAGACGCGATCATCAAGGTCATTCCAATGCAACAGGCCAGGGAAATCAACTCGTTCGCCATGGAATTGAGTTCTTCTCGAACGCCCCCGGCTGTTGAGCAACAGTCCCCTGACCGGCCACGATGAATCGCTACGCCACGGTGTTGGATAGGTTCCGATTCATCCGCGCCCTGATATTTTTTCTCGCTTCCTGTTGCGGAATTCGTAGTGGGGCGCAGGTAAGTACCGCCACCGTGGCCGGCGCGGTTCAGGACTCGACCAAGGCCAGCATCCCCGGCGCAAGCGTCAAGCTGATCAACACCCAGACTGGGGCCGAGAACGACACAACAACAAGCCATGACGGCTCTTTTGTTCTGCCAGGTGTCATTCCAGGTGCTTACACATTGCAGTTTGAGCGGCAGGGGTTTGCTACCACGCAACTCCGCGGAATCACATTGGATGTCGGCGACACCAGAACCCTGCTTGTACGTATGAAAGTGGGACCAGTCGCTGAGTCCGTCACTGTCGATGCCAGTGGCCTCACGCTCAACAGTACGGACGGCGCAGTGAGCACGGTGGTCGACCGCAAGTTGGCCGAAGGTGTTCCGCTTAACGGCAGAACGTTCCAGGATCTGATCTCCATGACCCCGGGCATCGTAACCCAAAATCCCCAGGCGGCCGGCCAGCGTTCTGAGACGCAGGGAGACTTCAGCGTGAACGGACAAAGGCCGGAGTCAAACTCATTTTTTGTAGATGGAATCGCCGCGGATTCCAATGGAGGAGTGACCTCGGGCCACTCTCGTACCGTGAGCACCGGGTCTGCTGCAGGGGCGACAGCGCTGGGCACTACGCAGAGCCTGGTCTCCGTAGAAGCGCTGCAGGAGTTTCGCGTGCTGACTTCCAGCTATTCCGCAGAATATGGACGAACGCCGGGCGGTCAATTCACCTTTCTGACTCGCTCCGGAGCCAACGATCGCCACGGCAGCCTCTTTTTTAACCTTCGCAACAACACCTTTGATGCGATTGACTGGTTTGCAGAACATGCGGGCCCTGCCTTCATTCGCGGCTCCGGAACACCATACACTCAAAACGATTTTGGAGGTACATTCGGCGCTCCAGTCATCTTGCCCGGCGGTTACAACGGCCGGGATAAGACGTTCTTCTTTTTGTCGTATGAGGGTCTTTATTTTCCGCAGCCGACGCCCCAAACTTATCCATACACTTTAGGTTTCGACTATTTAACCCAGCTTCCTCCACCCGTCCTTTATCCGGTCGTAGGATGTTTTCCTGGGGCACAGGCCCCGATTTATGACAACTCAGGCAATCTGACTGGATTGGGAAGCACTTTTATTTCGCCATTCGCGCTTCCAGCCCATTTAAATTCCACGAGTCTTCGCGTGGATCATACCTTTTCCCGAAAATTTGCCACCTTCTTTCGTTTTGGAGACGCACCCAGTAATAGCCAAACGGAGCAGCTTTATTCACTCAGTAAGAATCAGATCGGAAATCGCACGTTCTCTCTTGGAGCCAATAGTCAGCTATCTGCGAATATCAACAACGAACTCAGGTTAGGATTCGTTGATAACGGCTCCAGCGTGCTGTCCGAAACATCTCCCTATTACTACTTTCAACCGAATGGGCTGAACCAGGCTCTCGGCATTCCCAGCTCGTATAACTCGGTAAGTAGCGAAGCCTACGTTCACATCGTGGGCGTCGGTGATACTGAAAGCAATACCAACACTGCCTACGGTTCTCTCCATCAATGGAATCTCCGCGACAACTTCAATGTGCAGGCCGGCAGGCACCTACTAAAACTGGGGATGGATGAACGCCGGATCACGTCCAATCTGCACCCCGCGGCACTCTCGGTACAAGCGGATTTCCTCGACCTGAACTCTATGTTGAACAACGCGGTGTCAGCCCTCGTCGTTACCGCGACCAACCCCGCAAACCCGGTTATCAATCAGTTTTCTTTATTTGCGCAGGACGACTGGAAAATGTCTAAAGCACTTAGCCTGTCCCTCGGGCTGCGTTGGGATCTGGCTCCGCCGCCAAAGGGAGAAGATGGGCAGGATGCCTATACCGTTCTCGGCGATGTCAACACTCCCGCCAGCCTGAGGGTTGCCCCCAGGGGTACGCCGCTTTGGCATACGGGATGGTACAACTTCGCTCCCCGTGCCGGCGTAGCTTGGGCGGAAAATAGCGAACCGGGCAAGGAATTGATCGTGCGCGCTGGCGGTGGGGTCTTCTTTGATACCAGCAACCAACCGGCATTGCGCGCTTTCAGCGGCCTCGGTTTCGCAAACTCGATTCATTTTGCCGGCCAGCCGTTGCCGGTCACGCCGGCGGAACTCAACGTACCTCCGCCGGGTAGCTCTCCCTACAGCGGCACAAATGCGTTTGCTTTTCCCGCCCATCTTCAACTTCCTTACAGTTTGCAATGGGATATTGCGGTTGAGAAGGCTCTTGGCAGGAGCCAGACGTTGACGGCATCCTATGTGGGTGCGAGCGGCCAGCGGCTGCTGGAAGAGCAGCGCAGGAACGTCAATCAGGCAAACCAAAATTTTGGAGATATAACCTTCTATCCCGTTGGGCTGACTTCAAGCTATCAAGCCATGCAGTTGAAATTCCAGCGCTCGCTGGTGCAGGGAGTGCAGACGCTGGTGTCTTATACCTGGGCGCACGCGCTCGATTATGGCTCGACCGACCCTGCTTTTCCTTTGATTCATGGAAACTCCGACCTCGACGTGCGTCATAACGTCGAAGCCGCGGTCTCCTGGGATGTGCCCAGGCCCTCAGGAAGCTATCGCAAAAGAAATCTATTGGGAGGTTGGAGAATCGATGGCCGGGTGCTGGCCAGAGCAGGTTTTCCGGTTGATCTTGGTGGTAACTTCTTCCTCGACCCCATCACTGGCAACACCTACTCTAGCGGTGTGGACCTCAGTCCTAATACTCCGCTGTACCTGCACGGTTCCGGATTTCCCGGCGGCCGCATCTTCAACGGCGGCATCAACGCAGCCAATCCAGCCTTCAGCGTGCCGCAAGGGGATGCCCAGGGGGACGCACCACGCAACCTGGTTCGAGGCTTCAGCGCTTTGCAGGGGAACGCCGGTGTTCGCCGTGCGTTCCAGTTCCATGACTCGCTGAACTTCCAGATTGGTGCGGAGATGTTCAACGTAACCAATCATCCAAATTTCGGCTACATCGATCCTTACGTGCCCGATTTGCTGTTCGGGCAACCGACCAAGCTTTTGAATCAAAGCTTCGGACCCACCGGTTCTGTTTATCAACAGGGTGGGCCACGTTCGATGCAGATCTCACTGCGCCTCACCTTCTAAGCCTGGTTCAGGCGCGGTCCGGCACATGACGCCGATCGGAAAAAGCTGCAAGGTCTTGTTGATCGCCAGGTCGTTTGCAGCAGACAAGCTGCGGGTAGAGCCTTCGCCGCCCAGGCCGCATGCTGTGGCCCCCGCAGCACACTGCGGAAATCACGGTTGTGAAACGGTATGGTTACCGTGCGTAATCGCAGCGGTGCACGTAGGCTGCAGGGCGGCGCGGAAGGGCGTGTTCTGCACCGCCGAGAGTCCTCCAGTCGCAGGGTTCAGGGCCAGCCCCGACACCGTATTGCTGAGGAAATTAGCGGTGTAAATGTACCGGCCCTCCGACGGCTCGATGAGGAGACAGAGCGGACCGTTGCCAACCGCGTAGATAGACGAGCCGGCAAGCGGGGTTGCGTTGCCCGTGGACTGGTCAATGGAATACGCGCTTACGTCGTTAGCATTGAAGTTGGCGACATAAACGTAGATGCCGCGGGGGTCGACTGCGACGGCAATGGGCAGGTTATCCGTCTGGAATGGCTTTGCCATCATCACCAGCGATCCATTGGACTGCACCAGGAAACCGTACATCTGATTGGTAGCGCCGTCTGTGACATACAGGAATTTGCCGGCCGGATCGCTGGCCAAGGCATTAGGGTTAGTTCCAACTTTGAAAAGGCCGATCGAACTAAGGACGCCGTCCGATCCAACTTGAAACGCTGCGATGGTGGCATCGCTTTGATTCACCGCGTAGACAAAGTTTCCATTGGCCAGCACATTGACTGAAGTCGGATTATTCCCCAGCGCGAAATAAGCATTTGTGCCATTTGGCACAGGCTGGCACAAGCTGCTCGTTGCGCCAAGCTGACCGTTCGCATTGATGGGAAAGACTACGAGCGCGCCGGGTCCGGGAATGCTGAGGCTGAAATTCGGCTGGTACGTCTCTACTATGTAGAGGTAGGTGCCGGCCTTGTTCACTGCCAGCTGCGACGGGTAGCTTCCTGGCAGGTTGCAGGTCTGTTGGGGATAGAGTTTGCCATCGGTGCCAATGGCGAATTCCACGACGGTATTGTCGTCATGATTGATGACGTAGAGATTCTTACCGTTCGGCGACGCCACATCCGCGACAGGGTTCCGGCCGCCTGAGCCGTACGGGGAATCGGTGATCTGATACAGAATGCCCGCTTCGCTATCGACTTTGTATACGCTGATCTGTCCCGGATTTTGCTGGGAAGCAGTGACGTACAGAAAATCGATTGTATTGCTGGGTCCGCATGCAGTGGCACCGAATCCCAGACCAAGGGACACTACGGAGGCCAAGGCGATCCGGCCTGATTTACTCAACTTCATGCGCTTCCTTCATCCTGGCCCAACATACAAATGGAGCAGGGCTGCAGCTTGCAGCTGTGCTATGGATAGAAAATCTTTCTGCTATCTCCCACCTGCATTGTAAGAGCTTGGACCGCTTTCGGCCACTTGCCCCCAACGGCCTCAACACCTCGTCTGCACGCAACAGGAGTTGCCTACCTTGCCTCTCGGCCATCACCGCGCGCAAGCCAACCAGCAGGAGGAACACAGCGAGCGTCTGGAAGCCGCTGGTCACGGCAAGCAACACCGCAAGCGGAAATTGCAAGGTCCACTTGCATTCAGAGTCGGCGATATCAGGGCTGTATGACCTCGATGGCATGGTTGCCGTGGGCAATGGCCGCGCTGCAGGTAGGCTGCCCAGCGGCCCTGAAGGGAGTGTTCTGTACGGCCGTGAGCGCGCCGGTGGAAGGGTTCAGAGTGAAGCCAGATACTGTGCTGCCCAGGAAGTTCGAGGTATAGACAAAGCGCGCTTCTGCGGGGTCGATCAGGATGCAGGTTGGCCCGGCGTCGACGGCATAGGTGGTCGCGCCCGCTATTTGCGTGGCGTTTCCGGTGGTGCGATCAATGGTATAGGCGCTCACGTCGTTAGCGTTATAGTTCGCGACGTAGACATAGATTCCTCTGGGATCGACCTGGACCGAGTCCGGAAGATTGTCAGTCTTGAAGGGGGTTTGCAGAGGGACCAACGTTCCGTTCAGTGCGATCTGGAACCCGATCATCTGATTGGCGGCGCCATCGGTGACGTAGACCCACCTGCTGGTTGGATCACTGGCGATCGCGTTGGGTGCGACGCCGATGGGAAAAGTGCCGATCGAGGCGAGGCTGCCGCTAGAGCCAACCTGAAAACCGGAGATCGTGGCGTCACTTTGGTTGACGGCGTAAACATAAGTTCCGCTGGCCACGACGTTGACTGCCGCCGGATTGTTGCCCACCGGGAAAAAACCATTGCTGCCATTTGCGACAGGTGTGCACAGGCTTGATGTGGCGCCCAGTTGCCCATTGGCGTTGACCGGGTACACCACCAGCGCTCCGGGTCCGGGATTGTTGGCGCTGTGGCCCGGCTGGTAAGTCTCTACAACATAGAGGTAGGTTCCAGCCTTGTTAATCGACAACTGGGTGGGGGAGCTGCCCGGAGTGGTGCAGGACTGCTGCTGGGTGATGGTGCCGTTGGTGTCAATGGCGAATTCCACGACCGTATTGCTGTCGTGATTGAGGACGTAGAGATTCTTTCCGTTGGGCGACGACACGTCAGCGACGGGGTTTGCACCACCGGAGGGGAAGGGAGAGCCGGTGAGCTGGATCAGCGCCCCAGCTTGACTGTCGACCTTATACGCATTGATCTGGCCATTTGGCTTGGAGGATGTGACGTAAACAAAATCGATCGTATTGGGGGGTCCGCACGCAACAACACCGAATCCCAGACCAAGGGACACTACAGAGGCCAAGGCGATCCGGCCTGATTTACTCAACTTCATGCGCTTCCTTCATCCTGGCCCAACCAATCAATGGAGCAGGGCTGCAGCTCGCAGCAGAGCTATGGATAGAGTCGTTTACGGCAAAACCAGAGTTACTGTGTCCCCAAGAGTTCTGTACTGGGTCGCTGCTCCCTGGTGGTCGCATCGACTGGAGGCCCGTTGCTTCGGGATACATCAACTCTGGTTTTGCTATAGGCCCACTTGCATTCAAAAAGAACATCTCTACTGTCTAGAACAAAGTGCCGGTAGCCGCGCACCAGGTTGGCTGGCCGGTTGTGGCGAATTGAGTAGCCTTGCGCAGCGTAGTCAGCGTACCGGTGGAGGAGTTGATGATCGCGCCAGTGACCTCGCTGGAGGAATAATTCACTGTATACAGATATTGATTCGACGGATCCTCCAGGATGCAAGTTGGAGAGGCCCCTGCGCCAAAAGGAACAGTGGTCGAGATTTGCGTCAACCTGCCGGTCGTCGGATCGATGAAGAAAGCACTGACCGAACTGGCCGAGCTACTGGGAGTCAGGTTCGGTCCAAAATTTGTGAGATAGAGGAACTTGTTTTGATGGTCGACGATCATCGGGCCCGGGTTGGCCACGGTGCCCGTGTTGTTCACCTGCCCGCCAACCAGAGACTGCAGTGCGCCGTTGGTGCCGACAGTGTAGGGCAGGATCTGGCCCGCGTTGGTGCCGTCCTCGGCATCGATCAGGTACACGTATCTCGAACTGGCGTAGATATAACTGAGCTGGACGGCGCCGGTAGAAATGGGAGTATTTTGTGTCAGGGTCAACTGTCCGGCGCTGTTGGCGTATACGAACACACCCTGCGCAGGATCGTTGGTGTTGCCGGCCTGTCCCTTTTCAATGGTGTAGATAAACGACCCGCTGGGTATCAGGAAAAAGTTGATGGGCGAGCTGCCAACGGGAAAATAAGTGAGGTTGGTGCCGGCGGAATTCTTCACCTGCTGGTTGGTAATCAGGGAAAGCCTGCCCGTGTTGCCGTCGATGTTGAAGGCCGTGATGTCACCGCAAACGGTGGCGTCATTCCCAGGCACATAGGCTTTGCAGTTTGCCTTGTCTGTAGGTGTGTCCGGAACGGTTGAGTCGAGCACAAAAAGGTGAGTGCCGGACGCATCTGCCTGTATGGCGATGGGTTGATTGCCCTGGCTGGTATACGAAGCCTGGAAACTCAGTCCACCCTGACCACCGACGGTGAACAGGGATATATTAGCTCCCGTTTGGTCGGGGGGCGTGTTTGCAGGGCAGGCAATCTGCCCGGTCGCGCCACAGCCTGCATTCAGAACATAGACGAACTTGCCCGCTGTGGACACCAGTATCTTGATGGGGTTAACTCCGCCTGAGCTATACGGAGAGTTCTGCGTTGCTGTCAGTTGGCCAAGGTTGTTATCAATTCTGAAGCCGGAAATCTGCTGGTATTGAGTGCCGGTCACGTAGAAGTAACCGACTGTGTGATCCGTACTGCAGGAGGTCACTCCAAATCCCAATCCGAGGGACACTACAAGGGCCAGACAAACCTGGCCGAATTTCCTGAACTTCATGCGTTTCCTTCATCCCCGTCGCCGTGCGGTCTCTAGGGCTGCCTTTGCAGCTAAACTGTTAAAAACTGGGTCCTAACGCCAATTGTAAAAGCTGAAGCCACTTTCGGCTATAGCAGCCCGCGTGCTGTCATTTGGGTCACCACACCCGGCAAGAGGTTTCCGGATACATGGGAGCGGCCTTTTTGCAGCCGAACGCCTTGCCGAACTGATCGAAATTTTGGACTGTGCCGTTCACCCGCCAATGTCCCGGGGAGTGCGGATCCGTAAGGACGTTGTTCCGCGCCGCTTGCTCGCGTATGTTCTCGCAAGACAGCTGGCCGTAGGCCAGGAAGAACCGCTGGGCGGGTGAATAGCCATCGATTTCGGGCGCCGGAGCTGCCCCGGCCAAAGTATCCATCAGCGCCATGTAGGCAATGCGCAGGCCGCCATTGTCGGCGGTGTTCTCACCCAGGGTGAGTTGCCCGTTCAGCTTGACTCCCGGGGCCGCCTCGAAGTTGCCATACTCTTTCACCTCGCAGTCGGTTCGATCGCTGAAAGCCTTACGGTCGTCTGCAGTCTGCCACTCAACCTGGTTGCCATGGCCATCGAATTTGCTGCCCTGGTCGTCGAAGCCGTGCGTCATTTCATGGCCGATCACGCTCCCGCTGCCGCCAAAGTTCACCGCCTCGTCCTTGGAGAAGTCGTAGAAGGGGGGTTGCAGGATGCCGGCGGGAAAATTGATGTCGTTATTGCTTTGCGAGTAGTAGGCATTCACAGTCGGCGGCGTCATGTGCCATTCCGTTTCATCCACTGGTTTGCCCAGCTTGGCCAGGTTGCGCCGATCCTCGAAAATATCCGCCCGGGCCACGTTCCCCAGCAGATCGTCGCGCTTTGTCTCCAGCGTAGAGTAGTCACGCCAGTGCTCCGGATAACCGATCTTGTTACGAATCAGCGCCAGCTTTTCGAGCGCCTTCTTTTTGGTTTCGTCCGACATCCAGGGCACCTGGTCGATATCCTGGCGCAGCGCGGCTTCGAGCGCGGTCACCAGTTTGGTCATGTTCTCTTTCTTCTCCGGGCTGAAATACTTTTTCACCCAGTCCTGCCCCACGGCTTCCCCCAGGGCATTGTCGGTGGCCAGCGTGCAGCGCTTCCACCTCGGCGCCATTTCCTGCTGACCCTGCAATTCGCTGTTGTAAAACTTGAAATTCTCTTCAGCAAACGGGTCTGACAACCAACGCGCCGCACCATGCAGTGCCCGCCAGCGAAGATAGCTCTTCCATGCCTTCAGGCTCTGGGCGCCGATCTGCGCGTTCATGGTGCTGAAGAATTGCGGATATACCACATCCAGGCTCTCGAAGGCGCCCATGTTGATTCCTTGGAGATAAGACGGCCAGTCGAAGTTCGGGGTTAGCGTCTCCAACTCCGCCAACGTTATCAAGTGGTAGCGTTTGGCCGGGTCTCTAAGGTCTGTGCGGCTCAGGGAGCCTTGCGCCAGCGCCGTTTCAATGGCCATGACAGCCTGTGCCTCGCTGGCGGCGTTCTCAGGAGTGTCGCCGGCCAGTTGGAACATCCTGGTCATGTGGGCTACGTAGTCGTCGCGAATCTTCTTCTGCCGCGGAGTATCGCGCAGATAGTAATCGAGATCGGGCAAGCCGAGACCGGCCTGCCCGGCTTGCGCGATTTGCCGGCTGGAGTCTTTTTGGTCCTGGCCCACGCCGAAGTTGAAGACTCCGCTGACGCCGTCTCTGATTTCGAGTGTAGCTAGCAAAGCAGCCAGTTGCTTCTTGTCGCTCAGTGCATCGATGGTGTTCAGGGCAGGCTGCAGTGCCGTTACACCCTTCTCGTTGGCCAGTTGGGTGTTCATGCAGGCAGCGTAGAAGTCGCCATATTTTTGTTGCAATGGCGTACGCTTTGGATCCGCAACTGAGGCTGCCTCCAACTCCTTGTACAACAGCCAGGCGTTTCTCTCCCGCAGTTGAATGAACTCGCTCCACCTCACCTGGTCGGGCGGGATGGGGTTATTTTTCTGCCAGTTCCCGCAGGCGTATTGATAGAAATCATTGCAGGGATCGGCGGTCTTATCGATGGAGGTCACGTCAAAGCTCTGTGGGGCCTTGGGCTCGACTGGGGCTACATTGCTCTGTGCCTGAACGAGCCAGCTATACATGAAGAGAGCGCTGACGGTGAAAACTACCTTCATACTTCTCAGAAAACTTTAACGTGGAAGGTGAGGTACTTCTTGGGGTTCTCGCGGATGGCTGCCACCAGCCCTCGTGTCTCGGTCAGAGACTGGTCGAGATTGTTGTAGAGAGAGGGATTACGCACCAGTTGGCCGACGGTTCCTTCGCCGCTGTCCACCCGGTTCAGCACCGAATCCAGCTTGTCGACGGTGTCTCTGAGCTTAGCAGCGAATTGTGGGTCTTTGGCGATCATGCCCAGGCCGCCCTTGCCGGCGTTGATGTCGGCAAGAAGCTGGTCGGCGTTCTTCACAGACGAGTTCAGATT
>Ga0210391_10002375_pt1 | contig 16390 bp, 17 predicted proteins | sample IncBWC12OmetaG_FD_160573 | JGI IMG/M metagenome (GOLD analysis project Ga0210391, IMG submission 160573) | Forest soil microbial communities from Barre Woods Harvard Forest LTER site, Petersham, Massachusetts, United States - Inc-BW-C-12-O ... | reverse complement strand
CCGCACGTGGTGTCGTGAGAGATGTTGTAGCCGGCGTCGGTCGGAGAGGAAAAACCGCAGTTCCCACCGGATTCGCCGGCCAGAACGTTGCCCTTCAGCGTCGCGCCGCCGGCGTTGGATGCCGCCGCCGCCCAAGCCGCCGGTGGCGCTGTTGCCGGAGAAGGTGCTGTTGGTGACCGTCAGCATGGTATCGCTGTAGATACCGCCCCCCTCGCCGCCGCCGGTGGAGTTGTTGGAGAAGGTGCTGTTGGTGACCGTCATGCCGCCGTCATTGGAGATGCCGCCGCCCAAGCCGTTGGGAGTTACATTGCCGGCGAAGGTGGTGTTGGTGACCGTCAGCGTTCCGCCGACCTCATTGTCGATGCCGCCGCCTAAATCGGCGAAGTTGTCAGAGAAGGTGCAGTTGGTGACCGTGAGGATGCCGGCGTTGTCGGCACCGCCGCCGTCGGTGGCGAGACCGTCATTTATGGTCAGGTTCCGCAGGTTGAGCGTAGCGCCTGAATTCACGCTGAAAATTTGATACGAGCTCACACCATACACAGTGATCGATTGCCCGCTTCCATCGATCGTCAAGCTGCCGTTCGGGGAACTGTTCGCGATTGCAGGCAGGGCACTGCCCAACGTGATCGTACCGCTGACGCTGAAATTAATGGCGGTGGCGACGGTGGGAGAGCCGTTCGCGGTTGTGATAGCCGCGCGTAGACTGCCCGCGCCGGTGTCGTTGGTGTTGGTGACGGTTATCGCGGCGCTCGCGATCCCGGTATCACCAGCAACAGAAAAGCTAGCGCAGTGGCCGCCAACGCAAAGCGTCGAGTCAAACTTGCCATCGGGTCCCCTCCCCCCGCCGAATTGGCGGTGGCGGCAAATTTCAGCTGTTAACCGACTGAGACGAGCGAGCGCGAACCTGACAGCACACGAACATTGTGTCAATGCTCAAAGGAGCGGAAGACCAAAGCGGTGGCGCGAAGGAGCGTCAGGGCTGAGTGGGCAAGCGTAAGAGTCGGTTGCAGTCGTGAAGAGGACCGGCTCGGTTGTCGATAGAGAATCGAGCCAGATGAGCTGGATACGGGCGGGAAAGCGGCGCGAAGGCCTAGATATTATCTATTTTCTGGGACGTTTCTTGGGCTGGGTAAATATCCGCTTGCGCCGACGGCCGACGCCAACGCAATCACCGTTGGCAAATAGAATATTTCCGAACAGAGCTTCGAAAGATACCTTTCCGCCGAGCAGTTCAGGCGCTTCCGCCCGGAGCCGCTCAACGAAATCCCGCTCTTGGTCCGTACGATTCAGCATCGATATCAGCCTTCAGCATCCACCCGTGATGATGATCGAGTCAAACATCTATGGCAGCGAAATTTAATGGTAGATCTCAAAAACCTAATACTTTTTCAACGCTTTAGGAGTTTTTTGGTCGGTGCACCTGGCATCTCTCGCTGGGGCCTGAGCGGCTCAAATCAATGTATATATAGTGTTACAAAAAGAACCAACCACCGCTGGCATTAATCATCCACAACGATTAAACGCCTATAAACGGCTTTTTTTCCGCGTAAGCCGAACCAATGTATGCCGACGCGCCTTCATCGTGATGTCCGATCGCGTGCATGTTTTTCGCTCGAGACTCGATCCCGACGCTCAAGGAGTTGCGCATGAATCTTGACCACGCCGACTTGGGCTACGAAAGCGTTAAATCAAATGGTGCCAAAAGCCTCAACGGGCGGCGCCGCGAGCAGGAACCGGCTCAATTGGAGGTTGAGTCGATTGGCTCGCCTGCCCATGAGTTCGTGCGCCGCCGATGGATGAAATACGAAGCCGCGCAGAGAATTGTCGGCAACAGCAAAATTCTACGCCGACTCACGGTCGGATTCTTTGCGCAGCTCGAGTTCTTGATCCTGGGCGGCCACAAGGACCCTGCGGTCCTGAAGACGATTCGACGGTGCCGTCGTCAATCGGAGTCGCTCCTCACAGGGAACGAGGCGTTCTTCCTGTACTCGGTCGCACACGCGCAAAGCAATCTCGATTGCGCAATGGCAGAAGTTGGAGTGTTCCAGGGTAGCTCCGCGCGGATTATCTGCGAGGCCAAACGCGAGCAGCCCTTGCATTTGTTCGATACCTTTTCTGGATTGCCACAGCCGGGAGCGAGGGATAGGCGCCTACTCAAGCGCGGGCAATATTCCAGCTCGCTAACAGCGGTGACCAGGTTGCTGAGCGGCTATAGTGGGGTGCATCTTCACCCGGGTGAATTTCCGGCCAGTGCTATCGGGTTGGAGGACTTGAGGTTCGGCTTCGTGCACCTCGATGTTGACCTCTACGCGAGCACTCTCGCCAGCCTGAATTTCTTTTATCCTCGCATGGTTCCAGGCGGCGTTATTCTCACACACGACTATTCGACTTTGCCCGGAGTAGCTCAGGCGTTCACAGACTTCCTGGCTGCAAAGCCTAGCACCATGATCGAATTGCCAACGACGCAAGCGATGATTGTCGTGAGAGCCTGACACGGCTATCCGAATCTCCTTCAGTCGCGAACGCGAAAGGCCTTTCGCTCGATTTGCCCTCTACTCCGGGAACAAGTACGTGAGTTGCAGTCGCGCGAACCATTGCGGTGCGCCATCCGGACGTTTCACATTGTCATATGCGCCGGCTTGTACGTTCAGAGCTTGCTCGCCTAGCTGAAATGTCCTTGCGACATCTGCGCCCAGCGGAATGCTCCACGCATTCGATGACTCCGCAGTCCAATCCAGGGTCATCTGAGGATCGCATTGGACCGACCAGCCGCTTTCGAAGTTGTAGCTGATCAGCGGTTCTATGTAAGTCTGGTTTACGCTTCCGCGACGACGACTTCCGGCGAACGACATCAGTTGATAAGTCAGGATCGCGTTGAACCACGGTCCCTGGTTGTAGGTCAGAGCGGCCGTAGGCCCGGCTGACCAGCGTCCCGTCCCCAGCTCCCTGCGGCTAGCAGTAGGGAATTGGAAGATTGGTCCTGCGCCCCAAAGCCACGTGGCCGCTTTGTCTGGCGTCAGAAAAAATGAAGTCTGCAAATCCTGGAAACCAAAAGCCGCGCCAGGACTCGGCGCGTAAGTCACATTGAAACTCGGCCTAGCTATCAGATCCCAGTCCGGACCCAAGTCTATCGGTATCAACGGCTCGATGTTTATGTTCTCGCCCGCGTTGTGGTGTGCGCCGACGTCAAACCCGGTTGTGGCCTCAACCGGCACTTTGATGAATCCTACGAACGGATTGCGTGAGTCCTTGGACAAATCCTGCAGCGCGGTCGTTGCGGCACTGGGTGTGGCTGACGGCGATTGCTGTGCTTGTGCGAGAGTTGGATGCAGGCATACAACTAGCGCGCCCACGAGCACATTAACGATCAGAACATCGAGCATTGGATACAGATCAGCCAATCTTTTCACCAAATTCTCAATGGCAAAACGCTCAATCAGGTGTTAGCGTAAGCGCCGAAGCGGTTCCGTGAGCGCGGGATCCTCGACGAGCTCTCTTTCGAGTTTTGGAGAATAACTGATGGCGCATTTCAGACAAGCCTTTGCAATTACTTTGATCTGGGCATCAGTTGTACTGTACTCGCCCCTGTCGGTTTATGCGCAAGCCGCCTCAGATACGGCGAACCCGGGACCAACGACCGATGAATTGCATCAGCTGGTAGCGCCCATCGCGCTATAAACGATCTCGGCCCTAAGATGGACGAACTCGCAAAGGCGATAGATAGCTACAATCCAGACGGGAGCTGGGAACCCGCGCAATGAGATCCGGTCCGGAAAGCGCCGGCGGTTAGAAAAATCGAAGAACGATCGCCGCAGACTAATCCAAGCAGTCCGCCGCATCCTGTACGAGCACGCGAGAATCCATTGAAACTCCGTCGCACTGTCCACGTGATCTCGACAGTGCTGCTATCGGTGCTGGCCGTGGTCGGTGTCGCATGGAGTGCGCTCGCACTGTGGTTCGACGGACCTGCTTCGCGCGCGCTCGCGGGCATGGCAGCGGGGACCGTACTTATCACCAGCTTACTCCTTGCCGCTCTCGTTCGTCCTTTCCTGAGAGGACTGGTCGCCGCGCTTTTACCGGTGGTTATCGTCGCGGCTTGGTGGTCGTCGATCCCACCGAGTAACACTCGCAACTGGGCGCCCGATGTTGCTCGGACCGCGCGCGCAACCTTTGACGGCAGTCGCGTCACGATCGAGAACGTCAGGAATTTCAAATATCGATCGGAGACCGACTACGACCAGCGATGGGAGACGCGGACTTACGACCTCGACAAGATTCGCGGCGTAGACCTGTTTCTTTCATTTTGGGGACCTACCCAAATCGCGCACACCTTCTTGAGCTGGGACTTCGACGATGGCCAACACCTCGCGATCTCGATCGAGACTCGCAAAGAGGTAGACGAATCATACTCGGCGCTTCGCGGGTTCTTTCGGCAGTATGAGCTCTACTACGTGGTCGCCGACGAGCGCGATCTCGTTGGATTGAGAACTAACTACCGCGGCGAAACGGATTACCTCTATCACATCCGCATACCTGCCGCGGACGCTCGAGCGTTGTTGGTCGGCTACCTGGAAGAAGTGAATCGTCTTGCAGATCATCCACAGTGGTACAACGCGTTGACGCAGAACTGCACGACTAGTATCCGCAGCCGGGTCCAGGACATTGGAGCCGGTGGCCGCCTTGATTGGCGTCTCCTCGTCAACGGCCACATCGATCAATTGCTCTATGAGCGTGGCCAAATCAACACCAGCCTGCCACTGGCAGAACTTCGAGCACGCAGCAACATCACCGAGCGAGCCAAAGCTGCGGGCGACTCTGCTGATTTTTCAGCTCAAATCCGAAAAGGACTGCCGTAGATCAAGATTGGGTGGCGGAGAGGGAGGGATTCGAACCCCCGGAGCCGTTAGGCTCACCTGATTTCGAGTCAGGCCGGTTAAACCAAACTCCCGAACCTCTCCGCGACAGACGAGCATCGATGTTTGCCCCCGCGCAGTCAAGCCAACCCGTGTCGCCGCGATTTTCCGATCATGCCGGAATTTGCTAGCGTCATTTAGATTTCGCGAGCGACCCGAGGAGCGCGTTTATGTCGTCGAATTCGATCGCCCATGTGATTCCGACCTCCTACGACACCACTTTCCAGCGTTACTATGCCGTCGAGGCTCCCGACCTGCGCCGTCTCTACGAGAATGCCAAGCGCGACCAGTGGAACGCGTCGAGCGACATCGATTGGACGATCGAGGTTGACCCCGCGCGCGGCATCTTCGCCGACGAGCTGATCGACGGTCACGGCACGCCCACGCTTGACCGCCTCGAGCCGCGCGAGTTCCAGCAGCTCAATACCGAATTTTCATGCTGGCGACTCTCGCAACTGCTCCACGGCGAGGAAGGCGCGATGCTCGCGTGCAGCCAACTGGTAGACATGGTGCCCGGCAACGACGCGAAGTTCTTCCAGGCGACGCAGGTGGTTGACGAAGCGCGCCACGCCGAGGTGCTGAGCCGCTACCTGCTCGAGAAATGCGACGGCAAGATTTATCCGATGACCGGCAACATCAAGACGCTCTTCGACTACATCCTCGGCCAGGGCAAATGGTTCATCAAAACCGTCGGCCTGCAATTGCTGGCCGAGACTTTCGCCGTGTCGCTGTTCCGCATGCTGATGGAGACGGCGAAGGATCCTTTGCTGCGCAATATCTGCAAACGAATCCTGGCCGACGAATCGCGGCACATGGGATTTTCGATCCTGAGCCTGCCCGACGAGATTCGCGGACTCAACGCCGGCGACTTGCACGAGCTCGAGGACTTTACCCGCGAGGCGCTGATCCTCGTGATGACGGGGCAGTTCCCGCGCGAAGCCTACGAAACCTTCGGCATGAACGTCGCCGACATTGAAGCGGTGCGTCATGCGCGCAAGGAAATCGCGCTCGGCAGCGAGTACGCGCTGTTCCGAAAACTGTTCCGCCGCGAGATGCATCAGACTGTCGTCAGCAACATGCAGAAAGTTGGGCTGCTGAACGAGCGCACCTCGGCCTTCATGCGTGAGATGGGGATCAACACCTCGCTCGCCGCGGCCGCCTGAGATGGCTACCGCATTGAGTCAAAACCGCGGCCGCATGAACGGTCACGATTGGCGCGCGCAACTGGGCGCGAAGCTGATCGCCGCGGACGAGGCTGTCTCGCATATCAAGTCGGGCGACCGCGTCTGTCTTTCGATTGCGCAGCAGACGCCATTCGAGCTCTGCCCCGCGCTCGCCGGCCGCCTGATGGAGATCGAAAACGTCGTCGTCAGTCATGGCGCCGCCGTGATGAACTGGGACCTGCCCGGTCTGGGCGAGCGCTTCCGGCTCGAGTCGATGTATCTGTCGCCGTACGACCGCGCGATTTACCATCGCGGCGCTGCGGAGTTCACACCGATCGTTTACTACCGCGCCGGCCATCTACCGCCGGCGCTCGACAACTTCAACGTGTATCTGATGACTGTGTCGCCCCCCGACGAGCACGGTTACTGCAACTTCGGCGAAGCGCAAATCATGTCCAAGCTGCTCGCGCGCAACGCTAACCTGGTGATCGCCGAAATCGACAAGAATTCGATTCGCGTCGGCGGCGACAACTCGATCCATATTTCGGAGATAAACTACTTCGTCGAGCGCACAATCGAGTTGCCGGTGATCAACCTGCCCGAGCCCGGCGAAGAGGAGGCGCGAAATATCGCGACCGTGTGCGGGATGGTTGCGAAGGAGCTAATCCCCGACCGCGCGACACTGCAAATCGGCGTCGGCTCAATGTCCGGGATGCTGTGCAAGTCGCTGCACAATCATCACGAGCTCGGGATGCAGACCGAGATCGTTCCGCTGCACACCGCGCCGCTGGTCGAGGCGGGCGTGCTGACCGGCAAGCACAAAAAACTTTTTCCGGGGTTGGTGGTTGGCGCCGGATTCGCGCCATTGACGCCGCCTGAAGAGCTGGATTTCATCGACGGCAATCCCGCGTTCGCGCTCTACGACTTCAACACCACCGACGACATCCGTCTGGTCGCGCAGGAGGAAGGGATCATCTCGGTCAACAACGCGCTGGCGGTTGATTTGACCGGGCAAACCAACGGCGAATCGATCGGGCCGCTGATGTACACCGGCACCGGCGGACAGACGGCGTTCGTCGTCGCGGCGTGCCTGGCGGGCGGCAAGACGGTGATAGTGGTACCGTCGAGCTCGATCGTCCAGGGCAAGCGCATCTCGCGCATCGTGCCGGTGCTCGACGCCGGCAGCGTCGTGACATCGCCGCGCGGCTTCGTCCATCACGTGGTGACGGAGTACGGCATCGCGACGCTCAAAGGCAAATCGATCCGCGAGCGCATCGACGAGCTGGTCGCCATCGCCCACCCCGACTTCAGAACAGAGCTGCGCTCCGAAGCTAAGCGCCTCTACAAAGTTTAGTTTTCGGGATTCGATTTCTACTCGCGGCGGAATGCGAGCATGCCGGCGAAGCCGGGTGGACGCCATCCGCCGTTTGCGCATGCGTTGCATACGACGTACTGCTTGCGAAGGCCGTCCTCGGCGCCCGCCAGCGAAACTGCGCTCTCGGTTGAGACCGGCTTGCTGCACGCGACGCAGGTCGCGACGAGCGCCTTGTTTTCCTTCGCCTTGTTACTCGGCATCGCGGCCACGCCACTTTTCTGTAGATGTCATTTACAGACGAGCATACATGGGCTAGGCCGGGAACACGATTCGCGCGTTTTCGCCGAGCAGTCTACGCTGCCGCGCCGGAGTTAGATTCGCGATTGAATTTCGAATCAGGTGTGGCGCTTCGAGGTTGGAATCAACGTGCGGAAAATCCGATCCCCATAGCACGCGATCCTCGCCCAGCAGATCCATCACCGCGCCGATGGTCCGCTCCTCCGGCTCTGCGACCACCCAGATATTTCGCCGGAAATAATCCGACGGCTTCAAGCGGGTAGGGTAGGTCCAGCCGAGCAGGCCGTACTTCTGATCCATCCTATCCATTATATAGGGCGCCCAACCGCATCCCGCCTCGACGCACAAAACTTTGAGCCGCGGAAAGCGATCGAACAAACCGTCCGCCACCATCGTCATCGCGGCCGGCACCACCTGCGCGAATCCGCCGAGCGCGAATCCGAACACGGTGCGGAACTCGCCGGGCTGGTAGAACTGCCCGATGATTCCCGGCGCGCGGTTGAAGCGCACGATCACATGCAGGCACGCGGGGATTCCCGCGTCCTCACACTCGCGCCAAATCGGATCGAAGTCAGGATGCGAAAAGCGACGCCCGCCGACATTTTCCGGCGCCAGGAAAATTCCCTTGAAGCCCAGCTTGATGCATCGCTTGAGCTCGACCAGCGCCGACTCGACATCCTGCAACGCGATATGCGCAATCGGTATTACGCGGCTGCGCACCGAGCTTGCGAAGTCGTTGATCCAGTTGTTGTAAGCGCGCGCGTACGCGGCCGCGAGTTCGTGATCCTCGACGTCCCACAGAATCCCGACGGTGGGAAACAGCACGCCCGCGTTCACGCCCCATTGGTCGAGCAGCTTGACCCGCTCCGCCGGCAGATAACTCGCGCTCGGGCATCCGTCCATGTAACCGAGCCGGCCGGGGATGAAGAGTTCCTGCCGCGGCTGATTGGCGCCACCCAATCCCGCGAGCATCCCCTTCAGGACCGGGTGGTTGTCGACCATCAGGACCTCGAGGCCGTCGCCCGGATCCTTGACGATACGAATCGCGCGCTCGCGAAACTTCGGCTCGAGGTACTTCTCCCACAGGTCCGGCGGCTCCATCACATGCGAGTCGCAGTCGATGACGATCGAATCCGTAGCGTTCATCGCCGAGAATCTAACACGCTGACCCGGCGCGAAAGAACCGCGCCGCGCTTTGAGTGCGTTTGATCGCAGGCAGCGGCTGTTTGGTATAAGGACACTGGCAGACGAGGGTTATATCACATGTCGCTCAACGTCTATGCGTTCACCTGCGGATGGCTGACGCTTCCGGCTGCACTGCTGCTCGCGCGCGAAAAGGGCAGCCTCACCGTTCCGGTGCCGGCGTATCTGATCGAGCATCCGAAGGGCAGGGCGATCTTCGACAGCGGTCTTCACGTCGATACGCAGATCGATCCGAATGGCCGCCTCGGACGTCTCGCGAAGTATCACACAGTCGGATTCAAACCCGGCGAGGAGATCGCGGCGCGCCTCGAGTCGCTCAGCGTCGCGCCGTCGAAGATCGATTTCGTCATCAATTCGCATCTGCATTTCGATCACTGCGGCGGCAACCAGCAGTTGCCCAACGCGACCCTGCTGATTCAGCGCCGCGAGTGGGAGGCCGGCCACAACGCCGACCTGATCGAAAGCGTCTTTTACGATCCGCACGACTACGACCACGGGCATCGCGTGAAAATGATCGACGGCGAGCATGACGTCTTCGGCGACGGCTCGGTGGTATGCATTCCCACTCCCGGCCACACTCCCGGACATCAATCGTTGCGCGTTCGCATCGGCGGCGACGAAGTCGTGATGACGGGCGACGCATGCTACCTGCGCCGCACGCTCGACAACTTTCACCTGCCGACCGCCATGTACGATCGCGAGCAGATGCTCGAATCGATACGCCGGTTGCGCACGCTACGGGACGGCGGCGCAATGATCATCACGGGTCACGACCCCGACCTGTGGAAGACTATCCCGCAGGCGCCCGATCGGCTTGTTGCGGTACGGCCCGGGGGTTGAATTTCGACCCCCTGACATCGTCTATTGGTCTGTGCGACCGTAAACGGTCAGATGCCAGAATGTAGCGAAATCGGTTTAATGCTGGGAGCGGCCGGCGACGGCGAACTCGAGCAGAGCGCCCTCCGCGAGGTCACCCATCATCTTAATGGATGCGCGTCGTGCACCGGCGAACTCTCCGACTACTCGACGATCGGCCGCGAACTGAAGGCGATCGCAGTCCTGCCCTCACTCGAAGGATTCACCAAATCCGTTCTCGACGTAATCGCAAAGCTGGTGGTCGTTGCCATGATGGCGATAGCGGTCCACGCGGTAGTCTTTCCGACTACCGAACAAATCGCGAAGACAGTGGCCAGCAGGCCCGCAGCTCCATCGAGTGTCACGCGACCTGTCAGGTTGGTTGACGTGCAAGTCGACTCGGCTTTCGTCGCGAGCGCGCACGACCCCGGCGCTTTCATTCATCGCTATCAGCGGACCAAGTCCGGCCGCATGATCGTGTTTCAGCTGCCGGGCGGCAAGACCCTTCACGTTCAGCCGCGAGCTATCGACGGCGGCATGATCGCGATGGAGGTGGTCCTGTTCGACGGAACGCGGCCTACGATGACGGCCAATCTCAAGCTCCAGAGCGGGGACACCTTCGCGCTGACCGGACAGCAGTCCAGCGAAGGCACGCTGCTCCTGCGGATCAGCCCGACCAGGGCGGCGAGCGCATCTACCGGTCCTAAATCTCTCTGAGTACCCGGGGTCACTTGCCGCCTGCGACCATGCCCGCCAAGGCGATCGCGAATGCGACGACGCCGATGATGCAAAGTAGGGCGACAAACTGCGCAATGCCGTGCGCCGTCGTCTGCTGACTCTGGGAGATCGGCTGATCGACGTGCGCCGAATGCGCTCCCGAATGGTATCCGCTGTGCGACGTATAGTAGATGCCGGTGCCGGGGATGCCGACCGTGCGGCGAATTCCATTGCTGCCGACCGTGACGTGGGCACCGCGCATCCCGACGGTCAGGCTCGGCCCCGATTTCGATACGTTGACCGACAGTCCCGGAAAAATCGAAACGCGCCGATAAAATCTGAAGTTCCCCATCACCCCCGCCGCCTCCTGTTATTCCCCGCCGCGACGCGCCTCAAAAAACGCGCGCATCATCTCGGCGCACTCCGCCTCCATCACGCCGCCGACGACTTCGAATCGATGGTTCAGGACGCCATCGCGGCCGATGTCGTACACTGAGCCGAGCGCACCGGCTTTGTCGTCGCGCGCGCCGTAAACGACTCGCGCGATTCGCGCGTTCAGCATCGCGCCGACGCACATCACGCAAGGCTCGAGCGTGACGTATATCGATACGCCGGTCAGCCGGTACGTTTTGAGCGTCGATGCGGCCGCGCGGACTGCAAGGATTTCCGCGTGCGCGGTAGGATCGGCGAGCCCAATCGGCCGGTTGTGTCCAACGCCAACGATTAGCCCGTCGGCGACCGCGATTGCGCCGACTGGAACTTCGCCCTCGGCCTCTGCACGACGCGCTTCGGCAATCGCCTCGGCCATGAACCGTGAATGTTCAGCAACCGCCATGTGAATAGTAGATTGACATTGGCGAAGTCCCGCACCAAGATCCGGGTGGGGATAGCGTCAGACAATGGGGATCGCGCCATGAAAAAGCTCATCGCAGTAGCGACTCTTTTGGCCTTCAGCGTTGCAGGCGCCGCGTTTGCTGGCACTCGCGTCGAGGTGAAGAACAGCGAGCAGGCGGCAGCTGAGGCTGACATGCACCGCCGCTACGATCATCCGAAGACCCAGGTCGTGCCCAACGACCAGCTCCAGGTCGTCGTCACGCGCGACGTGATTATGCATTCGTGCTGCATGCCGCCGAGCCTGCTCGTCTCGGGCAAGATCACCAACATCAGCGACCGGCCGATCGACTACGTGCTTCTGCACTTCGCGTTCGAGGACAAGAACGGCAAAGTCCTCCACGGCGAGAGCCTCTACAACCATCAAGCGGCGAGCCTGGCTGACGACGAGAACATTCAGAAAATTCTGAACGAGAAGCCGCATTTCAAACCGATCCTGCCGGGTCAGACCGACACGTTCGGATTTTCGGTTTCGTGCACCGAGCTGCCGGTGTTCTCGAAGGTCGAACTGTTTTCGAACGACATCAAACAGTAGCGCGGCGCGCGCGCGGGTCGCGTGATGCCTGATATCGGCGCAATCGAACCGGCGGCGCTCAAGGCTCGTCTCGATCGAGGCGAGCGCGTCTTCATCCTTGACGTGCGCGAACCTTTCGAAATTTCGCTTGCCCCTTTTCCCGGTGCGAGCCACATTCCGATGGGTGATATTCCATCGCGCCTGGCCGAGCTCGATCCCGATCGCGAGACTATCGTTGTTTGCCATCACGGCGTCCGCAGCGCGCAGGTCGCGATGTACCTGGCGCGCATGGGCTTCGAGCATGTGCTCAATCTGTCGGGTGGAATCGATGCGTGGTCCGACGCCGATCCGACAACCCCGCGCTACTAACCGGATGCCCAACGCGCAATAATGTCCGCGATGACTTACCTCGCCGCAGCGATCCAGATGAACGCCGGTGCCGACAAGGCGGCGAACCTGGAGCGCGCCGAACGGCTGGTCCGCGTGGGCGCCGCGCGCGGTGCAAATCTCGTCGCGCTGCCAGAGGTTTTCAATTGGCGCGGCAAGCGTAACGAGCAGGCAGCCGCGGCCGAAACGCTCGACGGCCAATCGCTGATGCTGATATCGCGGTTGGCGCGCGAGCTGCGAATTCACATCGTCGCCGGATCGATCACCGAACAAATCGAGGGCGAGTCGCGATGCTACAACACGTCGGCGCTGTTTGGGCCCGACGGCGGACGTATCGCCGCCTATCGCAAGATTCATCTGTTCGACGTCGATCTTCCCGGCCGCGTCACGGTGCGCGAGTCCGATGCCAAACTCGCCGGCGCCGATGTCGTCACCGGCGCGACTTCGCTCGGCACGATCGGACTCAGCATCTGCTATGACCTTCGCTTCCCGGAACTCTATCGCCGCCTCACTTTTGCCGGCGCACAAATTATCGCAATCCCGAGCGCGTTCACCTTCCCCACCGGCGAGGCGCATTGGGAGCCGTTGCTCCGCGCGCGCGCAATCGAGAACCAGGCGTATGTGATCGCACCTGCCCAATTCGGCCCCAACGTCTACGGCTACAGCGACTACGGCAATTCGATGATCGTCGATCCATGGGGACGCGTGATTGCGCGCGCCGCAGATCAGGAAGGCGTCGTGGTCGCGCCGATCGATCTTGAGTACCAGGAGCGCATGCGCCGCGAGCTGCCCGCATTGAAACACGCACGCCTGCAAGGCAATCGCGAATGAAACTCTACGTCGGGGTTGGTAGCATGAAAAAGTTGGGACTCCTGGCTGTAACGCTGGCGCTTACATTCAACGCGCCCGCGTTCGCGCACGATATGGCTGCGATGGGCGATATGGACGGCGACACGGCGCCCAACGCGATGGGCGGGCAGATGGGGATGGGCGCGCACATGGTGATGACGCCGTCGCGTCCGCAAACGCCGCAGGACCTTGAGCGCGCGCGCGACGTGATGGCCGAGCTTCGCACGGCGCTCGCCAAGTATCACGATTCGCGCGTCCCGTTGTCGGAGGGTTACCAGATTTTTCTGCCGACGGTCCCGCAGACCGTTTACCATTTCACCGACTACGCCGCCTCCCAGCAGGAGTACATGGGCCATTTCGATCCCGCCCATCCCGGCTCCATCCTGTACGTCAAAAATGCGAGCGGCGACTACGTCCTCGTCGGCGCGATGTATAGCGCGCCCGCCGACTACACCTACGATCAGCTCGACGCGATCATTCCGCTGAGCGTCGCGCACTGGCACGCGCACACCAACATCTGCCTGCCCAACGGCATCACGCTCAACGACGTTATGCGCGGCGATGTCGGCGCATCGCATCTCGACATGCCCGGCATGATCCCGGCATCGTCGAGCACGTACGCCCCCGCTATCAACCAACGCCTCGGCTTCATGGCCGACGGACGCTTCGGCTTCACCGGAAAAATCGCCGACCCCACCGAATGCGAAGCGGCAGGCGGCCACTTCCTCAAACAGGCGTTCGGCTGGATGGTCCACGTATACCCGTTCAACGGCGACGACCTGAAAGTGGCCTACGGCATGAGCGTCCCGCCGCCGCCCGCGAACTGACGACAGATCTCAAAATTGGCGGCACTTTTTCCCGTCCAGCAAAAACGGCTTGACGCCGCACACCCGCGCGGGTTAAGCAGGCTTCGCGTGAAAGCCCTTTCGCGGCTCAAGTGACACCCCGCTCAATCGCGGCTAGTATCTTTTACGCTCGAACGCGCGCGCTTGAAGGATTTTTACAATGGCTGATGGACCGCTGATTGGTTTTCGCATTCTTGATTTGACCGCTGTCATCTCGGGGCCGTTCTGCACGCAATTGCTCGGCGACCTCGGCGCTGACGTAATCAAAATCGAACCGCCCGAGGGCGACTCGATGCGCCGTAACGTCGGCCCGCAGCGCGGCGGTCTCACCGCGGCGTTTCTGAACTTCAACCGCAACAAGCGCAGCATCGTCATCGACATCAAGAAGGAACACGGCCGCGATCTCGTGCGCCGCCTGGCAGTGAAGGCCGACGCGCTGGTCGAGAACAATCGTCCCGGCGTCGCCGATCGCCTCGGAATCGGATACGCCGACATTCGCCGCGCCAATCCCAAGGTCGTTTATTGCTCGATTTGCGGCTTCCCCCCGAAGGGCCGCCTCGCGAATTTTCCCGCCTACGATCCCGTCATCCAGGGCTACTCGGGCATGGCTTACATTCAAGGGCTCAAAGCCGGCCAGCCGACCGCCGTCAAGATGGCGCTAGCCGACAAAGTCAGCGGCATGACCGCGGCGCTGTCGGTTGTCAGCGCATTGCATGCGGCGCGCGCCCGCGGCGTCGGCCAGTACATCAAGGTCCCGATGCTCGAAGCGATGATGGCGTTCACGGCCAACGATTCGATCTACGGCTACACGCTGCTGCCCGAAGACGAGTTCAAGCACCTCGCGCCCAAGAGCACGACGCTCGATCCTTTTAAGACGAAGGATGGATGGCTCACGATCGCGCCGTTTACCGACGCGCAGTCCAAGCGCTTGGCCGAGGCAGTCGGTCATGCTGAATGGTGGCCGGAGACGTCGGACCGCGAGCAGCGCGCCGAGCGCGGCCGCAATCTGATGCGCGGTCTGGCCAAGCTTTTCCCCGAAAAGAATACGGCCGAATGGCTGCCGGTGCTCGAGGAGGCCGACATTCCATGCGGCCCGGTGCACAATTACGAAACGCTGCTGACGGATCCTGAAATCGTTGAAAACGAAAGCTTCCAGGTTTACGACCATCCGACCGCCGGTCGCGTCCGCACGGTGAACCCGGGTGCGCGATTCTCCGAAACGCCGGCGAAGATGTGGCGCGTCCCGCCGAAGTTGGGCGAGCACACCGACGAAATCCTGCGCGAAGCCGGAATCGAACGCAGCCAGGTAGAAGAACTACGCGCCGCGAAAGTAATCGTTTGAATTTAGGGGAAAGGAAGTAGGGGAGGGCCCTACTCGAACATCTGCGGCTCGCGCGATCTCAACCACACCAGCCCGCGATACATATAATGTACGAATGACGCCGCCGTCACTGCGACCGTCAATAGCAGCAGCGCGTTGAACCCCCCCGGCCGGTAGTTTCCCACCCGCGCTAGCACGGCGATCACGCATGCGAGCTGCATGAACGTGCTCAGCTTTCCGAGATAGCTCGGCCGCACGGGCACCCGCTCGCCGGTGAAGAACGAAATCATCAGGTAGCCGACGACGATCACGATATCGCGGATCAGCACCACGCTGAGCAGGTAGCCGGGCAGGTCGCCGTCGATCGTCAGCACGACGAAGGCCGACACGAGCATCAGCTTGTCCGCGAACGGATCGAGAAATGCGCCCAACTCCGTACGCGAGTCGAACCATCGCGCCACCGCGCCGTCGAGCCCGTCGGTCACCGCCGCCGCCGCAAAAACGTAGAGCGCCGCTTCGTAGCGCTGGCGCGTGAGGAACGTCAGGAACAGCGGAATCGATGCGAGCCGGCACAGGGTCAGGAAGTTCGGCACATTCAGCAGTTTGCCGTACGATACCGCCGGCAGCGCGCTCTGCCGCGCGCGGATGCTGCTATGTGAAGGCGCTGCCATCGTCAATCACTTTCAAATCCAGCTCAGATTGCGGCGTCCGCAGCCTTGCGCAGACGCCCCGCGACCGATGCGCTAACTCGCGCCCGCATCGAAACCACGCCGTCGCGGTACTCCTCGCTTAGCACTTCTCCGTCCCGTCGCGCCATTGCCACGAGGTCGCCGCGCCGGGCAGGCAAAGTGACCGATATTTCTTCGCGGGAGCCGCCGAGATGGCTTTCGATCGCGCCGAGCAAATCGTCGAGGCCGGCCTTCTTCAGCGCCGAGATCGAAACGGCGTCATGCGCTCCATTTCGATTCGCTCCATGCTCGGCCAGGTCAGCCTTGTTCATGACGACGATTCGCGGCGACGCGCCCGCGCCGATTTCCTGCAACACGTCGTCGACGATCGTCATGCGCTCAGCCGCCAGCGGCGAGCTCGCATCGACGACATGCAGCAGCATCGTGGCAGT
>Ga0210391_10002373_pt1 | contig 16396 bp, 10 predicted proteins | sample IncBWC12OmetaG_FD_160573 | JGI IMG/M metagenome (GOLD analysis project Ga0210391, IMG submission 160573) | Forest soil microbial communities from Barre Woods Harvard Forest LTER site, Petersham, Massachusetts, United States - Inc-BW-C-12-O ... | reverse complement strand
ACCGAGCTGGCCCGCGGGCAGTCCGGTCGGGACGAGATGAAACCGGCCCACGTCTTCGCGCCCGCGGTACGTCACCCGAAAGTGCAGGCCGACATCCCGGAGTACGCTGGCGACGACGAGGCTCAGCGCGTTCGCTGACGCCTGCTCGCCGTCCACGGTGAGGACACACGGGACCGGGGCCAGAATGCGTCGCGCGTACGCATCACCCACGAACGACCCGAAGAACACGCGCGCGGCGACGGCAGCAGCAGGGCCGAGACCCTTCGCAGGCGAAGCGTCGTACACCTCGAAGAAATGGGCCACGAGGCCGGTGCCGAAGATGAATCCGAGGCGATCCCCGCCGGCGTCGTCTTCGATGCGAAGCGTCGGCCACGTGGCCTCGCGGGTCCGCCCGGCGGCGATCGCCGGCAGGATGCGTTCGGCGACGTGCCAGCCGCGGACGCCGATGTTCTTCGCGATGGTTCCGACGGTGCCGGCCGGCGCGAGGGCAACCCGGGGCATGCGCTCCGGCGGGAACGAGCGCGCGAGCGCGCTCAGACCTGCGGTGCAAGACCCGTCGCCCCCGGCGAGGACGACGACCTCGACGCCGCGGCTCGCCATCGCCGCCGCCGCGCGGTCCAACTCTTCGAGGCTACGCGTTGCATGCACGAGTGCGCCGGCGTCGGCTGCGGCGCGGGTGAGCCGCGCGGCGAGGGGGCTCGGGCCCCGAAGACCGCGCGCGTTGAGATTGAGGATGACCTCGACTCGCCCGTGCACGCGCTCGCGTACCATCGAAGCCGGCCCGGGGTCACGCGATTCTCTCGCTGACTGCGGTACGATGCGTTCCGTGCTTCCCCGACTGTGGCGTGGCCTGGCGTTGCGTTTGGTCCCTGCGATCCCCCGGCTCGCCGCGGGCCTCGTCTGCGCCGCGACGGCGGCGTGTGCGGCTTCTCCGGCGCTCCGCGCCGCGAACGACGGTGACTATCGCGCGTTGAGGCAGGCGCTCGCCGAGCGGCAGCGCGCCGGCAACCTGCCCCTCGGCGAAGCGGCGTCGATTGCGCAAGCCGTGGCTGGACACGAGATCCGCACGGCGGCGCCCGCCGATGCCGCCGATCGCGTCCAGGACGCCGCGGCTTGCGCGCGCGAGCTCGACGCCGCGCTCGCCGAGCGGATGCGCATCCACGACGCGGCGGGTGCCGATGCGGCGCTTGCGCGCATCGAAGGGAGTGGCCTCGATCCCGCCTCGGCGCGATCCTATGCCGCCGACGGTGACCCCTCGTGGCGAGCGGTGGGGACGCGAGGGTTCGTGCGGCCCGAGGACGATCCGGCGCGCATGCGGGCGCTCGTCGATCCGGAGCCGCTCGTGCGCCGAGCGGCGGCGCGGGCATCGCGCGACGCGGCGTCGGCGCAAGACTTCGTGGCCCTTGCAGAGGCGGCTCGGAAGGACCCGGATCCGCTCGTGAGGACCTATGCGGTGCGGGCCATCGCGGTCCTTCCCCCTCTTCCGGCGCCGTCGTCCGCCGACACGGCCGCGAATGTCTTGCGCGACTTGTGGACCGCGGGCGACGAGGGGCTCCGCGAAGACATCGCCATCGCGTGGTCGAGCCCCACGCTGTGGATCACGGGAGGGCGCGAGGCGCTGCTCGATCGGGTGGCCTCCGAGAAGGGGCTCGGAGCGATCGAAGCCGCCGGCGCGATTCTTCGCCGCCACGCCGAGGACGCGGGCGTGGCGTCGCTCGCGCGGGCCGAACTCGCGCGCGCCATGGCGTCGGGGTCGCCTATCGCTCGCCTCGCGGCCATCGCCGAGACGCCGGTCGATCGGCCCGAGCTTCTGGCAGCGCTGAAGGACGCGGGCGCGGAGGACGACGAGCGGATTCGGGTGGCCGCGCTCGCGAGGCTCGCGCTCACGGGCGATGCGCCCGCCAAGGGCGCCCTGGAAGGCATCGGGGCCGTCCGCGCGCCGTCTTCGCGGGTCGCGTCGCAGGCCCGGTTCGCGTTGGCTGCGGCGGGCGATCGACGCGTGCAGGCGTGGATCGAGCAAGATCTGTCCGCGCCGTCACCCGAGGACCGCGCCGGCGCTGCTTCCGCGCTCGCTGCGCTCGGCGTGGCGTCGCGCGCCGCACCTCTCTTGGCCGATGGCGATGCCCGCGTTCGGGTGCGTGCGGCCTGCACGATTCTCGCGGCCTCCCGGGTCCGCTGAGGGCGGCTAAAGGCGAATCTTTTTCCAGGTACCGCCGGCGAATTTGACGCTCATGACGACGGCGGCGAGGCACGAGTAGACGAACGCCGACATCCATACGCCGTTGAGCGAAAGGTGCAGCACGATGCCGAGCACGTAGGCGCCGGGAACGAGGCATGCGAAGACCATCAGGAATTGCGCGAAGGCGACGAACTTCGTGTCGCCCGCGCCGAAGAGGCCTTCGCTCAGGATCATCGCGACGGCCACCACCGGCGTGACGATTCCCATGATGCGCATCGGGAACATCGCGGCGCTGCGGACCGCCTCGGAGCTCGTGATGAAGTCGACGATCGGCCCCGTGAAGAGGACTCCCTCGCAAAGGCCGATCACTCCGAAGACGACGAGGCCGAGCCGCACGCTCGCCCAACCCCACTTCTGGGCTTCTTCGGGTTCCTTGCGGCCGAGAGCCTGGCCGATGAGCGTGGCGGTCGCCGTGCCGAAGGCCATGCATGCCGTGAACGTGAGCTTGATCGTTTCCGTGATGTCCGTGTTGGCGGCGCCGTTGACCGCTTCGGCGGCCCCGCATTGCCCGGGCGACGCCCCCGCGCTGAGCGTCTGCGCGTCCAGAAGGCCGACGGTGCGGGCGAAGAGCCCGAATCCGACCATCATCGTGACCGTCGCCGCAGCCGCGGGGATCGACAAGCGCAAGATCGACCACGTCAGCCCTTTCGACAGATTGTCGAAGCGCACGGGGTCGTATTCGAGCCGCGTGAGGGCCGCGTAGCCCATCATGATGAGGAGGCCGATCCACGTCGCGATGAAGGCCGCGCATCCGGCGCCGGGAGCGCCCATGGCGGGCATGCCGAGACGGCCGAAGATCAGCGCCCAGCAAAGAATCACGTTGGCGACGTTCATCACGATCGCCGCGACGAGGTGGACGTGGGTTTTTCCAATGCCGTCGAAGAACGACTTGATGGCCATCGTCGCCGCCATCGAGATGATGCCGAGAAGGCGCCAGCGCGTGTACGACAGGGCGACCGCCTGGACGTCCGGCACGCGGATCATCAACCGCACGAGCACGGGCAGCAGGAGCAGACCCAGCGCCGAGAACGCGGTCCCCGCGACCGCACAGAAGAACACCGAATTGGCCAGCACGGCACCTGCGGCGCGCCGCTGCCCTTCCGCATAGCGGCGCGCGACGAGCGCCTGCGTACCGACGCTGACGGCGCAGAGGCTACCGCCGAAGAGCCATACGAGAATGAGGGACGGGAGGAGCGCGGCCTGTCCGTTCGATGACGCTGGACACGGCAAACGCGAAAAATAGATGACATCGACCTCGTTGACGACGCTCTGGGAGAGCATGGCGAACACGGTCGGCAGTGCGAGGCGAAGGATCGCCCCGTATCGATCCCAGGCGTTCAGATTCGGCGAATAGACACGTAGTCCGTCGCTGTACGAATCCGTTCGGCCTGCCCCGTGGCCGACGTGCGCGGCCGCACCGGCACCCGCTTGCTCGAGCTCTCCCACTCGGAATGCCATATTACTCCGAGTCTCGCTCCGCCCCGTCGGGGCCCCGCTCGACATGCTCGTTTTCCAGCTTTAGCACGGATTGCATCTCCTCGTCGGTGGGCTGCATCGCGCGGGGGCGTACGCATAGATCGCGACACGTCATGCGTCCACCGGTGTCCACCATGCGCATCATGCGCACCATGCGCTGACGCGGGTTGCGTGTACCTTGCCCGGAGTCGGCGTGTACGCGGCCGCGAGCTGCCTCTACATGCAACTCGTATCCGGAATGCGTTCCGGAATGCTGACCGATGGGTAACGGTTCAGCGTAACGAGGTCAGCGAGCCGCGGTCGTGGGGCGCACGTGGGAGGCCGTGGAGTGCGAGTCGCCATGGTGCGCCGTTCCGCGGTCGCCGGCGCCGGTCGTGCTGCTCGAGCCGGTCGTCGATCGCGCGGCGGCCTTCGCACCGTCGCGATCCGCGTTGCGGTCGGTCGTTCGATCCGCGTTGCGATCGGTCGCGCGGTCGGCCGGTCGCTCGCTCCGTTCGGATCCCTTCAGCTCGTAACCGCCGGAGCCGCCGCGGAAAAGGACCACGTCGTCATCGTGCGTCGCGATCGGATCCGCGTCCGTCACCGGCGTCGCTACCCCCATCGCACCGGCGCGCGCATGTTCGGCCGGCTCGCCGTGTTGGGTGTGCTCCCAATGCGCCGCTCCCCACGCCGCGCCCAACATCGCGGCACCCGAGAGGGCCGCCGTGACGAGGCCGCGCATCCGCTCGTTCGTGCGCTTCGGCGCCGCGAGGACGTCTTCGAGCGCCGCCTGCATCGCCCCCGCCGTCGCGAATCGATCGGCAGGGCCCTTCGCCATCGCGCGGACAACGATGCCTTCGAGCGCGCGCGGAATCCCGCGGCTCGCCGGGCACGCGCGCGGCGGCGTCGGCGTCTCCCGGAGTTGCTTGCCCATCACGACGACGCACGAAGGTCCGTCGAAGGCGCGCGTTCCGGTGACCATCTCGTAGAGGACGCAACCGAGCGCGTAGACGTCGGTGCGCGCGTCGACCTGTTCGCCCGCTACTTGCTCCGGAGCCATGTATTCCGGCGTCCCGAGCACGGCGAACCCCGAGAGCGCGCGCTCGCCCTCCGTCTTGGGCCGAGCACGGCCCGCGTCGCCCGCCGTGAGCACGGCGGCGATGCCGAAATCGAGGAGCTTCACGGCGGGCGTCTCGCTCGCCCGCTCGGGTCCTTCGTCGAGCATCAAGTTGTGCGGCTTGAGGTCGCGGTGGACGACGCCGCTCGCGTGCGCGACGGCGAGGGCTTTCGCCGTTTCGATGGCGACGTGCACGGCCACGCGCCAGGGCAGAGGGCCGCGCGACAGGCGGACATCGAGCGTTTCGCCCGTGCAGAGCTCCATCGCGAAATAGGCGCGCCCGTCGAGCGACTTGCCGAAGTCGAAGAGCTCGACGAGGTTCGGGTGCGACAGCGACGCGACCGCGCGGGCCTCGCGCCGGAACCGCTCGAGCGCGCTCTGCGATCCGGCGTGCAAGGCGCTCAGGACTTTGATCGCGACTTTGCGTCCGAGCTCGACGTGCTCCGCCTCGTACACGACGCCGCTCTCGCCCTCGCCGATCTTGCGGCCGAGCCGGTACGGCGTGCCCGGCAAATGGGCCGGGTCGATCGGCGTCATGCGCACGGCGATGGCTTCACTCACGGGCCCCGCTGCCGGCGTCGCCTGCGCCCGCGACGCGGCGTGCAGCACGTCGCGCGCCTCTTTCAGCAGGCGCACGAATTCGCCACGCGACCGCGCCGGCTCCTGCGGCCACAGCTTTCGCAGCGCCGACGCAATCCGCGCGCGGACGCCGCGTTCGCCGGGCTCCACGCCGGGGGCACGCGATAGCAGCTTGGCCAGATCGGTGGCAGCGGTCGCGGCGCGGCTGTAGCGCTGATCCGGATCGTTATGCGTCAGGTCCGCGATGATCTGATCGAGCTCCGGCGGCGCGCTGCACTGGCGCGCGAGCGGCGGCACGAGAAGGCGACCCTCGGCCGCGTCGTCCAGATGTTTCTGCGGATCGGTCGTCAAGAAGCGGCGGCCCGCGCACAGCTCCCAGAGCAGAATGCCGAGCGCGTAGAGGTCGATCCGGGCGTCGCCCACTTGCTGGCGCGCGACTTCGGGGGCGACGTAGCCCGGCTTCGCGAACACGACGCCCGCGACGGTGTGGCAGCGCCGGTTCTGTCCGCGCGCCGTGCCGAAGTCGATGAGCTTCACCTCGCCCGCGTAGCCGATCATGACGTTCTGCGGCGAGAGGTCCCGGTGCACGATGCCGAGCGGAGTGCCGTCGGCCCCCGAGCGCTCGTGCACGTGCGAGAGCGCCTGCGCGATCTCGAGCGCGATCGCCACCGCGTTCGGCCACGTGAGGGGCAAGCCCGTTTGCACCGCTCGCTGGCGCACGTCGCTCAGCGAACGCCCTTCGACGTACTCGACCACCGTGTAGGGCTCGCCGTTCTCGTCGGTCGACGCTTCGAGCACCTGCGCGACGCCCGGGTGCTGGAGCTGTGCTTGCACACGCGCTTCATCGAGAAACCGTGCGAGAAACGACCCATCGTGCACGTGGTCGCGGCGCACCGTCTTGACGATGCAAGGCCGCTCGGCCCCTTCGATGCCCGTGCTCGCCGCGAGGTAGACGTCACCCATGCCGCCGCGCGCCACGAGCTTGAGGAGCGTCCGGTGCCCCAGGATGCGAGGCAGCGTCAGCGTCGGCGCGGACGAGAATCCCTTGGCCGATTCGCCCATGTCGCGGGCAAGCTAAGGAGGGACGCCCCGACCGGCCAAGTTTTCGCCGGACTCACTCGAGCAGCGCCGCCTTGAGGTAAGGGATCCACGTGTGGGTGGCGCGATCGAGCGCCTTGAAGCTGCCGCCATCGTCCCAGTACGCCCAGCTGAAGCCCCGCTGCTCCGCCGCCGTGCGGACCATGCGCGTCCAGCGGGCGCGCGAATCGGCGTCCGCGACGTCGTCCGCGCCGAACTCCCCGAGGTACACGGGCAGGTGGTGCCGATCGGCCCACACTTTGGCCATCTCGAGCTCCTCGGCGATCGTGCGAGGGCCCGAGGGATTCGTCTCCGCGCTGGCCTCGTCGTACCGCTGAAACCAGTGGTTCACCCACTGGACCGAAGCGGCTCCCGGCACGGGAGTGAGCGGCGTCGGCGGCGGGCCCGGAAAGACGACGCCCCGCGTCTGGTACTCGGGACCCATGAAGGGCGCGCCCTGGTGCGTGAAGAGGATCGGCTGGTACATGTGGAAGCTGCCGACGACGTTCGGATCCCCATCGGGGACGACGAGCGTGTCGCGCAAATTCTTGGCCGACGCCCAGAAGACGCCCTCCATCACGACGGCGCGCGTCGGGTTGCTCGCGCGCACGATGCGCATCGCGTCGGCGGCGATCGCGTTCCACTTGTCGGCGACGAGCGCGCCGTTCGGTTCGTTGAGGAGCTCGAAGTACACGCTGTCCGGCTGGGTGCGGTAACGCTCCGCGACCTGCTTCCAGATCCCCAGGAACCGATCGCGGTTCTCGTCGGGGTTCGTCATGAGCTCCATGTAATGGTGGAAGTCCACGATCACCGCGAGACCGTTCGCGAGCGCTTGCTGGATCGCCCAGTCGACCCGCGCGAAAAACGTCGCGTCCACGGTGTAAGGCGCCGCCGCCGCGGCGTGCGCGTTGAATCGCACGGGCACGCGCACATGATCGAAGCCGGCGCGTTTGACGGCCACGAAGTCTTCCGCCTGGAGCACGACGCCCCACTCGCCTTCGGTCGGCGCTTCGAGGGCATCCCCGAGGTTCATTCCGCGGCCGAGCGGGGGTCGCGTGCTCGCGGAGGGCGCCGGCGAGGCGGCGCTCGCTCCCGCGGCTTCGGAGGGTGCGGGCGTGCGGACCGCCGGGGAAGCGCTGCCGCCGCATGCGGAGCCGGCGATGGCGACGGCGAACGAGGGGAGAACGAAGCGGACGAAACGCGACCGAGCGATCATGCGGCGAAGGTAGGGCGTGGCCGTCGACGGCGTCTTCGCATTTTCTGCCATTCGGCTCGCAGAAGTGCCGTCCCGCGCCGTCGCCGCCGGGCTGCCGATCACCAGCCCGTGCGCGCGCGAATCTCGTCGACCAGGGCCGTTGCCATCGTCCGGTGCGTAGCCGCGCTCGGGTGAAAGTCGCAGCCGAATCCTTCGTTCGGTCGCGGCAGGTCGAATTCGAAAGTGGAGATGCGCGCATCGCCCGCCGCGGTGCGATCGGCAACCAGCTTTTGCAGCACCGCGCGGACGGCCGTTCGGTGCATGTGCCCGGGCGCGTCGAGAATCATCGGGCTCAGCGCGCAGATCACGTGGGCATGCGGGTAGTGCCCGCGGAGTTGCTCGAGGAAAGCGGCGTACGCGCGCGCGAACGGCGCGCCCGGATCGCCGCGGGAGAAATCGTTCGTGCCGAGGTTGATGACGACGACGTCGGGCTCGGGCGTGTCGAACGTCCACGCCGCGGGCTCCTTCGCCAGGGTGCGCTCGAAGAGCACCGGCATCTGATCCGCGGTGTTGCCGTCGAAGCTCCGGACCATGCCGATCCCGGAGTACGCAATGGCACGAACCTCGGCGCCGAGCGCGCGCCCGGTGAGGCCGCCGTAGGCGACCGTCTCGTCTTCCGTCGCGGGCGTGAAGGAGCAGCCGGCGTTCGCGCCGAGGTTGCCGTACCCGCACGTGATCGAATCGCCGACCAGCTCGATCCGCCGCCGGAAGGGATCCGGCGTGGGCACGAGCGCGCCTCCCACCGGGGATAGCCTCAGGAGCTGCACCGCACCCACCATGGCCTCGGTCCGCTTGGTGAGCTCCAGCGTATGCCGCCCCTGGGGCAGGCCTTCGGCGAGCACATAGTCCTCTTTCGAACCGACCGTGGCCAGCGTCGTCGGCGGTCCTCGGTCGATCGTCACGGCGAAGTAGTTCGTCCCCTCGTCCTTGATCTTCGCGACGATGCCCGTTCCTTCGAATGTCGCGATGATCGCGCTTCCCGGCCACGAGAAGCGCGCGCCGCCCGTGGCGTTCGCGTCACGACGGTCGAATCGGCCGATATAATGAACGAGCGAGAGCGTGGGCGGCACGGCGCTGTCTTGGCTGTCTTGGGGCGCGTTTGCGGAACGGGAGGGGCTCGGCGGGCCAGGCACGCCGCGTTTGATGTTCCATACGACCACGAACGCCACAAGCGCGGCGGCCGCCGTCAGCACGGCGCGGCGCGAGGCGAGGTGGCCTAGAGTCGCCATGGATGGCCGAACGATTCGTTTATCTCGCCCGCCACGGGGAGACCGACTGGAACGTCGAACAACGGTGGCAAGGGCATACCGACGTCGCGCTCAACTCCACGGGTCATGCGCAGGCCCGAGCCTTGGCCGCCGCGATGGCGACCGTGCCGCTTGCGGGCATCGTCGCGAGCGATCTGGTTCGCGCGAGTGAGACGGCGCGCATCGTCGCCGAGAGGCTCGGCCTATCGGTGGCGTACAACGACGTCGATCTGCGGGAGCGGGCGTTCGGCGTGTTCGAAGGGCTCACGCGCGACCAATGTATCACTCGGCATCCCGAGGCGTGGCGCGCATGGGTCGCGGAGCAGCGCGCGCCGCAAGGCGGGGAGGAGCCGCACGCCGTGGCCGCTCGGATGACCCGCGCCATCGCCCGCGCGGCGAGCCACTTCGCAGGGGACGGGCCCATTCTCCTCGTCACGCACGGGAGCGCTCTGCGGGCTGCGGTTCACACGGTCGCCCCGCTCCCGCCGCCGGTCGCGAACGGTGGCGTCTGGCGGCTCGGCTGGGCGGGGCGAATCACCCTCGCCGAGGCCTTCGCCAGAGGCGGCTGACGACGCGGGTTCGCGCCCTCTACCGCTCCGGCGCCCATCCTGCTAAGCGCCTCTTCCCAAATGCCCCGCCGCAACGACATCCAACGCATTCTCCTCATCGGCGCGGGCCCGATCGTCATCGGCCAGGCCTGCGAGTTCGACTACTCGGGAACGCAAGGCGCCAAGGCGCTCCGCGAAGAGGGCTACGACGTCATCCTCGTCAACTCGAACCCCGCGACGATCATGACGGATCCCGAGCTCGCGGCGCGCACGTACGTCGAGCCGCTCGAGTGGCGCAGCGTCGCGGCGATCATCGAGCGCGAACGCCCGCAGGCCATTCTGCCGACGCTCGGCGGGCAGACCGCGTTGAACCTCGCGCTCAAGCTGAAGGAAGAGGGCGTCCTCGATCGATTCGGCGTCGAGATGCTCGGCGCCCGGCCGGATTCGATCGCGAAGGCCGAGGACCGCGCGCTCTTCAAGGCCGCGATGGAGAAGGTCGGCCTCTCGTGCCCGCGCGCCGGCGTCGCGCACTCGGTCGACGACGCGCGCGCCATCGTGAAGACGACCGGCTTCCCGGCGATCTTGCGACCGAGCTTCACGATGGGCGGGTCGGGCGGCGGGATTGCGCAGAACGAAGACGAATTCGAAGAAAAGGTCGCGTGGGCGCTCGCCCAATCGCCGACGCACGAGGTGCTCATCGAAGAGAGCGTCCTCGGATGGAAGGAGTTCGAGCTCGAGGTCATGCGCGATCGCGCGGACAACTTCATCGTCGTCTGCTCGATCGAAAACATCGATCCGATGGGCGTTCATACGGGCGATTCGATCACGGTCGCCCCCGCGATGACGCTCACCGATCGCGAGTACCAGCGCCTGCGGGACGCGGCGCGCGCCGTCATGACCGAAATCGGCGTCGAGACGGGCGGCGCCAACGTGCAGTTCTCCGTGGATCCGGTGTCGGGCAAGTTCCACGTCATCGAGATGAATCCGCGCGTGTCGCGGAGCTCGGCGCTCGCGAGCAAGGCGACGGGCTACCCGATCGCGAAGATCGCCGCGAAGCTCGCGGTCGGCTACACGCTCGACGAGCTCAAGAACGACATCACGCGCACGTCGGCCGCGTTCGAGCCGGTGATCGACTACGTCGTCGTCAAGTGGCCGCGCTTCGCGTTCGAGAAGTTCCCCGGCGCGGACGCCACGCTCGGCACGCAGATGAAGAGCGTCGGCGAAGTGATGAGCATCGGGCGGACGTTCTGCGAAGCGCTGCAGAAGGCGGCGCGCTCGCTCGAGACGGGAAAGCGCGGCTTCGAGTCGCTGCTCGACCGCGTCGACTACCGCACCCTCGCCGAGCCGAAGCGCCGCCGCGACCTCTCGATGGAGGCGCCCGAGCTCGAGGCGCCGAAGACGCTGCCCCCGGCCGCGCCCGACGAGATCCGCCGAGCGCTCGAGAAGCTCATCGCGACGCCCAGCGCCGACCGGCTGTTTCACCTCGGCGACGCCATGCGCATCGGCATGAGCGACGAGGAGATCCACGAGCGGACGGCCATCGACCCCTGGTTTTTGGCGCAGATCCGGCGGCTCATCGTCGCCGAAGAGGGTCTCCGCCGCGGTGGCGGCGAGAACGGGCCCAACCAGATCCGCGAAGCCAAGCGCCTCGGGTTCAGCGACGCGCACATCGCCGCGCTGACGGGGTCGACCGAAGACGAGGTGCGCGCGTCGCGCCTCGCGCAGAACACGCGTGCGGTCTTCTCGCGGGTCGACACCTGCGCCGCGGAGTTCATCGCGCTGACGCCGTATCTGTATTCGACGTACGAGACCGAGAGCGAAGCGAAGCCCGACGCGCAGAAGCGCAAGGTCGTGATCCTCGGCGGTGGACCGAACCGGATCGGGCAGGGGATCGAGTTCGACTATTGCTGCGTGCACGCCGTGATGGCGCTCCGCGAGCTCGGATTCGAGACCGTGATGGTCAACTGCAACCCGGAGACCGTGTCGACGGACTACGACACGTCCGACCGCCTGTACTTCGAACCGCTCACGCTCGAGGACGTCCTGAACATCGTCGAGGAAGAGCATGCGGAGGGCGTCATCGTGCAGTTCGGCGGGCAGACGCCGCTCAAGCTGGCGGTGCCGCTCGAGAAGCGCGGCGTGAAGCTCCTCGGGACGACCGCCGACGCGATCGACCGCGCCGAGGACCGCGGCCGGTTCGACGCGCTGCTCTCGAAGCTCGCGCTGAAGCGCCCGCGCAGCGGGATCGCGACGACGCCCGAACAAGCGTTTACCGTCGCGCAGCGCATCGGTTTCCCGGTGCTGGTGCGTCCGAGCTACGTCCTCGGCGGCCGCGCGATGATGATCGTCTACACGAAGGACGAGTTCGACGTGTTCGTCGCGCGCGCTTTCGAAGCCGCGCGCGAAGCGGGCAACCAGACGATCCTCGTCGACGAGTTTCTCAAGGACGCGATCGAAGTCGACGTCGACTGCCTCGCCGACGGGCGCCGTGCCGTGATCGGCGGCGTGATGCAGCACATCGAAGAAGCGGGTGTGCACTCGGGCGATAGCTCCAGTGTCCTGCCGCCGCACTCGCTGTCGCGCGAGATCGTGCTGAGCATCGAAGAGCAGACGCGCATGCTGGCCCTCGAGCTCGGCGTCGTAGGCCTCATGAACGTGCAGTTCGCGGTGAAGGGCGGCGAGGTCTACATCCTCGAAGTGAACCCGCGCGCGAGCCGCACGGTGCCGTTCGTCTCGAAGGCCACGGGTCGGCCGCTCGCGAAGATCGCCGCGAAGCTCATGGTCGGGAGGACGCTCGACGAGCTCGGCGTCAAGGACGAGCCCGCGCCGAAGTACACGAGCGTCAAAGAGAGCGTCTTTCCGTTCGCCAAATTCCCCGGTGCGGACACGATCCTGGGGCCGGAAATGCGCTCCACCGGCGAAGTCATGGGGATCGCCGATACGTTCGCGCGGGCGTTCGGCAAGGCGATGCTCGCGAGCGGGATCGACCTGTCGCGACCGGTGCCGGGCGGCAAGGCGCGCACGGTGTTCGTCAGCGTCAAGGACGAGGACAAGCCCGCCGCGATCCACATCACGCGGCGCCTGTCGGCGCTCGGGTTCGACGTGCTTGCCACGCGCGGCACGGCGGAAGCCCTGACGCGCGCCGGCGTGCGCGCGCGCACCGTGAACAAGGTCAACGAAGGGTCACCGCACGTCGTCGACGCGATCCGCGGCGGCGGCATCTCGATGGTCGTGAACACGACGATCGGCGCCAAGGAAGTGCGCGACAGCTACGCGCTTCGCCGGCAGACGCTCCTCGCGAACATCGCGTACTTCACCACGATCGCGGCCGCGCTCGCCGCGTGCGACGCACTCGAAGCCGCCGACGGCGACGGCCCGGTGCGCGTCTCCTCGCTCCAGGAGTGGGGAGCGCTGGCCCCGTCGCAAGCGAAGAGCTGACGGTCACTCCGAGCAGCCGAACAGGCTTTCCCAGCGACCGCTTGGATCGAACACGTCGGTCCCCGTGTCGGACGACACGTTCTGCCAGCGCATTCCGAGCGTGAGCATGAACTGCGTCGTGTCGTCGGTCGCCCAGGGATAGGGCGAGAGGAGGGGCATCGTCTGGCTCGTGATGCCGTCCGCGGTCGAGACGACGCCGTAGGGGCCGGCCGACCAGATGGGGGGCGACGCGTTCGTCGCGTCCACGGGCTTCAAGAAGAACGACGCCCCGTCGATCGACAGCGGCGGCGACATGAACGGCAGCGGCTGCAGGCCCATGTTCGAAAGGATCGCCGAGGATCCTTGAACGAGCGTCGTGAGGTCTTCGACGACGTTGGTCGGCGCGTCCGCCCATGCAAACAGCGCGTTCGGCGGATCCGAGGTGATCGCCGCCGCAGCGGTCAGTGCCGATTGTGCGACGGACAACGCGTGCTGGGCCGTCTGCAGTGCGGTGGCGAACGCCGCGGCGTTCGTCACGTGAAAGAGGTGCGCGTTGTAGTCCGCCGCGATCATGGTGTCGTCCACGGTGTCCGAGCTCGTGGTGAAGATCTCGTTGATCGGGACACCCCAGTCGTATCCCTGCGCGGCCTGAATGCCGGCCACGATCGCGTCGAGAAACGCCGCGAGCGCATAGAGCTCCGGCGATTGCACGGTGAACGACGTGCTCGCGCCGCAACCCGTGCTGAGGGTCGCGCTCTTCATGCTGCCTGCGGCTTGCTCCAGCGCCGTAGCGATCTTTTGAATCCGCGGCGTGATCGCGACGAGCGCCGCAACGACGTCGTTGCCCGACACGGTGGGATCCGTGATCACCGAATCCGCGCCGGGGCCATTCTGGTGCGCGGGCGCGTACGGCAGGCTGTTTCCAATGTAGGTCCAGATCGATTGGCACGATGCCGTGTGCGACGCCCACTGATCGAGCGCGCCGCCCTTGCCCCATACGATCGAAGTGTCGATAGGCCCTTGGAATCCGAGGCGCTCGAGCACCGTCGTCACTGCCGGATCCTCCGCGAGCACGGCGAGCGTGCTGAGCGCGTAGGCGAGCGCGTAATCGGGCCGCGTGGGATCGAAGTCGTGCGCCGTCTCGAAGTCTTGGCTGGCGGTCCGGAGATCACACGTTTCCACCGCAGCAAGGCCGTCCGCCGCGCTGCCGGCTGCCACCGTCTCCGGCGGACCGCCGGTCGATGTGCTGCAATTCGAAACGCCCGCAAGCAAGACGCACGTCACCCCCACCCATCGCATGACTGATTGCATGTCTCGACTCCCCACTGGGCTCTATGCCCAGAAATAAGCTTTTCCGTCGGCGCCGATGCCGGACGTATCCGGATTGACCGGCCCCGATATCGATAGTCTACCCGATTCCGCCGCTGCGCCAGCCGTCCAGCACCCGGGCCGCCGTCTCCACGTCTTCCTCGACGGCGACGCGGAGGAGCGCGCGCGTGTCTTCGTCGCGTTCGTGCTCGAGGGCCCGCGCGATCTGCACGGAGGCTTCTTCGGGGGCGATGCGCGCGAGCACGCGCGCGGCCGCTGCCCGGATGGGCGCCGGCGCGTCGGGGCTCGCGAGCGCCTGCGCCAAATCCTCGGCGTCCAGGTCGGGGCGGCGGTAGGCGTGGGCCGCCGACGGCGACGAGAGGGCCGCGGCCGTCGCGTCGAGGCGTTCGAGCCATTCGCGATCGGGCTTGCCGCGCGGGGCGAGGATCGCGACCGACGCGGGGACAGCCATCGGCTGCGGACCTTCGCCGCGGGCGCGGCGCGCGGCCGAATGCAGCTGCGCGACGAGGTGCTCGCGTTCTTCGGCGAGCGTGTTGTGCATCGGAATGGTGAGCGGGTGGCTGTCCGTCTCGACGTACACGCCGTGCGCCGCGGTCACTTTCGCGTCGAGGACGTTCGCGTAGGGCTGGTAGGTGATCGTCGCGCTCGGCTCCGCCAGGAGGAGGCCGTGTCGCGTGAGCGCGACGCGCGGCTTGGGAGCGGGATTGGCGAGTGACCACATGACGAAAATCACGTAGGCGAACAACGTCGGCACGACAGCGGCCGACAGGGCGAGGGCCGACGCGGGGGACTCCACATCGAGCGCCACGACGGCGGCCGCGAACGTCGCCAGAACCGCGGCGGCGGCGAATGCCCCATGGCGGTGCGGCATGCCCACGGGCCACGAGATTTCGCCGAAACCGAAGTGGCCGATGTGAAGCGCCGCGCGGACTTCGTCGAGATCGTCGTCCGACTCGAGGTCGAGCAGGAGCGGCCGGCCCTTGGAGAAGCGGCGGACGAGTGCGAGGGTGACGCCGGATTCCGTCCTCGCGGTGGACGCGCCGACGACGTCCGCCGCGTCGATTCGCTGGCGGAGGAGCCCTGCGCGGCGGATGTCGATGCCGTCCTCGTCGACGGCGAGCTCGGCGTGGCGAACCGGCGTACGGCTCGCGATGAGGTACCGCACCGCGAGAACGACCGCGCACGGGAGGAAGAGCGCCGCGGCGTCGGTCGCCTCTCCGTAGATCAGCATGAAAAATGCGATTGGGAGCGGCACGAGGCCGATGCCCAGGCATCGCTGCAGAAACCGCACCCAGCGGGGCCCCAGCGGGTCGCAAACGCGCGCGTGCAGCATGTCGACCTTCATCTTGGGCTCGCAGCCGCCGGTTCGCCAATGGCTGCGGTATGCTCGGCGGCGGCGCCCGTGCGTTCTCCTCGGTATCCGCTCGATTCGCTGGCTCAGCTGCGCGACCACCAAGTCGACGAGGCGGCGCGCGCGCAGGGCGCCGCCGTCCGGCGGCGCGAAGACGCGCGTGTGGCGCACCGGACAGCGGAAGAACGCCGCGAAGCGCACGAGCGCGAGGCGGCTTCGATCCGGGACGGCGAGCAGCGCGCGCTTCTGCAAGGCGACCTTCATGCGGTGGACCTGGCTCGCGCGCACGCCTGGGCGGGCGCGGAGCAAGCCCGGGCCCGCGGTCTCGATGGCGCCGTCGAGCGCGCGGCCGCGTCGGAGAGCGAGGCGCGCTTGGCGGAAGCCGCCGCCCAGCAGCACACGGCGGCGCGTCGGGCCGAGGCGGAGGCGGTCGCGAAGGATCGCGCCCGGTGGGAGGGGCGCGAGCGAAGAAAAGTCGAAGCGAAAGAGGAAGAGGCGTTGTCGGAGGCGTGCCGACCATCGCGTTGAACGCGCTATCGCCCCCGCCGCCCCCGCCGCCCCGACAGACTCGCTCGGCGCGCGCATTCCGCTGTCGCGCCGCGGCTCTCGTCGCGTTCGCGCCGGCCGCGTGGGTCAGCCTCGTCGGCCTCGTCGGCCCCCTTGGCGCTACCGGCTGTCGCACGGGGGGATCCACGGCGCCGCGCATGACCGCGCGACCGCTGGCGCCGCCGAGCGGGAGCGCGGGCACCGAGCTCGCCGAGCGCGAGGCCGCGCAGGCGCGC
>Ga0210391_10002372_pt1 | contig 16398 bp, 14 predicted proteins | sample IncBWC12OmetaG_FD_160573 | JGI IMG/M metagenome (GOLD analysis project Ga0210391, IMG submission 160573) | Forest soil microbial communities from Barre Woods Harvard Forest LTER site, Petersham, Massachusetts, United States - Inc-BW-C-12-O ... | reverse complement strand
ACTATTGAGCTCCGCATAATATAGTGACGCTCGAACAGTTCCGCTTGAGCCCAGAAGCCGGTGACCAGCGTGGTACGTCGGCGCATGCGACGAAGTGCCTTGCGGGCATAATGGCTCAGCTGCCAGAAGGTCTGCGGACAGAAATTGGGCAGTTCGTGTTGTTTCCAGTGGCTCCACAGATACTCGACCGGGTTTAACTCCGGAGCATAGGCGGGAAGGAATTCCAGCCAGAGCCGTCCTTTCTGTTCGCGGACGAAGTCCCAGACGAACCGGCTGCGCAGGAGACAAGGATGCACTCGCCGCAGCCCAAACAGAAGTAGCGCGGCTCAACCAAGAAGGTAGCGCACTTCGGAGCAGGGCAGATCAGCTCGATGCCGACCACAAAGCAGCTGCCGACAGAGCAAGAATGGCAGGGGAGGAAGTTGCGCGGCTGACAGAGCGTGTCGCCGGGCTCACCAAACAAACCGACGACCAGACGAACCAAACTACCGCACTTCGGACTCAGCGCGAAGCGGCCGCGAACGAGGCCAAAGCGGCGGTAGCCGAAATCGCACGCCTCACCTAACGGGAGATCTCTCTCTCGGATAAAGTACAAACCCTCGCGGCGCAACTCGCGGACCAGCAGAAGCAACTGACGGCCGAATTCGAGAACATCGCAAACCGTATTCTCAAAGCCAACGCGACGGAGCTTTCATCGACTTCCCAAAAGGAATTGTCAGCCATCCTCGAACCGCTGCGCCAAAAAATTCAAGACTTTCAGACGAAGGTGGAAACCACATACACCGCGGAAAACCGCGAAGTTCTTTCTCTCAAAGAGCAGATCAAACTCATTCTCGAAACTAGCAATACGATTGGCAACTAAGCAGACGGACTCGCAAAAGCGCTCAGGGGTGAGCCTCAAGCGCTCGGTCGGTGGGGTGAACTCGCCTTAGAACGAATTCTCGAGGCGGCGGGTCTCACCGAGGGCCGAGAGTACGTTTCGCAGGGGCGCGGATTGGGTCTCAAGAACGAATCCGGTGGACTTCAAAGACCGGACATTATCGTGAACCTGCCAGAGCAGCGAACCATGATCATCGATTCAAAAGTCCCTCTGGCGTCCTATGAGCGACTGATCTTAGCCGACGACGAAGAGCATAGGGGCATCTGCGCCGACCAGTTCGCCAAGAGTTCCGACACATTGTTCTTAAATCAACCGCTCGAGTTCGCGCCCGCCAAGTGAGGGAAGCCTATTTAGTTGTTACGCCTGAACGATTCCGAATTCAGTTGCCGGTCTCTGGTCCGGCGCGCCAGAAAGCAATACCCCGTCGAAGACTCGCCAGCTGCCACTCCCACCCTCCGACGCGTGCAACAATGCGCCTGTCGCACGCGCTGCTCGGCAATGAAAGCACGGCACCGAGGTCAGCGGTCGGTAGTCTCGTCGCGATGCCATCCAAAATGCACGCATCTGTAGAGACGCGCTATGTTTTGTAAGCATGCTAACTATATCGACATACGTAGAACAATGTATTGTTACAGACGACAAGCCATTTGGCTCTGGAGGACGTATGCGTGCGATTCTGACCGCGATTCTCTTCTGCGCTTGTTTGGTTTCTAGCGTACCCGTTTCCGCTCAACAATCCACTCCCGCACCTGCCACCAGTGACCCGCAAGCTGTTGCGCTCGTCCAACGGGCGCTTGTCTCGCTCACAGGCGGAGTTCCCGTGTCCGACGTGACGTTAACCGGCACGGTTCAACGAATTGCAGGTTCGGACAGTGAGACCGGCACTGCCACTCTGACCGCCATGTCCACGGAAAACAGCAAGCTGAGCTTAAGTTTAGCTTCCGGCCTGAGGAGCGAAATCCGAAATTCGGCCGGTACTCCCCTCTCTGGCACGAGTACGACTCAAGAGCCGCAACCTGTAGGGGCATGGTCCGGGCCGGACGGCGTTCTTCATGCAATCGCCGAACACAACCTGATGACTGACGCCACTTGGTTCTTCCCGGCATTCACTAGCGCACACATTTCGACTTCCCAGTTATTCGTCGTGTCGTATATCGGACAAGAAACTCATAACGGTCTTTCAGCACTACACGTAACCGCTTGGCAGGCCTTTCCGGGGTACGCGCAAGTGCCGGCTGTGCTATCGCACCTTACGCAGATGGACTTGTACCTCGATCCAGCGAGCTACGTGCCCGTTGCTTTGGATTTCAACGTCCACCCGGACAACAATGAAAACCTCGATATCCCGGTCGAAATTCGCTTTTCCGGCTATCAAGCCGTTAACGGTGTGCGAGTGCCGTTTCACGTTCAAAAATACGTGAATAACGGCCTCGTCTTGGATCTCCAATTTGGCAATGCCGCTTTGAACTCCGGTCTGACCGCCGCTTCATTCCAACTGCAGTGAGAAAAGGAGCAAAGTTCATGAAGATCGGTCGTGGAATACTCTCGCTGCTCTTCTCGGTTATGACTTTCTCCGGGCTGGCTTTTGCCCAGGTCACAGCGGGAACTCCGCCCTTTGCGAGCTTTGGTGGCGGCGCTGATGCGATAGATCTCGCTAACCTGAACACGCATATCACAATACCTGTATTGAGCAAGGCCGGTCGTGGAATGCCCTTTAACTACCTAATCCAATATGACAGTTCGATCTGGCAGCCGGTCACTTCCAGCGGAAGTACGAGCTGGCAGCCTACTAATGCTGGCTGGTCATTCATGGCTCTGGGTGCGGCGGGATTTTACAAGGCAGCAATCATAGGTTACTGCTATTCGGACTACCCACCGATCGGCTATATAGAAACCGGCGTGGAAGTCGGGTATTGGTACGAATACGTAGACGTCATGGGTACTGTCCACAATTTTCCCGGCGGGGTCGAGCAATATACGGGAACTTGTGGATCCGGATACTACGGAACGCCTGGTACGGCGACCGACGGATCTGGATACAGTATGACCGTAAGTAGCAACGGAAGCCCCACCGTGACTGCGAGAAACGGCACGCTCGTTGCTTTTAACAGCTCGAACGCCGTCCCGATCTCGACCGATCCCAACGGTAACCAAATCACGCTCAACAGCAGCGGGCAGTTTTTCGACACGCTCAGTTCGACGACGCCCGTTATTACGGTTGCGGGCGTTGCTCCGAGCAACACTACGTTCACCTATACGCCACCCTCTGGGACGAATATTGCCTACACCATGAAGTACAGTTCACAGACCGTAAGGACGAGTTTCGGATGCAGCGGTATAGCAGAATTCGGTCCAACAACGGAAAACCTCGTAAGCGAAATCGAACTTCCCGACGGCACAGCGTATACCTTCCAGTATGAGCAGACTCCGGGTTACTCGACGGACGTGACGGGTCGGCTCGCGTCCGTGACGTTACCCACAGGTGGAACGATCTCGTACACATACACGGGAGGCAGTAACGGCATCGTGTGCACGGACGGAAGTGCTGCAACTTTGACGCGCTCCACTCCCGACACAGGCGCGAACTATTGGACCTATGCTCATTCGGAATCCGGCACTGCTTGGACCACCACAGTTACGGATCCGCAAGGCAATCAGACGGTCATGAATTTTCAGGGAATATACCCTACGGAAAAACAGGTTTATCAAGGGTCTTCGAGTTCAGGTACTCTGCTCAAGACAACCTACACTTGCTACAACGGATCTACTTTTCCGTGCAATTCGACGTCCATCACATTACCTATCGCCGAGAAAACACATGTTGTTCAGTGGCCCGGGACGAGCGGGCAGGAATCTGAAACCGTCACTTCCTATAACAGCTATGGTCTCGTCACCGAAAAGGACGAATACGCCTATGGCGCAGGCGCACCGGGTTCGATTATGCGGAAGACCCTTACGACCTATGCGAGCTTGACCAATGGAATCGTGAATAAACCCGCGTCTGTTACTGTCGAAGACGGATCCGGCAATGTGTACTCCAAGACTACCTATACGTATGACCAAGGTTCTGTCACGGCGACATCGGGGACGCCTCAGCATGTCTCCATAACGGGATCCCGGGGCAATTTGACCACCTTCGCCCCGCTAGTTTCTGGATCGACCACGTTAAGCAAGACTTTCACATACTTCGATACAGGCAACGTGAATGTCGCGACCGACGTCAACAGCGCGCAGACGTCCTACACATACGGAGGCTGTGGGAATTCGTTTGTGACTTCCGTCAGCGAGCCTTTAAGTCTCTCGCGGTCGATGACGTGGAATTGCACGGGAGGAGTTCAAACGTCCGCAACCGACGAAAACGGCAAAACATCTTCGACCAATTACACTGACGGCTATTTCTGGCGGCCGGGCTCTGTGACGGACCCGCTTTCCAATACTGGAAGCTATACCTATGCAGGCCAGATCTCGAATGAGCTATCGATGGTGTTCAACGCAAGCAGTTCAACCGCAGACGTCTTGGTAACGGTGGATGGACTTGGGCGAAGCCACATTTCGCAAACGAAGGAAGGACCAGCTTCGAGCACATACGATTCGATCGAAACGGATTTCGATAGCCTGGGAAGGCCGGACCGGATCACGTTGCAGTATGCGGGGACGGCAGGACAAACAAGCTCATCCGCTGCGTCGACCGACACGACGTATGACGCATTGGGCCGCAAAGCCCAAGTAACGGATAGCGGTGGCCGCAGCACCACGTTCAGTCGTACGCAGAATGACACATACCTGACGCTCGGCCCTGCGCCCACAGGCGAAAACACGAAAAGAAAGCAATATGAGTATGACGCGCTCGGAAGACTGACTTCTGTATGTGAAATTACGAGCGGCACGGGGAGCGGAACGTGCGCACAAACGTCTCCAGCGAGCGGTTACTGGACGAAGTATACGTATAATCCTCTCGATAAGTTAACGGCCGTCACCCAAAATGCTCAGTCATCCACAACGCAGACTCGGACCTACGTCTACGATGACCTAGGTCGCATGACCTCCGAAACAAATCCTGAATCCGGAACGACCACGTACACGTATGATACAGATTCCACATGCGGAACCCATAAAGGGAATCTAGTCAAGAAAGTGGACGCGGTAGGGAACACGATCTGCTACGCCTACGACTCGCTTCACAGGGTCACAAGCATAACCTATCCCTCGGGATCGTACGCGTCCGTCAGTCCGAGCAAGAATTTTGCGTATGACGCGGCTACGGTCGATAGCGTAGCGATGGCAAATGCTAAGAGTCGGGTAGCCGAAGCCTACACGTGTTTCTCCCCGTGCACCACCAAACTTACCGACGAAGGTTTCAGCTATACCGCCCGCGGGGAAACTAGTGACCTCTATGAGTCGACTCCCCACTCCGGGAGCTACTACCATGTAAACCAATTGTATTGGGCCAACGGAGCCCTGAACCAGCTCAGTGGTCTCTCCGGCTTGCCCACGATCACCTATAACGTCGATGGCGAAGGACGCGTATATTCCGCAACCGCAGGGTCAGGCCAGAATCCGCTTTCGAGCACCACATACAACGTAGCCAGTCTGCCAACGGCCGTCGACCTCGGGTCTTCCGATAGCGATTCCTTTACCTACGATCCGAACACCGACCGCATGACGCAGTATAGTTTCAACGTGAACGGACAATCCGTCGTCGGCCGCCTCACCTGGAATGCGATCGGCACCCTCGCAAGCTTGGCCGTGACTGACCCGTTCAATAGTGCTGACGCCCAAACATGTTCGTATTCACATGACGATCTCAGTCGCATTGCCAGCGCGAACTGTGGCGCCGTCTGGGCTCAGACATTCAGCTACGACGCCTTCGGTAATATCAATAAGAGCGGCACGATTTCCTTCCAACCCGTATACTCCCCGAGCACGAATCAGATGACATCGATCGGTTCGTCCACGCCAACCTATGATCTGGATGGTAATGTGACGAACGATTTTCTCAACACCTATGCATGGGATGCCAATGGTCGCCCGGTGACCGCCGATAGCGTCGGTCTGACGTACGATGCTCTGGGTCGCATGGTGGAGCAGAGCCGGAGTGGCGCGTACACGGAAATCGTATACGCACCTTCCGGGGCCAAACTGGCCCTCATGAACGGTTCGACTCTTCAGAAAGGTTTTGTACCTCTTACCGGAGGTTCGATGGCGGTATATAACTCGAGTGGACTGGCATACTACCGGCATGCCGATTGGCTCAAGAGCTCTCGATTTTCGTCGACCCCCGGCCGAGCGATGTATTTTGATGGAGCCTACGCACCGTTTGGCGAACCATATGCCGAGACCGGGACAAACGATCTCTCGTTTACCGGCATGAATCAAGATACAGCTCCGAACCTGTACGATTTTCCCGCCCGCGAATATGGCACCCAGGGACGGTGGCCGTCGCCGGATCCGTCTGGAATATCCTCCGTTCACTGGAAGGACCCGCAGACCTTGAATCGTTATGCCTATGTGCGCAATAGCCCTGCAAGCGTAGTCGACCCAGGCGGAACAGCCAATGCACCGGCCGGAGGCACTGGAGTCACCGTAGCCCTATACATTCCTACGCAGTACGTTCCTGGCGGCTCGTTTGCTCTGCAAGGCCTAGGCGACAACCGTGGTCCGGATCCTGACGGGGGCACCGTTCGGGAGGAATACCAGATCACCTACGATTCCGCTGACGGATTAGTGGACGTTGAGACAACCGCAGGTGTCAGCCAAGTCTCTCTTCTTGGTTTAGACCCAGGCACTGGCGGCGTGACCGGTACGATAACCGCACTCCCGGGTACCCAGGGTATTTCGGCCACGTTCAATTCTGATGGCACCGTTACCGTCGAGATAGACACGTCGGCATTTAACGGCTACGCAGGCTTGCCGGGTGCACCTTCACAACCAATCGATCTGTCTATATCGGTGACGATGAACCCAGACGGAACCGGCTCGGTTGATGGTGGTACTTACAGCGGGTATCCAGCGCTTGAGGCGTATAGTTACCAAGACGGTCAGTCGACGTTGTTAGAAGATATCTCAGCAGGAAATATCTCTCAGCTCGGAACGAACAGTACGCCGATTCCACCAAGCGCGACTCCTACTCCGCCGCCGAGTGCAAGCACGTCTGACGACGACGGTAACGACGATACTGGAGTTGACGGTGATGGTGATGGTGATGATGGTGGCGGTGGTGGTGATACTGGAGTTGACGGCGACGGTGATGGTGATGATGGTGGTGGTGAGGACGCTATACTTGTTAAGCGACCTTTGGCTGATCGCAAGGAAGCGGGTGTGTAAGGCAAGGAGTATGTGCTCCAACGTACAAACGAACGATTTCTTTAGACGCTACCGATCAATTTGTCCGGACGAGGTCCTGCAAAGCTGACTTCAAAGGAAAATATCGAACTGCAAACGTCCCTTGTATTTGGTCTGGGCGGTTTGATTTCCGGCCTTGTCTCGGGGTATGTGTTTCTCCACGCGTCTACCTTTGCCGAGCGACAGCCCGCGTACCACTCTCCGCACCTATCTGTTCTTTATGTTTTTGGGTTGCCCGGGGCGATTTTCCTTGTGGCCTTAATTGGATGTTTTGTTCTATGTCATGGGGAATGGCTTACCGTCAGGGCTAGACCGTGGCGTTGCCTTATTGCCGCAGTACTTTTGTCCTTGAATACTTTGGTTGCTACTTGTGCGGGATTGTTCTTGGGCTTGGTAACTACCGGTCTGATGTTTTCCCCTCCTGCAGGCGGAGCCTTCGGTCCGTTCCACCCTCCCCAACATTTGCATCCAGTGCTCTTTTTTTCGTTTCCAGTAGTGATCGGGCTAATCGTTGGAACGTTCGTCGCTGCGATGTCGGTGGCACTTGCTCTCTACATCTTCACTGAAATTTGGGATCCTGCCGCGTTGGGCGCGCTGATATTCTTTGCTGTCGCGGTTTTGGTTGTGGCCCTTGCGATTAATCCACAATTTCTCCCTCTTTTCTACCGGCCACAGGAAGCTAGTAGCACGATTTTTGGGCGGACATTCTCGACCTTGCTGATTTTAGGCTACACGTCGTACGGCGCATGCGCTGGACACTGGGTGGCACACAGCGCAAGACGCGGCATCGTAGGGTGAAACGAAGAAAGATCGGGTGCTTCGGAAGCGTCTAATTAGCCGAGGGAAGGACAGACGAGCGGACCTTTCCCCGAGCTCCAAGGGCGGAACGATACCCATCCGACGCGGCGACAATCGCCCGGCATCCGTCACCGGTAACCTGGATGCGCCTCCCCCCAGAACCGGGACCTATTGAGCTCCGCATAATATAGTGACGCTCGAACAGTTCCGCTTGAGCCCAGAAGCCGGTGACCAGCGTGGTACGTCGGCGCATGCGACGAAGTGCCTTGCGGGCATAATGGCTCAGCTGCCAGAAGGTCTGCGGACAGAAATTGGGCAGTTCGTGTTGTTTCCAGTGGCTCCACAGATACTCGACCGGGTTTAACTCCGGAGCATAGGCGGGAAGGAATTCCAGCCAGAGCCGTCCTTTCTGTTCGCGGACGAAGTCCCAGACGAACCGGCTGCGATGAGTTTTCGAGCCATCCCAAACCACCAACAGCTTGCAATTGAGATGACGGAGCAGATGCTGGAGGAACTGAACGACTTGAGGGCTGCGAATCGAGCCCGGGAACAGTCGGAAGTAGAAGTTCCACCAGGTTACACCCGCCATGGCGGACAAGGTTTTCCAATTGAAGTGATACTGGAGCACAGGAGTCTGGCCCCGCGGTGCCCAAGTTCGACAACGATGCGGTCTCTGGCTCAATCCGCTTTCGTCGACGAAAACGATTACGAACCCTTGTTTTTGGGCTTTTTTTTAATCTCCGGCCAACGTTTGCGCTTCCACTCGGCAATGGCTCGCTCATTTCGTTCCAGAGCTCGTCCGGTCGGACGTTGGCAACTCCAGCCGAGCTGCCGCAACAGGCGCCACACGTGTCCAGGGTGATAGTCAACCCCGCACTCCTGTTCGATCAAATCCGCCACACGCGCCGAGGTCCAGAGTCCTGTGTCATAGCCGAATGCTTCCGGTCCCAGCTTCAGAGCGCGCTCGATCCGCTCCAGATCCTCGGCGCTCAATCGTGGCTTCCGTCCGGCGCGACCGGCTTGTTCCAGGCCCGGACGCCCTTCTCTCTCCAGTTGCTGTGCCCAACGACTGACCGACTGACGGTGCACACCGACTTGTCGAGAGACTTCCGACTGACTGACGCCTTTTTCTAGCAAACGAGCTGCCCGCAAGCGTCGCTGCTCTAATCCGGCAAAGTCGCGTCGTACTCCTTTAGCGTTTCCCATGAACGAACAATAGCACAGAACCTTACGAATGTCACTATATTATGTGATACTCAATAGGACCGAGACGGAGTATGAACCTACGGGGCAATTCGAGTTTCGTGTAGGTAACCACGGCTATGGCTGGCAAGATAAAGTCGGCGATGGCAAAACCCAAAAACTGGAAGCGTCGCTCAGCCAGTGCGTGGGCACAATCCTGCGCGAAGGTCGCAGTCTTCGAATCGCAGCCGAAGCTGCCACACAGAGAGAAATCGAAAATCAAAAACGAAGAGAGGAAGTCTATAAGCTTCGGGCGCTGATTGAGGAAGAGGAAAAGAAGGTAGGTGATCTCGACCGATGGGTTACAAGCTGGGCGCGAGCTGAACAAATGCGCGAATTTGTAACTGCACTAGAAAAAGTGTGGGCTGAACAGGGTCACGATCTTTCTCCTGAAGCACAGAAGGGGCAGCGAATACTGTGGATGAGGCAACAGGCAGATCGGCTCGATCCCCTTGTTCATGAGAATCCTCCGTCGATTCTCGATCGAAAAGGTGAACTGTCAGGCTGGTGATTCACGGATTAGGGCGCCGACAGAAACGCCGGCGCCCCAGGGCAAATTGATTGGGTTACCCGATATTACTTACATCGCGTCCACCGGGAGTGTTGTGGTCAGGCTTGTCATGACCGCCCCCGATTTCGTGGGCTCCGCCCATCGGGTCCGACCGTCCGCCGGGTGCGCCGCGGTCGGGTTCGCGCGCGGGCGTAGGTTGAGCAGCGGGTGCCGCCGCAGGGGCTGCTTGTGCCGGAGCGCTTTCTGCTGAGTGAACTTCGGGATTCGGGTTGAACGTCGGCCCGTCAGCGGACAATTGCTCCAGAAGTACTTTCCCAGCTTCTAGGGGGATTGCGTGATCTTGACTTGGCGTTGCTGCGGGTGCAGGTGCAGCCGGAGGCGCGGCATTCTCGACGTGATTGGCCTCCGTCTTCGCAGATGCGGAAGGCTCGCCTGAAGAATGAGCCTGAGAGGTTACTGTGACGAATTCAGTATCGGGTGGCTGAGAGTTGTGGGATGACGGGTCATTCTGTTTGGTAGGTGAATTCTGTGGAGCTCCTTGAGCCGCGCGCTCCTGAACCGGCAGCCGGGAACTCTGGGTGGCCGGGTCGGCGCCTGGGGTGTCATCCACCGGAGACGCACTCTGAGAAGGCTTCATGGTCGTGGTCACAATTTTGACTGGCGCTTGCCCCCATCCGCGGGGGTCGATTACGAGCCCTATTATTTCCCGAGTCGCATCCTCATCACCACCACGGAACGGGCCACCGATCCATTTGGCTCCCTCGTACATGGCAACCGCCACAACCTTATCGCGAACCTGGTCTAGTGCTTTGTCCACGACGCGTGGCTTGATGTACTTCGCTATTTTCTGCCGCGTGGTAAGCGGGGTATCAGGTTTAGGGTTAGGAACTGTTGCGGCAAACGAGACATAGGCGAACGAAACCACCACTCCACCGATCATGACTCTCTTGAGCGATAACATTTGCACACATCTCCCTTTCCGCCCGATGGGCAGTTGGCGTTTTTGTGTAAATGCCTTGAGAGAGTTAACGAATCGGGGACTTTTTAATCCACGGCCTCGCCGGTCGGTGGTCCGGCTACTGCTGCGGTCGGCGTGTAGGAGAACATTTGGGTGTCAACTCCTTGATGATTAGATGCGCCGAACCCAGAAAGGATTCCCAGGTGAATTCAGGGGGATGTCTGATATCAAAGCCGCCACAGTCATCATGTTTGAAATCAAGATGTTGAACCGTCTATCGCCCGCCGAAACATTTGGAGGGTGCTGGCACGAACCGGTTGTCCGTTGAGAATGGCGTAAACGGCCCTTTGGCTTAGCTTGGACTTGCGGATAAGATTTCTTACACCTATCTTCTTCCACCTACGCCGGTCTGAGACGCCAGCAACCGGCATTTTCGCGGTGCCCCGATATTCCTTAAGCCGGAAATCCAGCAAGCTGGGGTCTTCTCCTTGTTCCCAGTGCCGATCCGTCTCCTTGCCTACCGGGACGATTTTTCTGGCGGTTATCCATGTGCGCCCCAGCAAACCCTGAGTGCTGGGGACGCACGGGGTTCCGTCCGGCGCAAGGGATTTGACCTCACGATGGCGTAAATACTCGCCTAGGATGATCCCCAGTGATTCGGGAACGACGATGTTTCGCCTGCCGTCACGGTGCATTGCGATTCGATAGATATCTTCATCCCAGAGACTGACTCCTTCAAGAGTTTTCCATTTGCGACGGTCCGACTCGAATGGAACGATGAAATTGAAAGTGCTTCTATCCAAGCCCGGTGGATATCCACTACCAAGCTCAGAAATCAGTGGAAACAAAAAGAAGTTAAATGGCGCCAGCCAGTCGGGCCGGTTGTGCCGCATGACGTTCGGCGAAGTCATCGTCATCCGCATCATCGCCGGTAGACTGAGCCACGCCGGACTTCTTACGCTCAGCCCTAGTTCGCGACGAATTAACCATTCTCAGGCTTCGACCACCCAAACCGGAGCCTTATCATCATCTTCTGTTTCGTCACCGCTTTTCTCATCGTCACTATTTCTCTTGGGTGCGAAGAGATAGCCGAGACCGTGACCGCTCGCTTTGACCACTGAAATGCCGTTTTTCGTTTCCGTGTAGATTGCATATCTCTTCGCGGCGATGGCGTAACCAAACAGGCGCCGAAGAGGTTTGTTTGCATCTGAGTCTACGAAATTTACGTCCTCGATCCTTAGAATGTCTTTGACGAATTTAGGATCATACGGGTTTAGTCGGTCAAATCTGCGGGCGATGGATTTGATTTCTTGTAGCGATAGTGCTCGTATGCTTTCCATTCCGTGAAGGTTTGGTTTTCCGCCGACGCATCGAACTACGCCGCCTTGCTTGGAGCCGACAATGCACATTGAATCGGTGTCGCAGAAAAGATAGCTACCTCCTGCACGCTGGATGCACCGCTCAAGCATGGCTAGAAGCAAGCGACCACCCGAAGTTATGAGCGAGGCCAGTGGCGGAAAATACCAAGGGCCGATTTTTTCAACGTAGCTTGATGGTTGCCGCCGACCTTTCTCGCCCGAATAGACTCTTACGTTCTTGGGCTTTTGTAAGGTGTCCGGATCAACCTGGACAAAGAGACCGTAGCTTCCCGAGTTTCCCAGAACTTTTAGAAAACTAGATACCTGAGGATCTGAGCGCTTTAGTCGATTCCTCTGCTCGATCACCCGGACGAAGAAATCGTCCTTGGTCGGATCAATTGGCACCTTATTTGCCAGATGCGTGCTGGAGAGGTTCTTTTGATGTCCTGAGGGCTCCATCCGAACAGCCTTTATTATTTTTGGCGTACTGCCTTGGAGCAAGATCGACGCAACGACGTCTGGCCCTGCGTACCAAATTGGCTTTCGAGGGGTCAGGTAGTTGAGCCCAATATTTCGCGTTCGACCGCTGTAAACCGTTCTCACAGGCAAAAGGGTTTTGTCGGGTTCAACCAATGCGAAAAATGACAGGTTCTTCCAAAAAGCTGGAGTGAAGGTGTCCTTGAAGTTTATTTCCGAGAGCCACTTTCTAGCCTTTCGAGTGCACGGCTTAAATCGAATACTGCTGGCCTTGAGCACCGCCCAGTTCCCGAGCAGTGCGTTCACGGTGGGATACTGGCTTGTGAAGTCAGTGAGAATCACAGGCACCGGAGTTTTCCTGATCCGGCATTCAGCTCTGCCGCCATAGTAAGCTTGCATCGAAATCCCGTAGATGCTATTGGCGACTCTGAATTTCTCTTTAGGATGAGCAATATTCATCGCGTCCAGATAGGATTTGGCAATCGAGGCAGGCGAGTACGCTTGGTCCGGCCTGAGTTCAATCAGGTGGCAGTCAAATTCCTGCTTCGCAGCATCGAGCAATCTCCCCGTCGCTGCTACGTCCTCGCGGCAGTAGCTAATCTCTTTCAGCGTGATTCTTCCGGTTGGCGTGTAGCTCATCTTTCCCTGCACGCCGAAAGCCTTACAGGCAGACGAAAGGCTGAAAGCCACATTGCGAAGCGCGAAGGTTAGCGTTCTCAGGTCTAGAAATCTTGGTTCATTCCGCCATTCTTCCGGACGCCACTTGCTGCTGAGCTTGAAAAACGCCGACTTGCTATTTATGGACGTGATGACGATACGTGGACGCTCAATGTCGATCTCCGATTTTCCGCTTCGACGGCCCTTCCGAAGCGTGGGCGCCAAGGACCATCCGCTTTTCTTTGCATTCGCAAACTTCACTGCAAGGCGCGACAAATCGAAAGGCAGATTGAATCCAACGATGAGGTCCCCTCTTCGAACCGCGCCCCAGAAAATCTTGCGGACGAACAGGTTGCGACTCATCAGCTTCAACTTCAACTGAGGTGGGAAAGTATCGGTCCCAGGGACATTCAACGGGTTCCGAACGTACCACTCCAATACGGACCGCTCCGCATGCTTAAGACTGTGACTGGTCCAGTTCGTCCATCCGATGCACGGCTTCGCCGCGCTCAGGCTCTCGCGCATCATTCTGGCGATGCCTTAGAAATTGCTCGTGAATTGATCGGCAAGAAACTGGAGGCGCAAGAAAAACTAGCTCGCGGCGAGCTGAACAACTGTGAAGCCGCGCAGGCAATTGTTCGAGCACGCGAAGCTATCATGACCGCCGAAACAATCGAATCGATCCGATTGCTGGAATCGCGAGCCGCGCACTCCTATTGGACAGCGTGGAGAAGAATACCAATCAATTTTCCAAAGGGCGACCTGCGCCGCGTCCCTCAGCATTGGCGAGCTTTCGGAGCGCGAGTGTCTCCGATTACCGGATCTCCCCGGCTCGCTGCAAATCCTATCAACGCGATGCTCAACTACCTATACGCAGTGCTCGAATCTGAGACTCGCCTAGCCATCGCAGCACTAGGCCTCGATCCCGGACTCGGTGTCTTGCACGCTGACGCGCCAGCGCGCGATAGCCTCGCCTGTGATCTTATGGAGCCTATACGTCCAGATGTAGATGCATACGTCCTGAAGTGGGTTAGCCATGAGACGATGCGTCGGGAATGGTTCTTCGAACAACGGAATGGCTCGTGCCGTTTAATGGCATCGTTCGCCGTTCGCCTTTCAGAAACCGCTCCGACCTGGGGAAACGCTGTTGCACCTGTTGCTGAGCGGCTCGCTCGGATTCTCTGGTCAAAAACAACAAGAATTACTCGACAACAACGGCCTGCTACACGTTTAACTCAGGATCACAGACGTGAGGCTAGAGGTCTTCCAGCCGTCTCGCGATCCACTCCGCCGCCGCGTCCCGACAGCTTTTGCAGTGACTGTGGCGCGGAAATTGGCCGGGGCCGCACTTACTGTGCGACCTGTGCCATCAAGCACAATACCGTGGCGCTGGTCAGAGCGGCGCGCAGTGGTCGAGTTGCCGCCCAGACTGACCAGGCACAGGCTTTTCGGGCTGAGGCTCAACGTCGGCCCGGAGCGGCAAAGGCATTGTGGAAGAAATCCGATCTTCCCACGTGGCTCAACAATGACGTGTACATTCGTAAGGTTCAGCCGCGATTAAGGAATGTCACACTTGGGGTTCTAGCGTCAAGCCTTGGTATCTCGATACCGTATGCGGTCGAAATCCGCTCAGGGAAGCGCGTACCGCATGCTAGGCACTGGCAGAAGTTGGCAAAACTCGCGGGAATTCACGAAGGAGCTTCAGGAAATGACGACTCTCAATGAGCCACCCGCTCGATATTTCATTGGCGATGAAATCGATTGGAACGCGCCATGAATCAATGTTTCATTGTGGGTTGAGCTTCCCTTTTGGCTGATGGTTGAGGACACGGCAGTTCACGTTGAATTTGGTGGCCACGCTTTCGAGATCTCGATACATGAGCACTACTTTGAACTACATGCGGGAGTCATTTCTGATTCGAAAACGAACGTCGTGTATCAAGGCCCGCCCAAAAAGCACGTAAACCTTTCCGACAACATCAAGAATGTTCTAGACAGTCGACCGGATATTGCGACTCTGTGGCGAAAATCGAAAACCGTATTGAAGATAAAGACGCGCTGCAACGAATTCGTGTGGAATACGCGTATTCAAGTAAGCGACGTAGCCAATGACCCACAGTCTCGTCCAGCAAAAGGAAAAGCCATCGACTTTTATCTCGCCGATCTTTGCAGAGCACACATCCCTGTAATCAACAAGCTCATCCAGCAATATCGGCTCGCAACATACGATTACTTTCCGTATGAAGTATCGCCATGGGATGTTTCCTTCTGGTTGATCGAAAGGAATTCACAGTGTGCGCGTATCGCTCTCGTACCTTACCGGGAGTGGGATATTAAGCCGAGGGGGTACACCCAACCATTTGAGGAAATCCTGAAAGCGGTCAGCGCGGGGAAAAGACCTGATCCACCCACACTACCCTACAAGTTCATCGAACCGGATGAACTGCAGAAGAAGATGTCCTTCGTCGCGAGCCCAGGAGAGTTTGAGCTGATCGACGCACTAAATTTCATGGAGCGAGGTGATTATTCTGGGGCTGTTCGTCGCATAACTACGGCGATTGAGGCCATCGTCGAGTCAGTGGTGGCGAAGGCTGTGGAACTAAAAGAAGGTCAGCGCGCTGCTGCCAAGTTTCTCAAGGAAACAGAGACCAATTTCCCGAAGCGGCTCGCTAAGTACGAAGAATTGACTGGGCGATCGCTGCCGAGCGCACTCCGCAAGGACTTGCATATTACTCGCAAGCTCCGGCATAAGATCGTTCATAGAGCATATCGGGTCGGCCCACCGGAGCGAGGTCGAGCCCAGAAGGCCGTCGACACCGGTCGATGGATTTTCAACTGGTTTGAAAACGATAGCTCTCGTTTCGACGTGAGAGAGAAAAGGATCGCGTTCCGTGCTCTTGGCCGAGATATTGCAGCTGGTGTATTCCCCACGAGAATTACCGTCGAGGGTGTGGTCGTATCGTCTCTCGGGCTTTGAGGCATTTCAGCACGGTATCGCATCCGCAGCATTGGAGAAATCTGGCTGTCTAGGTTCCAGTACATTTCGTCTGTCAATTCCGATTGAAAATTCCCCATTGTACCGGTCGAAAAGTCCCCACCCCTGAGCTTCATTGATGAGCCTCCTTGGCCTCGGACGGAGTGGAGCCCTGCGCCGTCTTTTGGCGCGTTTTGGGCG
>Ga0210391_10002371_pt1 | contig 16403 bp, 12 predicted proteins | sample IncBWC12OmetaG_FD_160573 | JGI IMG/M metagenome (GOLD analysis project Ga0210391, IMG submission 160573) | Forest soil microbial communities from Barre Woods Harvard Forest LTER site, Petersham, Massachusetts, United States - Inc-BW-C-12-O ... | reverse complement strand
CCGGACGCAGGAAACATAGCCGGAAAAAAAGGCTCCTGCGAGAATAGTGGACGAATGAAAACTGTCCCCAAGGAAGCCGGTAGGATCCCCAAGTCGGCCGTGACGCTGAAGTCAGTGGCAGAACTCGTCGGCCTTACCGCGAGCACGGTTTCCGCCGTTCTCAACAGTTCTTCCGCCGCGCGCTCCGTCCCGCCCCACACCAAGAAACGGATCGTGGCCGCTGCTCGCGCCCTCGACTATCGTCCGAATTTCTTTGCCCGTTCCCTCCGCGTCAAGCGCACCTACATGATCGGCGTAATCCTCGAAGAAATCGGCGACGCCTACGGCTCGCTGGTGGTCAGCGGTGTCGAGCGCTATCTTCGCAAGCAGAATGTTTTTTTCCTTACTGTGGCCCACCGCCACGATAAGAAACTCCTCGCTTCCTACTCCACCGTGCTGCGCGAGCGCGGCGTCGAGGGTTTCATCACCGTCGACACTTTGTTGACCGAAGAACCGGCGCTGCCAACCGTCGCGGTCGCCGGACATCGCAAGATCAAGGGCGTGACCAATATTGTCATCGATCACCGCCGCGCCGCTTCGCTGGCTCTCACTCACTTAGTCGAATTGGGCCACGACAAAATTGCCTTTATGAAGGGTTCGAAATTGAGCGCCGATTCCGATGAGCGCTGGAGCGCCATCTGCGAAGTTGCCGCGAAGATGGGAATTCACATGCGGCCGGAATTGATTATCGAGCTCAAAGGCGATGATCCCACGCCCAATCTCGGCTATCCCTTCGCCAAGCAATTGCTGGAACGCAAGGAAACGTTTACAGCCCTGTTTGCCTACAATGATATTTCCGCAATCGGCTCCATCTGCGCCTTGCAGGAGGCCGGCCTGCACATACCTGACGATGTGTCGGTGGTGGGCTTCGATGACATTCAGAGCGCTGCTTACTTCAATCCGCCGCTCACGACCGTGCGGCAGCCTTTGATAAAAATGGGCGAGATGGCGGCGCGCACCCTGCTCGATCGGATCGATGGAAGTATGAAGTATGTTCCGGAGATCGCCATTGAGCCTGAACTCGTGGTGCGCAAATCGAGCGCGCAAACCCGCGCTTGTTCTTAGCAATTTGCAGAACTTTTCTTTTGCATTGGTACAGAAAGAAATCGAATGTTTGTCGGAGTCGCCATTTTTCTTCCCGCGCAAAGCAGCTGACCTTCGGAGGAAATCTTGAAGAACAAGTTCGCGCTCCTGCTGATAATTTTTACTGTCAGCTTTGCCGCTCTTTGGGCGCAGGCGCCGCCGGCATCCACTCCCGCCATCGAGGCCCGCGCCGACCGAATGCTCAAGCAACTCTCTCTCGAAGAGAAAATCGACCTCATCGGCGGCCTCGATAGTTTCTACATTCGCGACATTGCGCACATCGGCCTTCCCCGTTTAAAAATGGCTGATGGGCCGCTCGGCGTCCGCAACTATGGGCCGGCTACAACTTTTGGCGGCATGGCGCTGGCCGCCACGTGGGATCCGCAACTCGCCGACCGTGTGGGAGCAGTCATCGGTCAGGATGCGCGCGCCCGCGGCGTCCACTTTATGCTGGGCCCGGGAGTCAATATATATCGTGCGGCGATCTGTGGCAGGAACTTCGAATACTTTGGCGAGGATCCCTTCCTCGCATCCCGCACCGCTGTCGCTTACATCAAGGGCATGCAAAACCAGGGCGTGAGCGCGACCATCAAGCACTTTGTCGGCAACAACCAGGAATACGATCGGCATAACGGCGATTCCATCATCGACGAGCGCACCCTTCGCGAGATCTATCTGCCAACATTCGAAGCCGCGGTGAAAGAAGCGCAGGTTGGTGCGATCATGGATTCCTACAATCTGACGAACGGCCTGCACATGACGCAAAACCCTTTTCTGAATACCGACGTGGCCAAGAAAGAATGGGGATTCGACGGCATCATGATGTCCGACTGGACTTCCACCTACGACGGTGTAGCGGCGGCCAACGGAGGTCTCGACCTGGAAATGCCCTCCGGCAAATTCATGAATCGCGCCACCCTGCTGCCGGCAGTGAAATCCGGCCAGGTCAGCGAAGCCACCATCGACGATAAAGTGCGCCGCATTCTTCGCACCGCGATCCGATTTGGCTGGCTCGATCGCGAGCAGACCGATCTGTCGATACCGCTTCTCAACGAATCCGGAGGAACGGTCGCGCTCGAAGCGGCCCGCTCCGGTATGGTGCTGCTCAAGAACGACGGCAATCTTCTGCCGCTCGATAAAACGAAGATCAAATCGATCGCCGTCATCGGACCCGATGCCTATCCCGCGCAACCGGTCGGCGGGGGCAGCGCCAGAGCGCGACCATTCTCCGCGGTGAGCTATCTCGAAGGCATGGCGGGATATCTCAAGAACACAGCCACGGCGTATTACGAGCAGGGTATCCCGTTGCTCGCCGAGATGGCCGACGCGACCCAGTTCACCACCGACGAAGACGGCAAAGAGCCCGGCCTGCGCGCCGAGCTGTTCAATAATCCTACGCTGAGTGGAGAGCCTGTCGTGCGCCGCACCGATAAGCATGTTAACTTCGGGCGCTTCCTCGGTGACGGCGTAAGGGAGGACGGTGCATCGGCGCGCTGGACGGGCTATTTCACGCCCAGCTCTCCGGGAGAGCACGTGATTTTCGTGCAGGCTTCAGGCGAAGAGGGTGGGTCGCGGTTATACGTGGGCGACAAGCTCGTCATCGATAATTGGAATCACGCCTATACTCGCCTAGCCCAAGTCCGCATGTACTTTTCGGGCGGCGCGCACAAGATCCGCTTCGAATATTTCGTGCACGGAAGTTGGAGCGGCCCCAGCGTGAAAGTTGGCATCATCCGTCCAGACCTGGCTGTGACGCCAGCCGCGAAAACACTGGCCGCGCGCGCCGACGCCGTCGTCGTGGCGGTTGGATTCGATCCGAGCAGTGAGAGCGAAGGCAGCGACCGCACTTTCGAGCTTCCCCCCGCACAAGATGAGCTCATTCAACAACTGGCGGCGGTGAACAAAAACATTATCGTCGTGGTTACGTCCGGCGGCGGCGTTGACATGACGCGCTGGCTCGATCGCGTGCCCGCGCTGTTCGAGGCATGGTATCCCGGGCAGGAGGGTGGCACGGCTCTCGCCCAACTTGTCTTCGGCGACTATTCTCCCTCGGGCAAACTTCCCGTCTCCTTTGAGCGCCGCTGGGAGGACAACGCGATTCACGACAACTATTACCCGAAAGGCGCGGACACGAAAGTTGTCTACGCCGAAGGCGTATTTCTCGGATATCGCTACTTCGACAAAGCGGAAGTGAAGCCCGCATTTCCTTTCGGCTTCGGTCTCTCCTACACCACCTTTGCCTATAAGAATCTCTCCGTAACTCCGTCGCGTGCTTCCGGAGAGGAGTTAGTCAACGTCAGCTTCGACGTGAGCAACACCGGTAATCGCGCTGGCGCCGAGGTGGCTGAAGTTTACGTTGGCGAACCGCATCCCGCGGTTCCGCGGCCCGTGAAAGAGCTCAAAGGATTCGCGAAGGTTCAGCTGAATCCCGGCGAAACTCGCCACGTTTCCGTCGCCCTCGATCGCCGCGCCTTCGCCTACTACAACGTGAAGAATCATGACTGGACAGTGGATGCGGGAGACTTCAGCGTTTATGTGGGGAGTTCCTCGGCGCGGGTTGAGCTCACCAGTAAAATAACCCGGCAAACTCAATGAACATCTAATTTGTAGATGGCCGGCGATCTCATTGCCGATGACGAAGAGATGGCGCGGCATGGTGACGACAACGTGGCTCCCGCCGTTCTGTGCCTGCGCGTTCCGGGATTAAAGAAGGTGGGTGCGACGGCATGAGCCTCTACTGCAGCACCGGCACGGTCGAAAGCAACGTATCTTTGCCGCAGTTGCATGATCTGCTGGCGGAGAGTCTGGCGAAGCTCGGAAAACGAGAGCGTGTTCTGGTCGTGCCGCCGGATCAGAGCCGTGTGCATTCCCGCGCCGGTGAACTGACGCGCTTCGCGTGGGAGTATTTCGGCGACCGGTTGATGGCAGTTCTGCCGGCTCTCGGCACGCATTCTCCGATGCAGTCGGAACAGATTGCACGAATGTTTGGCGCAATGCCGACGGAACTTTTCAAGGTCCACAATTGGCGGACAGATGTTGAGACCCTCGGCGCGGTCCCGGCAGAGTTCATCTACGAGCAATCGGAAGGCAAGCTCAACTATGCCTGGCCGGCGCAGGTGAACCGGCTCGTTACGCGTGGCGATTTCGACCTTATTCTTTCGATCGGCCAAGTCGTGCCGCATGAAGTCATCGGCATGGCCAATTACAACAAGAATATCCTGGTGGGTACGGGGGGGCGGGAGAGCATCAATCGCAGCCATTATCTGGGTGCGGTTTATGGCATGGAGCGCATCATGGGCCGCGCAGACAATCCGGTGCGCAACGTTCTTAATTACGCGTCCGATCGTTTCCTCGGGTCTTTACCCATCGTGTACGTACTGACCGTGGTTGGACGCGCGGAGGACGGCGAGTTGGCAGTGCGCGGTCTTTTCATCGGCGACGATGCCGAGTGTTTTCATCGCGCGGCTGAGCTGAGCTTGAAAGTGAACTTCGAAACGATGGACGCCCCGATCAAGAAGGCTGTCGTTTATCTCGATCCGTATGAATTTCACAGCACATGGCTCGGCAACAAAGCCGTCTACCGCACGCGAATGGCATTGGCCGATGACGCCGAGTTGATTATCCTCGCACCCGGTGTAAAGCAGTTTGGCGAAGACAGCGCTATCGATGCGCTGATCCGAAAGTATGGCTATCGCGGAACTCCGGCTACGCTCGCAGCCGTTCACGCGAATGCGGATCTTGCTGGCGACCTGAGTGCGGCTGCTCACCTCATTCATGGCTCGTCCGAAGGCCGCTTCACGATCCGGTTGTGCCCCGGGCATCTCCGCAAAGAAGAAGTTGAAGGCGTGGGCTTTGCATATGGCGACTTCGAAACCATGCTCACGCGCTACGATCCGCAAATGCTGCGCTATGGCTACAACTGCATCGAGGGCGAAGAGGTATTCTTCATTCCGAATCCTGGCCTGGGATTGTGGGCTTACCGCGGAAAATTGCTGGGGCGCGACGCATGATTGTCGTTTTGATGGGAGTGAGCGGGATCGGTAAGACGACGGTCGGCAAGTTGCTCGCCGCTCGCACTCGATGGAAGTTCGAAGACGCCGATGACTATCACTCGGAAGAGCACCGACGAAAAATGGCGGCTGCGATCCCATTGACCGATGCCGACCGGCTACCGTGGCTCACGGCGTTGAATGAGCGCATGATGCAGTACCGCCAGAGGGGACAGAGTGCGATTTTGGCGTGCTCGGCGCTGAAGGAAAAATATCGCGAAGTGCTCGCTCGCGGCTTTTCGAAAGACGAAATGGTCTTTGTTTATCTGCACGCACCCGCTGCTCTGATAAAACAGCGCCTCGGGGCGCGATCCCATGCGTTCATGAGCGCGGCGTTGCTCGATAGCCAACTGGCGGCGCTGGAAGTGCCGTCGGAGGCGTGGGCAGTTTCGGTCGATGGGACTCCGGAGGAGGCGGTTGACGATATTGTGGCGCGGCTGCAGAAAGCGGGCGTGATCACTGCGGGCGCGGAGAAATAATGGCGGCCAACGTCCTGAGCCTCGAAGGCAAGACTGCCGTCGTTATCGGAGGGAGCTCCGGGATTGGGCGCACTTTGAGCCTGGGGCTTGCCGATGCCGGCGCGGATGTTGTCGCCTCTTCGCGGCGGCGGGAGATGGTCGACGAAGTCGCGTCGGAGATAGAGCGGCGTGAGCGCCAGACTCTTCGCTTGGTTTCGGATGTGCGTAATCGCCCCTCGCTCGAAGCACTTCTGGCCGCGTCGATCCGTCGCTTTGGCAAAGTCGACATCCTTATTAACTGTGCGGGAAAAATAAAACGCATGCCGACGCTCAACATGCCGGAAGAGGAATGGTCCGATATTTTGGATACGAATCTTACAGGAACGCTGCGCTCCTGCCAGGTCTTCGGGAGGCACATGCTGGAGCGGGGTTACGGGCGCATTGTCAACATTGCGTCTCTCAATAGTTTCGTTGCGCTGCATGAGGTTGCCGCTTACGCGGCCAGCAAGGCAGGAGTAGTTTCGCTTACGCGTTCGCTGGCGGTGGAGTGGTCGAAGAAGGGGGTTACGGTGAACGCAATCGCCCCTGGCGTCATCCGCACCGGTTTGAATGCGGACCTGCTTGACAACACCGCGCGCGGCGAGGAATTGTTGGCTCGAACGCCGATGGGGCGTTTCGGCGCGAGTGAAGAGCTTGTCGGAGCTGCAGTGTACTTGTGCTCCAATGCGGCGTCGTTTACTACCGGACAGACGCTCGTGGTTGATGGAGGATTTCTGGCCAGCGGGGTGAATCAGTAGACGATTTGAGGTGAACCTCGGCCGTTAAGTTTAGGAACGTCGCGAGAAATCATCCGCAGAACTGGGAGTTGAAGCTCATGAGTTACACACGACGTGGCGTGCTCGCAGGATTGGGACTGGCAGCAATCGGAGCGGCGATGTCGCCTCTGGCTAAGAAGGCGGCGGCCGCCGGATCTTGCCCCTTCCGGCTCGGCGTAATCAACGACGAGATCACGCAGGACTTTGAGAAGGCGTGTCAGACTGTCTCCGGCGATTTCGGCCTGCATTGGATCGAACTGCGCTCCATGTGGAGCAAGAATGTCACCGAACTCAACGCGAAACAGATCGACGACGCGCGAAAAATTCTCGCCGAACACAAACTGCGAGTCACGGATATTGCCAGCCCCCTGTTCAAGACTGACTGGCCCGGAGCTCCGCGCTCATCGCAGAGTGAAGCCCGCGATCAGTTCCACGCCGACTTCGATGCCAGCGCACAAGACAAGCTGCTCGAGCACTGCATCGCGCTGGCGAAATCTTTCGACACCGATAGAATTCGCTGTTTCGACTATTGGCGCCTCGATGATCCGAGGCCATATCGCGAGGCGATCAACGCGAAGTTGCGGCAGGCGGCGGAGCGCTGCGCCCAAGATAACATCGTGCTGCTGCTCGAAAATGAGATGTCGTGTAATACAGCGACCGGCGAAGAAGCGGCTGCCACGCTCAAGGCGATTCCAAACCAGAACTTTATGCTGAACTGGGATCCGGGCAACGCCGCCGCGCTCGGCAGCACGCCTTATCCAACCGGCTATGAAGCGCTGCCCAAAGAGCGTATTGGGCATTGTCACTGTAAAGATGTCGTCCGCAAGCAGGGTCACAAATATGATTGGGCTCCAGTGGGCGGCGGCATCATCGACTGGGTTGGTCAGCTGCGAGCTTTCGAGCGTGATGGCTTCCATTACGGCTTAAGCCTCGAAACTCATTGGCGCGGCGGCGGCTCGCCCGAAGCGTCGACGCGTGTGAGCATGGACGGCCTCAAAAAGGCGCTGACGAAGGCTGGAATTTCCTGCTGATTACAACTGCTGCTGAGAGTGAGGAGACAACGATGGTGACAAGACGTGAATTTCTCGATGCGCTCGCCCTAGGCACCGCCGGCCTGGCCGTAGGAACGACGGCAAAAAGCTACAGCCAGATCCTCGGTTCGAATGACCGCGTTAACTTCGCCGTGATTGGCCTGAATGGCCGCGCCTACGCCCATCTCGCCTCTCTCAAGGCAAATAAACAAGCCGCGCGCATCTCGCATGTCTGCGATGTCGATACCACCATTCTCAAGAAGTTCGCCGACCATACGCAGCAGGAGATGGATGAGACTCCGGTGAGCGAGAAAGACTTTCGCCGCATCCTCGAAGTGAAAAATGTGGACGCCATCACCATTGCGACTCCCGAACATTGGCATACACCCATGGCCATCGCCGCGTTACAAGCGGGTAAGCACGTCTATGTCGAAAAGCCATGCAGCCACAATCCCGCTGAGGGCGAGATGCTGGTGCAGGCGCAGCAGAAGTATCAGAAGCTGGTGCAACTCGGCACGCAGCAGCGCTCTTCTCCCCACACCATCGAGATCGTCGAAAAGATTCACGACGGCGTCATCGGCAGGCCCTACTTCGCAAAAGCCTGGTACTCCAATACAAGGAAGTCGATCGGCGTCGGCAGAGAGATTCCAGTGCCGCCGCAGCTGGATTGGGATTTGTGGCAAGGGCCTGCGCCTCGCCGCCCTTATCGGGACAATGTTCATCCTTATAACTGGCACTGGTTCAAAATCTATGGCACCGGCGAATCGCTCAACAATGGCACCCACGAAGTCGACGTCTGCCGCTGGGCGCTCGGCGTCGATTATCCGCAGCGAGTTACTTCGTCAGGCGGTAGATACCACTTCAAAGACGACTGGCAGTTTTACGACACGCTGGTGACCAGCTTCGCATATGAAGACAAGATGATTTCGTGGGAGGGCAAGAGTTGCCAGGGGATGAAATTTTACGGCCGCGATCGCGGTTCGACGATCATGGGCACGGAGGGCACGGCGCTCATCGATCGCGGCGGCTACGAGATTTATGACCTCAAGGGGAATAAGAAAAGCGAAGTCAAGGCGGGCATCGCGGCTTCCGTCGCTGACCTGGTCGGGCGCGATTCCATGACGGACGCGCACTTCGCGAACTTCATTGCTGGAATACGCAAAGGCGAGAAACTCAACGCCCCCATCAACGTCGGCAACATCTCGGTTACGATGCTTCTCCTCTCCAACATCGCCTGGGAGGTCCAGCGCGAGTTGCATCTCGACTCAACCTCCGGCCGAATCCAAAACGACCAGGACGCGATGAAAATGTGGAGCCGCGAATACGAAAAAGGCTGGGAGCCGCATGTCTAAGAGAGTGGCTTTGAAAAGCAACGTTTCTCGCCGCGATTTCATTTGCTCGGGCGCGCTGGCGGCGGTAGCGTTGGCTGCCCCGAGTGGGAGCTTGGCGTTGCCTCAGACAACGCCGTCCGCCGATGAAGCCTCGCCGATTCGCTTGGGTCTCGCCAGCTACACCTTCCGCAACTTCACTCGCGCGCAGTTAATCGGCTTCATGCAACAGCTCAAGGTATTCGCCTTGAACGCGAAGGATGTCAAAGATCATCTTCCAATGGATGCGCCGCTAGAGGCAACCGCGCTGGTGGACTATGTCGCCGCAGGCATCGGGCTGCACGCGGCGGGAGCGATTTATTTTCCCAAAGATGAAGATGCGGACATCCGCGCCAAATTTGAATACTGCAAGCGCGCGGGGATCGGCGTGATTGTCGCCGGCGACCCGGCGATCGAAACTTTGCCGCGGATTGAGAAATTCGTGAAGGAATATGACATTCGCATCGCCATTCACAACCACGGACCGGAAGATAAGTTGTGGCCATCGCCGCTCGATGTGCTGAAGGCGGTGAAGAATATGGATCCGCGCATGGGCTGCTGCATGGATGTCGGGCATGCCGCGCGGGCTGGCGCCGATGTGGTGCAGGCGATTCACGAAGCTGGCCCGCGACTATTCAACGTGCATATGAAAGATCTCGCAAATTTCCGCGACAAAGAAAGTCAGGTTGCGGTGGGAGAGGGCATCATGCCGGTGCGGAAGATGTTCGAAGCCCTCGTCGCCGTCAAGTACCAGGGCTTCGTTGACCTCGAGTATGAAATGCACCCCGACGATCCGATGCCGGGAGTAATCGCGAGCTTCGCGTATATGCGAGGCGTATTGGCGGGCAGCGGACTGGCATATCGAAGCTAGGCTTCCGTCTGCCGAAGACTCGCCGGGGTGCCGCAGTCCCTCTCAGCGGCTGAAGGCGGTATCGAAAACGCGCCATTTATCGCAGCGGTGAACCGCTGCGCCACCCCAAAGAACGAAATCGTCCGTTTTTTTCCGCACTCCAGATGACTGTTGCCGCCAGCCTCGCTTCTAAAACAGATTCCACAAAAACTGGTTGTAGACGTCGTGGTGGTATTGGACTTCCTGCGCTTTGACGAAGGTCCCCAGCAGGCGCGGACAGCGATCCGCCGAGGCCTGTTTCAGATCGGCATAGCGGCCTTTCACGTCTTCACCTAGAATCTCGGACGTCCACTTGGCCTTGCGGAAATTGTCGATCGCATCATAAATATTATCGGGCAAATAACGTTCCGCTTGGCGCAGGTTCTTGATCTTCGATGTTTCTCCATCCAATCCCGTCTTGAAGATCGAATACATCACCATATAAGGATTGGCGTCAGGGCTGACTGAACGCACCTCCACGCGCATGCTCTTCTCGTTGCCGATCGGAATGCGTATCATCGCCCCGCGATCGACCGCCGACGCCTTCAACTGATTCGGCGCCTCAAAGTGCGGATCCAGCCGCCGGTAAGCATTTACGCTCGCATTCAGCATCAGGCAAATGTCGTTGCCGTGCGTCAGGATGCGGTCGAGAAATTCCCATCCAAACTTGCTGAGCATCTCTTCGCCTTTCGGATCCCAGAAAAGATTCTTGCCACCCTTGCTGATCGAAACATTGGTGTGCATGCCGCTGCCGTTCACGCCGACAACCGGCTTCGGCAAGAACGAAGCCGTCAATCCCATATTCGTTGCCACTTGCCGGCAGATCAGCTTATAGAGCTGGATTTGATCGGCCGCCGCCACCACTTCTCCATAGCTGTAGTTGATTTCAAACTGCGAGGGCGCGACCTCGGGATGATCCTTTTCATTCTGGAAGCCCATCGCGCGCTGCACCTCGGCGCTGGTGTCGATGAACTCGCGCAACGGATCGCCCGGCAGCGAGTGATAATACCCCCCAGTATTTACGTACTCAAACTTCCCCGTCTGGTTGTAATTTCGTTCGGCGTCTTTTCCCTGAAAGATGAAGCCCTCGATCTCGTTCGCTGCGTTGAGCGTGTATCCCTTCTTGGCGTGCGCTTCGTCGGCAAAAGTTTTCAGGATGCCGCGAATGTCGGCGGCGTAAGGCTCCCCACCCTTGTCAATGACGTTGCCGAACACCAACACTTTACCCGGACCAAAAACGTCCGCCGGCCCCCAATAGAAAGCGCTCCAGTCGATGCCGAGACGCAAATCGCTTTCTCGCTGCGCCGTAAATCCACGGATCGACGAGCCGTCAAAAGTCAGGTTGTCAAAGCTCTTCAGCAAGAACTTTTTGTCGTAGTCGAGCATGTGCAGGCGCCCCTCCAAATCGCTGAAAAGCACAGTCAGCGCCTTGATGCGCTTCTCATCCGTCAGATATTGCAGGCGGTCTTCCTGAATTTTGTGGGGGGCGACGCGGTTCTTGCGCTGCTCTTTGGCCTTCAGGTTCATCTCTTCGAGCTCGTCGTACGGTATGGCGAGAAAATTTCTTAGTTCGGTTGACATGCATCTCCTTGTGCCGGGGTTAAGCCCCAATACCTGCCTCAGGCACCGGGGAACAGGGTAACGCGTGGGAAGCGGGTGCGCCAATAGCCGCTGCGAAATATTGTGCCCCATTGGCGTCCCTAACGTGTTTTTCCTAGCGAAAAGACTTATGCAAGGTAGAAGAAATACCGATTGGACTTGGACCTCCGCTGTCGTGAAGGTCAATTTCTGGCGACCGGCCTTCGTGTGTCCAGCACCAAGCGGATAAGGAGAACGAGCAGACCATGGCAGAAGACACCGTAACCATGAAACCGACCCTCGGCCTCACCGGACTGACCATGAATGCCATGGCCCTGATCGCCCCCGGAGCATTTCTGTGGTTAACTTTTGCCGGGCAGGCAGCGGCGGGTGCGACCGCGCCGTCGATGTGGATGGGCATCGTCTTCGCCACTTTATTGTGTCTGGCCACAGCCGTCTGTTACGCGGAAATGGCCAAGCTCTATCCCGGTACGGGCAGCTCATATTATTTTGCCGAGCAGTCATTCCTCAACCACGACAAGGCGTGGCCCTATGCCCGCCTCGCGAAATTCGTCGTCGGCTGGGGCTCGCATCTTTATTACTGGATCTATCCCGGCGTGATGGTAGGCGTCATCGGAGTCATCTCCGGCTATCTGGTCGGAACCCTCTGGCCTAATTTCATGAGCGCCTCCAATCCCGGCCCCATGTTCATGATGGCGGTTGCGATTGTGTTCGCGTTCGGCGTGGCCTATATCGCTCACCGCGGCATCACCGGATCGACCGCCGTAAACATCGGCATCAACTTTATCCAGATCAGCGCTCTGATCGTCTTCGCGGTGCTGGCGCTGGGCTATCGCATGAACCATCCGCCGGGCAGCGTAGCCTTCCAATTCGACGCGCAGACGAGCGCGGCTTATAGCTGCGAATTCGCCACAGCGAAGACGCTGGTCAACGGGCAACTCACCGGCACCATCGTGCGCAGCGCTGACGGAACGCCGCAGTGCGCGAAGGATGCCGCCGGCAAGCCGGTGCCGTATCACATCAGCTATCCGGAGAAGGATGCAAGCGGTGCTTTTGTCTCTCATCCCACGGCGCGCTCGGTTGTCAGCATGCACAATTTTGGCTGGATGTTCGTGCAGGCGACGATTGCGATTCTGATTCTCGTCGGATTTGAATCGGTTACCTCTATGGGAGGCGAGGCCCGGAACGCCAAACGCGATGTGCCGATCGCGGTCATCGTCTCGCTGCTGGTGCAGAGCTGCTTCTGTTATCTGTTCGAATATTTTGCCGCCAATTATTTTCTCAATAGCGGTTATCCAATGAGCTTTGCGGGAGCCTCCGCCGCGCCCATCGGCGACATGATGACCACCGTCGGCGACGCCCTGTTCGGCGCAGGCAACGGGCGAATTTTTATGCTGATCGAAGCGGCCACGGTCTTTCTAGCGCTCATCGGCACAACGCTGTCCTGCATCAACACCGGCGCGCGCGTGACCTACGCCATGGGTAAAGATCGGGAAGTCCCCGCGCACTTCGGAATATTGCACGATAAAAATCTCACACCTCATCGCGCCATCTGGACCCTGGCCGCGATTTCCGCCATAGTCGGCTGCATCACAGTGATCATGTTTTTTGGCGATGGCGCCGCCCCCACCGATGCCGCCATTCAAGCCTTGCCGCACGGCTTCTGGTCGAGCTTTGGATATACCACCCACGACAGGATGGCGGCGCTGCCCAACACTTTCCTGGCCACGACGCTAGCCTCGAACTTCGGCACGTTCCTGCTCTACATGCTGAGCTGCGTGACCTGCATCGTCTGCTATCACAAGCACCCGCAATTCAAGGTAGTGCGTCATCTGATAATTCCCGCGTTCGGTTTGGTCGCCAACCTGGCATGCATGATCTTTTATGTAGCCGGTCCTTTCATGGGCTACGGCACCAAGATGGAACCATTGATCGCCTTGGGCATCGCGCTCGTCTGGGGCATTTACGGGGGAATTTATTTTCTGCGCGCGAGCAAAGCCATGGGGCGGACCACGTTCCACGCCAGCCGCGTAGCAATCCTCTGACCTCACGCACGCTCAAGAAATCCGAGCCTGGCGGCTGCATAGTTGCCAGGCTTTCGCATGTCAGTGAGAATTAGATTTCTTCTATGTTGGATATCGAATTCGCCGAGCTTTCTGATCCGGGCCGCGTCCGCACGCGCAACGAGGATTATCTCGGCCACGTCGCTCCCGGCTCTCCCTCCCAGGCGCGGACGCACGGATGGCTCTTCGCCTTAGCCGACGGCGTCGGCGGACAGCGCCAGGGCGAAGTGGCTTCGCGCGCCGCCGTACAAGAAGCGCTCGCCGGATTCCGGCGCGCGAAAGAAGGAGCGTTGCATAAAGAAGTGGTCACACAGATCGTGCAATCGGCCAATGCGCGAGTCTGCGAATCCGAAGCGCTCTCCGGCCGCTCTGGCGCTGGCATGGCTTCGACGATTGTCGTCTGCGCCCTGCGTTACGACCGCGCCACGATCGCTCACGTCGGAGATTCGCGTTGCTATCTGATTCGGAGCGGCGATGCCAAGGCGCTGACGCGCGATCACACCGTCGCGGCCGACCAGGCTCGCCTCGGCCTGGTTTCCGCCGAAGAGGCTGCCGAGTCATCCGGCCGCCACGTTCTCAGCCGCTCGCTCGGCATGAATCTTTTCGTCAACATCGATATCGACGACATCGCGCTGCTGGCTGGCGATGTGCTCCTGCTCTGCTCCGATGGATTGCATGGCGCCGTCACCGCCGCCGAAATGGCCGAGGCCACGCGCCGTCATCGCGATCTCGCCCTCGCCGCGCAGGAACTGGTCGACCGCGGCAATGAGCAAGACGGCAGCGACAATATCAGCCTGCAGATGATTCGCGTTCGCAGCGTCGAACGCATGGGGATGTACCGCGGGCGCCCTTATAAGCTACGCTAAGAAACAGTTGTCGGTTCTTGGTTGTCAGAAAGAGCGCGGTGCGTTGCCCTTTACGCCTTTTTTACGAAACTTCTGGCACGATGGCGGCATAGGAGTTTGAATCGAGTTGGGCCGCTTGCCGAGCACTTTTAATGCAGATTCACTCACGATGACTGTCCTCCACGCCGGCGATCAGCTCGATCATTATCGGATTGAAGAGCTCGTTGCCCGCAGCGGCATGGCTTCGATCTTTCGGGCCACCGATCTTAACAATGGCCGCGCTGTCGCCATCAAGATTCCTCATCCCGAGGTCGAATGCGAGCCCGCTCTGTTTGATCGTTTTCGCCGCGAAGAAGAAATCGGCAAGCTGATGGATCACCCCGGCGTGATGAAAGTCCTCTCCGATGACGACCGCAGCCAAGTCTACATGGTCATGGAGTGGGTTGATGGCCGCCTGCTGCGCAAGATCCTCGCCGAGCAGACCAAACTGCCGAGCGATCGCGCCATCAGCATCACGCTGCGCATTCTCGATGCGCTCGACTACATTCACACCCGCGGCGTGGTTCATCGCGATCTCAAACCAGAAAACGTGATGGTCGACGAGCACGACAATATCAAGCTCATCGACTTTGGCATCGCTGGCAGCACGGGCGCCAGGCGACTGACCTTCGCCAAGTTCTCTCCCACTATGGGCACGCCCGATTATATTTCTCCCGAACAGGTGAAAGGCCAGCGCGGCGATGCGCGCAGTGACCTCTACGCGCTCGGCGTGATGTTCTACGAAATGCTGACCGGCAAAGTCCCGTTTTCCGGCACCAATCCTTTTCTCATCATGAACGATCGCCTGCTAAACAATCCCGTCCCCCCGCGCGAAGTCGATGCCACGATCACCCCGCAATTGCAGGAGATTATTTATCGCGCCCTCGATCGCGACCCGAAAAACCGATATGCCAGTGCGCGCGATTTTGCCGGGGATCTCGAGCATCCCGATCAGGTAGCCGTCACAGATCGCGCCGAATTCCGCAACTGGAAAGATCGCCGCACTCCCTGGGCGAAAAAAGTCCTCTTCTACGTGCTGATCGCGCTGATTCCGATCGTGATCTTCGGGCTGCTGCTGTATGTGGCGCGGCATAGTTAAAGCGAACCACAGAGGGCACAGAAGACCACAGGGGAAACCTGCTCGCTAGACTCCCGGGTGGTCTTCTGTGCCCGCCGTGGTGAAGATCTTGACCTCAGCTCACTTCTGCAGAAATTCATCTCCGCGAATGTCAAACTCCGGATAGGCTCCCGCGCCCAACTCAAATAAATCCATGCCCTGCGCTTCGCCTTCGCGCTCTACGCGCTGCCGATACATGCGGTCAAGCCCCCAGTTCAACGTATAAGTCAGCGGCAACACGCAGCCGAGCAACGTCGCTATGCCCACCAGTTGCGCGAGCCACTGTCCATGCGGCCCCGCATCCGCCAGCGACGCCACGGCCAGCACCCCCCAAAGGCCGCCAAGCGCATGCACGGAGACCGCTCCGCCCGGGTCGTCTATCGCCAGCTGAAACTCCAAAAAATCAGCCGCCGTCACCACCAGAATTCCCGCCACGCCGCCCACAATCATCGCCGCCGCAGGCTTCAAGAATGCCGCCGCTGCGCTGCTTGCGACCAGGCCAGCGACCCATCCATTGGCGGTCAGCGATGCATCGGGTCGCTCAAATCTCACTCGCGTCACCACCGCCGCCGCCACCGCAGACGCCGCCGCGCACAACGTCGTGTTCAGCGCGATGAGCGGCACGCGTCCCGTCTCCGCGCCCGCAAACAACATCGCCCCCGCGGAATTCAGCGCCATCCATCCCATCCACGCAAGCATGCATCCCAGCAGCACCAGCACCGCGTTGTGTCCCGGGAGCGCAGCCGGCATCCCCTCCGCCGAAAATTTCCCGCGCCTCGGCCCCAGAATCCACGTCATCGAAAGCGCCGTGAGGCCGCCGACAACTTGAATCGTGCTCGAGCCGCCGCCATCGACGAAGCCGCGCCCCAGTCCGCAATTCGCGCCGAGCTGCGCCAGCCATCCTCCGCCCCATACCCAATGCGCAAACAGTGGATAGGTAAACCCCGCCAGCAGCACCGTCGAGGCGCAGATTGCGCCCAGCCGCCAGCGATCCGCCCCTGAGCTCAGC
>Ga0210391_10002370_pt1 | contig 16403 bp, 10 predicted proteins | sample IncBWC12OmetaG_FD_160573 | JGI IMG/M metagenome (GOLD analysis project Ga0210391, IMG submission 160573) | Forest soil microbial communities from Barre Woods Harvard Forest LTER site, Petersham, Massachusetts, United States - Inc-BW-C-12-O ... | reverse complement strand
GTCAGTGCAGGCTACCAGTAGTACGCACTCCGACAAATTGGCGACCAGGCGGCTGGCGGCGTCGAGGCGCGAGGAGTTATCGACGACCACGTAGCGGTAGTGCGTTACCAACATGTCGAATAGACGCACAAACTCGGCCGTCGATGGTTCGACAGAGGCGGGGGCGTTGGTTCCTGCCAGCAACTGCAGGCCGCCGCTGTGCCGGGTCATGAAACTCTCGAGCAGGGAACTATCCATGCGGTGCAGATTCCGCGTGGCGTCGGCCAAGGTGAACAAGGGTTTGAGATTCAGATGTAAGGACGTGTGACCGAGGGGAGCGAGGTCCACGAGAGCGGTGTGGCCATGGGCCGCCTGCAGAGCGAGGGCGAGGTTGACGGCCACAGTGGTCGCCCCGCTTCCGCCTTTGGCATTGACCACGGAGAACACCTTGCCGCGGGGGCCTTCCTTTTGAACCTTGCGCTGGGCGGTGGTCAGGCGAACGAAAGCTTCCAGTAGGTCGGTGGTAGTGGTGGGGCGCTCGATGAATTCGCGGGCACCGGCGCGCATGGCACTCACGATGACCTGCGGTTGGTTGAGACCGCCGATGGCGAACACGGCCGAGTCGGGCAATTCCTGGCGCAGAAGTTCAACGGCGCGCATGGCTGTGGCGGGATTATCGGCCGGAACATCGACCAGGACAACGTCGGGAGTAGCGGCTTGCACGCGCCGGATGACTGGATCGGATGCTGCGACCGGGAAACTGGCGCAGGTATGAACCGTGCGGGCTACGCTGGTTCCATCCACCAACACCTGGAGCACGGTGCGCTGTTCATTATCGGTGGCCACGATGACGACTGAAAGCTCGGGCATAAACCTATGCTTTTCCCACTTCCCTAAAACCAGTTGCCAGTGTCCAGTTGCGGGTTGCCAGTGAAATCATCGCGTCCATTGGGTTTACTTTCCCGAAGGTTTCTTTCCATCGAACTTGTCATTGTTGATGAAAGGCTGCGGATTCGTGGGCCCGGGCGGTGGCGTGGCACTGGGCGAAATCCTGTGCACAGTGCAGAGGACCATCAGTTCTGAATTGCTCTTTTGTACACTTTTGCTCTTGAAAAAATTACCCAGAATCGGAATGTCGCCCAGGCCGGGAACCTTGTTCCAAATGTCGGTGACGCGATTATCGATCAAGCCTGCGATCACGAAGCTTTGTCCATCCTGCAACTCGAACTCGGTCTCCGCCTTGCGCGTGCTCAAGGCGGGGACGGTGAAGCCAGAAATCGTTAGGGCATTGGCGAAATCCAGAGTGCTGACCTCCGGGGCCACCAGTAGATGAATATTGCCATTGGGCATGATCACCGGAGTGAAATCCAGCTTTACGCCAAACTCTTTGAAGGAGATGGTAACGGCGGTGAATCCCTGTCCCGGTTGCACGATGGGGAAGGGGAATTGGCCGCCGGCGAGAAAACTGGCTTTCTTCCCGTTCACCGCGATGAGATTGGGCTCGGCCAAGATCTGGAGAAGATTCTTGGTCTGCAAGGCCTCGATCACGGCTCCGAAGTGGATGTCTGGACGGAACAGGAACAAGTTCAATACATTGCTGATGGTTTGGTTAGTCTGAAACGGGCCGCTGACTCCCTGAGTTTGGCTTACTTGCGCGGTACCGAAGCCGCCGTATTGGCCGGTGGTGGTGCTTCCGATTGTATTGCCGGCGCCGGTTGAGAAGAAGTTGGAGCCAAGCTGGGTGAGGGCGGTGCGGTCGACCTCGGCGAACTTCACCTCCAGCAAGACTTCCTGGGCGCCCACGGGACCGAAGGTGAGCACGTTGACAACATTCTTGGAATAGGCCGAGGCTAATTCTCCAGCGCGCTTGGCGACATCCTCCGTAGTCACGTGGCCGGAGAGAACGATGGCGGCGCGCGACGGGGTCACGGAAATCTGTTCCTCGGGAAAGACGCGATGTTCTTCTTCGGCGCAGGCGCTGACATCAACGTCGACGCGGAGGTCAAAGCTGCGCGAGCGTTCCAGTTCGTCCCAGATGATGAGGGAGACTTCGCCAGGGGCTCGTCCGTGGACCAGAATCTGGGTGGACGTAAGCACAGTAGGGTCGGCGACGTTAGGGTCGGTCACCGAGACACGCTTGATTTGCTCGGTCGTATTAATGAGCAGAGACTTGTCGACCATGACGCGCAGCGGAGCCGAACCCTGGGGCTGGGCTGACTGAGGCGGAAGAGTGGTCTGGGTGGCGGCTGGTGGAGTGGGTTCCTGGGGCGCCTGAGTTGCGGCCTGCTGAGCCAGAGCTTCCCCCAGGGCGATCCTCGAAACGAAAAGCGGGATAAGAAACGACAATGCAACTACGAAAAATGTCGTGCGAAACTTCATCGTGTGATTCCTCTCCACATGAGGAAACCTGCAATGCAACGTATCGAAACGCTGAGGCAAAACCGCTCGCTGACTACTTAGGGTCTTCACCGCCCTGCTCTGGTAACGGGACAACAGTCTTCTTGTCACCTTTATAGACCTCTACACTGAAGACTGACGGAGGGGGAGCAGGTTTCTCAGTCTTCGGCAGCCTTACGGGACGAATGGTCACCCGCGGCGCGGCGGCCGGCGTGCCGCCCTTGTACAGACCCTTGGCATTGGCCGGGTCCACGGAATCCTGATGCGTATCGAGCGGGTTACGCAGCGAGAGTTGAATCTTGCCTTCCGACTGCGCCAGTGTCACACGTTCGGCGTCCTCGGGAGAAGTGAGCAGCGTGATCACTGGAGTGTTCGTGGGTTCCCCCGCGGCGTTGCGTTCCAGCCGTTGTCCGGAGGCGATCACGGCCACATTCTGCAGGACAGTGGTGGTTTGGGATTCGCTGCTGCCGTTGGGAGTTCCGGTAAGGAGCACGTCGACTCGGGTTCCAGGACCGACGAAACCGGCGACCGAGACCACTTCGTTCACCCGCACTGAGACGGCGCGCATCCCGGGCGGAATCAGTGAAGGCAAACCGGATCCGGCATTTTCCGGAGCCAGTTTGCTGGGCAGAATGAATTCGCCCTTGGCGATGGGAATGATGACGCCGCGGCCCATCACTTGAGACCTCTTGGTGTACGCTCCGGCGGGCAGTCCAGAAGCAGGAAACTTGGCGATCCGCACGTCATGCTCTTCAACCCGGGCTCCGACCTGAACGTCGTCGGCGGCCACGATGACGTCTGCGCCGGCCTCGACCGTCGACGGTCTGGCTTGGAGGTTTTTGTAGACGAAGAGGCTGACAAAGGCTCCCAAAGCCAGGGCCACAACCCCGATCATCAACAAACGAGTGCGGTTCATAGTGCTCCGTCAGGACAGCCAAAGGCGATTATCCTCGCCATAGTGGGCGAGGACTGCCTCTGTTGTGCTGCGCCGTTGCAGATTCCTACTGAATCGAACTGGCGACGTTGGAGAAAACATTGTTCGCGTTAGAGCCAATCAGCCGAATGGTGCCTACCACGATCACAAGGATCACGGCCAGCATCACGGCATATTCCGCGATATCCTGTCCTTCTTCCTCGCGCCACAATCTCCAAAGATGATCCATACTTTCCGGCCTCCTTAGAAACAACCAGCTTGTGAAACATGTGCAAAGCAGATAAGGCCCATGGCTTCTGGGACTTGCGCCCTGTGAACTTGTACCGCTCTACGGGGGATTTAACTCCCCTCATAATAACCTGCAAAATGCTTTGAAAGTGTAATTTATTGGATACCGATGGTAACTGCCAGTGCGCCTGTCTGCCTACAGACTGGTTTTAGAGCCCTGGCTTGACGACGGCCGGTTCAGCGGCGGTGGGCTCCATCCGGATCGCAGCCGGAAGCGCAGTGAGGATAACGGCTTGCGAGTCTTCGTAGGAGACAGTCCAACCCGAGGAGCTCCGCAGACCGGTCGCCAAGGGTGAACGCGGGGGAACAAGCACTGTGTCGACGCTCCAGCTCTGCAGGGATTGCTGCCAGGCGCCCTTGAACTGATAGGTGTCGGCGAACTGGTCAAACAGCTGTTGTCCGTAGAGATCGGCCCGGCCGTCGATAAAGACGGGCGTGGGAGGGTCAAGCTTCCAGATCAGATAGCCTCCCCAGTCATAGTGGTTGAAGATTCGACCGGAGGATGAGTGCGCCTGGAGAAAGGCGACTGCGCGCGAAGGGAAGTGCTCGGTCTCAGCCTTTGGCTGCCGCTGGATCACGTGGGCGATGTGGACTCCGGCAAAGGCCGCCATTGCCAGCAGGATTATGGCGTTGAGTGATGTCATGATCGCGGGTTGCGTCTGTTGTGGCCTTGAGTTGCTCCGCGGCCAGTTCCCCAGCCGCGTGGAGATCAGTGGGACCGCGACTAAGACGAATAGCGGCAGCAAGCGAATTGAGCAGAGCGCGGCGTACAGGCTGACGAGTAGCAGAAGCAGGTCGCGCGGTCGCAGCTTAAGTCGGGACCAACTGAGAGCCGCAAACGTGCCCAACACGACGACGAGGAAAGGCCAGTATTCCGCGTGGTGGAAGTTGGGCGAGGCCCATTCAGCGATGTAATTCTGCATGGCCGCCGAACGAAGGGTTTCGATTGGATAGGAGAACATTCGCAGCCCCTTGGGATTCAGGGGCACGATCAGGAAGTCGAGCAACAGTATCAGCGCCATAATCCGCAGGCGGGAGGCGCTCTGATGGGATCGTCCTAGGGCGCGTTCGATCCATTCTCCGGCAAGGAATAAGGCTGAGAGAGCCAAACCCAAAGCGAATCCGGCGTGCAGATTTACCCAGAGAAGAGTGAGAGGGAGAGTCCACCAAAGAAGGTTAGGGTTGCGCTCGGAGCGTTCGAGAATCAGCAGCCATAAGCTGGCCAAGAGAAGAGAGAGAACCTGAGGGCGCACTCCCCATACGGGCGCGGTGGCCCAGGCTCCACAAAGAGTGACTACGCCGGCGATGTAGGATGCGGGGCCGCAGCGCAGGTAGAGCAACCAGAACGTCGCGGCGAGGACTGCCGCGAAAATCACGATCAAGCCTCCCCATCCTGTAATGCGCAGCAGGTTGTACATGAGAAGTTCGCTCAGCCATTCATGCGCCACCCAGGGCTGTCCGGCGTGCGTGTAGGAAAAGGGATCGGTGTGCGGAATGCTCTTATGCTCGGCGATGTACTGACCGGTCTTGAGATGCCACCAGACGTCAGGGTCGATGACGTTGCGCGCGGCCAAGGCGAGCAGTCCGAGGAAGACGACTGAGAGGAAGACCGATCTCGTGCGCAGCACACTTTCCATCGCGTTCATCATAGCGGACGACCGGAGCACAGAGTACAATCCCCTTCCACCGTGTCTTCGAACGACGTGCAGCCCGTGCCGGTGAACTTGCCGTTGTCGCAGCGACGCCTGATAAGCGTTTTTGTCCTGTGCATGTTTTCGCTGAACCTGGCGTTTTTCATCAGAACGCGGGAAGGCATCAAGCGGGGATATCCGGACTTCACGATTTTCTACACGGCGGGCACAATCTTGCGGGAGGGGCTTGGTAATCACCTCTACAACTTAGATGTCCAATACAGAGTACAGCAGAGATTTGCCGGCAACATTCCTTTCCGACGAGGACCACTGCCTTATAACCATCCACCCTTTGAAGCGCCGCTCTTCGTGCCCTTGACTCTGTTGCCTTATCCGCAAGCGTTTGCGGTGTGGGATCTGGCGAATGTGGTCGTGCTTTTCGGTGTGGCGGCGCTCCTGCGACGATCCGTTGCTTTGCTTCATTCGATTCCGCCCTGGAAGTTTGTGATTGGGTGCATCGCCTTCAATCCGGTTTTTGCTTGCTTGTTTCAAGGCCAGGATTCCATTCTGATGTTGCTGTTTTGCACGCTGGCGTTCAATGCGCTGAAGAAAAAGTCCGATGTGCTTGGCGGGTGCTGGCTGGCCCTGGCTGCGTTCAAGTTTCAGTTTATCGTTCCCCTGGTTCTGCTGCTTGTGATCTGGAGACGAAGGCGCGTAGTTCTTGGGTTCGGAGCAGTTGTCCTGGTGCTTGCGTTCGTTTCCGTCATGTTGGTCGGCATGGATTCTTTGCTTCGATATCCCGGGTACGTGCTGCAGATAGCGAGGAATCCGCGTTTAGGGGGAGTGCCCCCGCAATTTCTGCCGAACCTGCACGGATTGGCAACGGGCTGGACCGGACCTCTCGCGGGCGCGGCGGGAGCCGCTTTGGCCTCCCTGGTCTCAATCACGGTGTTTGTGTTTGCAGCGCGAAAGGGGTGGGCATCGGCGCACGCGGCAAAATTTGAGCTGCAATTTTCGCTGGCGATTGTAGTATCGGGGCTGGTCGCCTGGCAAACAAATTCTCATGACCTTAGCCTGCTCGTTCTGCCGCTGGTATTTATTACCGATCAGTACCTCCATTCGACAACTCAAGCGCTGGTCAAGAGATTTGATCTGCTACTTCCTGTTTTGCCGCTTCTGATCAGTCCACTGTGGATGGTTCTTTGGCTGGCGATCGCTAAGGTCAATCTGATGGCGATTCCGCTGCTTTGGTGGACGTGGACGATTGGCAAGGAGTTATCGCGTGACCCGGGGATTGCCGCCCGGAAGGGCGGCGTCAAGTGAGCGAAATGAAGGTCGATTTTTCCGCGCCGCGCGGCCAAACCAGCGCCTTATTCCTTGTGGCTGCGCTTCTGGCAGCGAGTATGTGGTTCTACGTGCAGCGCGTGCTTATTCCCTATGAAATGGAGGATGCCGCAGTGCAGGAGCGTCCGCGCGGCAATTTGTCGGATCTTTATCCCCGCTGGCTGGGTGCACGCGAACTCCTACTCCACCACCACAATCCTTACAGCGATGACATCACAATCGAAATCCAGAAAGGATATTACGGGCGCGCGCTCGATCCCGCTCGTCCTAATGATCCCAAGGACCAGCAGGGATTCGCTTATCCCGTGTATGTGGTGTTCCTGCTGGCGCCGTTTGTCAGATTTTCATTTCACTTTGTGCAGCTTGCCTTTTACTGGACGTTGATCGCGCTGACCGCCGCCAGCGTCTGGTTGTGGTTGCGTGCGCTGCGATGGCGTCTGCCCGTGTTGGCGACAGCCAGCTGTGTCGCGCTTACGCTGGGAAGCTTTGCCGCGGTGCAGGGAATCAAGCTGCAGCAGTTGAGCCTGTTGGTGGCAGCGCTTCTGGCGGGAGCCGTGGCTTGCGTGGCCAGCGGTTTTCTGTTTTGCGGTGGAGTCTTGCTGGCGGCGGCAACCATCAAGCCGCAACTTGCTTGGCCTTTGGTTGCCTGGCTGCTGGTGTGGGCGCTGCACGATTGGCGGAATCGGCGACGGTTTCTGTTTGGGTTTGGCTTGGTTATGGTGTTGCTGCTGGCTGGCGCGGAAATCATTTTGCCCGGATGGTGGCGGATGTTCGCTCACGCCTTGGGGCAATATCATCGCTACACCCAGAACCAGTCGGTGCTGCTGCTCCCATGGGAGTATTCGGGTATCGTTATCGCCGCTGCAGTGATCGCTTGCGCCTTTTTTCTTTGGAGGTTGCGGGGCGAGCCTGCTGAGGCGGGAAACTTCGGTCTCGCTATCTCTCTGGTGCTGGCTCTGACCGTGCTGGTTGTCCCGATGTATGCGCCCTACAACCAAGTGCTGTTTCTGCCTGCGATTCTGGTGCTGGTGCGGGATCGAACTTTCTTCACCTCGCGGTCGCGCGGGGTCCGCTTCCTGTATCTGGCCGCGGCTTTTGCATTGGCATGGCAGTGGATCGGGAGTCTGATTTTGAGCGGCGCCTATCTGCTGGGATGGCGAGCGTGGGCAATCAGCGCATGGAAAGTGCCTTTCTTTGCGACGTTCAGCTTGCCAGTCTTCGTTTTCGCGCTGATCTTACTGAAAGTGCAGGTCGCGCAGCGGCCGCGCCGAGTCGATGAGAGCCGTTAATTGCTTGCAGGAGCTTTGACTTGTCGCTCTTTGTCTAGTCGCACCATCGGCGCGCCGCCCAGGAATAGCGCAAGCACGGGAAGGCCAACCAGAGCCTCGTCGCCTGCTCTCAGCGCCCACAGATGGAGGGGAGGCAAGAACAAGATGCCAAGCAAGCCTAACCTTATCCAGTGCGCGGGTTCGGAAATGTGCGGTGTTTGCTTCAACCAACGGTTTAGCAGCAGGGCAATCGGCAACAGCAGAAGGCTGAGGTCGTGGGGGTTGAGGTGATAGCTAACCAGCAGCGCGAACAGCACTGTGTTGGCAAAGGCGAGATCGAACTCGCCGTGCTTCTTCCAGCCCAGCAACATCTTGATCAACGCGGCTGCGGAAAGGATCGACACCACAGCAACGGTCGCGGAGGATTGGTCGGCGTGAAAGAAGAAGTAGACCAATCCGCGAAAGTTTGCCATGGCTTGGGGAACGATTCCCGCGAATGGCTGCGCCTTCAGATGTAGTAGAAACTTTGGATAGACGAGGAAGACCGACCATCCGGAGATGGCGGCCGACAATCCAGCGAACGCCAGCGCAACCAGAGTGAATCCCTTCGCCAGAGCGCTTCGGGCGTTTCGGTTTTGGGTCAAGACCAGCACGAGCATTAGCGGCAGTACCAGATGAAACTTGAAGAGTCCCAGGGCCAGCCAACACCCGGCGGCCAAAGCGCGGCCGCGCCGCAATGCTACGAAAGCGAGCACCACCAACAGGAGCAGGAGCAGTGAATCCTGACCTTGCAGAAGACAAAGCAACACCGGAACAAAGGTGAGCGAGGCCGCAAACCATACGAGCCAATCCCATGGCGGCACGAGTTCCTTGGCCAGGCGGCGTGCAGCGACGGTGAGAAACGCCAGGTTGAGCAGCGACCATAGCAGGTAGGCGTATCTCAACGGCAGCCAGGCCACTCCGAGATAAAGTACGGCCTCAAAAGGTGGGTGAATGTAGAGCGTACCGACTCGTCCGGCGTAGCGCGCCTGATATTGGCGCTGGAGGTCAGCATCATAGAGTTGGAGTCCGTGACCATCTGCCAGCATGCGAGCGGCGCAATAAAAGTCTGGGAAATCAGTGCCTTGCAGGGAAGCTGCGAGCCGCGTAGCGGCGAAAGCGGCCAGAGCGAAGATCACAGCGAGAAAAATGAAGGCTTTCATCTTTGCGGCTGAGATGCCGGAGGTAAGAGTCCGCTCGCGAGTTGGGTCCGACGAGGGCACGCCGCCGAGTCTACCGAACGTCTGGGGGAAGCGCTACCCGCGGGCGACAAAGCCTCTTCCCGCCGGGGCCTGATTCCTGTCATTATTCTTATTTCGGCAACTTCGGTGTAGTCTTGGGCAGGAAGTTGCGCCACATCCCATGGTCTTAAATGCGATAGGCCGTCCGTCGTCCTCCGGTTCGGGTGTGTTTCCCGGGCTGGTGCTGGTGCAGGGCAACGAGCAGAAGAATATCGTCCTTAATCGCACGCCTTTTAGCGTGGGCCGAAAGATCGATAAGGATCTGGTCATCGCCGATCCGCGGGTCTCGCGCGATCACGCGCTCATCGTGCTGGAAGAAGACGGATTCTTTCTGGTCGATCAGGGCAGCAAGCACGGCACCTTCGTCAACGGGGAACGGATTCAGCGGCAAAAGCTGGAGCGCAACGACCGCCTGGAATTTGGGGCTCGTGATTCGGCATACGCCATTTTCAATCCGGCGCACGGCACTTCGAACACGGCGCGCGAGTTCCTCAGCCAGATTTCCGGGATCCAGATCTCCCAGGAGTCCAATGATCTGGAGAAGTTGACTCTGTTCCTGGAAGCGGCGCGCAAGTTGAACACCGCCGGTGTGCTGGACGAAATCCTGATGACCATGCTGGAGGTGACGCTGCGGCTGACTCGCGCCGAACGCGGCTACGTCTTTCTCAAAGACGACGAAGGCAACCTGCGGTTGCAAGCGGGACGCAACAGTAAAGGCGAGGCGCTGCTGGACGATAAGACCATCTCGCATTCTGCCCTGGAAGAATCATTGCGGTCAAATTCCGAGTTTCTGCTGACGGATACCGGCAGTTCGCCGGACCTGGCGGGCCGGCAGAGCATTGTTGCTTACGACCTCCGTACCGTGATTTGCATTCCGTTGCGGAAGCGGCAAGTGCAGTCCAGAACGCGCGAACAAATGACTATGATCCCCGGCACGCCGTCTGCCGAAGTAACAGGGGTTCTGTACGTCGACTCCCGCTTTGCGTCGCGGGAATTTTCCGGCGTCGGCCACGACATTCTGCGGGCCATCGCGACTGAAGCCGCGTCGCTGATTGAGAACGCCCGGCTGGTGCAGGCCGAGGAAGAATCCCGGCGTTACCAGCAGGAACTCACCATTGCCGCCAGCATTCAGCAGCGGCTGATGCAGGTGAAGATTCCGGAAGTGCCGTTTGCCAAATTGCGCGGGAAGAATCTGTCTTGCAAAGAAATTGGCGGAGACTTCTTCGATGCGGTCAATACTAAGGAGGGCCTGGCGGTAGTACTGGCCGACGTCAGCGGCAAGGGAGTCTCAGCGGCGCTGCTGGCTTCAACTTTGCAGGGAATGATTTACTCGCATTTGAGCTCTGGCATGCCCTTGCTCGATGTCGTCTCCGCGGTAAACCACTTCTTCAGCGAGAAGCTGGTGGGAGAAAAATACGCTACCGTCCTGCTGGTGCGCCTGCGCCGGGACGGCGATCTGGAATACGTCAATTGCGGGCATGTGCAACCGCTGCTGGTGTGCGCGGGAGAAGTGATGCGTCCGCCGCACGGCAATGTCCCGGTAGGCTTGCTGCCCGATGCCACCTTTGAGAGCGCACGTTGCCAGCTCAAGTCGGGTGACCGCTTCATTCTGGTGACCGATGGCGTGACCGAAGCGGAAAACGCGATGGGCGACTTTTTCGAAGACTCGCGACTGGAGGCGGCTGCGGCCAAGGCTCCAACGCTGGAAGGCATCTTTTCCGCGGTCTCGGAGTTCTGTGCTGGGAATCCTCTCAGCGACGACTGCACCGTGGTGGAACTCGTTTATTCGTTCACCGGCCCCGCGTCGATAGTCTAGACAACCGTAACCGTATAGTCCTTCCCCTCCCAGCGACTTTCTTGCTTCCAATAAAAGGTGAAGACGACCTGGCTTCCCGGGGGCAAGGAAGCAGTAGGGAGGTCGAGTATGTGGAGGCCGAGTCCTGTGTCGCGCGTATTTGTGTCTTGCGAACTTTTCCAGCCGTCAAGGCTCCAATGCACCAGCGCGGAATTGAGCAGTTTGATGCGCAACTTCTTGTGGCGCGGAAGCGACCGGGCCTTGTTGTTAATCCTCCAGCCCGAGAATTGCCGCGTGGGTTTTTCGACTTGGTAGCGTCGCACTGTCTGCGGCGCTTGGTCGAAGATCTTTCCATCGCGCAGCGAACGGCGCAACTTCACGTACTCGGAATGGGCCCAAACTAACGGGCAAGCTGAACCGGTGGGCTTGCCCCGAAACAGTTCGAGGCTGGGAATGTCATCGGCGTCCCAGACTTGTTCGGGGAGCAGGCGGCTCTGGCCGACGGTGCAGCTCTCCATCATCGTGAGCAAAGCTTCGGCTTCGCTGCTGCGGCCGGCGGCGAGTTCGTAGTGAGCGCGTTCCCCGGCCAGCAGAGGCCAGGGACGGCCGATGCCGGTGCCGTCGAAAGCTGAGCCGTCTTTGTGCTCCCCATAGCCGTCGCCGTTATAGCGGTACCAGCATGGGCCCTGGGGCAGTTGAACACGCAGCAGAGCGTCGATGACTCGAACTGTATTGAGAATGCGTGGATCGTTGGCCGCGCGCAATCCAAACCGCACCAGCGCCAGTGAGTCAGGGCTTACGAGGTGCGATGCCTGTTGCAAATTCTCCCCAGGAGGGCGGTTCTTAATCGGCACGAAGCCTAGAGTTGGAGACGCCGCGCCGTCGCTGTCTGGCGGAGCGATGCGCACATAATAACCCTCCACGCCGATTTGCTGAGCGAGATCGCCACCAGTCGCGTAGATCCAGCGCTCGATGTTGTCGTTCCAGGCGTCGGCGGTGTCGCGCAGGATAAATCCAGCGTCGGAGTGACCCGTGAGGTCCGCTATGTCGGCGGCGGCCAGCAGTGCCGAGATCTCAGCTGCCAGCGTGAACGGAGAATAGCCTGCGTCTTCTTCCCATCGATCCTGTTGGGTGACTGGGCCGTTGCGCAGAATGAAACTCGCAGCGCTGCGCACCATCGGCCACCAGCGCTCCAGCTTGCCCAGGCCAGGCGCGGCTTCGCGGCGCAGGAGGTCGAGCAGCAAGATGGGGAGGGCAGTTTCATCCATTTGGATGCCGCCCCAGTAAGAGCGCCCGTCGAGCCAAAGATTCTGTCCCCAGTTGCCCGCAGCTTCCTGCGTGGACTCTAGGTAGCGAAGCACCCTAACGGCGTCCCCAGCGGCGCCGGCGGCCAGCAGGGCTCCAGCGGTCTCGACCAGATCGCGCGGCCAGACCAGGTGATATCCGCCCAGATCCTCGTCGCCTTTGTTGAAGCCCCACGGGATCGAGAGGCTGGCGATGATACCCCCCAGAAAATCCTTGGACTCGTGGGTGCGCAAGACAGCTGTCGAGGCACGATAAAGATCATTCTCGCGTTTCGGTTCGTCGAGTTGGAGCAGAGTGTCCTGCCAGTTCCTCCAGTGGAAAACATAATGCCGGCGAAGCTCGCCGTAGTCTTCGAGCAGGCTGGAGCGCACCTGCTGGCCCGCCTCAGTCCATCTCGCGCCGAAGCCCAGGGCGAGCACGAATTCTCCGGCGCAGGTGGTGAGATCAAGCTCTCCTGTGCAGGCGAGGTTGCCATTTTCTGCGCGCTGGTATTCCCACTCCATCTGGAAATGAGCCGAGAGGTCCTGCCATCCGTCGGAAGCGCCCACGAATCCGACGGACATCTTCTTCCAGGGCACCGAGCAGCCCAGAGCCAAAGCCGTACTGTCGTGCTCCGCAAAGAACAGCGGCAGGCCTTTATAATCGCCGACCCAACCGGTGTTGTCGTAACCGCAGTTGGCGAGGTGGGGCGAGAGCAGCGCATAAAGGTGATAGTCGGACAGTTGTCCCTGCAGCGGTTCGAAGCGGACTTTCTGGAGCACGACGTTGCGATAAGGATCGGTGAAAATTTCCTTGTAGATGCGATAGTGGCCGCCGATTTCGGAGTTGATCAGTTCAAAAGCCGGAACGCCGGGTTCGAAAGGACGGTTCTCAAAGGTACAGTTGCGCTTTTCTTCAGAAAAATACGATCGGCCATCGGTGACCAGGAACCCGAGGTCGCGAGTGCAGGCCTGGTCCACCCGGGGGAAGTACACCTCATTCAGAATGCCGTGACTCAGCGTGAACCATACCTTGCTGTGCTGGTTCAACGCCGTGCCAGCGCCGGTTTTGGCGCTTGAGGTCCAGCGGGAGGGAATGCCCGGCCAGCCGGGAGCATAGCGCGTGGAGGAATCGCTCATGAGGTTCTGTCCAGAGGCGTTGTGAGTCGTTGGTAATGGTAGCAGCCCTTTGGCCTGGTTTGGGCTGCGTGCGGCGGTCGGTGACTCCGCTGTGGGTGCCGGGCTTGTTCATCAGAAATTCACTCGTTTGTAACCATCTTGTAATATTGCGCCGATAGAACCGAGGATATCGATCCTTAGGAGGATTCATCGAGCGATGCGCAAACTCACCCTGCTTTTGTTGTGTGCTTTTGTAACCTTGCCGGTAGTGGGGCAGACCACGCTGAACGGAGCGGGCGCCACGTTCCCGAATCCCATTTACTCGAAATGGTTCAGCGAATACCACAAACTGCATCCGGATATTCAAATGAACTACCAATCGCTTGGAAGCGGCGCCGGAATCCACCAAGTGACGGAAGGCACGGTTGATTTTGGGGCCAGCGATATGCCTATGACGGACGGTCAGCTGGCGGAAGCTCAAACCAAGCGGAACACCAGAATTCTCAACATTCCCACGGTGCTGGGAGCGGTCGTGCCGGCTTACAACATTCCCGGGGTGAGCGCGGAGGTTAAGTTCACCCCCGATGCCCTGGCAGGAATCTTCCTGGGCACGATAACGAAGTGGAATGATAAAGCCATCACCAGCGTAAATCCGGGCGTCACCTTTCCCGACAAGCCCATCGTCGTGGTTCACCGTTCCGATGGCAGCGGGACCACTTTCATCTGGACCGACTATCTGTCGAAGGTCAGCGCGGATTGGAAGAGCAAGGTGGGCAGCAACACCTCCGTGCAGTGGCCGATTGGACTGGGTGGAAAGGGCAACGAAGGGGTCGCGGGATCGATTCGACAGTTGTCGGGGGCAATCGGCTACATCGAATTGATTTACGCCGTGCAGAATAACATCGAGTACGGCAGCGTCCGCAATGCTGCGGGCGTCTTTGCGAAGGCGTCGCTGCAGGGAGTGACAGCTGCTGCTGCGTCTGCTCCGAAGATGCCGGCGGATTTTCGGGTCTCCATCACCGACGCGCCGGGCAAGGACGCATATCCGATTTCAAGTTTCACCTGGCTGTTGATTCCCGAGCAGTCGAAAGACGCGGCGAAAGGTAAAATTCTGGCTGATTTTCTGAACTGGATGGCGACAGACGGTCAGAAGATGACCGCCGCTCTTTCCTATGCGCCGTTGCCGGATGGCGTTGTCCAAAAGGAGAAAGAGGCAATCAAGCTGGTCAAGTAGGCCTCCTAAACGAAATTGTGTCAATTCGGGTTTCGAGATTGCTAGCGGCGCATCGGGCGGCGAAAACAATATGGTTCCGATGGGCCCGATTTCTTTTGCAGGATCCTCACTTATCTTCCTTGATTCGGCGTTCTGCCTCCTTCGAGGCGGATGTTTTATACTAGACCGTGGTGAAGCGGTTTCCCGTCGGCAACAAAAGATCGCGCGAATGAATCCGTAAAGCCCTCGCAAAATGGCTCGTCTTTCGCTGGAAAATCCTGCGTATTATCTCAACCGCGACACCTCGTGGCTCGCGTTCAACCGGCGTGTGCTCGAAGAAGCTCAGGATGAAGGGAACCCACTTCTAGAGCGCCTGAAGTTTCTGGCGATCTCCGCCAATAATCTGGATGAGTTCTTCGAGATTCGGGTAGCGGCGATGGTGCAGCAGATCGAGGACGGCTACAACGAGGCCGGCCCCGATGGTTTGACGCTCACCGAGAAGCGCGACATTCTCGCGCGTGCCAGTCACAAGTTCGTCGATGACCAGTACGAGTGCTGGAATGCACTGCGCCCGGCACTGGCCGAGCATGGCATTCGCGTTCTGAGCCTGCACGAGTTGGATGCCGAGGCTCGACGGTTCGTGGACGATTACTGCGAGAAAGAGCTGGACCCTCTGCTCACGCCGGTCACAGTCGATCCCACCCATCCCTTTCCGCGGGTGATCAACAAGGCGTTGTGCCTGGGATTTCTCTTGCGCCGCCGTCGCCGCTCGGCGCTTACTTACACGGGCGTGGTTTCCGTGCCGCGGGCGTTGCCCCGGCTGGTTCGGCTGCCCTCGGATACGACGACCGACTTCATTTTCCTCGCCGACCTGGTCGCCCACCACGCCCAGAACATGTATCACGGCTACGACATCGTTTCCTCGGCTCCCTTCCGCGTAACCCGTAACAGCAATCTTTATCTGCAAGAAGAAGAAGCCCGGAATCTTCTCGAATCGGTGCGAGCGGAGTTGCACAACCGGCGCAAGGGGGATGCGGTTCGCATGGAAATCGAGGCCGACGCTGATCCCGAAATCATCGAGCGGCTGCGGACCGTGTTCGAGCTCGATCCCTGGCAGGTGTTTCCGGTGAACGGCCCGGTAAATCTTTCGCGGCTGTTTAACGTTTACGAGCAGACCCCACGCCCGGATCTCAAGTATCGGGCGTTTGCCCCCCGCGAGTTGCGGCTTACCGCTAAATCGCAGAATCTTTTTGAGGAGTTGCGACGGCATGACGTGCTGTTGCACCATCCCTTCGACTCCTACGACGCGGTGGTGTCGTTCATCGAGTCGGCAGCGGAAGATGAGCACGTACTTTCGATCAAGCAGACGCTCTACCGCACCAGCGAGCACTCCCTGATTGTGCCTTCGCTCATGGATGCGGCCTCGCGCAAGGAAGTCACTGCGGTGGTCGAGTTGAAGGCGCGCTTCGACGAAGCTCACAACATTCGCTGGGCGCGCGAAATGGAAGACGCGGGAGTGCAGGTCTTTCACGGGCTTGTGGGTCTGAAGACACACTGCAAACTTTCGCTGCTGGTGCGCCGCGATCCTGACGGTGTGCGCAGTTACGCCCACATTGGAACCGGCAACTACAACGCGGCTACGGCGCGAATTTATACCGATCTGAGCCTGTTAACGGCGAATCCGGAGATCACTCGCGCCGTGCACGACGTGTTCAGTTTTCTAACTGCTTATGCCGAGAACCCCAGCTATGATCCACTGCTGGTGGCTCCGCTTGACCTCGCGGAAAAGGTGATCGCCCTCATCGATCGCGAGGCGGAGCACGCGCGCCTGGGGCGTCCGGCAAGGATCATTGCCAAGATGAACGCCTTGCT
>Ga0210391_10002367_pt1 | contig 16407 bp, 16 predicted proteins | sample IncBWC12OmetaG_FD_160573 | JGI IMG/M metagenome (GOLD analysis project Ga0210391, IMG submission 160573) | Forest soil microbial communities from Barre Woods Harvard Forest LTER site, Petersham, Massachusetts, United States - Inc-BW-C-12-O ... | reverse complement strand
TGCAGTTTGCCCCATCCCGCCTGTGCGAATTGCCAGCCCCAGTAGACCCGGATCAGCAGCAGAAACGCTGACTGGAGGCTCGACGCAACTCGAACAAATATCGCGTGCCAGCTGAGAATCCGATTCGTCAGGCTGCTCATGGGAACACACTGCTCCTCGCGCCCCGTTTACCGGCTCGGCGCTTCTACTTTTTGAAGTTTTTCTCGATGTGGCAAAACCAGCCGAGCGAAGACCACGTTTGAAACCAGTGCTGTACGCGCGACTGCCGATTCTCCGGGGAAATCTTCGAACCAATCCACGCCGCGTCGAGCGCCTTCGCAAGCGTCTTACGCGAAGCAAGCGCCGAAAGAATCGCGAACTCCTCGCGCTCGAGCCGACGAAAAAACACCGACTCATCCAGCCGGTGAACCGCTAGAAAAATTTCAGCCGGGTTCAGAGCCGCTACCTGCCGCACGCGCTTTTTCTTCTGCCGCTCGCTGAATGCGTTGCTCGCTACGTTCAGCTCGTCCGCATCTTTTCGAACTTCGAGCAGCAAATCATCCACCGGATAGCGCAGATCGAGCAGGTGAATGTACGGCTGCAGCCGCAGACGCAGTTTCGCGGGGTTTGCTCGCGCGAGATCTTCTTGCTTCAGCCCCGGTTCGGCCAGCCCATCGAATGCATCGATGTCCGCCCACTCCAGCCGTGCGATGTCGATCGCCAGCGCCGCTCGATCGCCGAGCATCTTTGTGTGCTTTCTCAGCCAACCTTCGAGTCGCGAGCCCAAATTACGCAGCGTGAACGATTCGGAAGGGCAGTCCGTCAGGTACGCCTTCGCCACCGCATCGAACTTCCGCTCACCGAGCACGGCTCGCAATCCGGGAAAATCCTCCGCGAAACCGCTAAGCACGCGGAACCAGTATTGCCGGTTGTAAATCTCAAGCCGCTCAAACGACGTCAGCCGGTCGTTAGGCTTGATGAATTTCGCCGCCTCGGCCCGCATCGAGCCGCCGCCCGGCGCCGTTGGACGCATCTGTTCATCACGCGTCAGCGGCGTCATCACCGCTCGCGCCATCCGCCGCTGGATCGCCAGCAGGTTCATCCGGCCTTCTTGAGCGCCGCGCTTGCGAGGAACTTGTTCGCCTTCAGCGCTTCGTCGTGCACTTCGTCGAACGACGGAATGCTGTCGTCCCATTCAAGCAGTGTCGCCGTGTGTCCAATACGCTCGATCGCTCGCGCATAGATCTTCCACACCGGATCGATCACCGGATGGTCGTGCGTATCCAGAATGTATTTGCGGTACTTCGAGTGTCCCGCGATGTGAATCTGCGCGACGCGGTCGGCCGGAACGCTATTCACATAGTCGAACGGATTGAACGAGTGGTTCTGCGAGGACACGTAAATATTGTTTACGTCGAGCAGGATGCCGCAGTCCGCGCGCTCCACCACTTCATTCAGGAATTCCCACTCCGTCATTTCCGAGACGTGAAATTCCGCGTAGCTGCTCACGTTTTCCACCACCACCGGCACTTCCACAAAGTCCTGCACTTCGCGGATCTTCTGCGCCGTCACCTTCGCTGCTTCAAACGTGTATGGCATCGGCAGCAAATCGTGCGTGTAGCGCCCGTCCACGCTGCCCCAGCACAAATGATCGGAAAGCCATGGCGTCTTCGTCCGCTGCACCAGCGTCTTCAGCCGCCTCAGGTGTTCTCGATTCAGTTTTTCCGCCGAACCGAAGTACATCGAAACGCCGTGCTGCACCACTTTGTATTGCTCGAGAATTTGGTCCAGGATCCGCAGCGGACGCCCGCCGTCGATCATGTAGTTCTCAGAAATAATTTCGAACCAATCCACCACCGGCTTGCGCGTCAGGATGTGGTGGTAGTGCGGCGAGCGCAGACCAATCCCGATCCCGTAATCCGTAAAGTTGTTGAACCGGTTCGCCGGCATTCACAGCTCCAAAAAAGAATCGGCGTCAGGAGCAGGCAGAATCGAACCGCGCCGGCCCCTGACACCGGGTAGAAGTTGAAATTACGCCTTCGGTGCGTCCGGCATCTTCGAACCGTCCGTCGCGCAACCACCCTTGCCCTTGCACGAGTTCTGGCCCTTGCAGCCGTTGTCGCTCGATTTACATCCGCCCTTCCCCTTGCAGGAGTTCTGGCCCTTGCAAGCGTGCTTTTCCTTCACCTTCGTGTCTTTCTGCGACTGGTCCTGCGTGTGCGTTGCCGCGGCACGCGCACCGGCCACCACATTCGACGCCTGAACCGCCGAGCCCGTGCCCGCCAGCAAACCGGCGAGAGCGGCGCCCGCGATCATTGCTTTCTTCGACTTTGTCATGTGCTGTTTCCTCCAGTGGATTGTGTTTCGTTACTGCGTTCGAGCAAGGACCTTTGAATCGGCTGGGTGTTTTCCGCGTTTATCGATTGAGTTTCTGCCGCCCCTCACCTGCAATCTCGCGATTCCAGCCGGGAACGCGCGCAGCATCCTGCTAGCTGTCTCGCTCGTGCCCGTTAGACTGTGTGAGTTCGTTTAGGTTACAGGTTTTCTTGTGCAGAGCTCCGTCGATACTGACTGCGGCCAACGCGGCTCGGCGGCGTCCACCACCGCTGAGCCTGCCATCGGAACTGGGCGAGGCTAACTCACCGTATACTCCATTCCGAGAGCTTGGTCCAGATACTTCCCGTACGCTTTATCACGCACCTGCGGATTTAGCTGGGTAAATCGTTCTGTGTTGACAAAAATGTGACAACTCCACAGTTATCGGTAACGAGCCGAAGCTCGTGAGCTGCCACCTTGCCCCCGCGCACCCAGTTGGAGCGGCTACTGCACCGGCAGGGCATGGCCATCGGTCTTCTCGATGGAGATTCCGCAGAGTTTAGCGAGCGTCGGTGCGATGTCTGCCGGAGACGCAGCCACCGGATCCGCTTTGGCGCGCACGCCCGTCCCCATCAGGAGCAGCGGCACGTGCTGATCGTAATCGTACGGTGAGCCGTGCGTCGTTCCGAATGCGACTCCGCCGACTTGCGCGGTCAGAAACCAGTATGGCTTCGTGATTACGACGATGTCGCCGCCGCGGCCCGCGTAATAGCTATACCTCGCCGCTTGCGCCAGCGCGTTTGTCGAAGACAGCTTCGCCAGGGAATCGGTCGCGAACGCGTCTGCAATTCCCGGCACAGTCTTGATCGCCGCAAGTACCGCTTGCATGGCAGCCGGATTCGCCTTTAGCTTTTCCGCCACGTCCGTCTTGAAATATAGGTTCTGGTCCTGAAAGCTCGCGATTGGGTCCGCACCCAGGTTGTATGGAGTCAGCGCCTGTTCCACCTGCGCTTTCACGGCCAGGATGTTAGCCCGGCCCGCGTCCATACTCTTCTGCTGACGTAGCTCCGGTATCGGCGCGACGCCGTGATCTGCGGAAAGCGACACGACGTAGTTCCCGCGTCCCGCCGTTTTATCCAGATGCTCGAACAACTTGCCGAGCGTGCCGTCGAGCTGTAGCAGCACGTCCTGAACCTCCGCGCTGTCAGGTCCATATTGATGACCGACCAGATCGAGCGCCGAAAAACTGATCCCCAACATATCGATCGATCCGCGTTGTCCCAGCTTCATACTGTCGACGAGCGATTCGCCCATCGATTCCAGGTACGAGTCCGAGTACGGGCTCCCTTCCCACGCGTTATAGAAAGCGGGATCTACCGTCCCGCTTGCGCTGAGCGGATGCGGAAACGCTGAACTGAGTGCCGCACCTGTGGAGTCCGTTACGCTGCCCGCTGTCGCCGCTGTCCACGTTTTTGACACGTCCGATTCGATCGCGTGTGCTGAAACGAATGCCTGCACCTCCGCCACGCGCGCCGATTCGTACGCTGTCGACGTCACCCAGTGCGCTCCCTCTAACCAAGTAACCGCGTCCCCAGTGTGTCCGGCAAGCGTCGCCGCCGAGCGCGCCTTGAGCGACATGGTAACGATGCGCGAACCCGCTGACTCCTTGCGAATCTGCTCGGCCAGCGAAGGGACTTCCATTCGCCACGCGCTCTCGCCTTTGCTCTCCGCGCCCGGCGCGCCATCGCCCGCACCATAGTTGATTAGTGATGCTTTCGGATCGTTCACGCACGTGATACGCGAATTCGTATCGCTCTGGTACCAGTCGTTCGCAATCATTCCGTGCGTGGAAGGGAAGTCGCCCGTCGAAATCGTCGAGTGACCCGCACACGTCACCGTATTTGAGTATGGGTAATACGCGTTCGTGAATCGCGCGCCCTCGGTCATCAGCCGGTGCAACCCACCGTGCCAAGTCGCGCCGAATCGATCGACGTAATCCGCGCGCATCTGATCGACAACAAGAATCACCACAAGCTTCGGCCGCTGCGGCTTCGCCGAAACGCTCGCAATACCACCCACGAGCGCTGCCGCGACCAGCAGGGAAGCGACGAACGAGCGCCTTCCAAATTTTCGTGTCATCAATGCCCTCAATCGCAAAGTCTAACCCAATCGCCCAGACCCGGCAGCCGCCCCGATCGGAGTACAAAGCCGGAAGTTCAATTCGCCGCGCTCACCGCAGCCGTTTTCCCTCGCAGCACCGTGATCGACGCCGCGGGCAACTCATACGTTCCTGTCGCCGATCCCTGCACGGTCGATCGCGCCGCCGGCCCGTCCGGGTCGGCATAACCCTCTTTCCGCGCCGGATGCCACGTGTACTGCTCCTTGCCAAACGTGATGCGCGTCACGTCACCAGCGAACGCCTGATCCGCGCCGCTCGCCTCGTCGTGAAAAACGATGTTCACTTTGTGCGCGTGATCGTAATCCTTATTCACCAGCAGCACCGCCCACTGTCCATCCGGCCGCTTCAGCGGATACGCCGTCACCAGCACGTGGCCATCGCCATTCTTTATATCCGCGCTCGCACGGAACAATGTATGCGCCTGATCCACCGGCTGCGCCCACTCCTGCGTCATCATCTCCGTTGCGAAATATTGAGACACCTTCTGCCGGATTTTGAAATTCTTGTCGATCATGAACATGTGATACGTGCCCCAGCTGTTTTTGCAGTTCGGATGCGCGGGCGAGTACGGCAGATCGTGGTAGTAGTAGGTCCCTTGTCCGCCCGCCGTCAAAAATCCGCCGAACGAATCCGCCAGCCACAACGCGCCAAACACTTCCACCGACGCTTCGCCGCCGTGCGCGTTCGTTTCAGTATCGAAGAGCGGCGTTCCCGGTGGCAGTCCATCCGCGCGCCACACGTCCATGATGTGCATGATCAGATTCGGCTCTTGATAAATGTTCGCCCACGGCGTCTCGCAGCCGTCATACGGATAGTGCTCGAACGACATGAATGTGAAATCGCTGAGCCGTCCGTGCGCTTTCAAATAATTCAGAAACCGTCCGAACCACGAATCGTTCCCGTTCGCGTCGCGCCATGTCTTGATGTCTTCCGCCACGCCTTGAAACGCCGGCCCGCCCAGTTTCAAATTCGGATCCACGCGATGCAGCGCCGTCGCCCATTGGATGTAGAGCGACGCGTAGTCCTCCGGCACCATGTACTGTCCGTCGGCCTCTTCTCCCATCTCCACACGCGCGATGGGATATCCGCGTTTCTCGATGTAAGCGATTTGCGCCGCCGAATCCTCCGGCACTCCATACACCAGCGCGATCGGAATGATCGCCGGCATCCCACGAGTGATTCCGCTCGTATAAAAAAGATCGAATCCCGGTTGGTCGCCCGACCACATCTGATTTGGCGCCGTCAGCAAATCCGAAGCCTGATGCCACGGATCCACCGACGAGCACAATGTGTAGGTCTGGTCCTGCCCCTTCGTGTGCCGCACGAAATCGGTGAACTTTCCACTCGCGTCCGTCGCGCCCAAATACACCTCGTTAATCGCGTAGCCCACGCAATTCCGCTTGTCAGCCGGTCCATGCGTATCGCAAGTATTCGACGATTGCGTCATCAGCACGCGCACCCAACGCAGCTCAATCGGCGCGCCTGCCAGCTTCAGCGTCACCTCGCCGCCTTTCGCATCATGAATGTCGCCACCCGGAAACGTCTTCCACTTGCCCGACGCCTGCTCGTCCATCGCGTCGCCGGTTCCCACCCAATACTGCACTTGATACGCGCGCGCGTGCGGCTCAGCCCAATCGAGCCGCATTGTGTTAACCGACTTCTTCGCCTCGAGGTCGATCACGATCCATTGCGGATGCAACGTGTCGTCTTCTCCCGTGAACGCGCTCGTCAAATACGGATTGCTCTTCCAATACGACTTCGTATCGCCGTCGTTCAGCCGCGAGTAGCCGTCGTCCTCCGTACCGCCGTTGCGTGTGAATCCTCGATGCGGCAGCGTGTACCCGTATGAATGCCGGATCGGTTCGTTCGTCGGCGTCGCGTCCCCCACGAAATATCCCTTGTCGCTCGGATCGCTCCAGGTCCCCTTCGGATTCCAGTGCCAGTCCTGGATGAACAGCTCGGTGTTTTGCCGGTAGCTGATCTGACCCCACCCCGCCGACAGAATCTGTTTCAACTGGTCCGGCTCGAAAAACGTGTCGGTCATGTTGCTCGGCACGCGATCCACCGTCGAACCCAGTGCGTACAGTGGGCTGAACGTGTTCACCGCGTGCGCCGGGGTCGCATCGATGCGCACCGTCTGCGCCCCAGCCGGAATCGCGACCGCGACCAGCATGACCCCTGCGCACACGCCGTCGCGCATCTTGAATTCGCGAAATCTCATCGTTGTTCGAGCCTCCGCATTCGCGCCATAATCGGGCCGCTCGATGGTAAACGCAAGCCTTTGGCGAGGCCCCGATGATTTTCAGAATTTACGATGAGAAATCCACGCTGGGGAAATCCGCCGCCGCACAAGCCAGCAGCATCATCCGCGGTGCCATCGCCCAACGCGGCCGTGCCCGTGTCGTTGCCGCCAGCGCCGCATCGCAATTCGAATTTCTCGAAGCGCTCGTTGCGGAGCCTGGCATCGACTGGAAAAAAGTCGAACTCTTCCACCTCGACGAGTACATCGGCCTGCCAATGTCGCACCCTGCGAGTTTCTGTACGTTTCTTGACGAGCGCCTCATCTCCAAAACCGGCATCACCAATGCGCATCTTCTCAACGGTGAACAAGACCCCGCCGCCGTAATCACTGAAGTGAACGAAAAGATTTTGTCCGCGCCCATTGACGTTGCATTCGTCGGCATCGGCGAAAACGGCCACCTCGCTTTCAACGATCCCCCGGCCGACTTCGAAACAGAAATACCGTACATCGTCGTGAAGCTCGATGAGCCTTGCCGCCAGCAGCAAGTCGGCGAAGGCTGGTTCGCTCACCTCGCGCACGTTCCCACGCACGCGATCTCGATGTCCATTCGTCAGGTGCTTAAAGCGAAGGAAATTCTCGCCATCGTTCCGGACGCGCGCAAAGCGGCCGCCATCGCCGCCTGCTTCAACGGCCCCATCACGCCGCTCGCGCCTTCCTCGATTCTTCGCACTCACCCGCACGCCATGATTTACCTCGATCGTAATTCCGCGGCGCGCCTTTCGCCCGAAGCTCTCGCGCAATTTGGCTTGCCTTACGCCAACGCCTGACCATCACCGCATGCCGCCAGACGCCACCGGCCGCCGCACCATCCCGTCGCTGCGCTGGTGGATCGTCGCTCTGCTTTTCGCGTCCACGGTCATCAATTACATCGACCGGCAAACGCTCTCGCTGCTAGCGCCGTTCCTCAAGCGCGAGCACAACTGGTCCAACACCGACTACGCCAACATCGTTGTAGCCTTCCGTGTCGCGTACGCCATCGGCCAAACGCTCTGCGGCCGCCTCATGGACCGCGTCGGCACCAAGCGCGGTCTCACCATCACCGTTCTCTGGTACTCGATCACCTCGATCTTCACGCCTCTCGCGCGCGGCTTTGGCAGCTTTCTCGGCTTCCGTTTTCTTCTCGGTGCCGGCGAATCGGGGAACTGGCCGGGCGCCGCCAAAGCCGTCTCCGAATGGTTCCCCAAGCAGGAGCGAGCGCTCGCCACCGCTGTTTACGACAGCGGCTCGTCCATCGGTGGCGCCATCGCGCCGTTCATCATCCTTCCTCTATATCTGCACTGGGGCGTGAAGCCAGCCTTCGCGATTCCCGGTGTCCTCGGATTGCTCTGGCTGATCGTCTGGCGGAAGTTCTATTACTCGCCGAAGGATCACCCACGCATCACCGCCGCGGAGCGCGAAATGCTCCTCGATCGTACCGCGTCAGAGACCGTCGCAGGCGAATCCGACGAAGCGCCACAGCGTCCGCGCATCTTAGATCTGCTCAAACTTCCTCAGACTTGGGGCGCCATCATCGCGCGCACCTTCACCGATCCAGTCTTCTTCTTCATCGCCGACTGGTTTCCGATCTATCTCGTCGCCAAAGGCATTACGCTACAAAACGGCCTCATCGCGATTTGGATTCCGTTCGTCGCCGCCGACCTCGGCAATCTCTTCGGCGGCGCCGCATCCGGCTACCTGATTCGCCGCGGATGGTCCGTCGGCAGCGCAAGGAAAGCGCTCGTCGTCTTCGGTGGGCTTGGCTGCACGCTTCTGATTCCCACCGTCTTCACCGTGAACCTCCTCGCCCTCACAATTCTTTTCGCCATCGCGACGTTCTGCTACGCCGCCTTCACCACCATGGCTAACGTGCTTCCCACCGATCTTTTTAATTCAAACTCTGTAGGTACCGTCAGCGGCTTAGGAGGAACCGGCGCTGCCATCGGCACCATCATCGTCTTCGAGCTCGCCGGCCACATTTCCGACGCTCGGATCGCCACCGGAACGCACCTGTTCGACCCGCTCATGATTCTCAGCGGCCTCATCCCACTAACCGGCATGCTTCTCGTCCTTCTGCTCGTCCGCAACACCGGCGCCACAGAATCTGGTCTCGTTCGGAAGATTTAATAAACGGCCGTGATAAAGTCTTGGGCGCCGGAGGGTCCCATGCGCGCTACCTACGTCGCGATTTTCTTCAGCCTCGTTTTCGTCGCTGTTTTCGTCAGTACTCCACCGGCGCGCTCCCAACAATCCGAACCGCAGCGCGAAATCTGTATCACCATTGACGATCTCCCCGCCGCGTCCGCGCAATCCATGACCGGCGCCGAAATCGTCGACATGACCACGAAGCTTCTCGCCACTCTCACCGCGCAAAAAATTCCGGCCGTGGGCTTCGTCAACGAGAGCAAGCTCTACATCGACCTCAATGACGTTCAGCCCCGCATCAAAGCCCTCAGTCTCTGGACCGACGGTGGCTTCGAACTCGGTAACCACACCTACAGCCACATGTCGCTCAACAACAACCCGCTCTCGGCGTGGGAAGAGGACGTCGTTCGCGGCGAGACCGTCACCCGCGTGCTAGATTCGCAACACAAAATGAAGCTGCGTTACTTCCGCCATCCGTTTCTCGATACCGGCCGCGACCTCGAAACCCGCCGCCAGGCCGAAATGTTTCTCGCGCAGCGCGGCTACCGCATCGCGCCCGTCACCATGGACGCGTGGGACTGGATGTTCGCCGGTCCCTACACCTACGCGCACAAAAATAACGACGCCGCGCTGCAGCAACGCGTCGTCACTGAATATCTTTCCTACACCACCACCGTCTTCGACTATTACGAGACGCTTTCGCGCGATCTCCTCGGCTACGAACCGCGCCAGATTCTCTTGCTTCACGGCAACTGGCTTGAAGCTGATCACATCGGCGAACTCCTCGATCTGCTCCGCAAGCGCGGCTACCAGTTCGTAACGCTCGAGCGCGCTCTCGACGATCAAGCTTACGGATTGCCGAACACATACGTCGGCGAAGAAGGCGAGGGCTGGATCGATCAGTGGGCTCTCAGTCTAGGCAAGCCGCCGCTTGATACTCCGGTCTTTCCGCAGTGGGTCATCGACAAAGCGCACGAAATCTCGGCGCCTCGCGAGCCGGTGACGCCGCCCAAACCGTAGTCTTCCTGTGCGTGTTTCTGGTAGGCTCGTGTGCTCACGCCGCTATATTTCCTATCCTGGGGGAGCTGCATGTCGCGTTTGCGTTGGGGAATTGCTGCGGGTCTGGTCGCGCTGGCCGCCGGCGCTGGAATTTTTACCGGCGTGCTTCAGGCGCAGTTGAGCGACGCCAACAAAGAACTTGCGCACAGCATTTACAAGCAGCTCATCGAAATCAACACCACGGATTCAGTTGGCAGCACCACCGTCGCCGCCGAAGCCATGGCCAAGCGCCTTCGCGACGCCGGATTTCCCGCCTCTGACGTTCAAGTCCTCGGCCCGAACGATCGCAAGGGCAACATGGTCGCCCGAATCCACGGCACCGGCGCGAAAAAGCCCATCCTCTTCATCTGCCACCTCGATGTCGTCGAAGCCAAACGGGAAGATTGGTCGATGGACCCCTTCACCTTCATCGAAAAAGACGGCTACTTCTACGGGCGCGGCACGGGCGATATCAAAGACGGCGACGCGATCCTGATGACCACGTTCATCCGTCTCAAACAGGAAAATTACAAACCGGATCGCGATCTGATTCTCGCCCTCACCGCCGACGAAGAAGGCGGCTCGTTCAACGGCGTCGAATGGCTCCTCAAAAATCATCGCGACCTTATCGACGCCGAATTCATCCTCAATCCTGATGCTGGCGGCTTCGAACTCGACAAAGGCAAACACACCGTCGTCGGCATCCAGGCCGCAGAAAAGCTCTACCAGGATTACGAACTCAAAGTCACAAATCCCGGCGGCCACAGCTCACTTCCCACATCTTCAAATGCGATCTACCAACTCGCCGACGCGCTCCTCAAATTGCAGCGCTATCAGTTTCCGTTTGAGCTCACAGACGTGACGCGCGCCTACTTCGAGCGCGAGTCGCCTATCGTCGGCGGGCAGGTTGGCGACGACATGAAAGCCATCCTCAGCAATCCGCCCGATCACTTCGCCGTCGATCGCCTCTCCGCCATTCCGTATTACAACGCGCGCATCCGCACCACCTGCGTCGCCACGCGCCTCGACGGCGGCCACGCCAACAACGCGCTCCCCGGCATGGCCAAAGCCAACGTGAACTGCCGCATCATCCCCGGCAACTCGCCCGATCAGATTCAATCCACACTCACCAAGGTCATCGACGATCCGAGCGTGACGATTACGCAAGTGCAGTCCGGCGCGATTCGTGCGCGCGTCGCACCGCCGTCACCGCTTCGCTCGGATGTGATGGGTGCGCTGGAATCCGTTTCGCACCAGATGTGGCCTGAGGCGATTGTGATCCCCGTGATGGATGCGGGCGCGAGCGATGGCGCCATCTCTCGCAGCTACGGAATCCCCACCTACGGAGTGCCCGGCGTTTTCATGGACATCGACGACGACCGCTCGCACGGCCGCGACGAACGCATTCGCGTCACCGCCTTCTATGAAGGCGTGGATTTCTACTACCGCTTTGCAAGAGCGCTGAGTTCCGCGCAATGAGCTTCGGCCGCACCGCGATTTTGAAAGCCGCCCAGAGTCCCTGGCTGCGCGAGCGCGCACCGCGCCTCGGGTTCGTTCGCCGCACTGTAAGCCGATTCATGCCCGGCGAAGAGGCCGATGACGCGCTCGCCGCCTGCCGCACTCTCGCCGGCAATCGCATCGCGAGCGTCCTCACGCACCTTGGCGAAAACATCACCGACCGCAGCGAAGCCGAGCAGGTGAAACAGCATTATCTCGATCTCACCCAACGCATCGTCTCTACGCAGCTTCCCACCGAAATTTCCGTGAAGCTCACGCAGATCGGCCTCGATCTCGATCCGGAATTTTGTTACGCGAACCTCGCCGCGCTGATCGTTGCGACCCCGCCCGACAAAACTCTGTGGATAGACATGGAGCAAAGCCCCTACGTCGACGCCACGCTTGCCATTTTCAAACGCGCTCGCGCTGCCTACGCCAACGTCGGTATCTGCGTGCAGGCATACCTCTACCGCACCGGTCAGGATCTCGATTCTTTAATTCCGATGCGGGCAGCAATCCGTCTCGTGAAAGGCGCGTACAACGAACCCGCCGAGCTCGCCTATCCCGTGAAAAAGGACGTCGACGAAAATTATTTCCATCTCGCCCAGCGTTTGCTCAGCCCCGAAAGCCGAAAACTCGGCGTGCGCGCCGCCATCGCCACGCACGATAAGCCTCTCATCGCTCGCCTCAATGATTGGGCCGCAAGCCAAGGCGTCCCGAAGCAGGGAATCGAATACCAGATGCTCTACGGTATCCAGCGCGCCGAACAGCAGCGCCTCGCTCAAGCCGGTTATCGCTCCACAGTCCTCGTCGCCTACGGCACCTTCTGGTTTCCATGGTTCATGCGCCGTTTGGCCGAGCGCCCCGCCAACGTCCTGTTCCTGGCGCGTAACTTTTTCTCGAACTAATCGTTGTTTCTATCGGGATCTGACAGGAGGGAAATCATGGCTGACACGAAAATTCATCTTGGCACGATCGGCCAGATCGCAATTCCGGTCACAAATATCGAAACGTCGCTGGCGTTTTATCGCGACAAGCTTGGGCTGAAGTTTCTCTTTCAGGTCCCGAACCTCGCGTTCTTCGATTGTGGCGGCATCCGCCTGGTGCTCGATATCCCGCAGGAGCACGCGTGGCACAACGGCTCACCGATCTATTTCAAAGTTCCCGACATAGAGATAGCCTACGAATCGCTCAAACAGCGCGGCGTGCCCTTCGAAGGCAAGCCTCATCTCATCGCGAAAATGCCTGACCACGAACTCTGGATGGCCTTCTTCCGCGATCCCGACAGCAACCTTCACGCGCTGATGTGCGAGAAGCGCTAGCGCAGTTCGGGTCGCGATTACATTTGTACCAGCACGTGGGTATTCCGATCCACGTCGTAGAATTGCGCCAGAATCCCGCCCCACGGCTGCTTTTCCGGCTTTTGTTTGAACTCCACTCCTTTCGCCGTGAGTTCTGTGTACGTCGCCTCGATGTCATCGCAAGAAAAGACCACGCCCGAAAACGTCCCGATCCTGTCTTCCTGCCCGGGCGGCGTAAACGGAACCACCCGCGTCTCGGATCCCTTCGGCGCCACTTCGATCCACCGCGCGTTCGGACCCATCGGCTGATCGTTTCGCACTTCAAATCCCAGCACATCGCGATAAAACTCCAGCGCCTTCTGCTGATCCTTCACGTAGACGCAAACCGTTCCCACTTGCCTGATCATCGTTTCGCCTCCACAACTTCCTTCTCACTGGCACAACCCGGAATTACGCCATCCGCTGGCGGATGAAATCCCGCATCGTCCACAAAATTCAGCACGGCCGGCAGCCGCTTCGCCAGAATCCGCGACTTCCACCCGCCTCCCATCATCTTGCTGGCCATGAATCCTCGGAATCCCCGGAAGCCCGTATGTTCGAGCGTCAGCTTCGTCCCGCTCGCTTCCGGCGCGAGGTGGAACGTCACCACCGTATCGATTCCCCCGCCTGTCCACGAGTATGCGAGCTTTCGTGGCGGCGTCACTTCCAGCACTTTGCATGCGACTGTCCCGTCCCACGCTCCGCGCGGTGTGGTGCGGAAATGAAATTCGTGGCCAACCACCGGCTGAAAATCGTTGGGCATCAGCCAGTACGCGATCGCCTTCGAGTCCGTGATCGCGCGCCACACGCGCTCGGGTGGATGCGGGTAGCTGAATTCAAATCGAAGGTCGCCCACGTCATTTCTCCGTTTTGGACTCAAGGGCATCGTCGTCCAGATACGCGCCGAGCGCCGTGAGTTTCTCGTTCCAGAATTTTTGATAGTGCGCCACCCAGTCGTACACTCCGCGCAATCTCTGCCCGCGCAGCCGGTAACGCCGCTCGCGCCCCAGGCGCTCCGCCTCCACGAGCCCGGCCCTGCGTAGCACGCGCAGGTGCTGCGAAATGGCCGGCTGCGATATGCGAAATGGCTTCGCAAGCTGTGTCACCGACAAGTCCGAAATCAGCAACAGGTCCAGCATCCGTCGCCGCGTCGGATCGCTGATCGCAAAAAACACCCGCGCTCCACCTCCACGCAATTGGCCAACTTGCCTTCGCGGATTTGCCATCCTGGTCACGGCCCAACAATACATAAGCACAAGCTTATGTGTCAAGCCACAAAAAAACCGCGGCCGAAACCGCGGTTTTACTTCAGAATTCTGTACCGCCTACGCGTGCCGCGTCTGTTCGTCTCGCTCGACCTTGCCGTCGCGCACTCGAATCACTCGGTGTGCATTCGCTGCGATGTCTGGCTCGTGCGTCACCAAAATGATCGTGTTTCCCTGCGAGTGCAGAGTGGCAAACAGCGCCATGATTTCCTCGCCTGTTTGCGAATCCAGGTTCCCGGTCGGCTCGTCCGCCAGCAGAATCGACGGCTTGTTCACCAGCGCTCTCGCGATCGCCACCCGCTGCCGCTGACCACCCGAAAGTTCGTTCGGCTTGTGACCCATTCGATCGCCGAGATCCACTTGCTTCAGCGCTTGCTGCGCCCGTTCGACGCGTTCCTCCGCGGGCGTGCCGTTGTAGATCATCGGCAGTTCAACGTTGTGCAGCGCCGTCGCGCGCGGCAGCAAATTAAAAGTCTGAAATACGAATCCGATTTCCTTGTTACGGATGTACGCCAGCTCGTCGTCATCAAGCTGGCTCACCAAACGTCCTGCGAGCCAGTAGCTGCCTTTTGTCGGTGTGTCGAGGCAGCCGATCAAGTTCATCAACGTCGATTTGCCCGATCCCGACGGACCCATGATCGCGACGTACTCGCCTTTGTTGATCTTGATGCTCACGCCGCGCAGCGCGTGCAGCTTCTCCGTGCCCATTTCATAGGTCTTCCAGAGTTCGTCCGTCTGGATGACAATGCCGGCATCGACCAAGTCCTGTCGAAAACTCTGCCCGACGTCCACCGCGGTTGCTGCCATGTTCAAAAAATCTCCTGGTCGTTCCTGCCGCGTTAGCTCGCCGACTCGCCGCCGCCCGCCGGAGCGTTGTTGTTCACTTTGATCGTCGCTCCCGGTTTCAACGTGCGCAGCGCCTTGTAGCTGCCGGTCACGATCTCGTCGCCGCTCTTCACGCCGTTCGTGATCTCAATATCCGTCACGCCCGTAATTCCGGTTTGGACCGGTATGAACTCCGCCTTCTTCCCGCGGATCACGAACACGCCCTGAATTTCGGACTTCTGGACTGCGTCGCCTCCAGTCGCTGGTTTCGGAGCCGCCAGGGTCACGTTCCCGTTTGCTCCCTTCGCCGCTTCGTCCAGATCGTGCTGCGTACGTACCGCCAGCGCCTGAATCGGAATCGTCAGAATGCCGTCCTTCTTCGCGGTCTGAATCTTCGCGCTCGCCGATAGTCCAGGTCGCAGCGCTACCGGCGGGTTGTCGACCACCACCACGACCTTGAAGTCGCGCGCTTCTTGAGTGTTCGCCGTTGTCTGTGTCGTTGCTGCCTGGCCGGACGAACGCAAAATCGCGAGTTCGCCCACCTGGCTGACGTGCCCCTTGAAGGTCTTGCCTGGAATGGCGTCGATGGTTACGTCCGCCGGGTCGCCGTCCTTCACGTTCGTGATGTCCGTCTCGTCGACCTTCACCTCGGCCGTCACCACGCTCATGTCCGAGATCGTCATCAAGAAGCTGCCCTCGGCGTTCTGAATGCCGGGCACCACGTTTTCGCCCACGCGGACCGCGATGTAGCTCACAATCCCATCAATTGGCGCCACATACGTCGTTTTCCGCAACACGTCTTTGGTGTGCGTCAGGACCGCGGACGACTGATTCAGGTTATACCGAGCCTGTTCCCGCGCCGCTTTGCTCTGCGCCACCTGTGCCTGTGCAGCGGTCAGCGCGGCCGAGGCGCTGTCAAATGTCGCCTTTCCGGCGTCGAAGTCCGACTTCGCGATCAGCTGCTGGTCATACAGTTTTTGCGTGCGGTCGAAGTCAAACTTGGCTTTCGTCAGGTCCGACTGGCGCTGGGCCAGCGTTGCGACGGCCGAGTCGTAGTTGGCTTGCGACATATTCATGCCGGCTTCGTTCGAATCGATCTGCGCCTGCTGCGCCTGCACGTCCGCTCCGGGCTGTATGTTCTCTAGTTTCAGCAGGATATCGCCCTTCTTGACGTGGTCGCCCTCTTTCACCACGATCTCGGTGATCTTGCCGATGCCCTCGCCCAGCACGTTGGTGTAGTTCTTCGGGCGTACTTCGCCCGATGCTGTCACGATCGAGGTAAGGTCCGCCTTCACCACCTTGCCGGTCTGGACCTCCACCACGCCCTTATTGGCCTGATAGACGCTGTACCAGACGATGCCGCCCAGCACCGCCACGGCGCCGATCCCCAGAGATACCTTCTGCCACGTTTTCATTTCGTTCGACCCTTGAATGTCTCAGCTTGTGCCGCGAGACAACCTTGCAATAACACTACGCGCGGGCACACCGGAATGTTTCCCTTTAGACGCAAACCCGACCGGAAGGACAGGTGCTACGAATAATTTC
>Ga0210391_10002366_pt1 | contig 16408 bp, 14 predicted proteins | sample IncBWC12OmetaG_FD_160573 | JGI IMG/M metagenome (GOLD analysis project Ga0210391, IMG submission 160573) | Forest soil microbial communities from Barre Woods Harvard Forest LTER site, Petersham, Massachusetts, United States - Inc-BW-C-12-O ... | reverse complement strand
TAGACCCGAAGTACCATTGGCCACCACCGGCCTCTTTCATAGCCTGATTTGAGAACTCGAGACTATTTAGGGGGCGACCATGCGAAAGCAACTCATTCCCTTGGCGGCTATGGCGTTGTGCTGGGCAAGTTGCTATGGCGCCCAAGCACAGGATCCCGCTCCAAGACCTCCGGCAGGGGATGCAAAGAGCGTCGCGCAGCCCGCATCTCAGCAGCTAGCCGATGTTTCCGCTTCCGACCAACCGGTATCCCTGGCCGACATGGCACGCCTGTCCCGCAGCAAAAACCAAACGGAGACAAAGCCCGCAGCCAAAACTCTCAAACTTTTGGATGACGACAATATGCCTCGCGGTGTCTACGACGCTGATTCGCCGCCTGCCAAACTGGCTGCCCTGGGCTCTCGGGCTCCCGATTCGCCACCGGCAGGGGGTCCTTTCCCCGAGTTACACGGCAAAGTCGTTCTTCTAGACTTCTGGGCTTCGTGGTGCGGACCTTGCCGAAACGCGTTGCCTAATCTGAAGCGTCTTCAGGCAGTTTACGGAGGCGCCGATTTCGTGGTTGTGAGCATCAGCGAGGACGACGATGAGGCTGATTGGAAAGCCTTCGTGGCCAGCCACAACATGACGTGGCCCCAGCGACTTGACGCCGATAGCAGCTTGCAGCATCAGTTCGGAGTGAACGCGCTCCCGACATACATTTTGCTTGGCCGGGACGGCTCGGTGGTTCAGAAATTCGTCGGCGAAGAGATGGCGGAATCCATCGTCGAGCGAGTCGGCCCTGAGCTGAAGAAAACCCTCGCTGCCAAGCCCTGAACTAATCGTACTTTGTTCTTAGTGGCCCTGGTTTGCGGGGGCTTGAATTAATTGGAGAGTCGGTCAGCGCAGAATATCGGCGAGGACACCCTCGCCTACGATTGCCGAAACTGTTTCAATCTCCGTTGCCAACGGGCGATCCTGCGTGACCGTAACCGACTTCGCGCGAATTGTTTCGTACGCCTTGGTCGCAAGCGTGCCCGTTTTCAGCGGCGCTAACAGATCAATTCCCTGGCAGGCGCAAAGCAGTTCGATGGCGATCGTATGGCGCAAATTTTCGAGCATACGCCCGAGCCGGCGCGAGCCGCTCATTCCCATGGAGACGTAGTCTTCTTGATTGCCAGAGGTTGAAATTGAGTCGACGGAATGCGGGACTGCCAGAGCTTTGTTTTCACTGGTCAGCGCGGCTGCGGTGACTTGCGCGATCATGAAGCCGGAGTTCAGTCCGGGCTCCGGAGTGAGAAATGCCGGGAGCATGCTGGTCAGAGGATTAGTCATCTGTTCGATGCGGCGTTCGGAAATGCCGCCGAGGGTGGCCAGTGCGACTGCGACCTGATCCGCGGCCATTGCCAACGGCTGCCCGTGAAAATTTCCGCCGCTGATGATGTCTCCGCCGCCGTTTTCTTTTACAAAGACGAGCGGATTATCGGTGGCGCTGTTTAGTTCCACGGCGGCCATTTCGCGCGCTTGCGAAAGAGAGTCGCGCACCGCCCCATGGACTTGGGGCGTGCAGCGCACACTGTAGGCGTCCTGCACGCGCGGATCTTTTTCCGGTGAACGGTGCGACTCGCGGATTTGACTCCCCTCGTTCAGATGAGCAAGGTTTCGTGCCGTGGTTGCGGCGCCGGTGTAAGCGCGGGCGTGCATGATGCGAGCGTCGAATGCGCCCGGGCTGCCGCGGAGTGCATCGAGAGAAAGCGCAGCGGCAACATCGGCGCTGTCGATGAGAATATCGGCATCGCGCAGGGCCAGACTGAGCAGCGCGAGCATTCCTTGCGTGCCGTTCAGGAGCGAAAGACCTTCCTTGGCTTCCAGCGCGACAGGAATGATTGACGCGCGGCGCATGGCTTCGCCGCCATCGAGAATTTCGCTTTTGTAGGCGGCGCGGCCTTCGCCGATCACGACGTGGGCCAAGTGGGCCAGCGGCGCAAGATCGCCGGAAGCGCCGACGGATCCTTGTGACGGAATTACTGGATGCACTTTGGCATTCAGCATCGCGCAGAGCGTCTCGACAATCAGAGGACGGACTCCGCTCAGTCCCTTCGCGAGAGCATTGGCGCGGAGAAGCATCATCGCGCGCGTTTCCGCTTCACCGAGCGGCGCGCCCACACCGCAACAATGCGAGCGTACGAGATTTACTTGCAGGGTTCGCACTTGCTCCGGTGAAATGCGGACCGACGCGAGCTTGCCGAATCCCGTGTTAATGCCGTAGGCGGTCGCTCCGGAAGAAACAAGTTGATCCACCACGGCGCGGGAACTTTTCATCCGTTCGACTGCGGCTGGCGAAAGGCTGACGGCGTGGCCGTGCAGCGCAACACGATAAAGCTGGTCGAAAGTCAGGTCATTGCCGTTCAGAAGAATATTCGTGGAGGCGCTCATGCTTCGCTCCGATCGGGCTGCGGCGCCACGACGGAATCAAAAACGGTATGGTATTTGGCCGGAAGCAATTTGGGGCGGCCGTTGCTTCCGCAGATAATGTGCGTGGTTTCGCCCGTGGCAAGCAATTTGCCGTCTGTGTCGCGAATCACTTCGTACGAAAACTTTACGGTGCGGTTGCGCGATTCCGCGATGCGCGTGCGGATTCGGAGCACTTCATCGTATTTTGCGGAGAGAAGATACCGGCAGTGGGCGTCCGCCACGACGATGTGGCAATCGTCTTCGATTTCCATGCGCTTGTACTCAATGCCTAGCGCGCGGATTAGCTCGACGCGGCCGACCTCAAACCATACGAGATAGTTAGCGTGATAGACCACGCCCATCTGATCGGTTTCGGCGTAGCGCACGCGTACCGTCGCGTCGTGGTATTCGATCATTCTCATGTCCTGTGAATCTTGGCGCTCGCTGGAGTGGATCATTCCACGTCCGTGCTCCAAACGGGTTTACGTTTTTCGAGAAACGACGCGAGGCCTTCTTTGAAATCGGCGGTGCAGCGGATGCGCGCGTTTTCCAGGATGGCGCGCTCCAGATCTTCATCCACGCTCGCAGCAGCGGCGGAAGTGAGCAATCGCTTCGCGCGCGTCAAGCTGACTGGGCTTGCGGCGATGAGGACGTCCGCTAATTCACGAGCGCGCTGCATCAAGTGTTCGCGAGCTACGATTTCCGTGACGAGCCCCAGACTTAAAGCCTCCGGCGCTTCCACTAGGCGGCCGGTCAGGAGCAAGTTGCGTGCTTGCTTGTCGCCGATTTGGCGCGTGAGAAAAACAGAAACGATGGCCGGTAGAAATCCTATCTTCACTTCGGTATAGCCAAACTTTGCTTCCGGAACCGCGAGCGTGAAATCGCACAGCGTGGCGATGCCACAGCCGCCCGCGAGTGCAGCGCCGTTCACCGCAGCGATCAATGGTTTCGAAAAACCCCAAATACGGCGGAACATTTTGCCCATGCGGCGGGAGTCGTCCATGTTTTCTGCAGAGGACTGATTGGCTATGTCGGAGAGCATTTCCAAGTCCATGCCCGCGCAGAATGATTTGCCTGCGCCGGTGAAAATCGCCACTCTGGTGCGGCTGTTCTCGATTTCGTCCAGCGCGGATTGGATTTCGGAGACCATCTTGGAATTGATGGAGTTGCGTTTGTCGGGGCGGTTAAGCGTGAGCGTGGCCAGTTGGCCGGAAAATTCCAGAGTCAATGTTTCATACATGTCGACGCTCCATATACCTAACTACATGCCCGCTGCGCTTTGCGCACTAAGTGCGGCCGCAACAAAAATAGGCCGCAGGCCTACGTCCGCGTTGCACTGGCGCAGCATTCCTTCGCTGTCACTCAGGATAAAGCTGCGCCACTACAAGATACGCCCAACCAGTGAAAGGATTCTAATTCACTAGAGGGGCATGTGCATACTTCGCGCGAATCTCATTGGTCATGGCTAGCAGAGTGCCGAGGCGTGCGGGATCGATTCCTGGATCGGCGCCAGCTTTTTTAAGGGCGGCTAGGACGTCTTCTGTGGCGATATTGCCGACAAGGTTGTCTCCCGCGAAGGGGCAGCCGCCCAGGCCTGTTAGGGCGCTATCGAATCGACGGCAGCCGGCTTCGTAGGCCGCGAGGATTTTTGCTTCCGCGTCTTCGGGGCGGCTGTGCAGATGGACGCCGAGTTCCATTCCTGCAGCGTGATCTTTTAATTCGCGATACAGCCCACCGACGAGTTCTGGCGAAGCCGTACCCACGGTATCCGCGAGCGAAACGGTGCGGACGCGAATTCCTTTAAGCCACTCAAGCGCATCGGTGACGATTTCTGCTCCCCAGGGTTCGTCGTACGGATTGCCGAAGGCCATTGAAATGTAAACGACGAGATCTTTTTTGGCGGCAAGAGTTTCTTTGCGAAGTTTTTCGACTAGCAGACGCGATTCGTTTTTGGTCATGTTGGCGTTGGCGCGTCGAAAATACGCGGAGATCGAGTACGGATAACCAATCGTGGTGACGTGGGGTGTCGCGAGCGCTCGCTCAAGGCCCTTTTCGTTCACGACGATGCCAATAATCTCGGGCCGTTCAACATTGTCTGGAAGGGAAGCGGTGAGTTTTTCCATTACGTCTTCGCTGTCCGCCATCTGTTTCACATGTTTCGGCGAAACAAAGCTGACGGCGTCAATGTGTTTGAATCCAGCTAGCACAAGTTGCTTTAAGTACTCGGCCTTGTACTCCGAGGGAATGAGATCAGGCAATCCTTGCCAGGCGTCCCGTGGACACTCAATGAGCTTCACCGATTCTGTCATTGTTGAGTACTCTTTTGTTTTTTATCGAAAATCAGCGATACAAGTGCGGCCAGTGAGAAAAAACTTCCGGCAATAAATAATTTCATCAAAATTGGGCCGTAAGGCGGCATAGTCTGCGCGAGCCGTGCGGCTTCTTGAGGGTTAATTTCTTGCGATTGAATCGATCGCGCTGTGCGGAGCGAGAGTTCAAATATGCTAAGTAGGCTGATGGGGGCGATTGCTGCCCCGACAAACAAACACTTCGTCCTAATACTAATCATGTCTGGAGAACCCCGGTCTTGAACTCGCGGATGTCGGGGTTTAGCGCGGCGGCTTCGAGGGCGCTGATTAGGGCGTCGCGCGTGTGGGCGGGATCGATGATGGCGTCGACCCAGAGGCGGGCGGCAGCGTAACGCGGATCGATTTGATGTTCATAGGTGGCTTTTACGCTTTCGAGCATTTCTTTGCGGGCTTTTTCGTCAACCTTTTTGCCTTCGCGTTCGAGTTGCTTGAGTTTGATTTCGGCTAGCGTGTTGGCGGCTGCGTCGCCGCTCATTACCGCAAACTTTGCGGTGGGCCAGGCGAACATGAAGCGCGGGTCGTAGGCTTTGCCGCACATGGCGTAGTTTCCGGCGCCGAAACTTCCACCGCAAATCACAGTGATTTTCGGCACCACGCTATTGGCGACCGCGTTGACCATTTTTGCGCCGGCGCGGATGATGCCGCTCCACTCGGCGTCTTTGCCGACCATGAAGCCGTTTACGTCGTGCAGAAAAATGAGCGGGATGCGGTTCTGGTTGCAGTCGAGAATGAAGCGGGCGGCTTTTTCGGCGGACTCGGTGTAAATCACGCCGCCGAACTCCATGCGTTTTTGGTCGGTGCCGCGCGCCTGCGTTTGCACGTGCTTTTTCTGATTGGCGACGATGCCGACTGCCCAACCGCCGATGCGCGCGTAGCCACAAAGAACCGTCTCGCCGTATTCGAAGCGATATTCTTCGAATTCGCTGGCGTCTACGATGCGCGCGATGATTTCGCGCATGTCGTATTGCTTGGCGGGATCGCTGGAGAAAATTCCGTAAATTTCATCACCTGGATAAAGTGGTTCTCTAGCGGCGACATGGCTGAAGGGAGAGGGATTGGCCGCGCCCATTTTGTCAACCAGCGCGCGAATCCTGGAGATGCACGCGTCATCGTCCGGCTCACGGAAATCCACCGTGCCGCTGATCTGCGAGTGCATTTTGGCGCCGCCCAGATCCTCGGCGGAGGTGACTTGCCCGATTGCGGCCTGCACTAGCGCAGGACCGGCCAAGAATAATCCCGAACCTTCGGTCATCAGGATGTGATCGCACATCAGCGGCAGGTAGGCTCCGCCCGCCACGCACATGCCCATGATGGCCGCGAGCTGAGGAATGCCCATCGCGCTCATCACGGCGTTGTTGCGAAAGACGCGGCCGAAATCGTCGGTATCGGGGAAGACATCTTCCTGGAGCGGCAAAAAAACGCCAGCGGAGTCGACGAGATAGATCGTGGGGATGTGATTTTCGATGGCGATGTTCTGCGCGCGGATGACTTTTTTCGCCGTCATCGGGAAAAACGCGCCAGCTTTCACGGTCGCGTCGTTGGCGATGAGCATGAACGTGCGGCCGCAAACTTTCGCGAGCCCGGTGATGGTTCCCGCGGATGGCGCGCCTCCCCACTCGGGGTACATTTCATAAGCGGCGAAGACGCCAAGCTCGAAGAGTTGAGAACCGGGATCGATCAGCTTTGCGATGCGTTCGCGCGCCGTGAGTCGGCCTTTCTTGTGCTGCGATTCGATCGCTTTTGCGCCGCCGCCCTGGCGAATTTGTTCTTCTTCGTTCTTAATCTTTGTGAGGAGGTCAATGATGCGGCGGTGGTTTTTTTCGAAGTCGGGTGACTTCGACTTCACGCTGGTTTTCAGGACGGACGCAGCCACTCGCAGACCTCGCGCAGGGATTCACACCGGCGCGCTGCAACTCCGTCGCACGCCAAGGCCAACAGTATACGGTCCGGCGCACATTTCCGCGAGCGTCCGACAATTTGGATTCCTGGGGCGAAAACAGCGTGGTTTAGCGCTCCGCCCGGATAGGGGTTTGCTCGGGAGAGTAAATGAGAACTGTGCGGCCGGGAACGCCGGCGGATAATTTTCGCAGCACGTAAATGAAGGGACGAGGTGCGGTGCCTTGCGAGTACGCCTCGAGCTGGTAATAGCGGTCTTCGTGACGCACGACTCGTGGAGGAGTCCAATCGGGCTTCGCGCGGCACGAACGGATTTCCAAAATATCATCTGAACCGTTGTGTGTAACGCAGAGTTCATCCGGAACCAAGGGCAGCGCAGCCATCAAAGCTCTTTCCCGCACGGCACGGATGCCGGAAGCCAGGTGGCTTTGCGAGAAATTCTCTTTTCCCGCGGATAGCGGATTTCCGCCTCGAAGGAATTGGAGATAGGCCTTATCCAGCAGGTAGAGAGGGAGAACGCCGAGGGTGGTGTCCGTGAACGCCGCGCATAAGCGCACGATGCCTTCGATGCCGAAATATGCAATGAGCCAAGTGAGCGGATGAAGGAACATGACGGCGAGGCCCGCGAAACCTATCGCGTTCGGATTGATCTCCGCGCCGTTCTGGATGGCTGCAAACACAGCATCCGCTGCCCAGTGGGTTACGGAATACGAATACCAGTACACGAGCGCTAGGAGCGCAATTAGACATTCCAGAATTCCGCTTAGGAGTACCGCCGGCTTCCAGTCCAGAGCTGCGTGCAATGGCAATGACTCTCGCCAACGCTTCGGCAGGAAAGCCAGGAATGGTCCGAGTGTATAGCTGAGCATGATGGTTCGCACACTCAGTTTAAGATCGCGGCGCTTTCCCCGGAAACCTTGGAGGATTGAGAATCCAAAAGGTAACCTGCGGCCAGCCTCGGAATTAAATCTGACGCGAGGCAGAACAGCTGATGGGATTGACGCAATTTCACGAGGCGTCTAGAATCGTTTTGACAGTGCAGCAACAGTGCAGCAAAGGCACTGAATCTTTTTGCTGGAGGCGCCTGTGAAAACCTCAGTCGAAGTTGCCCTGAGCGGGTGTGTCTCCGGCGAGCCTTCAAATTAGTCAAACGATTTCGCCGAAAGCACTACCCGCTCCTCCTTTTTCGCCCATAGCTGGATCACTGCGTTGGCCTGACGATGCAGGCCTTCGTTCGGGAGTTCCGTCCGAGCGAGCGCACAGCCGCGTTGTGTTGCCGGATATTTTCCGGAGTACACGCGAATTGCTGCTTGCGGGCAGCGGGAGGATTTTCAAGTGTTAGTCCAGGATTTAGGTTGGGACGCGTATTTCGAGGCGCAATGGGTCGAATGCAAGGGAGAAGACTGCGTGCCGGCGCGTGTTGTGTCGCAACATCGAGGCTTGTGGCGCGTGGCGGGAGAATTCGAAGAGTGCTGGGGGGAACCTTCCGGAAAACTACGGAAGGATTCCGAGGCTGGAGGAGATTGGCCGGCGGTGGGAGATTGGGTTTCGGCGGAGGCCCGCGCGGGCCAGGCAAATATGGTGATTCAGCGTGTGCTGCCCAGGCGCAGTCGATTTGTGCGCAAAATTCCAGGAAAACAAATTACGGAGCAGGTGATCGTTGCGAATATTGATGTGGCGCTCGTCGTGGCGGCATTGGATGGCGACTTCAACGTGCGGCGCATCGAACGATATATGACGCAGTGCTGGGAGTCTGGGGCGCGCCCGGCGATTGTGCTGAACAAAGCTGACACGTGCGCGGAGCCAGGGGAACTGATGGCGCAGATACAGGCCGTAGCAATGGGCACTCCGGTCTTTCTGGTGAGCGCAAAAAATGGGGACGGTGTGACATCGCTTGAGGCAAGCTTTCTTAAGGGACAGACGATTGTTCTCCTCGGATCGTCCGGGGTAGGGAAGTCCACGCTTGTGAATCGCTTGCTGGAAGAGGATAGGCAGACCACGTTCGCGGTGAGGGAAAGCGACAGCCGAGGGCGGCACACAACCACCTCGCGCGAGCTTTTTGTGCTGCCAGGCGGGGCGATGATTATTGATACGCCGGGTTTGCGCGAGCTTCAGCTGTGGAACGCTGCCGAAGGATTGACACAAACGTTCGCGGACGTGGATGAACTTGCCACTCAATGCCGATTCACGGATTGTCAGCACCAGAGCGAACCCGGTTGCGCGGTGCAAGCAGCCCTCGCTACGGGTATTCTTGATGCGGACCGATTGGAAAGCTGGCGCAAGCTTCAGCGCGAGCAGGAGTTTTTATTGCGAAAAGTAAATCCCGAAGTTGAAGCGGCGCAGAAGAAGCGTGTTAAAGTTATAATGCGTCAAGTAAGGGATAAGTACCAGAACAGGGACAAGGGCAAGAATTAAAAACCAAACATGCGAGAGTTACTTTTGACTTTGGAGCTGGCTCGGCGTGTGGAGCTTGCGGAAGCGCAAGCCGCCGTCGAATGCGCTGAGGCACTCGGACGGTTCCGGCCGGCAAGCGGCGCGGCCGTTCGGCGTGTTGCGGGCGGATTTGCAGTGTATTGCGGGAAGGACTCGCCCATCACGCAGGCTGTCGGGATGGGGCTCGACGGGCAGGTGAGCACGGAAGAGTTTGATCGGCTTGAGGAGTTTTACCGCAGCCGCGAAGAAACGGTGCGCGTGGAAACGTGTCCGCTTGCCGATTCTTCTTTCATCGAGCAATTTGCGCAGCGTCGGTATCACGTCACGGAATTTTCAAACGTCATGGCGCGGCTCGTGAGCCCCGACGAGACTTGTCCTGAGCCTCCTGAGGGCGTGACCATCGAGAAAATTGGGAAGGACCAGATCGATGTGTGGACCCTGACGGTGTCACAGGGATTCGCGGAAAAATTTTCAGTGTCGCAGGAATTGCTGGAAGTCATGAAACTGTTCGCGTTCGGACCGAAGACGGAATGTTATCTGGCGCGCGTGGACGGGAAAATTGCGGGTGGAGGGACGCTGGCGTTGCATGACGGAGTGGCGGGATTGTTTGGCGCGAGTACTTTGCCGGTGGCGCGGAAGCGCGGCGTGCAGACGGCGTTGCTGCAGCGGCGGCTGGCGCGTGCGTCGCAGGCGGGGAGCGATCTGGCGGTGAGTATCGCGCAGCCGGGGAGTATCTCGCAGCGCAATATTGTGCTGCAGGGATTTCAGGTGCTTTACACGCGGGTGAAGTTTGAGAAGGCAATGAACTCGTAGAGTTGAAGGCTGAGCACGTGGGGTCAGCAAGAAAAGAAAAAGCAGATTCCTCGCTACGCTCGGAATGACAAGTTAAAATAGAACGGATCCGTCGCTGCGCTCGGAATGACAAACTAGATCAGCCCGACGATTAACGGGCTAGGCGCTTGTGGATGAACTCGACGATGTCTTGGGTCGAAGTGCCGGGCAGAAAAATTTCGGCGATGCCGGATTGCTTCATTGCTGGAATGTCTGCTTCGGGAATGATGCCTCCGACGAGAACGGTGACGTCGTTCATGCCTTTTGCGTGCAGAAGGTTCATGAGCTGGGGGCAGATGGTGTTGTGAGCGCCGGAGAGGATGGAGAGGCCGATGACGTCGACGTCTTCCTGGACGGCGGCGGAGGCGATCATCTCAGGTGTTTGGCGCAGGCCGGTGTAGATCACTTCCATGCCGGCGTCGCGCAGGGCGCGGGCGATGATCTTGGCGCCTCGGTCGTGACCATCCAGGCCAGGCTTGGCAATCAAGACTCGAATTTTCTTTTCAGGCATTCTTCTCTGTGTCCTCTGTGTCTCTGCGTTTAGTTTTCTTTTTCCGCGTCCGCCGCAACATACTTCCAAACGTAACGTTTGACACCATCTTTCAAGACAGCAGAATGAAAGTTGATGAGTAATCCTATCTTACATCCCGAAAGCCGGAGATACGTCAACATCACGGCATCGTGAATCGGAGCGACCGAGGTTATTGCTTTGATTTCGACAATAACTCGTCTGAGGACAACGACATCTGCTCGGTATCCGCAATCGAGCTTCGCTCCCTTGTAGACTACCGGAATTGGTTTTTGGCGCTCGAAAGGGACGTTGCCGATTGTTAGCTCGTGACAAAGGCATTCCTCGTAGACTGCCTCAAGCAATCCCGGACCGAGTTCGCGGTGGACGGCGATCGCTGCTCCGATAATTGCGTGCGTTAGTTGAAGGTCGGTCATAAGAGAGCTAAACGCAGAGACACAGAGTACGCAGAGGGCAGAGAAGAAACAGATAATCCCGGCAACTTGTAACCCGGAGTTTGTGGACTTCGATTGCGGCGCCGATGATGTTTCGGGTTAACTCTGTATCATTCATAAAGGTTTATTTTAACACAGAGTACACAGAGGACACGGAGAAGAAGGAGCTCAGGTGATGGCGACTTCTTCGTAGGTGCCGAAGACTTCGCGGAGGGTGTCGCAGACTTCGCCAACCGTGGCGTAGGCTTTTACGGCGTCGAAGAGGAAGGGCATCAGGTTGTCTTTGCCCTCAGCGGCTTTGCGTAGGGCGGATAGGCGGCGGTCGACTTCGGCTTTCGAGCGGTCGGCGCGGAGTTTGGAAAGGCGTTCTGCCTGGCGGCTGGCGACGCTTTCATCGATTTGCAGGATGTCGAGAGGCTTTTCTGCTGCGACGTAGTCATTGACGCCGACGATGATCTTTTCTTTTTTGTCGACGGCCACCTGGTATTTGTAGGAGGCTTCGGCGATTTCGCGTTGCGGATAGCTGCGCTCGATGGCGGCGACCATGCCGCCCATAGCGTCGATTTTTTCGATGTAGTCCCACGCGCCGCGCTCGACTTCGTTCGTCAGCGTCTCCACAAAATAGGAACCGCCTAACGGATCGACCGTGTTCGTAACGCCGGTTTCGTGCGCGATGATTTGCTGCGTTCGAAGCGCGATAGTTGCGGCGAATTCGGTGGGAAGCGCCCACGCCTCATCCAGAGAATTGGTGTGCAACGACTGCGTACCACCAAGAACTGCTGCTAAGGCCTGGATGGCGGTGCGTACAACGTTGTTGTACGGTTGCTGGGCGGTCAACGAACAGCCTGCGGTCTGTGTATGGAAGCGCAGCGCCCAGGTACGCGGGTTCTTCGAGCCGTAGCGCTCGACCATGGCTTTGTGCCAAATGCGGCGAGCTGCGCGGTACTTGGCGATTTCCTCGAAGAAATCATTGTGCGCGTTGAAAAAGAAGGAGAGCTGTGGGACGAATTGATCCACCTCCAGCCCGCGGCGCATGCCGTATTCGACGTATTCCATGCCATCGCGCAGCGTGAACGCCAATTCTTGAATGGCAGTCGAGCCGGCCTCGCGAATGTGGTAGCCGCTGATCGAGATGGGGTTGAACTTGGGCGTGTTCTTGACGCCGAATTCGAATGTATCTATCACCAAACGCATCGACGGTTCCGGCGGATAGATATATTCCTTTTGCGCGATGTATTCCTTCAAGATGTCGTTCTGCAGTGTGCCTGAAAGTTTTTTCCAGTCCGCGCCTTGTTTTTCCGCGACGGCGAGGTACATCGCCCAGATGACCGCGGCGGGCGAATTGATGGTCATCGAAGTTGTGACGTTGGCGAGCGGAATTTTGTCGAAGAGCACTTCCATATCAGCGAGGGAACTGATGGCCACGCCGCATTTGCCGACTTCGCCTTCGGAGAGCGGGTGGTCGGAGTCGTACCCCATCAGCGTGGGCAGATCGAAGGCAGTGGAGAGCCCAGTCTGGCCTTGCGCCAGCAAGTACCGAAAGCGCTGATTGGTGTCTTCCGCGGTGCCGAAGCCTGCGAATTGCCGCATGGTCCAGAGCCGGCCGCGATGCATCGTCGAATGGATCCCGCGGGTGTAAGGAGGCTCTCCTGGAAAGCCCAAGTCGCGAATGGGATCCCATCCAGGCAAATCGGCCGGCGTGTATAGACGCCGTATGGGATATCCGGAAATTGTCGTGAATTCAGACTGGCGTTCGGGACTTTTTTCGAGCGTAGGGCGAAGTGTGTTTTCTTCCCAAGCGCGTTCATTCGCAGAAGGTTCGCGCGGGGCAGCTGGAACGTCGCCGGTGGTGATGGTCGTAGTCGTTCCCTTGACCTTATCGCTCATGGCTGACGCTCCCCAATACTGCGCGTTCCTATACGAAGCTCAAAAGAACGCGTAATTCCATGCTATGCGAAAGCGAAAACCGGGGCAAGGGGACTGGACTCAAGCGGGGCGCAGAAGATAGCAAATAAAAGACGAGGCCGAAGAAGGTTGCAGTCCCTCTCCGGCCTCGTTTCAGAAATTACCGTTTTCCTCCTCCATCGCTCAAACTCTTGAAGAGCTCGTCTGTACCGACGACCTTTCCATGGAGAGTGCCGGGGATCAGCGTTTCGCGTTCGACTTCGCCAGACTTGCTATCGGCGATAGTGACGTGGTTTACCTCGAGAGTGCGGCCGACCGCGCGCTCGTATCCGGCTTTTGCCTCTTCGAGATTGGCAAGCGCGCGGATTTCATTACCTTGCGCGAGGGTGAGGTCGCGCTGTGTCTGGATGACGGTGTATACGGTGGAAGCGCCGAGCTGATATTTTTTCTGTTCGGCATCGAATGTTTGCTGCTGAAGCTCACGGGCCTTCACAGCGGCGGCGACTTGAGCTCGGCCTTGTGTGAGCGCGATGTAGGAGTTGCGGACATCGAGGAGCGCGGCGTTTCGCAATTGCCGCTCCGTCGTTTGCAATTGCCGCTGCGAAAGAATGGCGCGCGCGTATTCCGCTTGCGCCGCGCGGTTGCGCAAAGGAAGTGTCAAAGTTAATTGGCCTGCATATTCTGGAAGGACGTTGTGAAAGATCTGGTTTTGCGCGGTGCCAAAGCCCTGCTGCATTGTGCCGGTGACGGGCGCCGTGGAGGCACCTACGAAGATGGGGGCTCCATTGGAGAGAACCGGAGCGCCTGTTGCATCGACGATGGGGACTCCGCTGCTCACGACTGTGGAGGGGCCGAGGATCGATGAATTTCCCGCCAGACCTTGGGACTCGTAAAAACCGCCGACCGACAACGTTGGAAGAAGGGCATTGCGGTTCGCTTTTACATCGATTTCCGCATTCAGCAAGTTCAAGGCCTCTTCCTGAAGTTCCGGCCGTTTCGCAAAAGCCTCCTTAATGGCATCTTCGAAGGATGCGGCTTCAACGGGAGGTGGCTGCTTCGGCAGGTCCGTGGGAATAATTTCCACGTTGATGATGTTGGCTGCCAGGGGGTCCTTGGAGATGGCGTTTTTCAGGATTTGCTCGTCCTGCAGCTGGACCGTCTGCGCCAAGATGAGGTTCTGAGTGTCGGTAGCTAATTCGGATTCCGACCGAGTCACATCGAGTGGGGCCAAGCTGCCGATTTCGAGTTGCTTTTTATTGTCGTCGTAGAGTTTTTGGGCAACGGTGACCGCCTGTTGATTGACTCTGACGTTTTCCCGTGCGTAGACCAGCTCCCAGTAATCGGTGATGGTATTCGTAATCGTGGTGATGGCCTGCGCCGTGAAAGCCCAATCCGCGATCTTGCGATTGTTTTTTGCGATGCGAATGTTGCGCGTGCCCATGGCCAAGCCGAAGCCGTTTAAAAGAGGCTGGGTAAAGGAAACGGAGAGTAGAGACTGCACATAAGGGTTTAACAAGTTGGCGCCGGCAGTGGAACTGCTGCGATTATTGTCCCAAGCGACGCTGAAGTTGGTTCCCGTCTCGAATGTCTGCGAATAGGAGTTGTTGAATTGCGTCGAGTGGGAAAGGATCGAGGTGAATCCAGATTGTACGCCATTACCTGTCGTAAACGGGTTATTCACCGGAGTAGTAATGGAGGCAATAGATGCGCTGCTCTGGATGATGGGGTCATAGGTCGTGATGGTGAGAGCAAATGGATTGATGGCTGCCGAGGAGGCGGCGATGGTAGCTCCTGGGATACCGAAGCCGCCCTGTGAACCGGACTGAGCATTGAGAATGGCTGCATCGGCGATCCATGGGTAGTAACGCTGCACGGCGATGTCCATGCTGTTTTCCAGTGCAAGTTCGACGGCGTCCTGGAGAGTCAACTCAAGCTTGCCATCGTGGACGAGTTGATCGAGCCGCGGCGAATTAACGAGCAAGGGTTGATCTACATGGATCGGTTCGTAGGGCTTGATGATATTGGGGAAGGCGCTTGGGCCGTGCGTGTAATTATGAGTCGCCACACCCAAAGAAGTGACCGGTGCGATTGAGGAACCATCAGGAGCGGTCGTCGGCGCAGGAGCAGGATTCGATGGCGGGTTCTGAGCAGGGGTTTGCGCGAGAAGCGGCCCCCCGGCCAAAAGAGCTGCCAAAAACGTAGCAAACAGAGATCGGGCCCATTGCGAAGCCGTCCTACGGGTAGCTGCCCCCAAGATGGACCGCTTCAAGGTCGCCCTCAGTGTCGTCATAATGATCTTTCCCCTCGAGATTCTGTCCCAGCGGGACGTTGTATTTTGACCTAACTCTTTAAAACGCTCGAACTATGGATTTTGTTTCATTTGCGGGCTGATTTTGAAGGCACGTGGAGCAATAAACCCTGTGCCTTGAACCAGAAACGTGGCCGCGTTAGGTACATTGAGGATAAAGGACAAGGGGAGGCAAGACAAGGATTTGACGTAACTAAGGGAGAAATCGAGGCTTTTAGAGCGATCTGCCGGATCGGCAGGGGAGGTTGTTGACCAGGAAAAATCGCTCAAAAATGGGGGCGTAGTCGCGCCGGAGGAGGTTCCGGCGCGGCGCTGCTGCCGAGTTACCGCATGCCGCCGGCTTTGAAGAGGTCTTCGGTGCCTACGACCTTGCCATGCAGCGTGCCGGGGATTAGAGTGTCGCGTTCGATTTCGCCGGATTTGGCGTCGGCAATGCTGACGTGATTCACGTCCAGAGTGCGCCCAAGCGCGCGCTCGTAATTGGCTTTGGCTTCCTCAAGATTGGCAAGCGCGCGAAGTTCCGTGCCTTGCGCGGTGATTAGGTCGCGCTGCGTCAAAATGACGTTGTAAACCGTGGACGCGCCCAGACGATATTTCTTCTGCTCGGCGTCGAAGGTTTCCTGTTGAAGCTGGCGCGCTTCGGTGGCGGCGTCCACTTGCGCGCGATCTTGTGTGAGCGCGATATAGGTATTGCGAACATCGAGCAACGCGGCATTTTTTAATTGCTGCAGAACGGTTTCCTGCTGGCGCTCGGTGAGGAGTGCCCGAGCGCTATCAGCTTGTGCGGAACGGTTCCTCAAGGGGAGGCTCAGAATTAACTGCCCGGAATATTCGGGGAAGCGATTGTGGAAGATTTGGCTTTGAGCGTTGGTGAAACCCTGCTGATTTATGCCTGCAACCGCCGTGTTCACGATGGGCTCAAAAATCGGAGTTGCGACGCCTCCAATATCCACAGAGACGGGATTGCCGTTGGCATCCACGATCGGCACGGCGCTGTTGGTATAAGTCGTTGCGCCGGGTATCGGAGAGTTGCCTGCCAGACCTACGGAGCTGTATTGGCCCTCCACCGTGAGGGTGGGAAGCAGCGCGTTTCGGGTGGCCTGAATATCTATGCCTGCATTCTTCAAATTATAGAGTTGCTCCTGAAGCTCTGGCCGCTTTGCGAACGCTTCCTGGATGGAATCCTCGAATGATGGATTTTCGATCGCGGCGGGCTGCTTCGGCTGGTCGATAGTAATGATTTCGAGTTGCACTACGTTTGGAGCCAGAGGGTTT
>Ga0210391_10002363_pt1 | contig 16424 bp, 11 predicted proteins | sample IncBWC12OmetaG_FD_160573 | JGI IMG/M metagenome (GOLD analysis project Ga0210391, IMG submission 160573) | Forest soil microbial communities from Barre Woods Harvard Forest LTER site, Petersham, Massachusetts, United States - Inc-BW-C-12-O ... | reverse complement strand
GGATCCGGAGCGACAAACCGACATCACGCTCGCCGATGCTCACAAGGATTTGGATTACACCGCTTGGGTTCTTTGCTTTGTCGACCTCAAACTCGATCCGCCACCCGCACCCGCCGCACCGACGGCCGCCGCGCCCACGCCAACCGCACCGGCAACCCCCGCAGCGGCACCCCCGCAATGACCCGTCGCCCTTTCGCTTAGACACAAGCCCAAATTTTCAGTAGAACTGGTAGACACGTGAGTTCTCGCACCGAAGTCGCCGCCCCGTCCGGCAAATCAAACCTCGTCGCTGGCCTGGGCCTCTTCAGCGCCACCGCCATCGTCGTCGGCTCCATGATCGGCTCCGGCATCTTCATCGTCCCTGCCGAAATTAGCCGGGACACCGGCTCCCCGGCCCTGCTGATCGCCGCCTGGCTGGTCACCGCGGTCATGACCCTCATCGGCGCGCTCAGCTACGGCGAACTCGCCGCCATGATGCCCGGCGCCGGCGGCCAATACATCTACCTGCGCGAAGCCCTCGGCCGCATCTGGGGCTTTCTTTTTGGGTGGACGCTCTTCCTCGTCATCCAAACCGGGACCATCGCCGCCGTCGCGGTCGCCTTCGGCAAATTCCTCGGCGTCTTCTTCCCGTCCGTCTCATCGACGAACTGGATCTGGCACATCGCCCACGTTCCTGCATGGCGTCTCGGCCCCATGGTCCTCGGCAACATGGACATCGGCCTCAATACCGCGAACCTCGCCGGTATCGTGATCATTCTGCTGCTCACCGTGATCAATCTGTTCGGGATCAGGCTGGGCGCGCTGGTCCAGAATGTCTTCACCACCGCGAAGACTGCCGCGCTCATCGGCCTGGTCGGCATCGGACTCATCCTCGGCAGCAACCTCGCGGCAATTCGGGCCAATTTCCATGCCAACTTCTGGAGCGGCGCCGGATGGCACACCCTCCATCCCGTCCAGGTCGGCGTCGGTGGTCCGATCACCATGGTCGGGATCCTCACCATCCTTGCCGTAGTGCAGACCGGCTCGCTCTTCTCCGCCGATGCCTGGAACAACGTCACCTACACCGCCGGCGAAGTCCGCAATCCGAAGCGCAATCTTCCGCTCTCGCTGGCGCTGGGGACCATCCTGGTTCTCGGCCTCTACATCCTTTCCAATTTTGTTTATCTGCTCGCGCTTCCTCTGCATGGCGATCCGCAGGGCGCCAGCATCTTCGCGCGCGGCATTCAATACGCCTCAGAGGACCGCGTCGCTACCGCCGTTCTGCAGCAGATCTTTTCCCGCACCGGCGCGTTTCTCATGGCAGGAGCCATTCTGGTCTCCACCTTTGGCTGCGCTAACGGACTCACGCTGGCAGGCGCGCGCGTCTACTACGCCATGTCCCGCGACGGCCTTTTCTTCAAGGCCGCGGGCAAGCTGCATCCCCGCTGGCACACACCCGTCGCCGCACTCATCGTGCAGGCGGTGTGGACCTGCTTCCTCTGTCTCTCTGGCTCGTATTCGCAGCTGCTGGATTTCATCATCTGCACCGAGCTCATCTTTTACATCCTCACCATCGTCAGCCTCTTTGTGCTGCGCGTGAAGCGCCCCGATGCCGAGCGCCCCTACCGCGCCATCGGCTATCCGGTGCTGCCTGCGATTTATATCTTGATGGCCGCGTGGATCTGTATCGTATTATTGCGCTACAAACCGCAATACACCTGGCCTGGACTGGTAATCGTGCTGCTTGGAATTCCCGTCTTCGCTGTGTGGTCCCGCAAGGCCGTGAACGCATCATCCACCGGGCTGCCCCCAGCGCCTGGCGTACTTTCTGGAGGTATCTCCGAGAATGGCTAAGCTTTTTGCAGTCAAACCCCTTTCCCTTCTGAAACAGGAAGCCGGTGAGGAAGGCGAGCACACACTCCGCCGGTCGCTCGGCCCCGTCAACCTCATCACGCTGGGAATCGGCGCCATCATCGGCGCAGGCATCTTCGTGCTCACCGGCCAGGCCGCCGCGCTCCATGCCGGGCCCGCCGTCGCGCTCAGCTTCGTCGTCGCCGGCATCACCTGCGCCTTCGCCGGCCTTTGCTATGCCGAGTTCGCCTCCATCATCCCCATCGCCGGATCGGCCTACACCTACGGGTACGCAACGCTCGGCGAATTGGTCGCCTGGATCATCGGCTGGGATCTCTGCCTCGAATACGCTTTCGGCGCCGCCACCGTCGCTTCCGGATGGTCCGGCTACTTCCTCAGCCTGCTCTCGCAACTGGGATTCGTTCCCTCGCCGGGCCTGGCGCGCTTTACCACCACCTGGCACAACGACATTTACCTCTACCACGGCAGCTGGATGCCGGCCATGTCGCTGCCCATGAACGTGACCACCGCCGGACTCCCGCATGTCGTCGGCGTCTGTAACCTGGTCGCATTCTTCGCCATCGTCGCCGTCACCGCGGTGCTCGTGCGCGGCATCAAGGAATCCGCCAACCTGAACTCCGCGATCGTCTTCGTTAAGCTCGCAGTGGTCGGCATCTTCCTCATCATCGGCATCAACTTCCTTTTCCACCACCCGCATCTCGCGGCAGCCAACTGGCATCCGTTCATCCCGCCGAATCAGGGACGCGGCATGTTCGGCATCAATGGCATTGTCGCCGGAGCCTCTTCGGTCTTCTTCGCGTATATCGGATTCGACGCCGTATCGACGGCCGCGCAGGAAGCGAAGAATCCCCAGCGCGACATGCCCATCGGCATTCTCGGATCGCTGGTGATCTGCACCATTCTCTACATCGCCGTCTCGCTGGTCCTCACCGGCCTGGTCAGCTACAAGTCGCTGAACGTCGCGCAGCCCGTCGCCCTCGGCATCGATGCCACCGGCGTACCGTGGGGCTCGCTGCTGGTGAAAATCGGCGCAGTGTTCGGTCTCGGTACCGTTATGCTGGTCATGCTCCTCGGCCAGTCCCGCGTCTTCTTCTCCATGTCCCGCGATGGCCTGCTCTGGAAATGGGCCAGCGACATTCATCCGAAATTCCGCACGCCGTGGATCTCCAACATCGTCGTCGGCACCATCGTCGCGTTCCTGCCCGCCTTCCTGCCCATCGACAAGCTCAGCGAGTTGGTGAACATGGGCACGCTGCTGGCCTTCGCCATCGTCTCCGCCGGTGTCTGGATCCTGCGCGTCCGCCTGCCTAACCTTGAGCGCCCCTTCAAAACGCCGCTGGTTCCGCTGGTCCCGATTCTCGGCGTAGTCAGCGCGTTTTATCTCATGATCAATTTGCCGCTGCTCACATGGGAAGTAGTCGGCGTCTGGCTGGTCATCGGCCTGGTCATCTACTTCACCTACTCGACGAAGCACAGCAAGGTGCAGGCGCTGCCCGCTGAGGTGACGACAGTAAAATAGCTTCCCCTAAATCCAAACGGCCAGCCCTCCAAGGCTAGCCGTTTGCTTTTGGCTGACAGTTTCATCGCTGACCGTCCCATCGCTCGCTTCCCCGCTGCCTTTACACTGATCCCGTGGATCACCTCTGGACCCCATGGCGCTACACCTACGTCACCCAATCGGACAAGAAACCCCGCCCCGGCATTCCTAAGGAACTGGACGCCTACCCTGGCGACGCGGGCTGCGTCTTCTGCAACATGATCGCCGCCGCCGACTATGCCACCGCCCACGGCATGGACCGCGCCGACGCCGAACGCGCTGCCCTCATCGTGCTCCGCGCCGAGCACAATTACGTCTGCCTCAACCGCTATCCCTACACCTCCGGCCATATCATGGTGGTGCCCTACGAACACGAGGCATCGCTGGCCGGCCTCGCCGCCCCGGCTGCCGCCGAAATGATGGATCTCGCCCGCCGCGCCGAATGTGCCCTCGCCTCGCTCTATCACCCCGATGGCTTCAACTTCGGCCTCAACCTCGGCAAAGCAGCCGGAGCCGGGGTTGCGGGACACCTCCACCTCCACGCACTCCCGCGCTGGATCGGCGACACCAATTTCGTCACCGTCACCGCGGAAACGCGCGTGTTGCCGGAGGATCTGGCGATCACCTGGGAACGCATGCGCGGGGCGTTCGCCTAGCCCGCATCACTTCTCACGCGCCATGTTCCGCCATCGCAATGCACGCGCATGCTCGGTCCGGCAGCTAGGTGATCTCGACAGGTTTTCGAGCATCTCACGGGAAAAGGGCGCCGCGCCCGTGCGTCCGAAGGTCCCGCAAGAGGTGGTTTGCATGCGTCGCTCATCTGCTGCCGAGGCCCGGCCCGCCGTTCAATCTGACCTTCAGCCCGCCCACCGTCAGCCCCCCGAGAAAAACGGCTCGTCCGCCTCAAACAACGCCTCCGCCCAGCGTCAGGATCAGGCTGATCAAGAACAAGCTCAGCAGCAGCAGGCGTCGGTCCAGCCGTCGCCCCCGCCTGTCGAGCCGGAGGACGCCTACCTCACCGGCACTAGCCGCTCACTCCAGCGCCGCGTCCTGGGACTCAACGTAGACGGCCACCACGCACAGCAGCATCCCGAAACGCCAGCCGGGCAACATGCCACCGGGTCATTCACGGACAAGAGCAGCAACGACAAATAGACACCGGATTCATCCCGGTAGGTGCGGAATCTATCCCGCACCTTTTCCGGCTCAAAAAGAACATGGGGCCTCAGCCCCTGAGGCCCATCACTCCGCGTGCGGCTCCGCCTCGTCCCCCACCGCAGCCATCTCTGCCATAGTGTCGCTGGACGTCGGTTGCCAGTCGTCGGCCTTAAGGTCCCGGGTAACAGATTCCAAAACCGGCATTTCGATCAAGTTCTCCTGACCGATTCCGAGTTCGTGAAGCTTCCGGGCCTGGGAAAAAATGCTGCGAGGTCCTTCCACGCAGCCGATGAGGCTGTTGTAATGCTTTACGGCGTTTCCAAGCGCGCTTCCCATTTTCGTGAAGTATTCCTGAGCAGTCGCCAATTTTTCGTAGAGCCTTTGCGCGGCTTCCCGAATCGCGACTGCATTTCTCGTGATTTCCATTTGTTGCCAGCCGTAGCCGACAGCCTTGAGCAACGCGATTAACGTCGTTGGCGTGGCAAGAATCACGTTCGCCCGACTGCCATATTCGATAAGGGTGCCATCCTGATCCAATGCGGCGCTGAAGGCTGCCTCGCTCGGCAGGAAGCAAACCACAAATTCAGGACTATCGCTGAATTGTTTCCAATAGGACTTCGAAGAAAGATCGTCGAGGTGCTTCCTGACATTTCGCGCGTGAGTGATCAGCCACGCTGCGCGTTCTGACTCCGCTTCGCAAGTTGTTGCATTCAACAACGCTTCCAACGGAGTTTTCACATCGATCACTATCGTTCTTTTGTTGGGAAGATGGATCACGCAGTCGGGTCGCAATGAGACTTCTCCGTCTCGAACGGCGACTTCAGTATCGAACGACACGTGTTCCACCATGCCGGCAAATTCGATACATCTCTCAAGCTGTTCTTGACCCCAATTGCCGCGAACCTGGGGCTTACGCAGCGCTTCGATCAGTTGGCGCGTTCCAACTCCCAAGCGGTTGCTAACATCGACTACGTTGGTGACCGCTCCTAATACCGCTTGATAGGCACCTTCGCGCTTCGTTTCCAGTTCATGGGTCGTTGCCTGGAGCTTTTCAAGCGCCTCACCAACGGGCTTAAGCAGGGTCTCGATAGCCTTCTCTTTTGTCTCGAGCTTGGTTGTTGCGGCGTCTTGCTGCTTTCCCAGTTCCTGATGCGCCAGCGTCAGAAAGCTGGCATTATTTTCCTTAAGAGCCTTGGCTGCCAAATCCCCAAAGGTGCCTACCAGCGCTGCCTGAGTTCTCTCTAAGGCTGACTTTTCGGCCGCAAGCGTGCCCTCAGCGAATGCCTTGTCTCGTTCAGCCTGCTCCTTTTCACGCATGGCCCTCTCAAGAGCCGCGCCCTTTTGGGCAAGGTCCTGCTGGGCGGAATCCAAGCTTTTTTTGAATTCGGCCAAACGAATCCGATTGCGCGTCGCACTAACCCATCCGACTACCGCTGAGACCGCTACGACAGCAGTTCCAATCCAAGGAAGCATGGCCTGAGTCTACGCCGATCTTCGCCTTTTGGACGCCCAGGTTTTCCAGAGTTGATCAAGACTCATCTGATCACCTGTAAGATCAATGGTCCCCAGAAACCGAGGAAGAAAATGCAAGAGCCATATTTCGTGCCATGGTTGGGTACCAATTACTCAAAACATCGAACGGTCATCTTGAGCGAAAGCACCTACGACTGGAAGGAAGGCCGGAAATGGTGCACTCCACAACCCGACCATTTTGGGTGGTCCGTCGAACGAATCATTCACGAGTGGGACCATGCACGCTATTTCCTTCGGCTTACCGAAGCACTCTGCGAAGCCAGAAAACCCACGCCTGAACAGCGCGAAGCTCGGTGGAACGATTTCGCATATTCAATTTACGTGCAAAAGAGCGTGGGCAACGGAGTCAAGTCGCGCCCCAAGAAAGCACATTGGGATGCGGCGCCGGTGCTATTCCCCGGACAAATTGGCGAGATTCACCCGAAGCCAAGAAAGCTAATCATTACCGGCCTTCAGGCGTGGCGAAACATGCAGGAGGCCCAGATTCAATTAACTCCTGAAATTCAGGCGTACGACTTCGGCGACGAACTGCTGTGGTGCCTGGCGGTTCCTCATCCGGCAAATCACGCAAAGGGAGGCGGGTTTCGGTTCAAAGAAGTCGGAATGAGCATACGCGTCTTCATGGAGACCTCATTTCCTCAAAAAATGGACTGACCTTCTGACACACCGCGACTCCAGCCACCAGCTTCCCTACGGCTTCCCCAACAACCCCTCCGGCGACTCCGGCACCGCCGCCCCATCCGCGCGCGGCTCCGACGCCCCATACTTCACGCCCGTTTTCGCGTCGAAAAGCACCGCCTGCCCGCGCCCCATCCGCGTCGTGTATTCCTTCCGCACTTCCAGCAGATGCCCCTTCGCCGTAAGCGCGTCGATGGACGCCTGCGTCACCCGGTTCTCAATCACAACGTGGCACCCCAGCTGCGGATGCACCGTGAAGCGCGGCTCTTCCATCGCTGCCTGAATGTTCATGCCGTAATCCACCACATTCGAGACGAACTGCGCATGGGCCAGCGGCTGATTCATCCCGCCCATAATGCCAAACCCAATATGCTCGTCGCCGCGTTGCATGAACCCTGGAATGATGGTGTGAAACGGCCGCTTCCGCCCCGCCAACGCATTCGGCGACTGCGGATCGAACGAGAACAGCCCGCCGCGATCTTGCAGCGCAAATCCCATCCCCTCCACCGTCACACCCGACCCAAACGCCTCGTAGTTGCTCTGGATCAGCGACAAAATATTCCCGTCGCGATCCACCACCGAGAGATACGTCGTATCGCTGCCATGCAGCGCGCCCGGCGCCACGTCGCAATTCGCCTTCGCCGGATCGATGAGCTTCGCGCCCCCCGCCGCAAATTCCTTCGACAGCAATTCCTGTACAGGAATCTGCGAGATCCGCGGATCGCCGTCGTACTTCTTCACATCCGCATAGGCCAGCTTCATCGCCTCAATCCGCGTATGCAGTTCGCCCGCGCTGTGCGCCCCGCCCGGATCCGGGGCGAACTGCTCCATGATGTTCAGCATCTCCAGCGCCGCGATCCCATCGCCGTTCGGCGGCAACTCGTATACCGTCCAGTCGCGGTACTGCGTCGACACCGGTTCCACCCACTCCGCGGAATACTGCGCCAGATCCTCGGCCGTCATCGTGCCCCCCTGCTCCGCGCTGGTTTTCAGAATCGCCTGAGCGATGGGGCCGCGATAAAACGCCTGCTCGCCCTGATCAGCCACCAGCCGCAGCGCATGCGCCAAGTCGGGATTCTTGAAAATTTGCCCCGTCGCCGGAGCGGTCCCACCGGGCAAGAACACGCGCCGGCTCTCAGCATTCGCCTGCAACCCACCCGCAGCTGCCTTCCAGTAGTCGTGAATCATCTCCGGCACCGGCACGCCATGCTCCGCATAGAAAATCGCCGGCTGAAACAGCGTCGCCCACGGCAATTTGCCGAACCGGTCGTGCAACTTGGTCCAGCCATCCACCGCGCCCGGCACCGTCACGGAGTCGATCCCATTCTGCGGCATCGCCGTCAGGCCCTTCGCTTTCAGGTGCTCCAGCGTCAGCCCTTGCGGAGACCATCCGCTCGCGTTCAGCCCATAGAGCTTGCCGGTTTTCGCGTCCCAATAGACCGCGAACAGGTCGCCGCCCATGCCGTTCATCATCGGTTCCGAGGCGCCCAGCACCGCATTCGCCGCAATCCCCGCGTCAATCGCCGATCCGCCCGCCTCCAGCACACGCGCCCCCGCCTGCGACGCCTGCACGTAGCTGGTGGCCACAATGCCGTACTGGTTCGACACTACCGACCGCCCGTACGAGCGATCCTGTGCAATTAAAGGAACAACAGTCATCGCGCCCAGCATACAGATGAGCCCATACCGGAATGCCGACATTCGCAATTCCTCCCACCACGGCGGTACCAAAACGGGGCCTTTGGAAGTTTCCACGGTATCAGAGACGGGCTTCAGGTCCTCAGCATCCGCCCCCGGCCGCACCGCATTTCAACACTGAATCGGCGCGCCTGCACCCTAAACGCTGCAATGTGAACGCCGTGCCGCTTTACACCATCTAAAGCCCTCAGTAGACTTGAAATTTCGGAGTCGAGGAGGCGTGCGCCCAGGTTCACCCGGCGTCGGTTTCCAGCCGAGCCTCCGGTTTTCAGCATCAACGTCACAGCAGATCACAGGAGATACGCATGGCATCAGGTGTGGAAGAGAAAGTTAAGCAGATTATCGTCGAGCAGCTTCAGGTCGACGAAGCCGAGGTCACGCCCACCGCTTCCTTCCAGGAAGACCTTGGCGCCGACTCGCTCGACGTGGTCGAGCTCGTCATGCAGTTTGAAGAAGCCTTCGACCTCGAGATTCCCGACGAGGACGCCGAGAAGATCAAGACCGTAAAAGACGCCATCGATTACATCGACAAGAACGCGAAAGGCGGCAAGTAAACTTGCAGCGTCGCGTCGTTGTCACCGGGCTCGGTCTGGTTTCCGCCGTCGGCCATACCTCTTCCGAGATCTGGAACAACCTGCTGGCGGGCCACAGCGGCATCGCCACCATCACCCACTTCGATACCACCGGTTTTCCCGTCACCTTCGCCGCCGAAGTCAAGAACTTTGACCCTCTCAAATTCGTGGATAAAAAAGAAGCCCGCAAAATGGCGCGCTTCATCCACCTCGCGCTCGCGGCGACTGATGAGGCGATGCGAAGCTCAGGCCTCGAAGTTACTCCCGACCTTGCCGAACGCGTCGGCGTCTTCATCGGCTCCGGCATCGGCGGTTTCGACATCATCGAGCGCGAGCACTCCAACATGCTAGCGGGTGGCCCTCGCAAGATTTCTCCTTTTTTCATTCCCGCCGCCATCATCAACCTGGCTGCGGGACAAGTCAGCATCCGGTACGGCGCCAAAGGCCCCAACGAAGCCACGGCGACGGCCTGCACCACCAGCGCCCACTCCATTGGCGACGCTTACCGCATCATCGAACGCGGCGACGCAGACGTCATGATCGCCGGTGGCTCTGAAGCCGCCATCACCCCCATGGGCATTGGCGGATTTGCCGCCATGCGCGCGCTCTCTACGCGTAACGACGATCCCGCCCACGCCTGCCGTCCCTTCGATCGCGACCGCGACGGATTCGTGGTCGGCGAAGGCGCCGGCATCCTCATCCTCGAAGATCTGGAACACGCCAAAGCGCGCGGCGCCAATATCCTCGCGGAAATCATTGGCTACGGCGCCAGCGCCGACGCCTACCACATCACCGGCATGCCCGAAGACGGTGACGGCTGCTTCCGGTCCATGCGCAACGCCCTCACGAGCGCGAGGCTCGAGCCGCACCAGATCGACTACGTGAACGCCCACGCGACGTCTACGCCGCTTGGCGACGCCACTGAATCCAAGGCCATGTTGCGCATGTTTGGCGAGCATGCCGCCAGCCACAAGCTGTTGATCAGTTCCACCAAATCCATGACCGGCCATTTGCTGGGCGGCGCCGGCGGACTCGAAGCCGGCATCACCATCCTCGCCCTGCAGAACCAGATTGCCCCGCCGACCGCCAATCTCGACAACGTCGATCCCGAGTGCACGCTGAATTATGTTCCCAACCACCCGCAGAAAGCGGAGATGCACATCGCGCTTTCTAACTCCTTCGGGTTCGGCGGCACCAACGGCTCCCTCATCTTCCGCCGCTGGGAATAAACCTCCTGGGATTGAACCCTACCGTTCCCCGTGGAAACGCCCGAGACCCCACTGTAACCACACTGTGATTTCCTCTTTAACTTCGTGCCAATGCTTACAACTTTTGTGGGTAACCATGCCTGCACTCTCCTGTCTGCACACGCCCGATTCAGTGCTACGCTGGCAGCACAAAGAGGAAATAAAGCAATGTCCCGTCCGCCCCTGGAAATAACTGGAGCATTCATTTCTGCCATCAACGCCGGAGATCTCACTGCGCTCCGGGACCTCATGACTCCGGACCACACCTTCACCGACGCGCGCGGCGCCAGCTTCACAGGCGCTGATCTGATGCAGAAAAACTGGGAGCTCTTCCTCCAGGCCTTCCCGAAATACTGGATCCACATCGATCGGGGCGTTGCCGACGGCAACCGCATCGCGCTGTTCGGCGAAGCCGGCGGCAAGTGGCGCGTCGACGGCCAGATCCTGCCCGAATCCTGGAAGACCACCGCTGCGTGGTACGCCGAGATCAAAGCCGACAAAGTCCGCCGCTGGAGCGTTTTCTGCGACACAAGCTGGGGCACGCCGCCTGCGCCCAAGCCGCTGCCCGCACTGGCAATCGTCGAAGCCTGACCGCCTGGTTTCCCCAAACTACGCCGCCGAATCGGACCACCCAATGCGAGTTCGATTCGGCGCTCTTATGCAACAAACCTCTCTGAACAAATCGAACCAATCACCCCGCCTCGCGTTATCCTTGTCCGCAAAGGAAAATTTGCCTTCCGATGAAGACCATCCTTCGCTGGCCTCTCGCTCTTCTCTCGTTGTCTGTGCTCACCTTACCGGTCGCCGCGCAATCCGGCGCCAAACCCGCGCCGCTGCCTTCGCTCTCTGAGCCCGCGCTCTCGCCCGACGGCCACGAGATCGCTTTCGCTTCCGGCGGCGACATCTGGACCGTACCGGCCGCCGGCGGCGAGGCGCATCTGCTCATCGCGGATCCGGCCACCGAATCGCGCCCTCTCTATTCGCCCGACGGCTCCCAGCTCGCCTTCATCTCCACGCGCTCCGGCGGTGGCAATATCTATATCTTCTCCTTCGCGACCGGCGACCTGCGCCGCCTCACCTGGAGCGATCAGCTAGATCAGCTCGACGGCTGGTCCCGCGACGGCAAGTGGATCTACTTCACATCAGCCGCCAACGACATCGCCCATCTCCCTGACGTCTTCCGCGTCTCCTCGGAGGGCGGCACCCCGCTGGAGGTCAGCCGCGAGCGCTATCTTTCTGAGTTCGACAGCGCGCCCTCGCCCGACGGCCAGACCATCGCGCTCTGCGCCAAAGGCATCAGCTACGCGCAATGGTGGCGCAACGGCCACGCCCACATCGACCAAACCGAAGTCTGGCTGAAGCCCATCGCCGACGGCCAAAAAGCCAGCGTCCTTCTCCCCGCCGACTCCAAACACGCGTGGCCCATGTGGTCTCCCGACGGCAAGACCCTCTACTTCATGAGCGATCGCAGCGGCTCGCAAAATATTTGGTCCGTCCCGCTGCCCGGAGGAGATCCAAAACAGCTCACTCACTTCGAGCACGGCCGCGTCCTCTATCCGAGCATCGGTTACGACGGCCGCTCCATCGTTTTCGAACGGAACATGGCGATCTGGCGTCTCGACCTCGCTTCCGGCCACGCCGCCGAAGTGCCCATCACCCTGCGCGGCGCGTCGTCTACGCCTGGCGTGCAGCTGCACCACGACGACCACTACACCGAAATGGCGCTCTCGCCCGACGGCAAGAAGCTCGCCCTCGTCGCTCATGGTGAAGTCTATGCCGCGCCCTCAAAGGACGGCGGCGAAGCTTTCCGCGTCACCCACACGCCCGAGCGCGAGCTCGATGTCCACTGGTCGCCCGACTCCAGCCGCATCGTCTACATCTCCGAGCGCAGCGGACATCGCAATCTTTTCGAATACGACTTCACCACGCACATAGAGCGCACACTCACCACCGGGTCCGCCGAGAACGAAGACCCGCACTACTCACCCGACGGAAAATCGATCGCTTACACGCGCGATGATCGCGAGCTCCGCCTGATCACCCTTGCCGATAAATCCGACGCCATCACCGACAAGGTGCTCGCGCACGACTATCTCGAGGGCGCTGCGATTGAGTGGTCGCCGAACAGCCAGTGGATCGCCTATAGCGTGAACGGTGTCGACGCCTTCCGCAACGTCAACGTCATCCCGGCCGCGGGCGGCGACCCCAAACCCGTCTCCTTCCTCGCGAATGGCGAGAGCGCTTTCAATATCACGTGGGCGCCCGACGGTAAATACCTGCTCTTCTCCACCGCACAGCGCAGCGAAGACGCCGACCTCGCCCGCGTCGATCTCGCTCCGCATGTTCCCAAATATCGCGAAGACGAATTAAGCGACCTGTTCCACACGCCCGGCTCCCCCACAACGAAAGAATCCCAGCCCAAGCCCGGCGAACCCCCGCCTACGGAAACTGAAAAGAAATCTGAACCGGCAACGGACGACACCAAAGCCCCCGATAAGGACACGTCAGCCAAAGAGGCATCCGCCAAGCCGAAAAAGAACGAACCCATCGCCATTACCTTTGACGGCATTCGTGATCGCCTCACCTTTGTCCCCGTCGGCCTCAGCGTCCGCAATCCCCTCATCAGCCCTGACGGCAAAACCGTCGTCTTCCTCGCTGAATCCGCGAATCACGCCAACCTATATTCGTATTCGCTCGAGGAAAATCCCAAAGAGCCACCGATCGCGCGCCAGCTCACCACTTCCGCATCAGGAAAGGAGTCGTGGTACTTCACGCCTGACTCCAAAGAGCTCATCTATCTCGACGGCGGCCAGCCGCGGCGGCTAACGCTCGAAAGCCACGACGCCAAGCCCATCCCGGTGACGGCAAGCTACGAAGTCGATTTCGCTCAGGAAAAACAAATCGTCTTCGACGAAGCGTGGAGCACGCTGAATCGCTTCTTCTACGATCCACAATTCAACGGAAAAAACTGGCAGGCGCTCCGCGACGAGTACGAGCCCTACATCGAAGGCGCGCGCACCCCCGACGAAATGCGCCGCGACATTAGCCTGATGATCGGCGATATGGATTCGTCCCACTCCGGCATCAGCCATCGCGCCCCGGTCCCTGTGCACACGGGACGCCTCGGCCTCCGCTTCGTGCGCGAAGACTACGAAGCCGGCAAGGGTCTCGTCATCCGCGAAGTCGTTCCCCTCGGGCCTGCTGCGATTGAAGGAACCATCCAGCCCGGCGAAACCCTCATCGCGCTCAACGGTCAGCCCATCGATCCGCGCAGCAACCTCGATCAGCTCCTCGAAGATCAGGTCGGGCGCCGCGTCGTTCTCCGCATCGCCGCCAAAGATGGCAAGCAGCACGACGCCATCGTCCTGCCCATCGACACCACCGCCGAATCCGGTCTGCTCTATCGCGCGTGGGTGGAACAAAACCGTGCCTATGTCGAGAAGCTCAGCCACGGACGTCTCGGCTACGTCCACATTCCCGACATGAGCGATCACTCGCTCAAGCAGCTTTATATCGATCTCGACGCGCAAAATCAGGCGAAGGACGGCGTCGTCGTCGACGTTCGCAACAATAACGGCGGCTATATCAACGGCTACGCGCTCGATGTCCTCACCCGGAAAAATTACCTGCTCATGACCGTCCGCGGCATGCCCACCGTGCCCGCGCGGCAGATGCTCGGCCAGCGCGCCCTCGGCCTGCCCACCATCCTGCTTACCAACGAGTCGTCGCTTTCCGATTCCGAAGATTTTACTGAGGGCTATCGCGCCCTGCACCTCGGCAAAGTAGTCGGCACGCCCACCGCTGGGTGGATCATCTACACCGACGGCGCCGAACTCATCGACGGTTCCGCGCTGCGCCTGCCGGAAATTCGCGTGCAGGATCTCAGGGGCCAAACCATGGAAGAACATCCGCGCCCCGTCGACATCGAAGTCACCCGCCAACCTGGCGAAACCCTCAACAACAGCGATTCGCAACTCGAGCGAGCCGTGACCGAGCTGCTCACGGAACTGCCCGCCACGAAATAATCGAGGAAGCCAATGCCCAGCTCATCCAAGAAACAAATCTTCACCGTCAGGCTCATAGGCCGCGGCCCTAACGGAGCATGGACCCACATGGACGTCCCCTTCAGTGTCGAAGAAGCCTTCGGCACCAAAGCCCGCGTCGCTGTCTGCGGCACCGTCAACGGATTTCCGTTCCGCACTTCCCTCATGCCGCGCGGCCAGGGCGTCTTCTACATGGCCTTCACCAAAGCGATGCAGGACGCAACGAAATCCGGCGTGGGCGACACCGTCTCCGTCGTGATGGAACAGGACACGGCCCCGCGTACCGTCACCGTTCCCGCCGATCTCAGGAAAGCGCTCGCCAAACCGCCGGCGCAAACGAAGGTGTTCACCGCTCTCTCCTACTCCCACCAGAAAGAATATGTTGATTGGGTCGAACAGGCGAAAAAACCCGAAACCCGCGCCAATCGCATTGAAAAGGTGATTACTTTGCTGGCTTCGGGAAAGAAATCCACCCGCTAAAACGCCAAATTACGCCAAATTTTTCATGTCCCCGTAATCCCCAAATTTCCTCTTTTCCTGAATCGCCGTTTATGATAGCCGCATAGTCCGGTGAGATACTCTCCGCGGCCGACCTCCTGTCGGGTCCCCACCCTGGCAAGCCCAATCGTCCATTGTGAATATGCTCTCTGAGCTTCCTGCACTCGCACGAGGAAAGGTTGCACTCGATGAGCGTTCACCTGGTTAATCCCAGCGACAATTCCTTTGGCACGGCTGTCATCACCCCCCGTTGGCTTTTCGTGCTCGCCGCCGCAACTCCCCAGTCTGCGGGCGATCCCATCCTTGTGGATGAATCGCTCGAGCAAATGGACCCCTCCACCATTCAGCCCGGCGACGTTGTCGGCGTCAGCGTGCACACCGGCAATGCTCTGCGCGGATACCAGGTCGGCCGCATCGCCCGCGGACGCGGCGCATGGGTCGTCTATGGCGGCATTCACGCCACTCTTTTTCCCGAAGAAGCACTCGAGCAGGGTCACGCCCACGCCGTCGTCAAAGGCGATGGCGACCTGGTCTGGAGCCGCGTCGTCGCTGACTGCTTCGCCGGCCATCCCGAAAAAGTGTATGAAGGCGGCCGCATCTCCGGCTCCGATTTCCTGCCCGCGCGCTGGGACCTGATGCAGCCCGGCAAATATATGTGGGCCTCCGTGCAGACCATTCGCGGCTGCCCCAAGCATTGCTCCTTTTGCAGCGTGTGGCGCACCGACGGCCAGCGGCCGCGCCAGCGCCGCTTCCAGAGCGTGATCGACGAGATCATCAGCCTGCGCCGCATCGGCTTCCGCTTCATCGCTCTCGCCGACGACAACTTCTACCCCGTCACCCTCACCGATCTGCGCCTCGCCCGCGAACAAAATAATCTCGCCAGGATAGAAGAGCTCACGGCGATCCGCGCCGACCGCTTCCATCTGATGGACGAGCTGGCCAAGCTGCCCAAAGACATGGTCTTCTTCACCCAGATCACCATGGAGGCCGGCGAAGATGGCGACTACCTCGACGCCATGCGCAAGGCCAACATCAAAGGCGCGCTGGTCGGTGTCGAAGCGGTCACCCCCGAAGGCCTCAAGGCCGTCTACAAAGACTGGAACTACTCCGGCGAAGCCCTCGCGAAGCAGTTGCAGACCTTCAAACAGCACGGTGTCCACGTGCTCGGCTCATTCATCTTCGGCCTGCCGACGGACAAGCCCGCCACCTTTGACGCCACCGTTGAAATGGCGCTGAAAGCCGGCGTCACCTTTGCGCAGTTCGTCATGATGACCCCGTTCCCCGGCACGGTCGACTTCGGCCGTTGGGAAAAAACTCAGGCAGTCGATCCCACCCTGGTCGGCGACGTTCCCCTCACCCGCTACTGGCTCATCCCCACGGAAGTGCGCCCCAAAATGTTTACTCCGCACCCGTCCATGAGCGCGGACGAAATTCGCGAGCGCACACAGCGCGTGTGGGACCGTTTCTACACGCTCGGCGCCATCTGGGAGCGATCCGCCTGCACGCCGACGCTGCGCGCCCGCATCGCGTTTATCTTTCTCTCCAAGCTCTACCGTCAGATGTACGCGGGCACCGGCATCTCGACCGACAGCGCTCGCCGCAAGAAGTC